>Ga0105356_10001624_pt1 | contig 22342 bp, 14 predicted proteins | sample GOMGulsemesocosm_3_FD_83502 | JGI IMG/M metagenome (GOLD analysis project Ga0105356, IMG submission 83502) | Methane-oxidizing microbial communities from mesocosms in the Gulf of Mexico - GOM9D Gulf of Mexico | ecosystem: Environmental > Aquatic > Marine > Cold seeps | place: Gulf of Mexico... | reverse complement strand
AATCGCTAATCTCACACTCCGCCAAAGGCGCAACACTCGATACAGGTGGTTGGTTAAACCTTACCTGACAGGGACTTTCACCCTGCAAGATGCACCAAGCTTAGCTTGACGCACTAACGCCCGACTAATCGGTGGAGCAAATGGGCGCTTCTTTTTGCTCCGCAAAAAATGTGACCGTATGCGGAATCCGCATTGAGTCGCTTGTTAGCATCTGGGGTTGAAGATTACATTTACCCTTTAATATCATCGATATACGCTTGCTCAAAGCGTTGCCAGTCATATAATGCTTCAGGGTTAAAATCTTGACCATCTGGCCATTCAAGGTTCCCGCCATCATTTAAAATGACTTTGTTAAAATAATTTATATCCTTAAGATTCTTCATCCAACCGTTGCCGATAACGCGCCCAAAATTTATTGTTTGGGACGTATTATCTTTAAAAGTAATCTCAATTGTATAATTCTCAACAATCCTAAAACTCGTTATCGTCATTGACTGTAAATCTGCCATGTTTTTACCTATTTTAATGGGTCAATTTTAAAAAATGATGCATTACCAGTGGAAGTGTTCAGTTTTGACCAATTCAATTTTAATTTATCTTTTCTTAATACAATCCAAGCTTCAACCAGTTTCCTTTCCTTTTTTGGGAAATTCCCTTCCATTAGCTCTGCAGTTTCAATATTGAAAACCGCTTTGTTACTCCCATGCGATGCATGAATATGAGCGAAGTGGTGTCTACCACCTATTTCCCTATACATGTAAATAACAATTCCCAAAAATCTACATAATTCTGGCATGACAAATGATTCCTTTTATTCATTTTTACTATTGAATAATAAATCATAGTACAAAATCAAAATTATGCGTGGCTGCTAACATTTGTATAGTAGGAACGCTTACTTTTCCACTTCAGATAGTAGCCATAACTCCTACAAAATTAATATTAAAAATAGACGTTTATACCGAGATTTGCAAGGGTTGTTATCAACAAAAAACGTGACGTCTTGCTAACGCGCTAACTCGTTCTCGTTATTTATTATTTTTGCGCACTAAGCTATTGTATGTTCGATACAATACTATTGTTGCTGGAGAAAAAACGAGAACAAGCATGTTCAAAATATAGTCAACCATAAGAAAACAAAATATACTGTATGAATAAACAGTCGAAATATTTTGGGAGAACTTTATGTCTCATAGTCCATATCTAGAGTCAATTCGTCAAGATATAAGAGTCAGGGGTTATAGTATCAGAACTGAAAAGGCTTATTTATATTGGATTAAGCGCTATATTATGTTCAATAATAAGCGACACCCCGATGTGATGGGTGACCGAGAGGTGGTTGCTTTTCTGACATGGCTGGCTGTCTCCAAACATTTAGCGGCTAATTCTCAAAAAGTCGTTTTAAATGCGTTGGTTTTTCTTTATCGAAATATTGTAAAACGGGAATTGGGAGAGTTAGGGTTTACACGCTCAACCAAGCAAAGACATATACCTACGGTATTATCTCCTGATGAAATAAACGCTATTATTGGATTTATGAACAATAAGTATAAGCTAATTATTCAACTACTTTATGGCAGCGGCTTACGGATCAATGAATGCTTAAGATTGCGCGTCCAAGATGTTGACCTAGAAAGATGCTCAGTGACGGTTCATGACGGCAAGGGGAACAAAGACCGACAGACTCTTTTAGCCCGAGTATTATGTGCCCCTATTAAAAAGCAAATAAATGTCGCATTAGCTATTCAAACCATGGACAACCAATCAAATATAGGCCCTTCATTACCATTCGCTCTTAGCATTAAATATCCAAACGCCTATTTGCAAACGCCGTGGATGTTCTTGTTTCCATCAGTATCGTTGTGCGCTCACCCATTAACGGGAGAGTTATGTCGCCACCATTTACACGACAGCACCATCCGTAAAGCGCTACAGCAGGCCGTTAGACAGACGACGATAGCTAAAAAAGTCAATTGCCATACGATGCGACATAGTTTCGCGACACATCTATTACAACAGGGTTATGACATTAGAAGCGTACAAGAATTGTTAGGTCACAACGATGTAAAGACGACACAGATTTATACGCATGTGTTGGGGCAACATTATGCCGGAACCGTGAGTCCGCTGGACCGTATAATGTAAAAAGGCTACCGAGGTAGCCTTTGAAATAATGAAGTTTAGTCTAGCCTACGTTAACGCGGGCATTGCGGAACATGCGCATCCATGGGCTGTCTTCTTTCCATTCGTCTGGTCGCCATGAGTTAGCCACGGCGCGGAATACTCGCTCAGGGTGTGGCATCATGATGGTGACACGACCGTCGACTGTCGTTAATCCTGTAATACCAGCGACAGAACCATTAGGATTTGCCGGATATGATTCAGTGACCAGACCATGGTTATCAACGTATTGTAGTGCTACTGTGCCACTCGCTAACGCCGCATCGATGGCTTTCTGGTTTTTAAATTCAGCATGACCTTCACCATGAGAAACAGCGATAGGCATTCTTGAACCAGCCATCCCATCAAGAAATAATGATGGGCTATTTTGAACTTCAACCAAGCTAAAGCGTGCTTCGAAGCGCTCAGATTTGTTTTGTACAAAATGCGGCCATAAATCACTACCGGGGATTAATTCTTTGAGGTTTGATAGCATCTGACAGCCGTTACAGACCCCAAGACTAAAGGTGTTATCGCGATTAAAGAAGTCACCAAACTGAGCTCGTGCTAGTTCGTTAAACAAGATAGATTTAGCCCACCCTTCCCCCGCACCAAGTACGTCACCGTAAGAGAAACCGCCACAAGCGACCATGCCATGGAAGTCTTCCAACGACACATTGCCAGAAAGTACGTCTGACATGTGCACGTCTTTGGCAGCGAATCCGGCCCTATTAAAGGCAGCAGCCATTTCTACGTGTGAGTTAACACCTTGTTCTCGTAGTATAGCGACCTGCGGTTTAGCGCCTTTTAAGATAAATGGCGCGGCAACATCCTCATTCAAGTCAAAGCTTAGCTTGGCATGAAGACCTGGATTGTTATCATCCGTTTTAACCGCAAACTCTTGTTCAGCGCAGTTCGGGTTATCACGCAGTTTTTGCATCTCAAAACTAGTCGTCGACCACAGTTTACGTAAATCACTGCGTTTCGCACTAAAGACCGCTTCACCAGATACGCTAACATTGATGTTATTGTCTTGATTCAGTTGACCAATAACACAGCTTAATTCGCTTAAACCATTGTTCGCCAGTACTGCATTGACGCTTTCTAGATCGCTGTTGCGTACTTGAATCACGCAACCAAGCTCTTCATTAAACAGTTGCGCCAGTCTATCACCAGCGCCAAGCTCGATATTGACACCCGTGTTACCCGCAAACGCCATCTCGGTCACAGTAGTGAACAAACCACCGTCAGAACGATCGTGGTAAGCGAGTAACTTGCCTTGCGATAGTAATGTTTGAATGCTGTCGAATAAGCCTTTAAGTAATGCAGGGCTATCCAAGTCAGGTGTTTCATTGCCTAACTGTTTGTAAACCTGCGCTAACGCCGATCCGCCTAGGCGATTTTGGCCTGCGCCCAAATCGATAAGTAGGAGGCTGCTGTCACCTTTGTCCGTGCGAAGCTGTGGCGTTAGTGTGGTGCGTACGTCTGTTACCGGAGCAAACGCGGTCATGATTAATGACAACGGTGAAGTGACACTCTTATCGTTGCCCTCTTCATTCCATTGGGTTTTCATTGACATAGAGTCTTTACCGACCGGGATTGTGATGCCAAGTGCAGGACAAAGTTCTTCTCCGATAGCTTTTACCGCTTCAAAAAGACCTGCATCTTCACCGGGGTGTCCCGCCGCTGACATCCAGTTGGCCGACATTTGTACCTGACTTATCTCACCAATCTGCGCACTAACGATATTGGTCAGTGACTCAGCAACCGCCATCCGTGCAGACGCGCCAAAGTTTATCAGTGCCAGTGGTGTACGCTCACCCATCGCCATCGCTTCACCGGCGTAGGTGTCATAACTTGCAGCCGTTACGGCAACGTTCGCAACGGGGACTTGCCAAGGACCAACCATCTGATCGCGTGCTACCAATCCGGTAACGGTGCGATCGCCGATGGTGATTAAGAACCCTTTATCAGCGACTGTTGGCAAGCTTAATACGCGAATGACCGCATCATCAACGCTAACATCGCTAAAGTCGAGTGCATCCCCTTTAACCACTTGCGTGACAACATCACGGCTCATTTTCGGTGGCTTGCCCAATAACACATCCAATGGCATATCAATTGGCGTGTTGTCGTGATGGTTATCAGTGAGCGTTAGGTGTGCTTCTTCTGTCGCTATACCAACCACGGCATAAGGCGCACGTTCACGTTTACAAATGGCGTCAAACTGCGCAAGGTTTTCCGGTGGAACCGCCATCACGTAGCGTTCTTGTGATTCATTACACCAAATTTCATGTGGTGCCATGCCTGGTTCATCGTTTGGTACGTTACGCAGTTCAAAGTTACCGCCACGTCCACCGTCATTGACAAGTTCAGGGAAAGCATTAGAAATGCCGCCAGCGCCCACGTCGTGAATAAACGCAATCGGGTTGTCTTCGCCTAGTTGCCAACATTTATCGATCACTTCCTGACATCGACGCTCAATTTCAGGGTTTTCACGCTGTACAGAGGCAAAATCGAGATTTTCAGCCGATTGACCAGAAGCCATCGACGAGGCAGCACCACCACCGAGTCCGATGTTCATTGCTGGACCACCAAGAACGATTAATTTAGCACCGACCGGGATCTCACCTTTTTGTACATGTTGGCCACGAATATTACCCAGACCACCAGCAATCATTATTGGTTTATGATAACCACGTACCTCTAATCCGTTGTGGCTGTTCACTTGCTCTTCATAAGTACGGAAGTAACCACAAATCGCCGGGCGACCAAATTCATTGTTAAATGCCGCGCCGCCCAGTGGGCCTTCTGTCATGATATCCAGTGCAGAAACGATGCGTCCCGGCTTCCCAAAGTCTGTTTCCCAAGGCTGAATAGCGCCTGGAATACGTAAGTTAGATACAGTAAAACCGTTTAAACCAGCTTTTGGCTTAGAGCCACGTCCAGTTGCGCCTTCGTCACGTATTTCGCCGCCACTACCGGTAGCTGCGCCGGGGAATGGAGAAATAGCCGTAGGATGATTATGGGTCTCAACCTTCATTAATATATGAATATCTTCTTGATGGTATTCATATTCATTTGATTGTGGATTCGGGAAGAAGCGGCCAGCTTTAGAGCCCACCATTACCGATGCGTTATCTTTATAAGCAGACAATACATTTTCAGGCGATTTCTCATAAGTGTTCTTAATCATCTTAAATAATGATTTGTCTTGCACGGTACCATCGATGGTCCAGTCTGCGTTGAAGATCTTATGACGGCAATGCTCTGAGTTCGCTTGGGCAAACATCATTAACTCAATGTCATTTGGATTGCGCTTTAATTCTATAAATGAGCTGACCAAATAGTCAATCTCATCATCGGCCAGCGCGAGCCCCAACTCGATATTAGCATTGGCTAAGGCTTGTTGCCCGCCGCCGATAACATCGACGCTGCGCATCTCACCAGGCTCAGCCTTGACAAATAAGTTAGTCGCGAACTTAAAGTCATCGCTAACCACTTCCATCATGCGATCATGAAGTAAGGTAATTAGAGTTTCACTTTGCGCGGGGGTTAAATCCCCTTCCACATAATAGGCAATTCCGCGTTCAAGGCGGTTAATCTGTGTCAGACCACAATTGTTTGCGATATCTGTTGCCTTAGATGACCATGGCGAAATTGTACCGGGACGTGGTGTTACTAAATACAACTTACCCGCTGGCGCGTGCTCAGCGATGGTTGGCCCGTAGGTCAATAACTTGTTAAGTTTTTCCAATTCAGTTGCAGACAAGTCAGTGCTAATATCAGCGAAGTGAGCATATTCTGCGTAAATGTTGGTTACTGGCAAAGACAGCTGTATTGCGCTTGCAAGTAGTTTATTTGTACGAAATTCTGAAAGGGCCGGGGCTCCGCGAAGGATTTCCATAAAGATATTCACCAATTAACAGTAGATGGGATAAAATTCGGCGCTATTATAAGTGAAATAGATCACAAAATTAACCATAAACGTGAACTTTCTCACATTCTATTTTATTTGTGGTAATGTTGTATTCTATCTCTATACTCGAAACAGTCATTTAAAAGGTCTAAATCTTTGATTAATAACGTACCAAAAAAGTCTGCGGCTCACTCATTTACAGCGTTATTGATTACAATATTTTTAGTTAGCTGCTCCCCCGCTCCGCACAATGATCAGTTAACAGAGATTAAAAGCCGCAATACTTTAGTGATAGGGACGCTATATAGTCCGACAAGCTATTTTTCCAATAGTCATACATCCAGCGGCATGGAATACGAATTGGCGCAAAATTTTGCGGCCGATTTAGACGTAGAACTACAAGTTATTGCCATTGCTGACCTTAATCGGCTATTTACCATGTTAGATGAAGGCCAAATAGATATCCTAGCAACAGGCCTAACGGTGACCGAGCAGCGTATTAAGCATATGCGATTTGGTCCCCCTTATTATCGTGTATCCCAGCAACTCGTCTACAAACAAGGAAAGAAACGGCCACGAAAATACAGCGATCTCACCGGCAATCTAACGGTCATGGCTAACAGCAGTCACCAAGAAACACTCACCCGCCTCAAACAGCAACATCCAGATCTGAGTTGGCATACCAATAACAAACTTAACCCAGACCAGTTACTCAAAGAAGTCATGGAAGAGCGTATCGATTACACGATTGTCGATTCCACCGTGTTAGCGCGAAATCGCCGATTATACCCGGATTTAAGTCTCGCAATGACCATAGAAGAAGATAAACCAATTGCTTGGGCGATTTCCAAATCCACCGACGATTCACTCTACAGCGAGATTATTACGTTTTTCGGCACACACCAGAGCGACGGCGATCTCATTCAGTTAGAAGAGAAATACTTCGGTCATGTTCAGCGCTTCGATTATGTCGACACACGTGCATTCATCAAAGCAATTGGCACCAAATTAAAAAAATATCAAATTTTGTTTGAACTAAACCAAGGACAATTGCATTGGGAGCAACTTGCAGCTCTATCGTATCAAGAGTCACATTGGAACCCTAAAGCCAAGTCCCCGACGGGAGTGCGGGGGATGATGATGTTAACACTACCCACCGCGAAGCAAATGGGGGTGACCAGTCGTTTGGATGCTGAACAAAGTATAAAAGGTGGCGCCCTTTATCTCCAACATCAATTGGACCGCCTACCGCAATCTATTCCGCCGCACCAGCGATTTTGGTTTGCACTTGCCTCTTACAACGTCGGGTTTGGTCATCTAATGGATGCACGCCGATTAGCAGTAAAAACCAACAAAGATCCTGATAGCTGGACCAGCATAAAATTAATGTTGCCGCTATTAGAGAAGCCAAAATATTACAAAAAATCGCGCTATGGCTATGCTAGAGGCAGAGAAGCGGTACATTATGTTGATAATATTCGTCGCTACTACGAAACACTAAAAGCGATGAATATTAGTAGCGTGTTAGCAGAACCCGCCTTAGAAATAGCAGCGCGTATTGACTCGTTAGCACAACGAGACATCGCAGTTCCTCGGGTCAATACAACGCAAGGTCTGCCGATAGATACGGTGGCTCAATAGTTCGGCGTGGCCACTCACACAAATTGTTACTCATGGGTCAAGTCACGCCCGCTACTGCATCATCGATAGATAGAAAAGCACAGGATCGAATAAGCGGTGTTAAAAACATTGGCAACTCCTAATAAATACGCTAACTTTATAATACGACTATTCAAGCGAATTGAAGATTGCTGTTTGGGCAACCCGCTTGAGCATAAACAACGGACATGTTGTTAGCAATCAATGGATTAATATGACTCAATTATACAGCGTTAAAAAGCATAACCGTAAGGCATCAATATTCGCGATCGTTTTAAGCACTATCGCCTTAATCGTTGCAACGTCAGGCCTCATCATCAATTTTAATGCCGCCAACTACCTGGCGAGCAAAACGAAAGCTAGCACGCTAGACATCGGAGAAAAGCTGTCCCTAGCGCGAGACATTGAACCGATTATCTCTCAAACGTTACAAGTCGACAGCGTGTTGAGTAATACGCAACGCCATCAGTTGCTATCTTTGCATGACCAGGCAACATCATCATTACTTAGCATGCAAAATATGCCTACGCTTAGCACAATAGAAGGTAAAGCACTGATCAAAATTGACTTGGCATTGAGCGCTATTCAGTCAGCACTACATCAGCCGCGAGATTCAACTCAATTCCTTGATGAAAATCAGATGAAATTAATTGTGCGAATAGGGCAACAACAATTGTCAGACCTAGTGAATAATGTCGAGCGACAGGGGCATATCATACGCCAAGAGCAGCAAAACAAGCTTTATGTCATTATGACTTGGTCATTGGCTTGTTTAGCTGCGCTATCTTTCGTCCTTTATCTTTTAGTCCGTTACATTATGTTGTTAAATCGTTACATCAGTACGGTAGAATACCTTCCAGCAGCCAAACATGATATGGAGCAGGTATTTGCGAACCTTCCGGAAGCTACATTAGTGTTAGACTTTGCTGGTAATGTACTCTATGCCAACAAACAAGCATGTCAGTTTTCCAACTATGGAGAAAATCAACTCGCACCGATGCATATTGGGCAACTCATTAGTGAAGCAGACACATCAATATTTGAACTTAAGATTAAAGAGTGCACAGCTAATACTATTACCGACGCCGTCGTTAATTTCCTACCCAAGGAGCGAGCACCCGTTCTAAGCAAAATAAAGATTGCCATACGTACTATCAATAATGTTCCACTGACCATAGTGACGCTGACCAGCATCGCGATTCAGCAACATAATATTGGCATATACACAGCAAATGAAAGCATGTTTTGTCATGCTGAAACCGTGACAAATACCGGGTCGTGGCGCTGGAACTTCGTTGAGGATGATTTATTTTGGTCCGACCAAGTATACAAGCTTTATGGCTATCAGCCAGAGGAATTAGATGTTAATAATGACATCATTTTAAGCTTCATCCCGTCGGAAGAGCGAGAAGCGGTGAGTGATGCGATGAACGAATCAATGGTCTTTGGTAAGCCATATGATCATTCGCATCATATCATTCAAAAGGATGGCAATAGATTACTGGTACGCCAACAGGCAATCGTTATTAAAGATAGCGAAAACAAGGCGACTGGTATGATCGGTTGCGTGACCGTTTGTGATAAAAAGCAGCAAAGTTCGAGCTATCAACATATTTTTATTAATGCCAAAAATCCAATGGTTATCACCAACAAAGATGGCATTGTCGAACAGGTGAATCCGGCATTTAGCGAGGTCACCGGTTATGCTAGTGCGGAGGTTATCGACAAGCCGATCAGTAGTATTAGCCGTGGCGCCTACTTTGATGAAAATATTTATAAAAAGATTTGGAATCAATTGATTAAAACCAATCAATGGGAAGGCGAGCTTTGGAATACCAAGGCCAACGGTCTCGTTTACCCAACGTATCAATACTTTACGAAAATAGATACCGGCGATACTGCGAGCGAACAATACCTGTGTAGCTTTAGTGATATCAGCGAGCAAAAGCATGTTAGTGAATTGTTATCCAACCATTCAATTGAACAGCAAACCAAACTCCCCTCACGTAATGTATTATTCGACCGTATTACCCACGCGATCAAACGCCACGAACGCGATCACAAGAGTACTGTTGTTATTTTGCTTAGTCTAAACACCGAGACAACGCCATCTCAGGAGTTGCTAAAGTCCGTTTCGTCTCGATTGAAGAAAATTACTCGCTCACACGATAGCATCGCCCGTTTTGGCTTATACGAGTTTATTATCGTCCTAGAAGGTATTTCACATCCTGAAGATGCCTATATCGTATCCGATAAGATTGCCAAGAGCTTTAGTACCCCATTCAATTGTACCAAAATTAAAGTCGAGTTGAGCTGTAATATCGGCATTGCGATGCATCCATTACATTCAGCGAACGATGTACTGCTCCTTAATTATGCCGATGCAGCCATGCAATATGCAAAAGCCAACAATGATACAAATATCCAAGTCTTTAACGAAAACATTCTAAAAGATTATAATGAGACTCAACATCTTAATAATCAGTTGCAACGCGCGATTGATCTAAAAGAGCTGTCCGTACAATTCCAACCAATCATGGATCTATCAAGCAAGGCTGTATCTATTGCGGTTGCCCATATTCGCTGGCATCACGCGGCCTACAACAATACACAGACCTATCAATTTATCGATGCAGCTAAAAACGGAAAATTACGCCAGCCGTTACATTTTTGGTTGTTAAATAATGCGTTGGAACAAGCGACACAGTGGCCGAATCATGATTTAGCCGCAATAAAATTGCAGATTAAAGTGGTCAGAGAGCAACTCAGTAAACCCGGGCTCGCTACCACGGTCAAGACGCTACTCAATTTGTATCATTATGCCCCCACTCGCCTGATCCTTGAAGTAGAAGCGGAGTCTATCACCGAGCTTGGCGAAGTGGCACAGCAAGAAATTGTCACGCTAAAAGAATTAGGTGTCACCTTTAATGTCAGTTCACTCGATGAGCATAGTCAAATACCCTTAAAACAATTGACCGACTTAGATATCGATAGTTTAACCAGCGCCAAGCGTGCGCTAACTGATACCAATCAAGGGAGCCAATATATCGATATTAGCGAACAATTGATGGGGACCATCGAAGCCAATAGCATCTACCCAACGAGTCAAGCTTGGGTTAAGAACGCTTGCACTATCAACATCGGGCTACTCACCGCTTCGCATACACAAACCTATCTTGTCTGTGATTCGGTACCTAATGAAAAATTGATTATTCTAGCTCATTTACTCAAGTCAAAATCCACAGCCTAAAGCGAATATACGCGGGATTAATTCTCATTTAACCCGCGTAACTTATTGCTAACAAAGAAATTTGATCCAAAACAAACAAAGTCCAATCAACTATCATAGACCATTTAGTTATTAAAGATTAGCGCGTACAGTTGCACCAAATTTATCTAGGTGCCGCACGTCATGTATTTTCAGCAAACAGCCCCACACACCAAGTCCAATCGTTCAATTGGACTTCTCCCATTGGCGTCCTTACTGCTATTACTGCTATTTAGTCAGTGTAGCTATGCGTTATTTATTAGCGAAGCGAAGGCTCCACAGCCATTTATTATTGAGACCTTTCCAGGGATGGATCAGCTCGGTGAGAAGAATAAAGAACTTCCTTATTGGACGATTACCAAAAACGGCGACACCATCGGCTACGCATTTGAAACCAACGATCTAGCGAAAATCCCCGCCTATTCTGGCGAACCCATCAATACCTTGGTGTTAATGGATGCCAATGGTAAGTTTTTGGGCGCCAAGATCCTCGAGCACCATGAACCAATATTGCTAGTCGGACTACCTGAGCAGTTACTCTTTGATTGGGCAGATCAATATGAAGGACTGACCGTCAATGACAAGGTCAAAGTGGGTGGTAAAGCAAGCGATGGCAAGGTCAACATCGATGCCATTTCTGGTGCAACCGTCACCGTAATGGTGATCAACGTTCAAGTCATGAAAGCGGCCACTAAGGTGGCTCGCCACATTGGTCTCATCGAACCGGCCGATAATGCTAACCTGCCTCCAGCGGTGATTAGACACGAAATGTTTGAACCACGCGACTGGAACTCACTAACCGGTGATGGCAGTATTCGCAAGCTGTACTTAAATCGGGGACACGTTGATGACGCATTTGTCGGCACTAAAGTTGAACATGTCGACGAGGCTGCGCTCGATAAAAAGTCAGATGAGTTCATTGAACTCTACTACGCCCAACTAGATGTCCCAAGCATCGGCCGTAATCTGCTGGGCGATAGTGAATATAATTGGTTAATCAAGACCCTGAAACCAAATGAGCACGCGGTGATCATGTTGGCTAACGGCTACTCCTTTAAAGGCTCGGGCTATGTGCGCGGCGGAATCTTTGACCGTATTCAAATCCATCAACAAGAGAACGCCATTTCGTTTCGGGACACCGACCATTACCGTGTCAATGACATTTACATCGACGGCGCGCCCACGCTCAAAGAGATGTCAATATTCATTGTTCGAGCCCATCACGAATTTGATCCCGGTACTTCGTGGGAATTAGAACTATTAGTTCGTCGCCAATTTGGCCCTATCGATGGCATGTTTACCAGCTTTAAAGCGAGTTACGACATACCGGAGCAGTTTATTGACCGTCCTATCCCACCAGTCGTTGTCCCTGAGCTTACGCTGACACAACAAATCTGGCAGGATAAAGAGTGGTCAATTATCATCTTAGCGATCGCGCTATTGGTGTTAATGGCGGTGCTATTTTTTCAAGACATCTTAGTCAAAAACCCGCGTTTTTTCTTTGTCTTTCGTTCGAGCTTTCTAGTCTTTGTAGTCGTGTATATCGGCTGGATTGAGTTGGGGCAAATATCGGTCGTTAACGTCTTTACCTTTCTCTCATCTTTCATGTCTGAATTTAAATGGGATCTGTTCCTCATGGATCCCATCATCTTCGTGATGTGGGGAGCAGTTGCTGTTGTGATCATGCTATGGGGGCGCGGCGTATTCTGCGGTTGGCTGTGTCCATTTGGGGCGCTACAAGAGCTGATTAATGAAGTCGCCCGTAAGCTTAATATCCGCCAGTACGAACTTCCCTTTGGCGTACATGAGCGTTTGTGGGCAATTAAGTACATCATCTTACTCGCACTATTTGGCTTATCGTTAGATTCGATGGCGCTGGCAGAACAGTTTGCCGAAGTAGAGCCATTTAAAACCACCTTCTTACTTAAGTTTGACCGAGAGTGGCCATTCGTACTTTATGCGAGCGCCTTGTTAATCATCAACATCTTTACTCGTAAGGTTTATTGTCGCTATATCTGTCCCCTCGGTGCTGCGCTCGCTATCCCATCGAGTGTTCGCTTATTCGACTGGCTCAAGCGTCGCCATGAGTGTGGTCCTTGTACAACTTGTGCCGTTGAATGTGAAATTCAAGCGATTCATCCCGACGGTAGTATCAACTTACGTGAATGCCATCACTGCCTCGATTGTCAGGTGACCTACTTTGATAAGGAAAAATGTCCACCGCTAATTAAGATCGAGCGCAAGCGACGTCGAAATAAACCTGAAAATGAACAACCAATTGATATAAAGCAAGTAAATTAATCGTTTAATTAGCTAGTCTAGGCCCATAACGAAATTAAGCACTCGTTTTAAACGACACATATATTCGCGGTACATTCCGACCGCTTCCGCCCTTCAGGGTTTTAATGGAGAAGAAAAATGACTGATAAGCAAGTTGAAAATATTCAAGTAGAACAAGAAGAGATTAAGGGCCTAAGTCGCCGTAGTTTCCTTGGCGCCGGTGCCGCATTAGGCGGTGTTGGATTAGCTGCGCCGGTTATGACATCGGCGATGTTTGCCTCACAAGCGCAAGCAAAAACCAAAGAAAAAATGGCTCATGCTGCAGCCGTTGAGCCGGGTGATTTAGACGAATACTACGGTTTCTGGAGTGGTGGTCAATCGGGTGAAGTGCGTATTCTAGGCATTCCATCGATGCGTGAGTTGATGCGTATTCCGGTATTTAATGTCGATAGCGCCACTGGTTGGGGCATTACCAACGAATCTAAAGAGATTTTAGGCGAATCGCAGCGCTTCTTAACCGGCGATGCACATCACCCTCATATGTCGATGGTTGATGGCCATTACGATGGTAAATATATCTTTATTAACGATAAGGCAAATACCCGTGTTGCTCGTATTCGTTGTGATGTGATGAAAACGGACAAGATCATTGAGATCCCAAATGTGCAAGCTATTCACGGTTTGCGTGTCCAAAAAGCACCGTACACTAAATATCTGTTCTGTAATGGTGAGTACGAAATCCCGTTACCAAATGATGGTCGAGACTTGGATAATGTGAGCGCTTACCGTTCGATGTTTAACATTATTGACGCCGAGAAAATGGAAGTATTTGCACAGGTGATCGTCTCTGGCAACTTAGATAATACGGATGCCGATTACGATGGACGTTTTGCTGCATCGACCTGTTATAACTCAGAAATGGGCATGAGCTTAGGTGAAATGATCTCAGCAGAGCGCGACCATGTTGTAGTGTTCGATATTCTCGCCATCGAAAAAGCAGTCCAGGCCGGTAAATTCATCACCATCGGTGATTCATCTATTCCAGTAGTTGATGGTACTAAGCAAAATGGTCAAGCGAAACTGACTCGTTATGTGCCTGTACCAAAAAGCCCACACGGTTGTAACACCTCACCAAACGGTGAGTACTTTGTGGCCAACGGTAAACTGTCGCCAACGGTTTCAATTATCTCAATCAAGAAACTTGCCGATGTGTTCGATAACGACCTAGACCCACGTGCCGCTGTTGTTGCCGAGCCTGAACTTGGCTTAGGACCGCTACATACTGCCTTTGACGGTCGTGGCAATGCATACACCACTGTGTTTATCGATAGCCAAATCGTAAAATGGGATGTTTCAGCGGCGGTTAAAGCCCACAACGATTCTAGCATTCAATACATTAAGCAAAAGCTTGATGTCCATTACCAACCCGGCCATAACCATACCACGATGGGTGAAACACGTGACGCCGATGGTAAGTACCTAGTGTCCTTATGTAAGTTCTCTAAAGATCGCTTCTTACCCGTGGGCCCACTTCGCCCAGAAAATGATCAGTTGATCGATATTTCAGGTGATGAGATGAAACTCATTCATGATGGCCCCGCGTTCGCCGAACCTCATGATTGTATGATGGTACATCGCTCAAAGATCAAGACCAAGAAACTGTGGACCCGTGACGACGCTATGTTTGCTAGCACGGTAGCGATGGCTAAGAAAGACGGCGTGACATTAGAGACCGAAAATAAAGTGATTCGAGATGGCAACAAGGTACGTGTTTACATGACCTCTGTCGCACCAAATTACGGCATGAGCGAGTTCCGCGTTAAAGAAGGTAACGAAGTGACTGTTGTGGTAACCAATCTCGATATGGTTGAAGATGTTACGCACGGTTTCTGTATGACCAACCATGGCGTGCAAATGGAAATCGGCCCACAAGCGACAGCTTCAGTGACCTTTATTGCCGATAAGCCCGGCGTGCAATGGTATTACTGTAACTGGTTCTGTCATGCACTACACATGGAAATGCGTGGACGCATGTTAGTCGAAAGAAAATAATTATTTATATCCTTAAGCCCTTACTTGCTCCGAGTAAGGGCTTGTACCTACAAATGAATTAGATCATGAAAAAAACATTAAGCCTGTTCATTACGGTGCTGATGCTCTGTGTGGCACACGTTGCTCATGGCACGCAACACACAGTGACCAGTGGCCAGTCGTTACAGACAATATTGGATAGCGCCCTAGCTGGCGATTTAATCCTACTCCAACCAGGTACCTATGTTGGAAATTTCGTCATAAATCAGTCCATTACCCTTAAAGGGATTAACACTGAACACAATCCCGTCATTATCGATGCCAACGGCCTTGGCGACGCTCTGCGCATAAAATCGCCCCATGTCACCATCGATAATCTCCATATTCGCCGTTGGGGAGATAACCTCACCAATCAAAATGCCGGCATCTATATCGAAAAACAAGCCAGCCACCCCATTATCAAAAACAATGACTTAAGAGGCCCTGCCGCCGGTATCTACGTCGACAAAAGCCACTACGGTAAAATCCTCAACAATAAGGTGCAAGGCAATGAATTGATGCGCCCTTCCGATAGGGGTAATGGCATCCATCTCGTTATGGTTAAGCACGTAGAAGTCGACGGTAACGAGATTTGGCACACCAGAGACGGTCTATATATTATTAGCAGCAACGAAAACCGCCTCACCAATAATTTTATCCACGATCTTCGCTTTGGCGTACATTACATGTACTCATACACCAATGTGGTGAGCGACAATTTGACCCTTAACACCCGTGTTGGTTATGCATTAATGCAATCAAAATTTCTCACCGTCACCAATAATCAAGCGATTAACAGTAATGATCACGGCCTGTTAATGAATTTTATTACCAAGTCGGTGATCACTGGAAATTACATTAGTGGCGTCCAGCAAACACGCACTCCAGGGGTATTGGGCAGTGACGGTAAGGGAATGTTTGTTTATAACTCGTTATTTAATGACATCTCTGGTAACTGGCTATCCAATGCACAAATTGGGATTCACCTAACCGCTGGCTCGGAAGACAATAAAATAAAAGATAACAGTTTCGTTAATAACCCGATTCAAATCAAATATGTCTCCAATCGCGAGCAACAATGGAACGGCAATTACTGGAGCAACTATTTAGGCTGGGATACCGATAACAACGGCACCGGCGATGTTCCCTTCGAACCAAACGATGGAATCGACAAATTGTTATGGAAATACCCACAAGCAAAACTATTAATGAACTCCCCCGCTATCTTGACCTTACGCTGGGTGCAGCGGGAGTTTCCACTGCTAAAACCGCCGGGCGTCATGGATACTTCACCCTTGATGGCATCGCGCTTTAAACCAACCTTAAAGCAGCGTGTGGCGATACAAAAATTCGATGATCAGTACGCGATTAAGCTTGCTGAGAAGGAACAATAATGAGTAAAAATATTGTAAAACTGTCTCAATTACACAAATCATTTGGCAGTGTTTCTGCGTTAAATGGCATCGACCTAACACTTAAAGAAGGCGAAGTACTCGGCCTATTTGGTCATAATGGCGCGGGAAAATCGACCCTAATGAAACTCATTCTTGGGCTGTTTTCACCGACGGCGGGTTCAATAGAAGTACTCGGTCATGATCCTATGTCGCCAGCGGCCGCCAAAGCGCGACAACAAATCGGCTACCTTCCCGAGAATGTCAGCTTTTATGATCAGTTGAGTGGCAAGGAAGTGCTAACGTATTTTGCACGCCTCAAACAGATAGAGGATTCGCGCGTCGCACAATTGCTCGAACAGGTTGGTTTAAGCGACGCGATGAACCGAAAGGTGAAAACCTATTCTAAAGGCATGCGTCAGCGCCTCGGCTTAGCGCAAGCAATGCTAGGCAGCCCAAAGCTACTGTTACTCGATGAACCGACCGTGGGACTCGATCCGATTGCGACCCATGAGTTTTATCGCAGCGTCGACAAACTAAAACAGCAAGGTTGTGCGGTTATTTTATGCTCCCACGTATTACCAGGCGTCGAGCGTCACATCAGTAAACTAATGATCGTATCGGACGGTAAGACACTCGCCGCAGGTACGCTTGATGAACTACGCACACACGCCAACTTACCAATAATGGTTAAAACCAGTGGCATTAGCACTGTGCAATTTGAACAACTCGATTTAGTTCAATGGATCACCGCCAAAGAGGGTGAGCGCATCGATCTATCAATACAACATCATATGCAGCGCGCCGTGCTAAATAAAATAGCGTCACTAGAGAGTCTCAGCCACTTTGAAATGATCCACGCCAGTCTCGAAGACTTGTATTTACATTACCTCAAGCAACCTCATCATGTGCCAGTATTGGAGCAAGTATCATGAATCCAATCATCAGTGTCGCTCGTAAAGAATTTAAAGACGGATTACGTAACCGCTGGATCGTCGCGATTAGTTTGATCTTTTCCTTATTGGCCATCGGCTTAGCTTTTTTCGGATCGGCGGCGTCCGGCACCTTAGGATTTGTGTCACTCGATTCGACCATGACCTCATTGGCAAGCCTTGGGGTGTTTATTATTCCCTTGATATCACTAATGCTGTGCTACGACGCCTTTGTTGGCGAGAAAGAAGCGGGCACATTACTACTCTTACTGACCTACCCACTGTGTAAAACCCAACTATTACTCGGTAAATTTGTCGGCCATGCCGCGATTATGGCGAGCGCAAACATTGTCGGTTTTGGCAGCGCGGCATTAGTGGTCAGTCTATTTGGTGAGAACGCGGAAATGGCGGTGGTATTACCGCAATTTGCTCGCTTTATCGCTTACGCCACGATGCTAAGCTGGGTGTTTATTAGCTTTGCTTTTATTATTAGCGTGAGTGTCGAGGAAAAAAGTAAAGCGGCGGGCTTATCCCTAATCATTTGGTTTTTGATGGTGCTAGTGTTTGATTTGGCTATCCTTGCATTATTAGTCGGCGCGCAAGATCTAATAGCACCATACGCACTGCCCTACTTAATGTGGCTCAATCCAACCGACTTGTTTCGTCTAATCAATTTAATGGCGACACAAACACAAGCCTATAGCGGCGTTTTGCATGTCGCGGCTGATGCGAACTTTTCGACCTCACTATTACTTATCATTATGCTGTGCTGGATTGGCGTGCCATTAGCTATCGCCAATACTATTTTTAATCGTCAAGGAGTTTGATATGTCTACCCTCAAAAATTTACTGAGCGCCACACTATTGACGCTGCTAATCGCCGCTTGTTCAAATGATTCAAATAGTGATATCGCGCGTCAGGCGGTTGCCATTGAATCGGCGGACGAATGTCATCTGTGTGGCATGTTAATCACCCAGTTTCCAGGGCCTAAAGGGGAAACTTACAGTAAGCACGCGCCCAGCGCTCAAAAGTTTTGCTCGACGCGGGACATGTTTGCGTATTATTTACAACCAGAGAACATGGGACACACCAACCAACTTTTCGTGCACGACATGGCAAAGAGTCATTGGGACAGACCCGATGATTCACACTTCACCGATGCCAAAACGGCATGGTATGTCATCGATCACTCACAACAGGGCTCGATGGGCGCCACCCTCGCCTCATTTTCACAGCGCGCTCATGCCGATGCATTCGCGGTCGAATTTGGCGGACGCGTAATCGATTTCGCCCAAATAGATACAGCGCTTATTCTAAGTTTATAACACCTAACTTTCCCTAAAGGCCAGCGTGATTTTGCTGGCCTTTAGGGGATAACAACAAACCTTGCCTTGCCAAAATTAATATGCTCACCAGACAACAAAACCATCGATTTAGTGGGTTCAGCTGTCACATCAATTTAACGCTATCTTCACCTCTCGCCCCCCTAAAAAGCCAAGGGAAACCTGCGACAAAAACAACACACAATCACATTAACTTGATTCAAATCAATCCATTAAAAACAAATTAGGCACACACTTAGCTCATAGCATTTACCCGATTTGGGTCATAAAAATAAGTGGAGTAACTATGAAAACTGTAAACGTATTTAAACTAAGTCTCGTCGCACTATCGCTAGCAGCTGTTAGTCAAGCCAATGCAGGGGTCAATGACACTATCGCGAGCGCAGTCAAGGACTCAACCGTCAATGCTTCATTACGTTACCGCGTCGAAGCGGTTGACCAAGATGGCACAGCTGAAAACGCATTGGCGTCAACGCTAAAGACACGCATTAGTGTCAAAAGTGGCAACATAGGTAACTTTTCTGCAAAAGTTGAAATTGATAATGTGTCATATCTAGGTAGCGACAATTTCAATAACACCATCAACGGCCGTACCGATCACGCTGTTGTAGCCGATCCTGATGGCACTGAAGTAAATCAGGCTTATGTGCAATACAAACATGGATCGAATGTTGCCACTATTGGCCGTCAGCGTATCGTATTAGACGATCAACGTTTTGTCGGCGGGGTTGCTTGGCGTCAAAATGAACAGACTTACGATGGCTATCGTCTACAGTCAGCATTGACTGATCAGCTTAAACTGGATGTCAGCTATGTCTACAATGTTAATCGTATCTTCGGTGAATCGAGCGCTAAATCTGATCTTCACGGTGACATTTTCTTACTCAACGCTAAATATGCCCTGAGTAACAAACATAGCATCACCGCTTACAATTACAGCTTAGATTTCGATAATGCGGCGAGTTCATCAAGTAATACCCTTGGCGTGACGTACAACGGTAAGTTTGACAATGTGAGTGTTAAAGCAGGCTACGCGACGCAACAGGATACGGGCGAACGCAGCGAATTTAGGGCCGATTACCTCGTGCTAGAAGCCATGGTAAAACTTGATGGCTTTAAGGTTGGTGCAGGCTATGAAGTACTCGGCAGTGACGATGGAAAAGCGGCGTTTAGTACCCCACTTGCGACATTACACAAGTTCCAAGGATTTAGTGACAAGTTCCTCGGCACACCAGCAGATGGCATCGAAGACATCTATATTAAAGGCGCAACAAAAGTGGCTGGCGTTGGTTTATCGGCCGCTTATCACATCTACTCAAGTGAGCAAGGAAGTGTCGATTATGGAGATGAGATAAACGTCGCAGCCAGCTATAAAATAAACAACAATATCAGCAGCTTATTAAAAATAGCTAGCTACTCTACTGATACTTATGCCTCAGACACCACTAAGGTCTGGCTAATGGTTACTGCAAAATACTAATAACATAATGCACTAAGTTCGCCAATGCGTTGCTGGTACATATAAAAATTGATCAAGATCAAGACCGCTGATGTTTGTGTTAAATTAGCGGTCTTTTCCTGTCACGAGTGACAGCTTCGGAGTTGCTACCCATACCTATTATTGATACACTCTACCCACAATTTTATCGCCGAGTTTACTATTCTTCCCTCTGAAAAAGAGTACGAATATTAAGCCGTGGTTGCTAACGCACCACCAGGGTTAGTTTGGAAACGAACTGGCCTCCCGACATTGGAAAGGTGAATATGTTACAAGATACTTACGGACGCTCGTTTAGCTACTTGCGCCTGTCCATAACTGATGTGTGCAATTTTAGTTGCACCTACTGTCTACCCGACGGCTATCAGCGCTGTCATAAAGAAACGTTCCTCTCGCTCGCCCAGATCAAGACATTGGCGACCAGCTTTAGTGAGCTCGGAATAGAAAAGATCCGCATCACTGGCGGTGAACCCTCGCTGCGTAAAGATCTGCCACAGATCATTGCCGCGGTAAAAGCAACACCAGGGATTAAAAAGGTCGCTCTTACCACCAATGGCTACAAGCTTACTCAACAACTACCGATGTGGATTGCCAATGGCTTGGATAATATTAATGTGAGTATCGACTCATTTGAACCCACTAGTTTTAAGCTGATCACCGGTCACGACAAGCTCCAAGAAATTTTAGATGGTATCGATCAGGCGTTAGCCAGTGGCTTTAACAATATTAAGATTAATACTGTGCTCATGAAACAGCACAGCGCTAACCAACTGCAACAATACTTCGACTACATTAAGCAACGACCGATTAGTCTTCGCTTCATCGAACTAATGCAAACCGGCGATAACGAAGTCTTTTATAACGAGCAACATGTCAGCGGGCAATTTATTAAAAACCAGCTCTTCGCTCAAGGCTGGGTACAAGTGGAACAAGACAAGAGTGCCGGACCAGCTCAGGTATTCTCTCACCCAGATTATCAAGGAACTATCGGGCTTATCATGCCTTACTCGAAAGATTTTTGCGCCACCTGTAACCGCCTGCGGGTAAGCTCATTAGGCAAACTGCATCTGTGTCTCTTCTCTGAGCAAGGTTTATCACTCACAGACTATCTGGATAACGACGATAGTGAAGGGCTCAAAGACTACATCACCGCTCAGCTTCGTGACAAACACGCCACCCATTACCTCACCGAGGGATTTAGCGGCGCCACTAAACACTTATCAATGTTAGGTGGTTAGGCGTAATGGCACAACATTGTAGTGGACTGATCCTAGCCGGTGGCCGCTCCTCGAGAATGGGGAAAAATAAAGCTTACCTACAGCGTAACGATCAAAGCATGCTTGAATATGGTGCCGTGCAGCTACGTCGCGCGGGCGTGGATCGAGTGGTTATCTCAGGCAGTCACAGCGGTGGTATTGCCGACAGAGTCACCAACGGCGGGCCACTTGGCGGGATCCACGCGGTGATCAGCGAACTTAAACCGCGAGCGTTACTTATTTTACCCGTTGATATGCCATTTATGGACACAACAACACTTAAATTGCTATTAGACGCTGGCCGCGCCGCAAATAAAGCACAATATTTCAACGACGTTAGCCTGCCCGTGTACCTACCGGTCACCGAACAGCTAACGGACTTTCTCGATGCCTCATTTTCGAGTCAATATTTTATAGACTCTGGCCGTGGCCCCTCTTTACGGCAGTTATTTAAGGTCATTGGTGCGCAATCCGTTAAGTTGGCTTGCGACCAACCACTAATCAATACCAACACCCCAGAGCAATGGCAACAAAGCCTAACCCTTATCAAATCCTCTATGGAGTT
>Ga0105356_10001618_pt1 | contig 22379 bp, 23 predicted proteins | sample GOMGulsemesocosm_3_FD_83502 | JGI IMG/M metagenome (GOLD analysis project Ga0105356, IMG submission 83502) | Methane-oxidizing microbial communities from mesocosms in the Gulf of Mexico - GOM9D Gulf of Mexico | ecosystem: Environmental > Aquatic > Marine > Cold seeps | place: Gulf of Mexico... | reverse complement strand
TTTGTGTATTTTGAAATTAGGCTTGCAATAGGAAAGGATGTATTTTAATATTCTCGTCCTGGAGAGATGGCTGAGTGGTCGAAAGCACTGGTCTTGAAAACCAGCAAGGGTTAGTAGCCCTTCTAGGGTTCAAATCCCTATCTCTCCGCCACATCAATAAGAACAAGAGCTTATATATATTTGCTCTTGTTTTTTTTCGCCTAGACTATTTTAAATTGTTTATACTATTAACTCTAAGAAGTTAGTATCAACTGGTTCAGATTTTGTAAAATCGTTAAGGTTAACGTTGAGTTTTACGTCTTTCTTCAGTCTAACAAGTTTGTTGGCTAGTTTTATGTCTTTTTGATGGTTTTTTATATATTCAATAATATTGTTTTTTGAATTGAATTTAATTTCCTGAAGCTTATCTGGATTAAGTAGTATTTGCGACAGAGAAAGTTCGGCTAACATTTTAGCTGCTGTTTTCAAACCTACTTTTGGTACTCCATTGACATTGTCAGCTGCATCTCCAGTAAGTGTCAGTAAGTCTATCATTTTACTTGGAGATACTCCGTATTTTGACATGACTTTGTTTTCATCATAAACAATATCCTGCCTACCGGAATACTCGAAAGTTAATTCATTAACTAAGCTAAGCAAGTCTTTATCGCCTGAAAATATAATGTTTTTAATTCCTGCTTTGAATAACTTTGAGGATATGGTGGCGATAACATCATCCGACTCAACATCCTCTATCTGCAAGCAGTGAAAGCCTTGTGTTTCTAACATTTTGTACGTTAATGCTAATTGAGTTATGTACTCCGTCGCTTTTAGGGGTCTAGTTCCTTTATAATCTGGAGACAACCTGTGCCTGAAGTTTTTATTAGGATCATCAACAATCATTACTACGTGCGTAAATGGATGCCCGTATTGTGCAGCTATCCTCATTTCTTTGTAAATAAGTCCTAACACGCCTTTCAAAGCGAACACAGGGGTGCCGTTGAAATAATCTTTTTCTTCTTGGGGGATGCCGTTTTTAGTCGCGGCCATATAGACCCTGTTAAAATGACTATTTACATCAAATAAATATACGCACGGATTCATAAGTTGCCTATCTAAGATTTCATTAGTATTAAATAGTGTTGACGGTGGGTGTTTGCTTTAGAGAAGTGATAATTTTTTTTTAAAAAGACATATGAATTGCCGACTTTACTAGACACTCAATAATAACCGCGCCTCTCTATGTCTTACGATTTTCTACTTATTCTGCTCTCGATTTTTATAATTAACTTGGTTATTCTTGTTAGCTACTCTGCAAAACTAGCCGGAGGGTTGACTGGGCGAGTGGCTTCGGCCATGGCGCTTATGAATGTGATGGTGCTTGTATCTCGTATTGCAAATGGTATGTACGCACCTTTGTTAAATAAAAAAATTGAATCATCTATACTTTCTGGTAGTGGTGAAGGTGTGGAGTTTATGTTGCGCCAGGTTTTGTTTGTCGGGTTTATTGGTGCAGTAGCAGGATTTTTGTTAGTTAAATATACAACTCCTTTGTTTATCACTGCAATAGAGCACCTTAAAGATGGCGGGATGATGTCAGCATTGAAAAAGGCGTTCTTATCGATTTCTAAAAAAGAAAAGGAAGACACTACAGATTATGTGGATATAAAAGACAGACCATTGCCCATTAAAATACTTGTAGCGAATATGTTGGTTACAGGTGTTTGGACTGTAGGGGTTTTGTCTTCAATGTATGCTGGAGTGTTGGTTCCCGAATTTAGGGCTACCGCTATTCACATGTCAGCGTTTGTGAATGGTCTTGCAACGATAATTATGTTTCTTTACTGTGATCCCCATATAGCGAAAGTTGTCGACGATGCTCGCGATAGTGATGCTGGTAAGGCTTATTCCAGTAGGTTGATGCGGTATGTCGCCATGTCGCATGTGGCAGGTGTATTTTTAGCTCAGGTTGCCCTAATCCCTGGTGCTTGGTTGGTTGCTAAGTTAGTTGTCCTAATTTAGTAGTTTTTAAAATACCCAAGTTGTTTCAGGGGGATCGTTTTGGTTTTACCATCGTACCTTTGATAAATTGCAGATACGTCTGCCCCCAGCACTGGTTGGGGATTCTCATCACCATTTTCTTTTTTAGACGTGCTTAGTATGTGATGTATATTTTGGAAAAATGGAACTTTTGTCTCAACATCTTTTTCAAGTTTACAAGTAAAGTAGCCAACTCCAATATTATGTTTTCTTGATTCCTTCATTTTCTGGTTGAGTAAGCTCGCTAAAGCGCAATCTTTAGTGAAAACTCCCTCTGGGTCGTAAATTACTACTCGGTGTGGCTTTTTGTGTTTGCAACTTGCAATTTGATTGAAATATTTTAAAAAAGACAATTGGACGAAGTAAAAAGTATTAGCCCCTTTGGTATCAAGCTTAATAATACTCTTATCGTGAAGTTTGACTCCTCGAAAAAGAATATTGAATAACTTGCTAGAATATTTAGATAAATGAGCTAAAACTGCTTTTTCAAAGGATTTCGGTGGTTTTGTCATTCCATCTAAGGAGTTACTGTGTTCAATCTTTTTATCTAGTATTTTCTGTTTGAGGTTTTTTCTTTTTTCGGTTGAAGTCTCGACTAAAGGTACAATAGCATCCAATAGGTTCGTTATTGGCAGTGCTTTTACAATCTCATTGGCCTTAAATGACAGCTGTGATATATATCCACTTCCAAAATGACCTAGTCTTCGGAAGAACAAAGGCTCTAGCGTGTTGGAGCAGTCAAAAACCCACGTATTGTTTGAGAAATGACCACCTTCATCTTCCAAAGTCGTAAGAAGCAGTTTTAATAGTTCTGGATAACACCTAGCTTCGCCAAGGGTGTTATATGAGATAGGTTTTTTTTCGTATTTTGATTCAATTATCATTTGTATTAACTGGTAGTCTTATGAGACTTCCATCCATCGTTCCAGTTTTGGTATTGAGAATTATGCTCTTTGTAATTTCTGTATGGATTGGCGGAAATATTCCATCCTTTCTTTGCGCAACTCAAGCCATTCTTAGAGGCTTCACCATCTGTTTTTTTACTATTGTGTTTGTGTGGCATGTTTATTCCCGTAAATAACTTTTGTATTATGATATTTTAAAATCAATTTATATCCAATAGTTTGTTATGCGAATATGTAAATATTGTACTTTTTTGTTCTTTCGACAAATAATTAGGTTGCGTGGAATGTTTTAATTAGTTAGTATTTAAAAATCACTTAGGTGATAAGAGTTTTACGCGTACCAATCGACATGGTCATGGAGTGTCTAGGCGAAAGGTAGCTTAAATCCGAGGCAACTGTCTTTATTGAAGTAGCCCTAAGAAGTATCGGAGCCTGCTACACATTTAAAACTTTTTTAAAAATATATTGGCCCCATAGCTCAGCTGGTTAGAGCGCCCGACTCATAATCGGTAGGTCGAAAGTTCAAGTCTTTCTGGGGCCACCATTGTTTACGTATATGAAATCATTTTGAGCGTGCGTCGTATAGCGGTAATACCTTAGCCTTCCAAGCTAATGACGCGAGTTCGAGTCTCGCCGCACGCTCAAAATGATTATGTATCAACAACATGCGGATATGGTGAAATTGGTAGACACGTAGCCTTGAGGGGGCTATTTCGAAAGAAGTGGGAGTTCGAGTCTCCCTATCCGCACCACTTTCTAAACGTAAAAAAGGAGCTAAAAGCTCCTTTTAATTTTCCCTAAGATTCAGATATTTGAAGTAACTCGTACATATACATGTTAGCAAATATACGCCTCTGCCAATCTTCCTCTATTTGATAAAACGCTTGAAGAATATTTTTCAATTGATAAAAAACACATTCTTTGGTTAACGATTCATCAATATTGAAACCAAACTTATTATTCATATTTTTTAAAATACTTATAAGTTGTTTTGGTCTTTTAATCCATGAGCCATAATTTATATCATGGGTTTTGTTGTGAAACTCAAATGCATTTGACAGTTTGTCAAACAATTTAAAATCACTCATACCTTCCTGATTCCCAGGTGATATAACAAGTTTTGTCCCATCATACTCTAACAAAGCGCCACAAAAACTTAATAACGGTTTATCTAAAAAGTTTTCTAAAGCATCTTTCCCACAGATAGTTTGTCCAAAATGCCAATCTTCTGTGAAAAGAATTGTAGGGTTAGAAGCTATAGCGTATACCTTGTATGCTGCATAAATAGCAGGTGTACTTGATATAAGAATATCCTCTTTATCTGTTGCAAGTTCAAGTATGTTAAGTTGATCTGCATTTCCGGCAACAAATGAAAAAAGCATTTCGCCCTCTCTATCTCCAGAAGTGATTTCTAGCATTGCTATTTCTGGTGCTTCAACCGGATTAAAATAACGGTCAGAGTATTTTACTACATTGCTCGTTTTTATATGGCGCAATTGCAGGGTAGTTATAACTTTTTCTATGTTGATTGAAATCTTTGATTCTCTGCAAAAATCGTATAGGTTCGAATAAACGCCTGTTAGCTGTTCTAAGGTTACAGGTAGGTTTACTGTCGCTATCGTGCTTGCATCGGTGTTTAAGAAGAGCATAAGCCCCCTCCAGTAGTTAGTTTTGTCCTAACTATAACTATGAGGGGGCTGTGGGAAGTATTTGATTCTGGTTTGTTATGCAGCCTTTGCAGGTGTGATTAATTCCGTTTCCCCTACAATGAACTCTGTTATGTCCATGTCGGGTGCGTAATATTGGATATCTTCCATTCTTTCTTCTACGACGGCTCTTAATCCACGAGCACCAATCTTTTTCTCTAACGCTGATTCAACAAAGTCATTCATTTGTTTATCCGTAAAAGACAAGTCAATTCCGTCAATTTTAAACAAAGCGCTGAATTGTTTTAAAAGTGCATTCTTTGGTGTTGTTAGGATAGACTTTAATGCTTGGGCATCAAGTTCTTCTGTATGCGCAATGACAGGTAGTCTTCCAACAAATTCTGGGATCATTCCGAACTTAAACAAATCTTTTGTTGTAACTTTCGCGTAATCAAAGACTTCTTCTACTCGATCTCCTTTGACTTCTGCTGCAAAACCAATGCCGTTTCCAGAAAATTCTCTTTGGTTAACGATTGCTTCTATACCAGCAAATGAGCCACCGCAAATAAATAATATATTCTTGGTGTTAACTGTTGTAGTAGCTGCATTCGGATGTTTTCTTTTTCCGCTTGCAACTTCAACATCATGACCTTCTAGTAATTTTAAAAGTCCTTGCTGAACATCTTCGCCACTAACATCTCTTGTGATTGATGGGTTTTCGCCTTTTCTTCCTATCTTGTCAATCTCATCTATAAATACGATACCTCGTTCTGCTTTAGCTATATCGCCATCTGCATTGTTTAATAACGTGCCGATAATTGTCTCTATGTCTTCTCCTACATAGCCCGAGCTCGTTTTATTTGTAGAATCTGCTGAGCAAAAAGGGACGCCCATTATCTTTGCTAAGGTTTCTGCTAATAGGGTCTTACCGGAGCCTGTTGGCCCAATGAGAAGAATATTAGACTTGTTGATTTCTACACCATCAACAATGGGGTTTGATAATCGTTTTAAATGGTTGTACGAAGCTATAGCTATTTGCTTCTTAGCGCGTTCCATTCCAATAATGTATTCGTCTAATTGATATTTTATTTGCGACGGAGTGAGAGTAATCTCCTGTTCTATTTCTGTTTGCTCTTGAGGGGAATCATTAAAAGCCTTTTTTAGCGCATCGACACATACATTGCAGATGTAATCTCTCTCTAGCATTCCAAGATTTTTAACTTCTTGTTCGTTTAATCCGCAGCCGCCGCAATGTTTTAAATTATCTGTCATAAAACTTCCTTAAATGAGTTATTCTTCTAGAGTGTTTAATATTTTATTTGGTATTGAGTATACTGAGCAAAGATCCGGAGTCAATAGATGGTTTTGCTGAAATGGGAGTTAAATAAAAAAAGAGCTTGTATTACAAGCTCTTTTTAATACGGTGGTTTCTTTACTAAACAGCCATTGGTGGTCTTTTTTCTTTCATTGTGGTTGTGTTTTTCTCATAATTTTCAAACTCCAAGTCATCCATAGTCATAGAAAGAAGATCTTCCATTGTATTTAACTCTTTATGGATAATGAGTTGTGGTAATGGGTACATTTCTCTTTCTACGGCTTCTTTAATGTAAGGTACTTGATTAGCATACCCACCTGAGTATACGTGGGCATCAATTAAGATCATCGATAACTTCTTAGGTCGAACACCAACTAGTTTAGCCATAGCAACAAGTAGATACCCGAATTGTGGCGCGTTCGCGGCCAAGCCGAATGGAGTGTCAGATGATCTAACGGTTATTGCGAGATTTAATTCTGGTTTTCCGTCGCTTCCCATTTCTGCGGTGAAGTTGTAGCCATGGCAGCATGGTGTGAGTGCACAATTGTAGATGTTGGCTGGAGACCAAAGCTCGATTAATGCTCTTCTTGACCAAATATCCGTTTTTAATTCGTTGATTACATAAGCGAGTTGGTCGAAGCCACCAGTAGGAATGTATCGTGGATCATACTCTCCATTTTCCGTTTTTAGATAGTCACCGCCGTCATGCCTCAACACTGCACCATACGCCCAGCCCATATGACCTTCGGGTAAATGATTCAGTTTTCTTTTATCTAAAAACTCACGTGTTGTATTGCCTTTCCAGAAATTCACGCCCTTTTCTTCTAGGTACTTGGTTTGGACGATACCTTTTAAAAACATTGTAATCTCTTCAAAGCAAAATTTAAAAGGTACAGGTCTACTTGTAAATAATGGGAATCTTTTTAAAACGTCAGGAAAATCTACGGTAGCTCCGAACATTTTTCTTGTACCGCAACCTGTTCTGTCAGGTGTTTTGTTTTCAATTGCGATCACTTCCTTCATTAATTGGATGTAACCTTCTTCATTTTCATATACTTTCATGGTGGATTCCTCTGTATGTTATTTTTTTAAAGTATTATTACAATAGATCGAAAATATTTATCAGTTTCTAGAATTCTGTAGGCCACCACAAGTCATCTACTGTCGCGGATAGAATTTCGACTCCTTCGATTGAGTTCCTTAGTGCTATAACTAAGCGTTCGAATGTGTTGGTTGGGCTTTCTTTAAGTGGAACCTCAAATAGGGCGATACTTACTCCTTCACCGCAACTACTTAGGCCTAAATTGATACCTGTATCAATGCTGATATCTATTAATTTATCTGTGACATTGTCAAACTGCTCATCGGCGTTATCGATTGGTAGCTCGTTGTGAGTGAAGTTTATTTCTAAATACTCTTCTTTAAAATCCCCTATATGCATTTTCTTTTCTAATCTTCTTTTCCTTTTGAGGGGTTTTGGAAGGGAACATTTTAAAAATTCTATTGATATCATATCTATTCCTTAAAAAGAAAAAGGAGCGCGAGGCTCCTTTAAATTAAGATGCTTTTGATATAGTTTCATCAAAAGACACATGGGCTACTGATTTGCTTGTACTTGTCAGTCCATCTAAAGACATCATGCACATTTGCATTTGCGTGTTAACATACTCCTTAACTTCAGGGTATTGTTTACAGTTTTCAATAATCCGCTTTTTGAGGTTTTGTTCTGCATCCAAGAACTCTAAATTGTTTAAATTTAATTCCTCTCTTGCTTTTAAGTAAGCGGCGATGTTATCTGCTGCTTTAACTATGCCTTTGATTGTTGGATCAATCATTTTTTGTATTACTATGCTTTCAAAGTCTGATTGAAGATATTCAGGTAGACCGTTGTACACAAGGCTTCTCTCAACTTGATCTTCTAACTTCTTTATTTCCCTAGTAATGTTAGGGTTGGCATATTTCACTGGGCTAGGTACATCACTTACTCCAGCTGATTCGCTAGCTTCATGATATGCACCAGCAACCATGAAGTCCGCAGGAGTGTATGTTCTATTGAACTTCTTCACACCTATGACAGCAATAATATGGGCTGTCACGGCTACTTCAAATGAGTGAGTTGAGCATTGTTCTGGTCGGATGCTATGCATCAAAGGCCAGCGGATGATGTTTTTTAGTCTCAGTACCCATGCTGCAAAAGAATTGTTCTTGTGTAAAAACATTTCATTATTCATTTCATTATTCATTTCGTGGTTGTCCTTTTGTTCGTTTTGTGTTTTCCCATTGTTAGCGTTCGTTTTGAAATTAAAAACATTGGCAGTCAATGAATGTATTCTATTTAAAAAAGTTGTCTTCATGGTATTCTCCGTGTAATTATCCTCATAGCTATAAAGGGAACGGATAGGGAGATTGCTTAGTTAATAAATTTATGGCTTCTATGTTAATTCATTAACTATCTTAGTGGTAGTGTTTATTCGTTTAAATAATCATCTCACTAAATAACTTTAAAATAACACTTGTTTTTTAAAATACTCCCTGTTAAATTACTCTCCTGTACTAATGCAGAACAGTAATCATGTATAACGCGCCCTTAGCTCAGCTGGATAGAGCAGTGCCCTTCTAAGGCACTTGTCGAAGGTTCGAATCCTTCAGGGCGTGCCACTTCCGAAGTAAAATACTCTCATAAATTCAGCACACTACTTTGGTCATTAAAACTGAGCCACCAACAAAAATGAATATGTATGGTTCGAAGCCATCATTTAATTGTTGATTGTAACTTTATGGGTTGATTATTTTCGCTATATATTTTCTTTGCTTGCGCCTATTAAGTAATGAGACTAATTAATTTTAAAAAATAGGATATATAATGATCACAACTACTAGTTTGCTACAGGCAAAAACCATGTTGAATACAACGGGTGTTGATTTACCTGTTACTGTAATTAACAGCGCAGAATGGCACGAGAAGGTGTTATTAAGTTCTTGTCAGTTAAATAAAACCATTATAAGTGCTTTGATTGATACACATAGTATTATGATTTTAGCCCGTTATAGTGTTAAGGGTGTAGATGCACAGCATCAAACCATTTGGACGGAGCGTAATGCACTTCTGATAACTGAACCTGATTTAACGCTATTCGGTTATCTTGTAACTGGTGATGGCGTAAGGGGTGTTGAGTATATGGTCGTACAAGCGAGAGACTTTGACGTTAATGACCTGTATTTGCCTTGTCCCACCTATAATTGGGACAATGTAACCACAACAGTGAATGCTATATCACACCAGATAGAGCAGTCTACTGAAATGGAATTTCGTTTTGCAGACCTGGAAGAGTCCAATGAACTAAATCCATTTGGGAGTGTTTGTTATTTACCTAATGGAAAAAAGGTAGTTGTTGCATGGGGGGCTCTCCATGTCAGAGAAATGAATGATAAGGGCTTGACTAAGAAATTAGCCGCTTAACCTTGTTATTTGATTAAAAGCACCATTTTTGGTGCTTTTTTATTGCCTTTTATTTATCAATATATGGATTTAGTTTTTTTCACAAAACGACTCTATCCATTGAACACCTTTGATAATCTGCCCTCTAGCGTTCTATGTACTAGAACTCATGTATATTTAAAAACGAATTTATAGAGTGAACACATAGAAAATGCCGACACATGGAGTGTCAATTTTTTCGGCAAAAGAGGCAAGAGAAATGAAGTTAATGGTAATAAATGGTGCTAATTTAAACTTATTAGGCACACGTCAACCTGAAATCTACGGAAAACAAAGTTTACTAGAAATTGAATGGGATATTAATTATCAAGCAGAGAAGCTTGGTGCTGAGGTAGCTTGTTTTCAATTTAATTCCGAATCGGAAATTATTAAGGCGATACATAATGCTTTAAAGTATAGCTTTGACGGAATAGTCATAAATGCTGGTGGTTTTTCACACACATCAGTTTCAATATTAGACGCTTTAAAAGGTGTTGATATTCCTTATGCAGAAGTGCATATGAGTAAGGTTGAAGAAAGAGAAAGTTTTAGGCAAATAGATATGTTAAAAGATTCTGCTGTAGCTTATGTATCTGGGCAAGGCGCAAAGGGTTACAAGATGGCAACAAAAATGCTCTTGAAATATATCCGAAATTTAAGTAAATAATAAAATAAGCAAGCAAATATCGACTCATATTGAGTCGATATTTTTCCTTTTAAATATTACATTATCAGTCAACGTAAGCAATGACTGTTTGTGTTCCTTTTTCAACTTCCGTTAATCCTAAATCCTTCTGTATGTAATGAATCCAATCCTCTTCTTGTGCCTGAGCAGCTATTGCATTGAACTTCGTCAAACTCGCCATTAAGACGATTACTTTGTCTGGAGGCCTGTGAAGTTTTAATTGACAAGTCGCGTGAGTCACTTGCGCAGCTAGCTTCTGTGGTGACATTTTTAGATTCTTGTTGTAGTAGCATTTAATGATCAATGAGAGAGCTCACATATCTTGTCTGGAATACTGATTTTGTACGGTAGTGGGAGTTCTTCAAGGTTCAAGTCTAAGTATTTGGCTACATTAAGCAGGTGCCTTCTCACCTCATAATATGCAGATACATTCCTTAAATCATTATGGTTATATACCGCATGGATCTGCATCCATTTCTCTGGAATGTAAGTTTTAGCTCGCTCTGGATCATGAAGATGAAGATCATCTGTGTTATGTCTTATGTCACCAAGCTTGATGAGTTTAGAACTTGCTGGAGCGAAGAATAAATGCAGGGTATTGATCGCTACTCTTCTCTCCCTATTGCCATCCAACTTGGTTGCAGGACTAGTAACTCCTTCATTAATCTCAGCCTGTTCTGCGTTAAACCTGTTTTTGATTTCATCATTACAAACTTTTGTATCTTCAACTACGTCATGCTTCAAAGCTCCTTGGATTTCTTGATTAGTTCCTCCCCATCTTGCGACGATCAATGCTACTTCAATAGGGTGTGAAATATATGGTTCGCCATTGTGCGCTCTTAATGCGCCAGTATTATCATGATGCATTTTAGCAAATAAATATGACTTCTCGATTTCAGGGCATTTTTTAATTAATTCTATAAATTCTTTAGGGATCAGATACGGCATATTGATACTTATTTTAAAAACTGATACTGCTACGATAAATCAATCATTTTAGATGTAATAATAGGGATTATGTTTAAATGGATTTACATTGTATAAATAAATATGTGAATTTTCATGCGATTTTAAAAACCTATAGAAAAACCTCCTTAAGCCCTCACTACTTATGTATGTTGATGTTGCTTTTTAGTTACATTATAGGACTTAATAAGGGGACAATTATGCCGCAAACAAATGTAGAGCAAATATTCGCAAACGAAAAGAAAGTTGAAAAGAAAATGGCGCTTTATCGGCCAATTAAGTTTAAGGAAGTACAGCGACTAATCGCAGATGCTATGTCTGAGAGACGTCAAATGTGGGTTCTGATAGGCAAATGGTTGCTTACAGTGTGTACATTGATTCCTTTATCTGTTTATGAATGGAGATGGTTCGTCTGGGGTGGTTACCTTCTTTTATCACTTTTAGGTTTGTATGTGTGGGATTATTTCTCACATCTGCGTCATGTTAGTGATTATAAAGGTGAACTGCAACAACTTGCTATAAAGAACGATCAGTACGAGCAGAATTTTGTACTAAAAAGGCCTGATACCAAAGACCATGTAGCTCCTTATGTGATATACACGGTTTGTTCATTAGTGATTATATTTAGCCTGACCATGGTAGATATATATCATGAAACACATGGAGACTCACCTTTAATAGAAATTTTAAAATCTACGGGCAAGAAATCACCTAACAAAACGTTAGTTAAGATGCAGCCTGGTTTATAAATTAAAAGGGAAAGCTATTGCTTTCCCTTTTTTATGGAGCTATTTTCGGTGTTTAGTATACGAAGTGTATACCAAGTAAAAACATGTTGATAGCTTCTGCGTGTATGGGAGTATCAAAATTTAAGTTATTAGAACTGTTGGAGTTAACGTGTGAATATTCAGCCGAAAATCTGGTTCTTGGGCTGAAATGATAGGAAGATGTGAGTTTTATTTCTTCTTGTATATTTTTAAAACTCCCTTTGCCTACTTTAGAAAGATCTTGAGCGTAAGTGATTGTTGCATCAAACAAGTCCCATTGTTTAGTTAGTGCAATGTAATATCCCATTTTAGTATTAAGGTGTGTTGCTTTGTAGTTTTGATAGAACGCTTCTGTTTTAAGCGTAACTGTGTCGTTTACTTTAGTTTTATACCCTAGATTAGTTACCGCTGTATTGACTACAGAGGATAAATTATCCAGTTCCGCCTCTAGGCTTTGGTCGGCATTAATAGCTACTGGCAGTCCTAATTGCGTGATGGGTGAGAACTTAAAGTTAATGTCGCTTTCTATGTGGGATGCATATACTGAATGCTCACTATTGTAAATATTCAGAAATATACCTTCTATGCTATTAGTCTGAATCTTTCCTTTAAGTCCTGTTAATGTATGATTTAATCTTACATTTTCCTTTGCATCGCCTACGAAAAGTTGGCCTTGTATATTTACACCGCTAAATTGTTTGGTTATCGCCAAGTTGATCCCTGTAAAAGAACTTGGTACGTTGTTTTTATATACTGAGGAAGGCGATAGAACCCATGTAGAGTTGTAAGTATTATATAAGCTTTCTGATTCCATGTTAATGGGGGTTCTGATTTTCCCTGTACTTAATGAAAAAGTATTTGAGAATTTGTATTTTATAAAGGCGACATCAACGTCTGTTTTAATACTGTCTCCATACTCTTCTCTAGTAACGATTTGAGTAGTAATGGATGTAGTTTTAGACACGTTTGCTATAGCTTTTACACCAATATTGCTAAGTGCTCCAAAGGTGCCTTTATTGTTTACACCTGACTGAGGTGAATTATTATCTGACTTTCCGTAAATAGCATTGCCAAACCCAGAAAGTTCGATGTTTGAAGCAATAGTTTGAGGTGCAATAAATGATAAACCTAATGAAATGGCTAGGAGAGATTTTTTAAAAATATTTTTGTTCATTTCAATCCGCATAGTTGTGTGAGAAATCGCTAAGGATATGTTATCTACAAAGCGATACGCACACAATTTTCATTATGCATTCGAATGATGGACTACAGGAAATCTTGTCCATGTATGTCTATTAGCTCTAATGCCATTCCGCCGCCTTTAGCGACACAATCTAAAGGATCTTCTGCAATGTGAACAGGGACGCCTGTTTTTTCTTTAATAAGTTTATCAAGCCCCTTAAGGAGAGCTCCTCCTCCTGTGAGTACCATTCCTTCTGCTGAAATATCAGAGGCAAGTTCAGGTGGGCATTTTTCCAAAGCGTTTAATACGCCTGTTACAATCGTTTGTAATGGTTCACTCAGGGCGTTCCTAATTTCATCACTATTTACTGTAAAACTTCTTGGGACACCTTCAGCTATATTTCTACCTCTGACCGTTATTTCTTCTTTTTTCTGATCGTCGTAAGCGTTACCAATAGTGTGCTTAATCTTCTCCGCTGTAGCTTCTCCGATGACTACACCATGTTCTCTTCGTACATAGTTAATGATAGATTCACTAAATTTATCACCTCCCACCCTTACGGATTCTGAGTAGACAACTCCATTTAATGAAATAACGGCTATTTCAGATGTCCCGCCGCCAATATCTACGACCATTGAGCCTGTCGCTTCTGTTACTGGTAAACCTGAACCAATAGCAGCTGCCATTGGTTCTTCTATTATAAACACTTCTCTTGCGCCAGCGCCCTCAGCAGACTCTCTGATTGCTTTTCTCTCAACTTGGGTTGCATTACAAGGCACGCAGATAAGAATACGGGGACTTGGAGATAGGAAGCTTCCATCGTGTGTTTTTTTAATAAAGTGCTGAATCATTTTTTCTGCCGCAAAAAAGTCAGCTATTACGCCGTCCTTTAAAGGTTTAATCGTATTTATATTCTCTGGTGTTCTACCAAGCATTTTCTTAGCATCATGGCCTACTGCTGCAATCGATTTATTTCCTCGCTGATCTGATCTAATGGCGATGACAGACGGTTCGTTCAATACAATGCCCTTCCCTTTGGCGTATACTAGAGTATTTGCAGTGCCTAGATCAATTGAAATATCGTTTGAGAACATGCCGCGTAATCGCTTAAACATAATTTTATCCGTGAGCTGGGTTTATGATTTTATGACCTGTTATACTAAATCTAAAAACTTTTTATGTCTATAAATAAAAAGCCTTTCTTTAAAAAAGAAAGGCTTTAGTTTAAAAAAAGAAAACTATCCTGCTAATAAATCTAATTGAAGTTTTCGACTTAAAAGCCGAGGTCTCACTTTTTTAGATTTTGATGGTTTTCTTTCTGTCGACATGGGTGAATCATGTGTTTTTTGCTCATTTAAAATACCTATGGGATAATCTTTATTCCGTCGAAGTGAAAAAGATACGTCTTTCCAGGTGTAATTCATCATATCTTGACAAACATTGAATTTGTCTCGTTTTAATATCTTTACTCCTTTACCATCCTTTTCGTTTATTTCAAAAATAATGTAGAAGAATAAGTGATCCATTGCTCCGGTGTTTAGCCCGTCTTCAAGTGATTGTAAATCCTCACAATATGTCAGTTCGATGTGTGATTTACAAAACTCAAAAGTAGCAGGTTCTTGATGAAGACCAAAACCTACGTAAGCTTTGTTTTTAAATTGATTTAACTGTCCACCTGAGAACTTCGTTATTTCCTCACCAGATTTGGTGTCCGTATACTGAAGTTGACTTACGCCCGATGTTAAATTAATCAATTCATTCCTGGCTTTATTTTGTTGTATATATGACGAATCCTTGAAAGGAGACTTATTCACTTTAAGCTCGGGAACTTTTTCGTATACTAGTTGAAGCAACTCTTTTAAACGTTGCATTTGTATTGTGCTCATGATTATTTCCTTTTTGTCCTGTTAGTATATTTATATGTAGAGTAATTATGCGGGAAATCGGTGATTAGAATAAAATCTAAATTGGATAAAGGAGATCAAAAAAATACACACAAGTATAGGTCTCGCGTGTATTTGAAACTTTCAATGGGATGCCTAGGAGAGCACCATTGAGACACATAGGAAAAATGTCTATTCAAAACTAAATAGAACTCATGGTGGGTCACAATCGACACAGGTAGCTATTTTTTAAAAAAATTAGATAAATAGTTTCAATAGAGGGTTTCATTAGAACTTATTTTAGGCAATAAAAAACCAACATTTTTAAGCGTTGGTTTTTTTTGATTTAAATCATAAGTTAAGATGGGTAGCACATTTCCCCAACTTATATCTTTGACCAGTTTTCACTGTACGTACACGCGCATTACACGCTTCAAAGACTGCGCCACATCTGTATTAATCCTCGGATGCGAAGGATATTATAAAAATCGATTCTGAGCATAAAGAAGCAGTACATGCCTGTACCCTACTTTACACTATAGTCACTTCTAGGCTCTTTTATTCCTATTTATGACTCTTTATCAGTAATATTGAAACATCAATACCAAAGGCGTTTCTCGATAGATATAAGTGAATTTAATTTTGTACAAAAAACTCAAATACAAGTCTCTTTTAAAAATCTATGTTTATTCTGCTTGCCATTAAAATTCACAATAAATTTGGCTACCAATTATATCTCTTCTCATCGTGCTTGATGATTAATTATTTATTGGCTAACGATTCAATTTGAAAAAAAGCACTTTCAATACTGAACCAGTGCGCATTAGTTGATTAAACTCATCATAGATGGAAATACAACTAGCACAGTCCTCTATTTACTTCTAGGATAGTTGAGTCACAGAAACTACAACTTTAATGTCGGGAGGAGGCCGACTAAAACCTTAACAATACTACTTAATTCGTTAAGAACAATTCTAATCGGCACCGGATATTATTTTTTAATATGCTTTTTTGAAAAATCTTTAATTATTGTAGAAATAATTAGGGATGATTTATACATAGCTACGCAAATAACAGTAAACGCCATGAGCGGTATGAATATGAGTAATGTGAAGATGGCGTTCTTTTTGAATACCTCCTTTCTATTTTTAAAGCGATTCATAGTTGACACTGTTGAAAAATTTGACTTTATGTAAGTGCTATCAATGCGAACCCTTTTTATTTGTTAGCTTCGATGAACTGAAGTGTATTTATAATCCCTTCTACAAATACATTTGAGAAATACTCGCAGAGCTCATTGTAATTATCTCTTAATCTTGGAGCATTAAGCGCTCTATAATAACAAGCCCTAGTATCGTTTATGGCTTCACTGAATAATACTACACCTTTAAACCCTGTGATATCACGGAATAATTGATTAAGGAGTATTCGGCCAACTCGCCCATTCATGTCGTAGAATGGGTGTATGGACTCAAATTGATAGTGTGAAAGTGCTAGAGCAATGCTCGGTTTTATATCCTTAGTTTTGTTGTTGAAGCACACCCAATCATTGAGCATATTGTCCAGCGTTTCTTTGCCTCTGGGTGGTGTATAGACGCATTTCCCTCCGTTCATTATTCTTGTTATTTTTTTAGCGTCAGATTCGTCTCTAATACCGTATTTATCAATATCTACATTCTGTTGCAATAAGCATATTTCATTTATGTTGATAGGGGTGTTGTTTATTGAGAGGTATTTTTCACTTAATATCTCATCGCTTTTTATGCATATAATATTTTCAATCAGATTGGAATTCTTTGCCTCAACGAGAGATAATTTCTTATTCAAGGTTGTCGGGATCTTTTCTTCGCATAGGCGCTTACTCAACAAAACAAAATCGTCATCGTCGAAATGGTGTTTATTTAATTGTGCGATTACCTTGGGGATTACACTCGTAAGTGAAAGTAGATCATCGTGTGGGATGTCTCTAACAAATCCTGTGGTATTGTCGGTTTCTTCTCTTTGTGAATTAATGAGATCATGAATCATTTTCATGTCATCTAATTCAAAATTACTTAATGGCAAAACAAAACCTTTTAAAATAGCGCTAAAGGGTAATTTTATACTATGGATAATATCCAAACTAGTATAATAGGGAGGAATGATGCCTTGTGGGGAAGGTTTTAAAATAACTTATAAGACTTGTGGATGTTGAGTTAGCCTTATAAGTTATTTAAATCTCTACATTTGGATTACACTCGATTTTCTTGTTCGTTTTCTGCTGATATACATGGACTAAGTGAGCTTGCATTCCTTTGTAATTGTTCTCTTAAATTTGGTGGTGTCCCTATAATAGTTAGCGTATCAGACTCTGCATTATAAATTATTCTATCGCCGAGAAGTTTGTCATCGAATGAAATAGAAATACCTCCGCCCTGGCCTTTGTATTTTACTAATTGTGACATAACATTTTTATCTAAAGAAATACTTTGTTCAGCATCTGGGTTAGCAGAGATATAGAATGATTCAAAAGCGTTATTCTCTGGAGTAATAACCTGGCTCAGCTCACTGATAGATACTTCTTGTCCCATTTCAACTGCTTCATTACAGTGTTCCAAGGCTAATTTCTTGACCTCTATTCTCTCATCTAGATCAAGTTTTTCATCCCCTGTTTGTGTAAATCCCATGATTGCGGAGACTAACTCCTTAGAGGATTGTTTTGCGTTAGATACTTCATCACAACCAAAACAATCAGAGAAAAAGTCTCTTAACTTTCTTCCAGCGCTTCTTGACACTATAGCAGCTGGCTTGCCTCCTAAATCTATACTAAGATCTGTTAGGTTAATCCTGCCGGAAATAATGTAATTACTCCCATCTAAGTATTGGGCTTCTGCTAGTTCGTTTTGTTCATTAAGTGTAAAGTGTTTCGAATTATTAAATACACCAAAATATAAATGGTGTGTTGAAACATTAATATAATGGGACAAAATAATATGCCCTGACTCTGCTACAAAATATTTTTCCAGTTCTACGTTTATTTGTTTTTGAACTTGCTCGTAAATGTCATCGAACGCTATATTTTCTTTTGCTGTATCTATTAATAAGTTGTGTGTATTTTGTTCGCTATTTTCAAAGTTGAAAAATACTTTTCCGTTTTTCCCATTAAATTGATTGTGTAAGTTGCTGATTAACGAGTCAGTTGCATTGTTTAATGGTTGTTTATGGGTATTAAATGTGAATTCTGACGATTCGTTAATTTTAAAAGATGTAACGGTAAATGATTGAGTTTTAATGGACATTTGCTTTCTCTTTATTGTTAGTAAGAGATGGATTATGCAATAAATCATTTCCAATTTAAAGGGGTGGTTTAATATTTAACGTTTTGTTTTGCAGTAATTTTAAAAATCGACTGGGTTATGCTTTAGGACTACCTTGTTTTTGTTATAGAATGATTGGATATATCTATGGGTTTACATAATAGAATTCAATTGGAGAATACTGGTGAATAATAAAAGTCAAAACAATATAATCGATTCCTTGCAGTCCGCTGAAAAGGAATTGAGAGCTCATTTAATTGTAATGCAAAAAGAAATCATTGGCTTCTGTGCTGGCACGGGCAAGATTAAAGAATTAAATGATATAGGCAAGATAGTGAGTAAGGAGTTTGACTTTACTAAAGCGATGGAACAATCTGAATCTAAATTTGCATCTTTGAAACGTAGTGAGGTTATGGCGAAAGAAAATTTAGAATCTTATGTTGAGCTAAACCCTAACATCATTGACGACATAAATAATAAAATCAGAAAGATTAAAGTTATCCAATCCCAGCAGGCTGACTTTATAAAAGAAATTTCTTTGCACAATAGTATGGCAAAAAAGTTTAAAATCTCATTACGGTCAATTTCATCTATCTCAAGTGCTGGGTGGCTTGCTAGGAATTTTAACCGTGACCATAAGAGAGCCACCAAAATACTTGCTCAAATTTCAGATAATTATCAGGTCAAATTCAGTGGTTTTTTAAAAATGATTGAAAACGCAAAGGCCAGAATAAGTGATTTTGAAAAAGATTTAATTGCGAAACAAAACCTTATTTCTGGGCATGATGCTGCTGTTGATGAGTATCGTGCGAAGAAGAAGGATTTAAACGAGTTTAATATTCACTTAGTATTTAGTGATTTATTGACCAAAGCATTTAATAATAAAACTTTTCTCACTGCTTTTTCTATGATGTCTGGAGGGGAAGGAAAGTCAGTGGTTGATTCTGTTTTTAAATATCGCCTACTTAAAACACTTTATGCTGAATGTATAGAGAAGGTTAATGATGTTACTGATTCGCCATATGATTTAAGCGCAGGAGATAACTCTAAAATATTATTAGGTAAAGTAACCCGCGTAATTGAAACTTACAAGGCGGTTAATGACTCTTCCGCAATCTTTGCATTTAGTGGAGAGCAAAGTTTTGAGGATATGTATAGAAAATATCTAAGAGAAGTGTCTAATCTGACGGGCATATCATTGTTGACCTATAAAGATAAAGAATTCCCTTTAAATGTTGGTGCTATTCTTGAGGGCTCTTTATTTTCCTTTTCTGCGGCTAGCAATAGTACCTTGGAGGTTGCAGAGAATGTAGTTGAGACCAAACAGAAGAAGTCAATATTTAAAAACTTATTAAGTAAAAACAAGGGCAAGAGACATACTAAACAGTCGCTCCTTGAAATTTAATTAGCTCTGCCGTCGATAAGTTTTACATAGTTATTATTGAAAGAAGTAGAAATTAAGCACTTCGTAGTTTTTGCAGATCTAATTATTTCTTCAATTGAAAAACCATAATCTTGAATCGTTCCGAGGGTCTCTTCTACCTCATTATTATTGGCTTCGTGTTCCAATACAATTTGTATAGTTGTATTGGACGGTATGTTCCCATCACTGTCTATGAGCCCTAGTTGCTCTTTTGAGAGAAGTATAAGCACCCGCTGAATTTCTTCTGGATTGCTATTCCCCGAAGGTGAGCACTCACTGGGAATGGATGTGCCTTTGATTATTAACTGGAGACGCTTGAGATCACTGTCATCTTTATGTCTCTTTATAGTATCTCTCATAAGCTTAAAAGCGACAATGTGGTTCACCCAATGATTGGTTAATTTGCTATCTGAATTAAATTTAAGAAAGACGGACTTGAGGTATTTGGCATTTTTTTTGACTTTAATATTTTTTATATACGATTGTAGCCAGGGTCTTAAGAATTTCACTTTCCCATCAACACCGTATTTTGCGTAGGGTGACATATAGAAGGCTAATTCTCCTATATCTAAACACTGGCATATTAAAAAATCTTCCTTTCTCATTTTATTCCTATATAGCAATCATTATATGTTGATAATAATTATAACAAAATCTGAATCAATAGATTGTAGTATTTTGTTTTTGTATTTCAGAGCATATTCACTTTTTAATAATCACCTTAGTGCGGAGGTAAAATAGTTATAACAATAAAAAGGAAATTTCATGAATAGTAAATTCGAGCAGCACAAAAGTGACGCAAAAATAAAGTTTAACGATAAATATGACTATAGTACATTTGAATATAAAGGAAGAAAAGATAAGTCTGTTATCTCTTGTCCTTTACATGGCGAATTTAGCGCTACGATATATGAGCACACAAAGTCAATGTATGGTTGCTCAAAATGTGCAAAGCTTTTAAACCCTACATATTTCAACAGTGCTTTTTTCATTAAAAACCTTCCGGTGGATTTAACCGACAAGTTCGACTTTGACTGTTTTGAAGTAGAGTCTATCGACAACGTGTCGCTTATAATAGATAGAAAGAGTGGAGAGCATTATCATGCTTCTGCAAAAAACATCGTACTTAACGGTGGAGTTTGCGATGAATGTTTGTTGAATGAAACCTCGACTGGTCAAGTTGCTCCATTCAAAGAGGGTCTAAAAAGAATGGATATTTTTGACAGTTACATCGAAATAAAGGTTGGTAATGAAATCTACAAGTTGGATATAACTCCAGTCGTCAGTGTTTTTAGATGGAGTATAGAATACGCGGAATCTTTGGTTCGGAAATTCAGAAATACTGTACTTAACAAAAATTAAACCTTATACGCGGTCTCTCTTCTTACGGCATAACCAGTTTTATGTATTAACTTTCTTTGATGATTAAATACTTAATCATTTATTAAGGTTTATACATATGAAACACCCTATTGAGATTGTGATTTGCAAATCTTCCGAACATTATGTTGGCATTCCTACAGCTCTTATTAACGAGTTTTTTTTTCTTGATAAAGCCAAACTTTTCTTCCGTCCAGTTATGTTTGGTATACAACACAGAAGAGAAGTAAAAGGTTTTTTTTGTTTATCTAACAGATATAGTAAGAGTAAGCAGAATAGAGAGTTTGAGTCTTCCGTAGGTGTTGATATTACATCTAAAGGTTATAAGTTAATCCTAGGCGTAGACAAGGTGTTCAATAAAGCGGTTGTTATGGCTGAAAGGGTTTTGCATAATAATAGTGAAGGGATTGTCGCTATTGCTCATGATGACAAATATGGTTTTATTAATATATTAAGCCCTTCAGCTTTAATTAAATGTATAAGGCAAGAGCTATAGTTCTAGTAGTTCTTTCACCCTACTGGTTACCCTTTTCGAGAAAATTAATCCTAAATGAGTTACAGGGAATATGTCGAATGTACTCATCCCATTTATCTTTGTTTCTTCAATTTCTACAGCACTGTCAGAATCTTTTGTTGCTATGTAGCTGAACATTCCAATAGGTAGGTTTCCTGCAATACTATGTAATGGGATATTGAAATGCCAGGTGTCATGCTGTACCAGTAATATTTCCACTGATCTCGGTATTAAGTTGCTTGGAAGGTATTTCGTTAACTTTGTTGCTACGCTACTTCCAGTATGGGGTGTTCCTAGAGTTATCACTCTTTTAATTGAAGATGAATTTTTAGATTTATTTTCAAGATAGGTACGAGCAATTAGCCCTCCTAAACTCCAGCCAATAATCGTTGCCTTGTCTCGGGTTTCAAGGAACTTATCTATTTTATCAAAGATGTCGTCCATATTTATTGCGAAGGTGTTGTACTGAATATTTAAGACTTCACGCCCATCTTTGGACAGTCGTTTTGCTAGTGGTGTCATTATTATTTTTTTTGAAAATATACCGTGGATTATTATCACAGGTTGAGTCATGTCTTCGCCTTGAGATTAAAATGTAGTACAAATAAAGAAGCCTTCAATATGAAAATATTGAAGGCCTTCGAAGTTAGCTATTTATTTTTAACCTTTAGCATACTGATAAGCAGTTGCTTTAATTGCATCTACCAGTCCGCCATTAAGCATTGGGTTTATTTTTATTTGAGTCCCTTTGTTCGTTGTCAATATTTCAATTGCATCGCTAATACCAAACAGAGGTAAAGATTGTTTGTTGAGTATTTCAGGGGGTATGTTTCCAGAAGCTTCAACCGTCACTTCCTTGATGACTTCTTTAATTACTTCCTTTTCTACAATTTTCTCAACCGGAATTTCGACTACCACT
>Ga0105356_10001608_pt1 | contig 22427 bp, 22 predicted proteins | sample GOMGulsemesocosm_3_FD_83502 | JGI IMG/M metagenome (GOLD analysis project Ga0105356, IMG submission 83502) | Methane-oxidizing microbial communities from mesocosms in the Gulf of Mexico - GOM9D Gulf of Mexico | ecosystem: Environmental > Aquatic > Marine > Cold seeps | place: Gulf of Mexico... | reverse complement strand
TGAATCCAAATCCTTTAGATTCATTGAAAAATTTTACTGATCCTTTAGCCATTGTAATAATTTGTTAAAAATAATATTAGCGGCAAATGTAGTGTTATTTATTTTAAATTAAAAATTTTAATGAGATGTAAATGCTTGTTAATCAATATTCATTGTGCTTTTTAAAGAATGAATTGTAAAAAAACACGGTTTCACTATAAAAAAAGCTTTCTATAAATCAGTACATTTGTTCGTATAAAAAATAAAAAATGAAATACCATCCAATATCCAATCAGCTTTTTATAAAAAATAGAGCAAAATTTACCGCTCAAATGAAATCGAAATCAATTGCTGTATTTAACTCTAATGATATTTTTACGACAGGCGCAGATAGTACATTGCCTTTTTATCAACATAGAGATATTTTTTACTTAAGTGGTGTGGATCAGGAAGAAAGTATTTTGGTGTTATTTCCGGATGCAATTAACCCAAATCATAGAGAGGTATTGTTTGTTACAGAGACAAATGAGCATATTGCAATTTGGGAAGGAGCAAAACTAACCAAAGAAAATGCTACAAAAACTTCTGGAATAAAAACAGTGTATTGGTTGAGTGATTTTGATAAAATATTTTTTGACCTAATGACAGAATCAGAAACGGTGTATTTTAATACAAATGAGCATTACCGTCAGTCTGTTGCATTAGAAAGCAGAGAGGATCGTTTTATTAAAAAAGTAAAAGGGAATTTTCCGGCTCATAATTGGGCAAAAAGTTTTCCTATTTTACAAGATATAAGAGGGGTCAAAGAACCAGAAGAAATTGCGTTATTGCAAACTGCTTGTTCCATTACGGAAAAAGGATTTAGAAGAATTCTTGGTTTTGTAAAACCTGGCGTAATGGAGTATGAAATTGAAGCGGAATTTATGCATGAGTTTCTAAGAAATCGTTCAGCAGGATTTGCATACACGCCTATTATAGGTGCTGGATACAATGCCTGTGTTTTGCATTATATTGAAAATAATCAAGCATGTAAAGCGGGGGATATGTTGCTAATGGATGTGGGAGCAGAATATGCAAATTATTCTTCCGATATGACGCGTACAATTCCTGTTTCAGGAAGGTTTACAGATAGGCAAAGAGCGGTATATAATGCAGTGCATACTGTAAAAGATGCAGCAACTGAGATGTTAGTTCCAGGAACAATTTGGGCAGAATACCATAAAGAAGTTGGAAAAGTCATGACATCAGAATTGTTAGGTTTAGGATTGATTGATAAGGCAGATGTACAAAGCGAAGATCCGAACTGGCCAGCATATAAAAAATACTTTATGCATGGTACATCCCACCATATGGGTTTAGATACTCATGACTATGGTTCGCTAAAAACCCCAATGAAAGCCAACATGGTTTTTACTGTTGAACCGGGAATTTACATTCCGAAAGAGAACATGGGAATTCGTTTAGAAGACGATGTGGTGATTCAAGAGACAGGTGCTCCATTTAACTTAATGCAAAATATTCCCATTGCAACAGAAGAAATAGAAGATTTAATGAATCAGTAGATTTGTAGTAAATAAAAGTTAAAGCGGGTGAAAACTCGCTTTTTTTATGCAAAATAAAGTAGTTTCGCTATTCTTAATGAATTCATGGTAAAAAATCCAACTAGAAAAAAACAAGCAAGAATCCTACGTGGTTTTAGAAAGGTGCATCGTGCCATGGGAGCAACTTTGTTTATTTTCTTTTTTGTTATATCTGTAAGCGGGTTTTTGTTGGGGTGGAAAAAAAACAGCTTCGGAGTTTTACAATCAACCACCCAAAAAGGTTCTTCTACCCATTTTGCCGAATGGCTGCCCTTAGATAGTTTAAAAAAGAAGGCACTCTTTTATGTAGAGAAAGCGCTTCCAAACAAACATCCTTTAGAGATAAAAAGGATAGATGTGAGCGAAACTAAAGGTGTTGTAAAATTTATCTTTACTGAGTATTACGGCGTTCAGTTGGATGGTTCTACAGGGAATTTGTTGCTGTTTGAAAGACGATATTCTGATCTTATAGAAGAGCTTCATGATGGTTCTGCTTTGGATACATATTTTAAAACTACTGGTAAACCTATTAAGTTGATCTATACAACCCTAATGAGTATTGCGTTGTTATTGTTCACAATTACTGGCTTTTGGCTTTGGTTAGGTCCAAAAAGAATGCGAAGAAGATCGTAAAAAAAGCTGTTCAATAAAGAACAGCCTTTACGGTCAAATCAACGTTATTATTGAACTACCAAGGTGTATCTTGGTGTTGGATTCAAAGGGCAAAAATATTCATAACTGCCTTTCTTTAAGGTCACTTTTTTAGACTTACTTTTTTTATTTGTCGCCACGGCTTTTTTAACATAGGCGTTTTTAATATGATTTTCTGCACCTTTTTTCCCTTTAGGGACTAATACAAAACCAACATTGTGATCGATGCCATTATTAGCAATTTCAAAAACATAGGTTCCTTCAGAAAGTGTCAGTTTTTTTAGGGTAAATTCTCCATTGGTTTGCTCTAGTGTAACTGTTTTTACTTGCTGAGCTTGGGCTGTAAATGAAAGCCCTAGAATTAGTGTGAATGCGATGATGATTTTTTTCATGATATCATTATTTAGATTGAATAATTAAATGGTTACGGTGGTTTCTAAAACCATGTTGTAAGCGACTTATTTAGTCGTTTTCTGATGTACAGTTACAAATTGGTCTTGCTGGATTTTTTGTGTCATATTCTTGATACCCCCAGCAATTAGGACATTGGTCGATTTTTGTTGATTCCATTTTTTGTGTTCTTTTTAAGTGAGCTACAAAGATGCGTTGGATATGGCGCTAAAAAAATGGACAAAAGTTCCTAAGTCTTGGACAGATTTATTTTTTGAACTCTTTTTTGAATTGGATTGGAGATTTTAGCGTTGATTTTGTGAAAAAACGACTAAAATATGCAGGGTCATTAAATCCTAAATTAAAAGCAATCTGCTTTATAGAATCTGTAGAGTATAAGATTTGACGCTTGGCTTCTAGAATGATTCTATTTTTAATGAAATCACTTGGGGTATTGGTGCCAATTTTCTGGAAATTTTTGGTCAATGTTTTTGGAGATACTCCTAAGCGATGTGCATATTCTGTTACAGAATGCATGCTTTTAAAGGACATTTCGACCAGTACACTAAAGTCGTTGAATAATTTTGATTCTGAATTTTCTTTTAATTGGTGATTTTCTTTCTGAATTCTTACAGCTAGAATGATAAACTGTTTCAAATACGCTTGCAACATATCATATTGTGCGGTGGCCGAACTTGAGAATTCTTCCATCAGGTTCTCTAGAATAAAATCGAGTTTTTTAATGTCTTTTTTAGAGGGAGCAATAAAAGGGGTTTCATAAATATTATTAAACAACACACCGTTACAAGCAACTTCTTTATCATGGGCTTGAATGCAGTAAAAATCTCGGACAAAATTAATGCGATAGGCTTCTTTTACCTCTTCAGAATGCACAGAGAAAAGTTGTCCTGGTGATAAGAAAAACAAGACACTACCATTAAACGTGTATTGTTCGAAATCGATGTTATAGGTGCCTTTTCCCTGCTTAATCCAAAAGATAGTATAGGTTTCAATTTGTGCTGGTTTGTTCATTATACAAGCTTTTTCAAGCCGAACAACACTTAATGAAAACACATCCTTAAAAGAAAAGGTAGAAATATCTTGAATTGCCATGATAAAAATAATTACCTTTTAGTAGTCGTAATAATTTTAAAAACATTCACAAGTATAAAAATTAATAGGGCTGGCAGCACCCAGCCCAGGCTAAACTCAGAGAATGGAATGAAGCTTTGTATGCCTTCTAGACTTTTGGGGTTGATAATAAATTTTAAAAAATCAGGAATGCTAAATAAGAACGTTACCCCAACTACGGCTTTAAAAACGGCTGGAGTTGCAACCTTTTCTGGCAGCACATTTAGTAAGATTAAAATGATGGTAATAGGGTAGATAAACATCAATGCTGGTAAGGCAATCACAATAATATAATGCACATCAAATTGTCCAATAATTACCCCTAAAACACAGCCAATAATTGCCGTGATAGTATATGCTTTTTGAGAGTTATTAAAGATGCCTTTAAAATAATCTGCGGTACCCGTTACAATACCAACTCCAGTTGTAAAGCAAGCCAAGGCCACTAATATGCTTAAAAAAGTAGTTCCTATGTTTCCTAAAGTTTGGGTACTTAGGCTCGTTAATATTTCTGTTCTTGTTGCTTCTTTTGTGAACGTTTCGCTAAACTGAACTCCGCTATAAATCAATCCTGCATAAATGGTTAATAGTCCTACTCCTGCAATAATTCCTGCTTTAGTTATCAGTTCTTTTTTTATGGTGAAAGATGTATTCTTTTTAAAATTCATGGATATTACTAGAACACCACCAACTACTACTGCCCCAATGGCATCAAAGGTTTGATAACCCTCTAATAAGCCGCTTACAAAAGGAGTTTCAAAAGCAGATGGGTTGATTGCTGTAGGGCTTGTTGAAATTCCAATAAAAATAACAGCCAACAGAATGATGATGATAAAAGGGGTTAAAAATTTTCCTATTAAATGTAAGATTTTAGATCGGTTCATAACAAAGAGAAACACCAATGCAAAATAGAGGCTACTTGTTACTAAAGACGAAGTTCCAAAAAATGGAGCAATTGCCATTTCATGTGTTACAGAAGCGGTTCTTGGTGCTGGTAGCGTAATGGAAATTGTGTAAACAATTAAACAATACACCATGCTAAAGGTTGGCGACACTTTTTTACCAAAATCAAACATGGTTCCTTGTAAACGTGCATGTGCTATAATTCCGATGATAGGAATAATAACAGCAGTTACAAAAAAACCAATGGTAACAATGCCCCAGTTTTCACCAGACTGTACGCCTAAGAATGGTGGGAGAATTAAATTTCCTGCTCCAAAGAACATAGAAAACAAGGCAAAACCAGTAATGATAATTTCTTTTCTTTTATTCATTTACGAACGCTTCTTAACTAGTAAAAGAACAAAGTTAGTCACAATATAAAGCAATGAAATGGCAATCAATGAAAACTTAGCAGTTGAAAGATAAAAAGCAACTGTAGACCAATATTGTTTTAAGTTTCCAATAAGCAGTTTAATTAAACAAACATTCTCTATCGCATCAAAAACGGCCGTTAGAAACATGGTCCAAATCAATATCTCTCCAACTCTATAGAATGGTTTATCAGGCCACAAACGTACGTTGAGTTTGTGAATTATAATTGAAATGAATAGGGTGTATATAAGTAGAAACAAAAAATCGAAACCCAATCCAATACCTGCAAAAATTTTAGCCAATGGAGACCAAGAATCGAGTATCTCTTGTGAACGTTCTAGCGTTTTTGCCAATTCAAAAGAAACAATTCCATTTGGAGTTGTTTTGTTTGTTACATAGGTGTCAAAATAAAGCATTGCAACTGATGTAATTAGTAATAAATAAAAAATTGAAAAGGTGAGTTTTTTTTCGTTTCTTTTAGAAAACTTAGCAAAGGGAGTCGTGAACATTTTGGAGCAAATTTTTGTATTTTACTCACTAAAGATACATATTTTTGCTAAATGCTTAATTCGATCCTTTATAAAAACACAAAAATCTCTTATTCAATAAAAGGAAAGGGAGCTGCTGTGGTGTTATTACACGGTTTCCTTGAAAACTCAACGATGTGGAATTCTGTTGTAGATTCTTTGTCTAGAAACAATAAAGTTATTTGTGTTGATTTATTAGGTCACGGACAGACAGCATGCTTGGGTTATGTGCATACTATGGAGGTTATGGCCGAAGCCGTAGAAGCTGTTTTGAACCATTTAAAAATTAGAAAATCTATTCTTATAGGACACTCTTTAGGAGGGTATGTTGCCTTGGCTTTTGCAGAGAAAAAACCAGACAATGTTAAAGGTTTGTGTTTAATGAACTCTACCACTAGAGCAGACAGTAAAGAAAGGGTTGTGCTAAGATCTAGAGCTATAGAAGCGGTGAAAACTGATTATAAAAATTTAGTTAGATTATCAATTTCAAATTTGTTTAGACCGAAAAACAGAACACTTTTTAAGGAAGAAATTAAAGTGATAAAAAAAGAAGCATTAAAAACACCGTTGCAAGGGTATATAGCTGCTCAAGAAGGCATGAAAATAAGGAATGACCGAGAAGTGTTATTGCATTTTTCTCCTTATAAAAAAATGTTGATTTTGGGTAAAAAAGACCCTGTGCTAGATTATAATAATTTGCTAGATCAGGTTAAAAACACCGAAGTAGAGGTTGTTGAACTTCCTGATGGACACATGAGTCATATTGAAAATAAAGAGGAGTTGATAAATGCAATAAAAAGATTTGTGAAATAAAATAGAAAAATATGAAAGGGAATCTCTTGGTTTGATGCCTTGCCAAAATTAATGTAATTTTCACATGTCAAGACAGAAGCGTTTCTAGGTCAATTTAATGAGGAGTCATTATAGTAGAATGAGATGATGCCTGTTTATTTAGCATAAACTGTATGAAAAAGAATACTGAAAAAGCATAAAAAAACTCGCAATTAATAATTGCGAGTTTTTTTATGAATTATAATTATTTTAATCTTCTTTCAATGCATTCCAACCTTGTGCTTTTAGCTCCATTTCTTGTCCAGCCCTGGTAACTAAATTCATTCCTTGGTTTTCTGCAGTAACGTGTCCTATAATAGAGAAATTTGGGTTTCCTTTTATATTGTCAAAATCAGAAATTGGTACGGTAAATAACAATTCGTAATCTTCACCACCACTCAGGGCAATCATGGTAGAATCCATATTAAATTCTTCTGAGGCAGAAATAACTTGGGGGTCTAATGGTAATTTATCTTCGTAGATTTTACATCCTACTTTAGATTGAGAGCAAATATGCATAATTTCTGAAGACAACCCATCTGAAATGTCAATCATGGCAGTTGGTTTAACCCCCAATTCTTTTAAAAAACCAGCAACATCTTTACGAGCTTCAGGTTTTAATTGTCGTTCTATTAAATACGTGTAATTATCTAAATCGGGTTGGTTTTTTGGGTCAACTTGAAAAACTTGTTTTTCTCTTTCTAATACTTGTAACCCCAAATATGCTGCACCTAAATCTCCAGTAACAACAATTAAATCAGATTCTTTAGCGCCATTTCTATAAACAACATCTTCTTTGTCCGCTTTACCAATTGCAGTAATGGAAATCAACATTCCTTTGGTAGAAGAAGTTGTATCACCTCCAATTAAGTCTATATTGTATGTTTCGCAAGCTAATTGAATCCCGGCATACAACTCTTCAATAGCTTCTAATGGGAAACGATTGGAAACGGCAATAGAAACGGTGATCTGCTCAGCAGTTCCGTTCATTGCATATACATCAGATAAATTAACCATTACCGCTTTATATCCTAAATGCTTTAAGGGCATATAACTTAAATCAAAATGCACGCCTTCAACCAATAAGTCGGTGGTAATTAAGGTCTGTTTTTCTGAAGCGTCAATCACAGCTGCATCATCTCCAACAGCTTTTACTGTGGATGTGTGACTGGTATTAAAATGCTTTGTTATATGTTCAATCAATCCAAACTCTCCTAGTTCAGACAATGATGTTCTCTCTGGGTTCTTATCTTCTAACATGCCACAAAGATACGGCAAATCTTATAATTTTTTTATAAAGAAATATGAGATTTGTTTCATGTGGGCTCGGGTGAAAATCTTTTTTAAAGGAAATTGTATCGAGACCTGTATAAAATACATTCTCGATACTAATTTCATTCATTTCGAACGCTAAAACTCACGTCAAATTAACCTGTGTTATTTTACAGAATAATATTTAAAAACAGGATATGCCACAGTTTTAGAAGCTACACCTTGGGCTTTTAAATAGGCGTCAAAGAAATTCCATGTAACCAAACCATCATCAGATTGAGGTTCTAACATATAGAATGCTAAATTTGTTAAGGGTTGCGCCATATCAATCCAGTAGTCACCTTTTTTAAAAGTTCTTTTTGCAGCAACATATTTGCCTGTTACCCTAGACATATGATGCCCTTCAAACTTGCGTTTAGCATTTTTCAATTCTGCAATCATAAAGACCTCTCCCGTTGCTTTTTTACGTCTTTTCAACTGGGTAACTTTTATGCCTTGTTTTCTTAGATGTTCGACGATCGATTTCATAGATTTGGGCAAGAAATAACCCCTGGGCAATGTTGTGCTAACTGTAGCGTCAAACTTAGAAAGGTTGGTTACGTTTTTTACATCAATAATTTTCCCTGACCGGAGGTAGCTTTTTTTTCCTTTACTATTAACATAAGGAGTGTAATCGTAAGTTCTATAATTGGGAATCTTCTTATCTAAAGCAACCATTTTAAAGCGTACTCCTTTGGTTGTTTTTCCAGCATTGTTAAGAATGTTATTGATGGCATCTTTCTCTGCTTTCGCATTAATTGCCATCAGTTTTTTACCATTTTTATGTGTGAATTCTAGAATTTCAGCAACAAAACCATAGGTTCCATTCATACGTGCATAAAAACGGTCATGTGCAAAAGATTCGCTTAAAATTCCGATTTTATTACGTAAGCCCATTTGGTTTACCAAATACCTAGGATGATGGTTGTAGGTGTAAATAGACGTTGGAGGCCAACCTTGTCTGGTAGAATAATATCCATAAGGGCCAATCTTAACTTTGTAGTTCTTGTCAATATTTTTGGTTACTTCTGGAAATAGAACATCCCATGTAAAATTATAGGGGGCTTTTTCTCCTGCAGAATGATAACTAGGCGCATAGGTAATTCCGTACCCATGCCAAGTTCCGTTTGTTGTGTGTAGGTCTACCAGCATTTCTGGATTCCATCTATTCAGTACATTCTGAATTAGCCCTTTCGTTTCAAGGCCTTCCATTTTAATACCGTCTCTATTTAAATCCAACCCTTGGCTGTTCGCTCTGATGCCAACTTCTACAGGACTATCTTCTTGAGAAGGTCTTCTCCCTTTTTTCATTTTATCGTTAGAGTCGGTATTATAAATAGGCGCAAATAAAATGATTTGATTGTCAAGCAGGTGTTTTTTGTTGCCTAATAAAATATCGCGCATAATTTGTTGTATAATCTCCTTTCCTTCTACTTCTCCAGCATGTATGTTTCCTTGAATATATAACACTGGTTTTCCAGTGGCTTTTGCTTCAGCCGGAGATGTTACTTTTGGGTTGGCTAAGACAATCAGTGGAATTTTTTTTCCTTCCTTGCTGGTTGCCATATATTCTAGATGCAAAAGGTCAGACTTTTTTTGCAATGTAGCGATGTACGACATCACCTCGGGATAGGTCGATGTTTTTTGATAGTTTGTTTTAACAGGGGTGGTAATTAGCTCGTTGGGCCATGTGTGTTGTTGTGCTGATGTTTGTAGGGCTGTAAAGCACAAAAAAGCAATAATAATGCGTTTCATTTGGTTCGGTTTTTGATCGGAATAAAAGTAAGTTTAATTCCTTGACCATAAAGTTCATGGGCTGTTATTTAACAGTTCGTTAACAATATTTAATTCATGATGAAATCCGTTATGAATTCTGAAATTGATTTTACCAATTGAGGCATCAATTTTATTCATGCTAAAAAGGGGATAATAATCATATTTTGTCAGTATCTTTGCACTCAATTTAGATTTAATCTATTTAAAATTATGATAAAAGTTTCAGACATAGCTAAAAAGAAAGTCATTGAGATGATGAGCGATGATGGTTTTGATGCTGCTTCAGACTTTGTAAGGGTTGGCGTGAAAAGCGGAGGTTGTTCAGGTTTATCGTATGATTTAAAGTTTGATAAAAATCAATTAGAAGATGATAAGGTTTTTGAAGATAATGACGTGAAAATTATTGTTGACAAAAAGAGTTTCTTGTATCTAGTTGGAACAACTTTAGAGTATTCTGGCGGATTAAATGGAACAGGATTTGTGTTTAACAATCCGAATGCAAACCGCACTTGTGGTTGCGGAGAGAGTTTTTCTTTATAAAATTACAACTCAATTATGAGCAAGTATACCGAAGACAATTTAAGAGAAGAGTTAAAAACCAAAGAATATGAATATGGTTTTTATACTGATATAGAAAGTGAAACATTTTCCAAAGGGTTAAATGAAGATGTTGTTCGTGCCATTTCTAAAAAGAAAAATGAGCCACAATGGATGACCGATTGGCGAATCGAAGCGTTCAGAGTTTGGGAAAAAATGGAAGAGCCAGATTGGGCAAATGTATCCTATCCTAAACCAGATTTTCAGGCAATAGCGTATTATTCTGCACCTAAACAAAAACCGAAGTTGGCTAGTTTAGATGAGGTTGATCCAGATTTATTAGAGACATTTAAGAAGTTAGGAATCTCTTTGGAAGAGCAAAAAAGGTTGGCCAATGTTGCTGTTGATATTGTAATAGATTCAGTTTCTGTAGCAACAACGTTTAAGAAGACATTGGGTGAAAAAGGAATTATCTTTATGCCAATTTCTGAAGCAATTCAAGAACATCCAGAATTAGTAAGGAAATATTTAGGAACGGTAGTTCCTACTACAGATAATTTTTATGCCGCATTAAATTCGGCAGTTTTTTCTGATGGTTCTTTCTGTTACATTCCTAAAGGCGTTAAATGTCCAATGGAATTGTCGACATATTTTAGAATTAACGAAGGAGGAACTGGTCAGTTTGAAAGAACCTTAGTAGTGGCAGATGAAGGGAGCTATGTGAGTTATTTAGAAGGCTGTACTGCGCCAAGTAGAGACGAAAATCAATTGCATGCTGCTGTTGTTGAGTTGATTGCATTAGATGACTCAGAAATTAAATATTCTACCGTTCAAAATTGGTATCCTGGTGATGCAAATGGTAAAGGTGGCGTTTTTAACTTTGTGACAAAAAGAGCGATCTGTGAAACCAATGCAAAAGTTTCTTGGACACAGGTAGAAACGGGTTCTGCAGTAACATGGAAATATCCATCTTGTATTTTAAAAGGAAACAACTCGGTTGGAGAATTTTATTCGATCGCAGTTACAAACCACTACCAGCAAGCTGATACTGGAACAAAAATGATTCACTTAGGTAAAAACACCAAGTCTACCATTATTTCAAAAGGAATTTCTGCAGGGAAATCTCAAAATTCTTATAGAGGTTTGGTGCATGTTGGAGCAAGAGCAGAAAATGCGCGTAATTTTTCACAATGTGATTCCTTGTTGATGGGGAATGCCTGTGGAGCACATACGTTTCCATATATCGAAGCAAAAAATAAATCAGCACAAATAGAACACGAAGCAACAACAAGTAAAATTGGTGAAGATCAATTGTTTTACTGTAACCAACGTGGAATAGATACTGAAAAAGCAATTGCATTAATTGTAAACGGTTTTAGTAAAGAAGTACTAAATAAGTTGCCAATGGAATTTGCCGTTGAAGCGCAAAAATTATTAGAAATTAGTTTAGAAGGATCAGTAGGATAAAATAATTTACCATGAAAAAAATACTTTTATTACTACTAGCAATTAGTATTGTGGGTTGTAAAAATTCAGAAAAAAAAGAAGCTAAAAAAGCCGCTGTAAAATTATATGTTTTAGATGGAGGTTCTATTTTAGTGAAAAAATTAGAAGCTTTTTCGCAAGATACTACCTACACTGGGCAGACAAAACAATTGTCAGATGCCTATTATGTAATTTCTCACCCAAAGGGAAACTTAATGTGGGATGCAGGTTTGCCAGAGCAATTGGTAGTTGCGGAGCCATTCAATGAACCAAGTGGTGTTTTTGCGGTGCAAAGAGCAGATTCTTTAGTAAATCAACTCAAAACAATTGGATTTAAAATTGAGGACTTTACCTATTTTGCGATGTCTCATTCTCATTTTGATCATACAGGTCATGCAAATTATATGAAAGATGCTACCTGGTTGGTGCAAGAAAATGAATACAATTCAGTTGCTGGAGATTCTTTAAAAACAAAAAACCCGGCGTTGACTGCATTAACGAAGGTTCAGAAATTAAATGGAGACCATGATGTTTTTGGCGATGGAACAGTCGTTATAAAATCGATGCCCGGTCATACAGTAGGACATCAAGTATTGTACTTAGATTTAGGATTAGAAAAGCCAATTCTATTAACGGGAGATTTATATCATTTTGAAGAAAATAGAACATCAAAAGGGGTTCCTTCTTTTAATTATGATGTAAAACAAACCTTAGAAAGTATGGATAAATTTGAAGCATTTGCGAAAGAGAAAAATGCAGAAGTAATTATTCAACATTCTACATTGGATTTCGAAAGATTAAAAAAATTATTAAAAAAATAACGAACTAGATATTTTTTAAGATGTTAAAAATCAACAATTTACACGCAAATATAGACGATAAGTCAATCTTGAAAGGATTGAATTTAGAAGTAAAGGCAGGAGAAGTTCATGCGATAATGGGGCCAAACGGAGCAGGAAAGAGTACGTTGGCAAGTATTATTGCAGGGAAAGAAGATTATGAAGTAACTGAAGGTGATATAGAATTAAATAACGAAGATATTAGCGAATTAGCGCCAGAAGAAAGAGCGCATAATGGGGTGTTTTTATCTTTTCAATATCCTGTTGAGATTCCTGGAGTTTCTGTAACCAACTTTATAAAAACTGCCATAAACGAGACGCGTAAGGCAAAAGGATTGGAAGATATGCCAGCGAAAGACATGTTAAAAATGATTCGTGAGAAATCTGAATTATTAGAAATAGATCGTAAATTTTTATCGCGTTCTTTAAATGAAGGTTTTTCTGGAGGAGAGAAGAAACGTAATGAGATTTTTCAAATGGCCATGTTAGAACCAAAATTAGCCATCTTAGATGAAACTGATTCAGGATTAGATATTGATGCCTTACGTATAGTTGCAAATGGCGTCAATAAATTAAAATCAAAAGACAATGCGGTAATTGTAATTACACACTACCAACGATTATTAGATTATATCGTTCCAGATTTTGTGCATGTTTTATATGATGGAAAAATAGTAAAGTCTGGAGATGCATCTTTAGCATTGGAATTAGAGGCAAAAGGATACGATTGGATTAAAGAAGAAGTAAATTCTTAATAAGCACCGTGCAAAAATGGAATTAAAAGAAAAAATAATATCATCTTATGTTGCGTTTGAAAATGATATCGATATCAATTCAGATATTCACGATATTCGTTCAGAAGCATTTCATAATTTTGAAAAATTAGGGTTTCCTACAAAGAAACTAGAAGCTTGGAAATACACCTCTTTAAACGCAGTTTTAAAGAATGACTTTTGTATTTTTCCAAACAAAGAAAATGCCGTTCAATTTGCAGATGTAAAGAAGTATTTTATCCACGATATAGATACGTATAAAATTGTGTTTATAGATGGTAAATACAGCTCATTTTTATCAGATACCACACATGATGGGAAGGATGTTTGTTTAATGTCATCGGCACTATCAAATTCAAAATACAAAGCTGTAATTGAAAATTATTTCAACAAAATAGCAAAGCAAGACAATCTTACATCGTTAAATACAGCATTTGCGAACGAAGGTGCTTATATATACATACCAAAGAATGTTGAGGTTGAAAAACCAATTCAAATCATCAATTTCACAACAGGTTCTGAAGCTGCAACAATGGTGCAACCAAGAAATTTAATTGTTGTAGAAGAAAACGCACATGTTCAAATTATTGAACGCCATCAGAGTTTAACCGACAACCCTGTATTGAGCAATGTGGTTACAGAGATATTTTCTGCAAGAAATTCGACAGTAGATTTTTATAAAATTCAGAATGATAATACAAATGCCTCTTTAGTTGACAATACCTACATAGAGCAAAAAACAAATAGTGTTGTTTCTGTGCATACATTTTCTTTTGGAGGAAATATTACTAGAAATAACTTAAACTTCTACCAACGAGGAGAACACATAGACTCTATTTTAAAAGGAATAACAATTATTGAAGGAAAACAACATGTAGATCATCATACATTGGTGCATCACATTGAACCAAATTGTGAAAGTCATCAAGATTATAAAGGAATATTTGATGCACGTTCAACGGGTGTTTTTAACGGAAAAGTAGTTGTAGAAAAAGAGGCTCAGAAAACAAATGCGTATCAACAAAATAATAATGTGTTGATCAGTGATAAAGCAACGATTAATGCAAAGCCTCAATTAGAGATTTTTGCTGATGATGTAAAATGTTCTCACGGTTGTACCATTGGGCAATTAGATGATGATGCATTGTTTTACATGCAACAACGTGGAATTCCTGCTAAAGAAGGAAAAGCCTTGTTGATGTATGCCTTTGCAAATACAGTGTTGGAAAGTGTAAAAATTCCGGAAGTGAAATCTAGAATTAATAAATTGATCGCTACCAAATTGGGCGTGAATTTAGGGTTCGATTTATAAAAAGATCAGAACTTTTAAGAGATAAAATACAAACCACGCGAATAGCGTGGTTTTTTTGTGCGTAGAAATGCGTTAATCTTAAAAGGGGTGTTTTTACCTAACTATAAATGGTTGATCCTTTATAATTTAACTGTTTCCTAAAACACCCAATTATGACGGCACCAACTACCAATACGCTTACACCAGAAATTACATCAAAATCAGCTCCAACAACTGCGGTTAAAGCAACTCAAATAGCGCCAAAACCAGTAGCCAAAACTTCCACCGCTAAGCCAGTTACAACACCTAAAAAGACAAAAACAGCGGTAAAAAAAGAAGTTCCAGGGATTTCTCAAGACGTTATTAGTGAATTGAGTAATGAAATTAATAACATGTTGTCGTTTGCTGTGTATAATGGGTTGACTGTTAATACGGAAGTGAATTCGTTAATTCAAAATAGTTCTGTAGATGATTTAATCAATGCACATAATTTATTGTGTAAAAATGTGTTTCCAGCAACACCGAAATCAATCGAATACACTAAAAAACTATATGAAAAGAGTACTAAAAAAACCATTTTTAACAAGATTCCTTTGTTAAGAAACCTGTTTCTAATGTCGTTGTTTTTTTTAGCGGCATTTATTGCTACAGGAACCACTGATGAAGTGAGCAATGTATCTCTTAAAAACGGAATAATGAACAGCAATGGCTGGCCATTATTTTTTAACTTATCTTATTTAGCGTCTGTTGCCGGATTGGGAGTGTTGTTTTACCTGTTGAAAGAGGTGAGCACTTCTTTAAAGAAAGGAACTTTAGTACCAGAAGATTCTATTGCATACATGTCTCAGATATTATTGGGAATCATGGCGGGACTCATTATGTCAGAAATCTTGGCGCCCTATATTATAGATCCTAATAGTGATGTAAGCATGTTTAATAAAAGCGTGTTGGCATTGATAGGAGGGTTTTCTTCGGATGCTATTTTTAGTATTTTACAAGGAATGATTAATAAAATAAAAAGCATTTTTATTGTTCCAAATTCGTAGCTATTGGTTGATAGCTTTTAACAGCTCTTTGAGAAAATCATTAATATCAATATGCGCTAGTCCCATGCGGACTACAACTAAATCTTGGTCAGGAAAAACAAAGACAAACTGTCCTTGATAGCCACTAGCATAAAACATGTTTTTGGGAACATCAGGAAATTTTCCTTGGACGTTTAACCAAAAATGTCCGCCATAAGTTCCGTCAGATCCATTTGTGGGCGTTGTAATGTAATGCACCCATTCTTCATTGAATAATTGTTTTCCGTTCCAATTTCCCTTGTTTAAATACAATAAACCAAACTTAGCCCAATCTCTTGGCGTTGCCCAAGCATAAGAAGAACCTACATAATTTCCCGACATGTCTGTTTCAATGATCATTGAGTTCATTCCAATTGTATCAACAAAATCAGAATACCAATAATCTAAATAATCTTGATGTTTGTTAAACTTCTTCCTAATAATCCCAGATAATAAATTACTGGTTCCAGAAGAGTAATTCCAAGCTTGGTTTGTTTTTCCAATAAATTCTTTTTTAGCTTGTTGTTTTGCCATGTTTTTCTCTAAGAACAACATTTTTGTTACATCAGAAATTTCATTGTAGTTTTCATCCCATTCTAAACCACTATTCATATGGAGCAAATCATTAATAGTGATATTTTTCCTTTCATCACTTTGCCACTCTAAGATAGGAGCCTTGTCTTGAATATTTATTTTGCCTTGATGTTGCATCACTCCAAAAACGGTACTCATAATGCTTTTGGTCATAGACCAGCCTAAAATTCGAGAGTTTTTAGTAAAACCTGTATCGTATTGCTCTGCTATAATTTTATTTTTATGAATCACAACAACGGCTCTAGTTTTAGTGTTGTTGGTAAATAAATTTGAAACTGTAGTATTCAATTTGGCGTAATCAACAGAGCTAAAGATGGTGTCTTTTTGATCTGCATTTCCAAAAGGAAAAGGCGTTGTATTATCTGGACTAGTTCTTTTAGGAGTTTTTATTTTTAATGAAATGTCAAAATCATCATCAATTAAAACACTACCGAAACCTTCTCTATAAATTGCTTTTCTTGTTAACAGCCCAAATACCGAGGCAGTTGACATTTTAGAGGCTTTATCTACTTTGTCTGTCCCAAAATTTATTGGGGAAAAATTATTGTCAGTACTATCTGTAAAAGCAACAGGTCTTTCTGCTAAAAAAACTGAAGAATTCATGCTTTTTGCTGAATATCCTGCAATAATATTCAGTCTAGGGTAATTTATGATTACAATTAAAATGATAACTGTACATAGTAAAAGCAGGGTTCTTTTTAGAATTTTCATAGGAAAATAGAAATTTATAATCGTAAATATAATAATTTAAGTGTTCATGTATGTAAGTTTTCGAATCCATACACTACTTTTGTATTTCAAAGTGTTAGAACATGTTTCCAGTAGATAAAATAAGAGCAGATTTTCCAATTCTTAAAAGAGAAGTAAACGGTAAACCTTTAGTGTATTTCGACAATGCAGCAACTTCACAAACACCGCAAGTTGTTATTGATGCCATTGTAGACTACTATAGCAATTTTAATGCGAACATTCATAGAGGTGTACATACATTAAGTCAAGAAGCTACTGATTTATATGAAGAAGCGCGGCTTAAAATTCAGAAACATTTTAATGCAAAGGAATCGTATGAAATTATTTTAACAGCTGGAACCACAGGAAGTATCAACATGATTGCTTCAGGTTTTTCTGAGTTGTTAAATGCTGGAGATGAAATTATCGTTTCTGCTTTAGAGCATCATTCTAATATTGTGCCTTGGCAAATGTTGTGTGAAAAAACAGGCGCCGTGTTAAAAGTGATTCCGATGTTGCAAAACGGAACATTGGATTTGGCAGTTTATAATGAGTTACTTTCTAATAAGACAAAATTGGTGTTTTGTAATCATGTATCAAATGCCTTGGGAACGATTAATCCGATCAAAGAAATTATAAAAAAAGCACACGAGGTTGGTGCCGCTGTTTTAATTGATGGTGCGCAAGCCACTCCACATATAAAACCAGATGTACAAGATTTAGATGTTGATTTTTATGTAGCATCAGCCCATAAAATTTGTGGGCCTACTGGAGTTGGTGTTTTATACGGGAAATCAGCTTGGTTGGAAAAATTGCCTCCGTATCAAGGTGGCGGAGAAATGATTGAAACGGTAACCTTTGAAAAAACGACCTATGCGGGTTTACCACATAAGTTTGAAGCAGGTACTCCCAATATTTGTGGTGGTATTGCTTTTGGTGTTGCCTTAGATTATATGAACACCATTGGTTTTGAAGCAATCGCTGTCTATGAAAATGAGCTATTGCAATACGGGACTGAAAGGCTACAAGAAATAGAAGGATTAACCATTTATGGAACTTCAGATAAAACAGCCGTTATTTCCTTTAATATAGCAGGGGTGCATCCCTATGATATTGGTGCTATTTTAGATAAATTAGGTGTGGCTGTTAGAACCGGTCATCATTGTGCACAGCCTATCATGAATTTTTACAATATTCCAGGTACAGTTAGAGCTTCTTTTGCTTTTTATAATACCAAAAAAGAGATCGATATTTTAGTTGCTTCTGTGAAAAGAGCTGCGATGATGTTGCGTTAAAATTGTATTTCTTAATTTTTCTTGAAAATTGCACTTTTTCCTATCGGATAAGTAGGTAATTGACGTCTTTGAAGAAGGGGTGTTTCTTAGGTTTCTCCTTTTTATATATTTTTACATTTAATTAATAGCTTGTTTGTTAGTTAGTTACGCCTGTTTCTCACGGAAAACCGTTAGAGTGTAAATACCCCATTTATGGGTATTGCATATATGTTAAAGTTTTCTTAAAATTGTAAACGAATTAAAAAATTAAACAATACTCTCACAAATGTTTAATACTTAACAATTGATTTTAATTCAAAAACGACTTATTAACTAATTTAAATTTTTACAAAATGAAAAAAATTATTTTACTTTTTGCTTTTGCCTTAATCGGTTTTGTAGCATGTCAGGATTCAACCGAAGAAGTAGTAGAACAACAGTCAAAAATTGACATGAGCGATTTTTACGTGTATTCGGATGAAGGTTCAGAGCTATTGTCAAAATCTTCAAATTCAAAGAATTGTCATTCTATGAGTGTTTTAAATAAGAAACTGAATGAAAATCCAGGGTTATTTAAAAAGATGTATGACATTGAGTACAACGTAAGAAAAGCAATTGCTGCAAAAAAAGGCAATGGTAATGGTAATGGCGGCGGCGGAAACGGCGGCGGTGGAGGTACTACAGACCCTGTTTATACTGGCGCAATTACAATTCCTGTTGTGATTAATATTTTGGAAGACAACACAGGTGATGTAACTCAGGCACAGATAAATTCTCAAATAGCAATTTTAAATGAGGATTATAATAACAACAATCCAAATACAGGAAATGCTCCAGCAGAATTTGCAGGCCTGGTTGCCGATGTAAACATTACATTTACGGTAGCTGCGGTAAATAGAAAAATTTCTTCAAAATCTTCTTGGGGTACCAATGATGCTATGAAAGATGCTAGTCAAGGCGGAATTGATGCGACTGATTCTTCTACTTATTTAAACGTATGGGTATGTAATATTGGTGGTGGAATTTTAGGATATGCACAATTTCCTGGAGGCGCTGCAGCAACAGATGGTGTGGTAATTGGAAACGATTATTTTGGTGAAACTTCTGGAGTTTATGGTGATGGTAGAACAGCAACACATGAAGTTGGCCACTGGTTAAACTTACGTCATATTTGGGGAGATGGAAGATGTAGACAAGATGATTTTGTTGCAGATACACCAAGTTCTGATAGGTCTAACGGAGGATGTCCAACATATCCAACCGTACACTGTAAGTCTGCAGATATGACCATGAATTATATGGACTATGTATATGATGACTGTATGTATATGTTTACAAATGGACAAAACGATAGAATGAGAGCATTGTTTGTTGCAGGAGGAGCGAAAGCATCTTTTGTAGGAAACTAAGTTGGGTAGTTAACGATAAAGCGCCGTGATTAATGGCGCTTTTATTTTTTTAATAATTAAAACAAGTCAAATGAAAAAAATAATTTTATCAGTCTTCGCTATTGCAATGATTTTTGCTTCCTGTGAAAATATAGCGGAGGAGAACGTATTAGATGAACAAATTCCATCTATCGCTAAGCAAGAAAGTCCTGTTCCTTGTGCAACAATGGATGTTTTACAGGAAAATGTACTTTTAAATCCAGCTATTAAAGATAAAATGGATGCTGTAGAAAAGCATACAAATGAATATCTTTTAAATAAAGATAAATACCAAGGGAAACTTGTAAACGGACAAATTGTTATTCCTGTGGTATTTCATGTGATTTATAAATCGGCTAGTGAGAATTTATCATTAGCTACTTTACAAGGGCAAATTGATGCACTGAATGAGGATTTTAATTTACAAAACCCGGGAAGAGGTACAATCCCGTCAGAATTTTCAAGTGTTGAAGCTAATGTTGGAATCTCGTTTGAGATTCAACAAGTTATAAGAGTTCAAAACTCTAAAAAGAGAAGTTGGAGACCTAATGATGATATGAAGAAATCTTCTAAAGGAGGTAGTGATGTTGTAAACCCACAAGAATACTTAAATATTTGGGTGGTAAACTCTATGCCGTATAGAGGTGGGCAAATATTAGGATATGCGCAATTTCCAGGTGGAAGTTGGACCACAGATGGTGTTGTAATGGGGGCTAATTTTGTTGGTTCGTCACACAGAACTGCAACTCATGAAGTTGGCCACTGGTTAAACTTACGTCACATTTGGGGTGATGGTGGTTGCGGCGTTGATGATTTTGTTGCCGATACTCCAGAGTCTGACGGTGCAAATAGAGGTTGTCCTACATACCCAGATGTAAGCTGTGGATCTGCAGATATGACTATGAATTTTATGGACTATACTAATGATAGTTGTTTAAATATGTTTACTATAGGTCAAAAAGCAAGAATGGATGCCGTTTTTGCAACTGGAGGTTTTAGAGCTACTATGGCAGATTAAGAATTAAAAAGGTAAATTAAGGCGTCAATAGTGGCGCCTTATTATTTTTGTTACCAAAAGTGTTGTATTATGAAATTAGTATGTTGTTTATTTTTTGTGTTTATTTTAAGTTCTTGTGTCTCTCAGAACATAGTTGATAAACGGGGCATTAAATATGAAGCGGTAACTAGAGGGAGCTTTATCGAGATAACAAGCAATTTAGAGTCTTTGGTATACAAGAATATGCAAAAATCAAAAGAAATTAAACTAACCGAATCTCAAATTAAGAAGCTTAAAACCTTGTTAGGTAAAATTAATTTATCTGAGCTAGAAAACTTAAAGCCACCATCTACAAAAAGTTATACAGATGCTGCTTTGCAGGCAACGTTAAAACTAACGTATAATAGTAAGATATTTACTTCTCAAGTTTTTGATCATGGCAACCCTCCAAAAGAACTGAAATCATTATTAGAATATCTTTTTAAGATAGGTCAAAAATAGTATACTATTTTCTTCCAAAATCGGCAGGAATTTCACCCCAAGCTTTGGTTTCCCATTTTAGAATGGGGTTTTTAAACGAGTTTTCTTTGAGCCAGTTCTCGGCACGTTTAATTAAATCAAGCAAATCTTTATTAGAAGGGTCAAACTTTAGATTGGTCCTGCATTGTTTTTTCTGAACCCAACTCATGGCAATTTTAGAATCTGAATAAATAGGAAGTATGTCCATCTTTTTGCTTTTTAACAAAGCCAATCCATGTACCAATGCTAAAAACTCTCCAATATTATTAGTGCCCTTTTTGTAGGGACCTTTGATAAATATTTGTTGTTTGTTATGTGTTAACACGCCTCTGTACTCCATCTTTCCAGGATTTCCGCTACATGCAGCATCTACAGAAATACTTTCTAATATCGGAGAACCATATTGCTTTTTTTCTGCAGCAGATAAGGTCTTCTTTTTGGTGTCGATTCCTTTATAGTCGTCATATTTTTTGGAGAAGGCAATTTCAGCTTCGTTTTTATCGGCAAAAGCTTTGTACTGTGCTCCTTGAAAACCAGTAATATGCTTCTTACAAACATTCCAAGAAGTGAAAACCCCTTTTTTATGACCGTTCCAAACAACATAAAACTTTTTCTTTCCCATTTCTTATTGTTGAATTACAGATTCTATCACTTTTGGAAAATGCTCTTGCTCCAATAAATGAATTTTTTGTGCAATGGTTTGTGGAGTATCACCATCATGTAAAGCAGTTTTGGCTTGGAAAATAATAGCCCCTTCATCATAATTCTCATTTACATAATGTATGGTAATGCCAGTTTCAGATTCCTTATTCTCTTTTACAGCCTCGTGCACATGCATTCCATACATCCCTTTACCACCATATTTAGGTAAAAGTGCTGGATGAATGTTGATAATTTGATTTGGAAATGCCTTGATTAGGTTTGCTGGGATTTTCCATAGAAATCCAGCTAAGATAATTATATCAGTATTTTCTTTAAGTTGAGAAAGTATGGTTTCTGTTTTAAAAAAATCTTCTTTAGAAAATAATACGCAGTCAACTTCTAATCTTTTACAGCGATCAAAAATTAGAGCCTTCTTATTATTGCAATACACGCTAGAAATGGTGGCAGTCTGTGTTTTGTTAAAATAATTGATAATGTTTTCGGCATTAGAACCCGATCCAGAAGCAAAAATGGCAATTCTTTTCATCTATAAATGGTTTGTGGTACCACAAAAAAAAGCATTATTTTTAAGAATAATGAGGTGTTTGTGAAAAGTTTAAAGATTTTTTTTTAATTTAGATTGAACAATTTTCGCGGAAAGATTAGAATTAAAAGATAAGATTCGTATTTTTGTCCCCGATTTAAATTTTAAAACTTACAAAATTATGTCAGACATTGCATCAAGAGTAAAAGCTATTATCGTAGA
>Ga0105356_10001601_pt1 | contig 22488 bp, 19 predicted proteins | sample GOMGulsemesocosm_3_FD_83502 | JGI IMG/M metagenome (GOLD analysis project Ga0105356, IMG submission 83502) | Methane-oxidizing microbial communities from mesocosms in the Gulf of Mexico - GOM9D Gulf of Mexico | ecosystem: Environmental > Aquatic > Marine > Cold seeps | place: Gulf of Mexico... | reverse complement strand
GTGAATTCCTGCTTGTGAGGCTTTGAATGTACAGATCTCTTTGGCGCAGCCTTGCCCGACCTGCCTGCCTGATTGGCACGCTTTTGCTTGGCGCCACGGCCGCTCTGGCCGCCACCCCGGTTGAACAGCACAATTCAAACGCTATCTGGTTTGAAAACTGGACCGGGTTGCGCAGTGCCTCGCTGGTGGTTGCGGCGCCGGATGGCACCCTGACCACGGTTGAGGCCGTCACTGGCACCCCGGTATTTCAGCTCAGCGGTGCCACAATTGTAGACGGCATCTACCGGTATGAGCTGAACGCCGCCACCGATGAACAGGTCAAGATCGTCAACCCGCAGAACAACGGCCGCGGCGAGGCACAAACCGACTCGAAGGCCAAGCCGTTTTACATGAGCGGCCATTTCACCGTCTCCCGCGGGGTGATCATCACCCCCGAAGAGATCACCGAAGACAATTGATACCAGGTGGTCGGCCTACGCCGCCGCCAAACCCCACGCGAACAGGGAGATCCACGCAATGCTATATGCTCACAGCCTCAAATCACTCGCCCTCACCAGTAGTGCTCTCTGCCTGATGGGCGGCCTCGCCCTGGCCGATCAGGTGATCCTCGACGATCTGATCGTCGATGGCAGCGCCTGTATCGGCATGGACTGTGTCAACGGCGAAAGCTTTGGCTTTGACACCATCCGCATCAAAGAAAACAACCTGCGGATCAAAGCGATCGACACCTCCAGCACCTCCTCCTTCCCAAGCAATGACTGGCAGATCACCTTCAACGACAGCGCCAATGGCGGTGCCAACAAATTCTCCATCGATGATATCGACGGCGGCCGCACCCCGTTTACCATTGAAGCCAGCGCCCCCAGCCATTCGCTTTATGTTGATGACGCCGGCCGTATTGGTCTTGGCACCAACAACCCCGTGGTCGAGCTGCACATCCCCGATGGCGACACCCCCACCCTGCGGCTGGAACAGAACGGCTCGTCCGGCTTTACCCCGCAAACCTGGGACGTGGCCGGCAACGAGACCAACTTCTTTGTCCGTGACGCCACCAATGGATCAACCCTGCCGTTCAAGATCAAACCCGGCGCGCCTAGTAACGCGCTCTTTGTGGCGGCGAATGGTGATGTCGGCCTAGGCACAGCTTCCCCACAGAAAGACCTGCATGTTCGCAGAACATCCGGTGCGGTTGAAGCCGAGTTTGAGAGCGCCAGCGATTCAGCCGTGCAGATCCGATTGCAGACAGCACATGCGACCAACCGCCGTATTGTCGGTCTGAGCGACGACACCACAATACAATCCTCCATTCACCTTGGAGATGATGCAATCATCTTCTACGGAACCGGCTTCAACACAGCCTATGCAACAATCGACTCTACTGGGCTCAGCGTGGGCGGAACTCTGCTAGCGGTTCCAGATTACGTGTTCGATGAAAGCTATGATCTGATGCCGCTAAGCGAAGTGCGTCAGTTCGTTGAGGCCAACCATCACCTACCAGATATCTCCTCGGCAGCACAGGTTGCCAAGGGCGGGTTGAATATGACCGACATGCAGCTGTCCCTGCTGCGTAAAGTGGAAGAGCTCACGCTTTACACACTGGCACAACAGTCGCAGATCGATCAGCTGACAAAAGTATTGGGCGATAGCGGCAACTAACAGTTGTTGGCTTTACCAAAGCCAGCCAGTATTAAGACCAAGCGGGCCTTGTCCGCTCGGTCTTTTTAATGTCGAATGTCATTGGAGTTGAGCGCGTTGAGCACCATCAATACCTACTATAATGAGAAGCGCGTTGACAAAGCCGCAAAGGCAGGCCGACACCGGGGGCAGATCGGCGGGCTCTGGAATGAGATCGGGCAGCTACAATTTGAGTACCTACGAGATCACGGGGTTTCACCCGCTATGCGACTGCTGGACGTCGGCTGCGGCTGTTTGCGCGGCGGGATTCACTTTGTCCGGTATTTAAACGCTGGAAATTATTACGGTATCGATCTGTCACAGTCCTTGCTGGATGCTGGCTATGATATCGAACTTAAAAAGTTGGGTCTGCATACTAAAATCCCCCGTGAAAACTTGCGCCAAAGCGGTGATTTTGACGCCAGCCCTTTTGGTGTGTCCTTTGATGCCGCCTTGGCTTTGTCTTTGTTTACCCACTTGCCCTTGAACCACATCAGGCTGTGCCTTGATCGGCTTGGCGATGTCATGACTGTTGGCGCGCAGTTTTTTGCCACGGCTTTTATGTTGCCCTCAGACGGCACCTGGCGTCAAGAATACCACCATTCCCCAGGAACGATCGTCACACATCCAGATCGGGATCCCTACCATTACCAGCCCGCCGATATCGAATACGCCTGCCACGGGCTGCCTTGGAAATTGCTGCGGATTGAAGACTGGAACCATCCGAGAAACCAAAGCATGTGCGTGTTCGAACGCATATAGCAAGTGACTTGTGGTCGGGGCATGGATTGACCACGTCCAGATATGGATCTGGGCCTAACACCCCCTCAATGAAAAGATGATCAGATGTCCAAATGCGTTTTTATTCTTGGTATGCATCGAAGCGGCACCAGTGCCCTGGCCGGGTCCCTGCAAGAAGCCGGGCTCTATCTTGGCAACGTTCTCTCTGGCAACCTCAAGGGTAAAAATGAGAAGGGGCTGCAAGAGCCAGCCTCCCTCATCCACATGCATGAAAACCTTTTGCAAGCAAATGGCGGCAGTTGGCACGCTCCGCCGGACCACATCACCTGGAATCCTTTACACAGGGCTGTCAGAGATCTGTTCATTGAATCGCGCCACCACATTCCAATTTGGGGATTTAAAGAGCCACGCACCCTGCTGGCCTTTGGTGGCTGGGTCAAAGCCCTGAAAGGTTGGACTGCTGTTGGCATTTTCAGAAATCCAACGGAAGTGGCTCTGTCACTGCACAACCGGAATCAACTCCCCCTTGAACAGGGGATCAGCCTGTGGATGCACTACAACCAACGCCTGCTTACGTTGCAAACCCGGCATGGGTTTCCGATCATCGAGTTTTCCAGAAACGGCGAAAAAACACGTGAAGATATCCGCCGCGCGACAGGAGCGCTGGGATTAACGCCACCTGACAAGTTCGATTTTTTCCAACCCACATTGCGCAACTTCGAGGCGGTTGACCAAGCCTTCCCGAGCGGGACGCAGGCGCTGTATGCCGAATTGCAGGCCCGGTGCCTCTAAATGTCTGTCATGCCGCTCACCACACGATTATTCCCCAGGAATCTTGGTGCGCAAAACTACCGTATCACCGGCGTGGCCGATCGATGTGATTGGGTTGTTCTCAGTGACAGGAAACACCCAAAAAACCATATGCATCGTCGGGTCGACACAGATCACCCGCGGTTTATTTTCCTCTCTTTGCGCGACCCTTTCCACGCGATACGCTATTTTTGTGAGCAAATTCTCCCCAAGCTGACCAAGCCATTCGTGCTGGTCAGCGGCTCGGGAGACGCCACTGTTCCACGTCAAATCGACCAAAGATGGCGCCGATTCGACAACCAGGAACGCACCCTGATTGACCGTCTCGCACATCACCCTCTGTTAATTCGCTGGTTTGCCGAAAACCTCGATGCAACCCCCTACCCTGTCATGGTCCCGTTGCCGGTTGGCCTGGTGTTTCCCGATCGGTTACCACACCCGATAACCCCGCCCAGACTTGAAGCGATTGGCACCCGTCCCAACCAAGTGCTTTGCGGGCATCGTATCAGACCCGGACCGCAATGGTACACGCGGCGGCGCATCACCAGGTTGGCCGAAACACATTGGGCAACATTTTGCACTCCATTGGAAACCGAGGTGTCAGAGGATAAATTTTGGCGCATTGCCCGTCAGCATAACTTTATCCTTTGTGCGGAAGGTGGCGGACTGGACCCCTCGCCAAAAGCCTGGGAAGGTATCCTGCAGGGTGCGATACCAATCATCCGCACATCGCCCCTCAAAAGCGCGTATCAGGAGTTACCGGTTGCCTTTGTCGATGCCTGGCAGCCAGACGCCATTACCCCGGAGAAACTGCAGAGATGGGCGGAAGATGCCCGCGCCATCTGGGGCCGCGGGACCGAGCATGTTATGGATCGCCTAAGTTTGAATTACTGGTGGCAAAGGATCGAAGACTCGTATGGCAATCGTCTGCTTTAAGCACAATTTCATCTTCATAAAAACGGCAAAAACCGCTGGGACCAGCATTGAAATCGATCTCAGCTCGGTGGTCGGCGCAAATGCAATTGTTACCCCAATTTTCCCTATCGAAGGAACACATCACCCGCGCAATTATCAGGCCACAGATAGTCAGGATCCGTTCTTTAACCATATGCCAGCCAGTCTCATCAGAAAACAGATCGGCAGGGCACGTTACGAACGTATGATGTCCTTCTGTGTGGAGCGAGAACCGGTGGAAAAATGCATCAGTCACTTCCATATGCGACGCAATTCCCCCCAGCATAATTCTAATCGCCGCTATCCCCTCAACTGGGACGAATATTGCGAGGCGGGAAAATTTCCTGTGGATCACAGCAAATATGCAGAACAACGCGATGGGGCTTGGCACAAGATTGTCAGTCACATCCTGCGCTATGACAGGCTGGAGCATGATCTTCAAACCATATTGTCCCAATGCGGCTGCCCTCATTTCCGGCTCAAATCGAGGGCCAAATCTGGGTATTCCAAAAAACGCGCCATCACGCGGCAAGAGGTAACCTTGCCCCAGCGTGCACGAATCTACGAGGCGTTTCACACCAGTCTTGAGCTGACCAGGATCGACTGGAGTACGCCGAAAATGCGCGACATCTCACCCTGACATTCCTGTTGCGGGTCATCCAAACCCCACCCCAGCCATGAACGGTTTCAGAATAACAATCTGATGGATTGATCACACGACCCCTTCCATCGCAGTCTACCAGCGGTGAATAGCTTCCCATTTGAACGCTTAATCGCGAAGGACCATGCATGATGCAGGTGATTGCCAAACCTTACGAGAAACGATTTTTTTTTGCTCTCATCATCATCGTAGTCCTAGCCACTCTGTTCTGGACCGGCTCGCGCTATCCGGCTTTAGATGAAAAGGCGATGATGTCTGGAGCAATCCAACTGGAAGATGCGCTGAGTTTCGAGGCCAAGTTCCCAATCACCGCTGACATGGGGCTGATCGAGCGAATTTTCTGGTCGACCCTCAACTGGGTCAACACCAACAAGAAGGGCATGACCTTTGGCATCCTGTTTGCCGCTGCCTTTCTCACCGCGGTGGGCTATCTGAAGCAGCGCAGTTTTCGCAGTGGCTGGGCCAATTCTCTGCTGGGGCTGGTGATCGGTACGCCATTGGGGGTCTGTGTCAACTGTGCCGCGCCGATTGCGCGCGGCATGTATTCTGGCGGCATGCGGGCCGAAACCGTGCTGTCGGCGATGATCGCCTCTCCCACCCTGAACGTGGTGGTGCTGACGCTGGCCTTCTCGTTGCTGCCGTTTTACATGGTGGTCGCCAAAATAGGTCTCAGTCTGGTGTTGATCCTGGGCGTAGTGCCGCTGATCTGTCGCTTACTGCCTGCCGATCAGGTTGCGCCACAGCCCAGTGTCTCGGTGCCACAACCCTGGAGCACCACAGAACTAGGCCAGAGCAGCAGCGAGCCTTTTTTGCAGGCGCTGGCCGCCGTCAGCCGCGCTTTTGCCGCCAACCTGTGGTACATCCTCAAGATGACGGCACCGCTAATGCTGCTAGCCGGGTTTCTGGGCACACTGGCCGCCACCCTATTGCCACTGGACCTGATCACCGGCCTGCCCTTTGGCCTGATGGTGCTGGTAATGATTGCTGCGGTAGGACTGTTCCTACCGGTTCCCATTGCCTTTGACGTGGTGGTCTGTGGCATGCTGATAGGGCTGGGACTGACCCAGGGGTATGTGATGGCCTTGCTCTTCACCCTTGGATCCTTCAGCATCTATTCCTTTTTCATCGTGGCACAGGCGGTATCGCTACGCGCTGCCAACCTGCTGTGTCTGGCGGTTTTGGTATTGGGGGTCATCGCCGGAGCGGCCGTGCACAGTTATCACCAATGGCAAAGTGAGCGCGCCCTAGAAATACTACTGGGCAGGACCGACACGGCCCCATCCCCCGGTCTCTGGGCTGCCCAAGCCGCCACGACAGAGCCTGTTTTGATAACAGTCACCAGCACGGATGCCGATAGGATCACCGTCACCTCCACCCCACTTGTCGCGCGCTCCCCTGCTGGTGACACCCCCTTCACCCGGATCGAGGCCAACACGGTGGGCATCGACAAACCACTGGAGTTTTCCTTTGCCGACATGTGGCCGCCATTCTGGGAGGGCCGCAGCCTAAGTTCCGGCGACATCGACCGAGACGGCGATCTGGACCTAGTGATCGCCTCAACCAGACAGGGGCTCTACATCTATAATAACACCGGCACCGGGCAATTCCAGCGGGCGCCACTGGACCTGGGCACCGTGACCGACCTGCCGGTGTTCAACGCCGCTCTGGTTGATATCAACAATGATCAATGGCCTGATTTGTTCATCACCACCTACCGGCAGGGTAATTTCCTGTTGATAAATCACGACGGCCGCTTTGATACAGTCCCCCCACAACCGGTTGGCAACCGAGCCGATGCAGTGCTGTCACTGGCACTGGCCTTTGACGACGTCAACGCCGATGGCAACCTGGATGTGGCCTTGGGCAATTGGGCTGCTGGCTGGTACCGCCGCATCCCCGGCGAGGAATCCCGCAATCGCATTGTATTTGGCCAAGATGGCCACCTGACTGGCGATCACTTCCTCGACTTGCCCGGCATTCCCGGCGAAACTCTGTCGATCCTGTTCTCTGACATCAACCAGGATGGCCACGCCGATCTTCTGGTCGGTAATGATTTTGAGGTGCCGGACTATTTTTACCATGGCGATGGCCGTGGTGAACTGCAGATGGTGACCCATCAGGATGGGTTGATCCCACACACCACCACCACCACAATGGCGCTCAAAACTGCAGATCTACAAAACGATGGTAGCCCCGAGATCTACCTGGCACAGATCGCAGGTCGCTCTTCCGGGGTTTCAGAGGTGCTGAAGATGCAACCGCTGGCGCAATACTGTGACCAGATCCGCGACCCGCAGGACAAGCAGAGTTGCGCCCGCAACATGGAGATCAAAGCCTGGTACAAATCCGGCAATAATTTTGATCCAACCTATGCCAGTCGCTGTCAGGATCTGAGCGATCCCGACCACGCTGAATGCAAGGCCATGCTGGTCAAAGATCTGGCAATCCAGCGCCGTGACCCCTCGATCTGTGCCCTGATCCCCAAGGCGCAGCCTCGTGCACGCTCATATTGTGACATCCATTTCTTGCCCGCCCGTCCGATCACCCAGGCCGAAGCTAACGCCGCCATCGCCCAGATCTTGCGCTCAAATGTACTGTTGGAAAAATCCGACCTAGTCTATGCAGACAGCGCTTACGCCCGCAATCTGCAAGTTGGAGGCTGGAGTTGGGACACCAAAATCGCCGATTTTGATAATGATGGTTGGCAGGACATTTATATCGTCAACGGAACCTGGGTCCCCAACGAAGTCAGCCCCTCAAACCTGTTCTTTCACAACACGGGCACTGGCAGCTTTACCGAGTCCTCGGGCCCCTTTGGCCTAGAAGACTATCTGATGACCGCAGCCGCGACCCGTTTCGATTTTGACAATGACGGCGACCTGGATCTGGTCACCCATACCGTCAATGGCCCGCTTATGGTGTTTCGCAACAACAACCAGCAGAACAACTCGATCAACTTTGAGTTGGCCGATGAGCAGGGTAACAGCCAGGGGCTCGGAGCCCGGCTCCAAATCACCACCCTGGACGGCACCATTCAAACCCGCGAGGTGCAATTGGGCGGCGGTTTCATGTCCTTCGATGCGCCGCGGGTACACTTTGGTCTGGGCACAGCCAGCGCCATCCAGAGCCTGGAAATTCGCTGGCGCACAGGGGCTGTAACTCGGATCGAAGGCGGTCTATCGGCAGGAACTCTCTACCGGGTACACCGCAGTCTCGCATCTCCCTGATGGTCCGAACTGACGATCCAGTCGTCTGCCCCGCGCCAGGGGCACCTGCGCCTTGCCACAAGAAGACTACACGCACCCGCTGACTAATCCGCCGAGAAAATATCCTGGTAATGGGCCTTGGAGAACACCTGACAGGCCCCATCTAGGGTAGCATCAATGATGCGACGACCGGCAGCCTGATAGATATCACGCGCCACTTGGTAGGATTCTTCCGACCCCGCCAGGTTGGGGGCGTCCCAGTTCTGGTCACGGAAATAATCGGAACTGAAGTGATTGGGGTCAGCCCCTTTCATATGCAACGGCGCATTTGGCACCCCTGATGTGGCAAAGTGGTGATCCATGCCAATAATAATGACCTCATCAAATCCCATGTAATAGGCAATCTGCAATGCCGCATGGGTCACCGTATGACCGCCGCGCACCCCTTGGGTGATGTCACAATAGAACCGATCCGGCAGGTCTTCGGTTCGGATATGATAGGTAAAAGCGTCCTGTGGCAGCAGTTTTGCACCTAGATCCGAGATGAATTTGATCGCAGTCATCTGGCGATAGGCTTTTGCAGATTGGGAAATAACCTTGTCGTTCACCGCCACCATATAGCGCGGATAAAACCCGAATTTTTCCAGCCCCAGATAGATCTTGTTGAGGCCAAACACAATTTCATGACGCAGAAACCCCAGATCCATGCGGTTCAGTGACGGCCCATTGCAAACTACCACACAGCGTTGATCCTGATGCAGGTTTTTGAATCGGGTCAAAGAGGAAAATGTCATGGTCTCATCCTATTATGCTGTCAGATCAGGGTTACAAAAATGCGCCAACAACATCAATCAGGCCAGATCTCCCACATTTGCAGCATCGTGCGCCGCGAAAATGGTGTTAGGTCCAAGCCGGCGTTTGGATAGGTGGTGAATTCCCCAAAAACCGGGCCCTGCGGCGTCAGATAAAAATCCAGCCGCAACAACCATGGGACTTTTTGTGACAGATATTCGGCCATCGCAATGAGCTGATCAAACCCGCGCGGCAGTGCGGTGTCATCCGCAGCCTCGGGCCAGCCCTTCAGGCTGGGCGGTAACCGGCTGCCATCGCGGGCGAAACTGGCGATCGAGCGCCGCCCATCCGGGGCGTTGCGATCATGCACCCTCACATAGGCCGCATGTCCCGCCACCGTGAACACCTTAAAGTCTCGCGGAATAACCAGTCCCGGATCCTCCACAGCACCAACATCACACAACATCTCCTCAACCAAGACCGGTGGAGGCTTGGCAAAACACTCCTCATAAAGCTGGCTAACATAGGATTTCAGATCAGTCCCAAAAGCCACCCCAGTCATCTGGTCGCACCCATCGGCGGCAACGATGACCCCATTGCTATTGGCAGCATTCACTGGCTTGATCACCAGTCGCTCGGGCAATGCAGTCCAGTCCAGATCAGACAGGCTATCGGCTTGACCCAGCAACCGTGGTAACGGCAGGCCAAGCGCTTCGATAAAAGGTCGCATGGTCCGCTTGTGTGTCAGCCCAGAAATTTGCGCATGTACCGGGCTGCGTGGTCCGCGATACCAAGACTGAAGCCGCGCTTGCATCCGGAGACGGACCACATCCCGTCCCTCAGCATGAAGCAACGGCATCAGTCCCCAAGGGGCACATAGAACTCCTGGATCCAACGCTGTGGCCGTCCTCAGCATCGCAACGCCAGCGTCACGGTTTCCCCGCTTAAGAGCACGACGCCCTGCTTTTAAAAGCCAAAGGGCCCGCAACGGAAATATGGGTCTGAGCGCAACAAAATCACTTCGCTTAGTTTCGCGCATAAACATCCTCATAGCGGATAATGTCGTCTTCACCGAGATAGCTGCCGGTCTGTACTTCAATCAGCACCATCGGAACCTTGCCCGGGTTTTCCATCCGGTGCACCGCGCCCAGCGGGATATAGACCGACTGGTTCTCGCTCACCAGCTTCACATCATCGTCCACTGTCACCTTGGCGGTGCCCTCAACCACAATCCAGTGTTCGGATCGGTGGTGGTGGCTTTGCAAGGACAGTGCAGCGCCGGGATGGACCACGATGCGTTTCACCTGGAACCGATCTCCCATCACCAGACTCTCGAACCAGCCCCATGGGCGGTGATCCTTGGGAAAGGCAGTCGCCTGTTTGGCCGCTTTCGCCTTGAGCGCCGCCACTGCCAGCTTGACGTCCTGCGCACGGCTGACATCGGCCACCAGCACCGCGTCCGGCATCGCCACGGCGATGATATCCTTCAGCCCGATGCCAACCAGCTCCAGCGCATCATCTTCGGATCGCAACAGGCTGTTTTCACAATCAATCGCCGTGGCATTGATCGAGGTCACAACACCATCCGCATCCGGCTCGGCTTCACGCCAGACCGCATCCCAGCCGCCCAGATCAGACCAGCCAGCAGCAAACGGCACTACAGTCAGATTGTCAGCCCGTTCCATCACCGCATAGTCAAACGAGATATCCTCCGCCCCGCTCCAGGCCGCTGGGTCCAGACGCAAGAACCCAAGGTCTGGCTGCCCCTGATCCACCGCCGCTTGCACAGGCGTCATCAGCTCAGGCGCGTGGGCCTTGAACGCCGCCACAATGGTCTGCACTGAAAACAGGAAGATCCCAGCGTTCCACAGGAACGTCCCCGCCGCCAGCATCTGCTCGGCCGTCTGAACATCGGGTTTTTCCACAAAGCGTTTTAACCCAATGGCGCGAGGTGAAAAATCACCCGCGTCGCCATCCAGCTCCAGATAGCCATATCCGGTTTCTGCATGGGTTGGCTTGATCCCAAAGGTCACCAACTGCCCATCGCGTGCTGCCGCCTCGCCTGCTTTCACCGCCGTCCGGAATGCAGTGGCATCCGGCACCACGTGATCCGATGGGGCCACCAGCATCAATGCCTCGGGGTCAGATTGCAACAAGTGCAGCGCAGCCGCCAGCACCGCAGGCGCGGTGTTGCGCCCCTCAGGCTCAATCAGGATCGCGCCGGGATCGATACCAATCTCCAACAGTTGTTCAGTGACAATGAAGCGGAAACCGGAATTGGTCAGCACCAGGGGGGCTGCATACCCCTCGCCCGCCAGACGCTGCGCCGAGTCCTGAAACAGGGTGGTGTCGCCCAGCAGTGGCGAGAACTGTTTTGGATAACTTTTACGCGACAGCGGCCAAAGCCGGGTGCCCGAGCCGCCGCAAAGAAGAACAGGGGTGATCATAAAACTATCCTAACCGCTATTTCTGACGTAATTCGTCTTCGTTCAATGTTAAAAACCACTCGTAAGTCCCCTTGATACCACTCTCCAGTGCGATTCTGGACTGCCACCCCATCTGGGCAAGCCGCGATACATCCATCAATTTACGCATGGTGCCATCGGGTTTCGAGGTATCCTGCGTGATCTTGCCGGTGAATCCAGTGATCCGCGCCACCAGCTCGGCCAGTGCACGGATGCTAATGTCACTGCCCGATCCAACGTTGATATGGCTCAGCATGGGTTCAGTATTGGCAGCATAAGTTTCAGCGTCCAGATCCAGCACAAACAAGCTGGCCGCAGCCATGTCATCCACATGCAGGAACTCGCGCATTGGTTTACCCGATCCCCAAATCACCACTTCCGTGGCACCGTTTTGCGCCGCCTCGTGGAACCGGCGGATCAGCGCGGGCAACACATGAGAGTTCTCGGGGTAGAAATTGTCGCCCGGCCCATACAGGTTGGTCGGCATCACCGAGCGATAGTCGGTGCCGTACTGCCGGTTATAGCTCTCGCACAGCTTGATGCCCGCGATCTTGGCAATGGCATAAGGCTCGTTGGTGGCTTCCAGCGTGCCAGTCAGCAGGGCATCCTCTGCCATCGGCTGGTCAGCCAGTTTAGGATAGATACAGCTTGAGCCCAGCTGCAGTAGTTTTGTGACTCCGGCCTGATAGGCGGCGTGGATCACGTTGCATTCGATCATCAGGTTTTCATAGATGAACTGCGCCGGATCAGGAGTTGTTGGCGACAATGCCGCCAACCTTGGCCGCTGCCAAAATCACCTGATCCGGCCTTTCAGCCTCGAAAAACGCCCGCCCTGCGCCTGCAACTGGCGCAGGAAGCCCCCCCACCATACCGCGATGGCCTTCGGTCCTCTTTGACTTACAGGCAACTGTCTACGCCGCTCTTGGCGATCGCCGCCGCAAGCTGATCACGGACACGCCCAAGATGATTTTGGATGGCTATGGGCATAATATTTTTTGCCAGATCCGCATATCCCTTGTGGACTGTTTCCGTTTCCACCACATCCGCCATAGGCTGGGACGTCCCTCGCGCCAGCGCTTTGATGTGATCTGCCACCTGATCGATACCCTTTGCCATCCGCTCCTGCGACACCACAAAAAGACGGTCCTTGGGCACAATCAACAGCATCTGCTCAAAATGCAGATCATAGCGCAGACGGCGTTTGGCAAAACGGTCATAGTAGTCGAGAATGGAACAGTCCGCGTAAAAGTCCCGCTCCTTATAGGCAAAATGCGCCGGATTACGGCCTGAACGCGCAATGGTCCTGTGCATCTTGTGCCAGGAAATCAGCGATTTTGCCGGATCACGGACACAAAGAACCAGAATGCTCTTTGGGTTTAGCTCCGTCAGGTATTCCAGCGCCTCCTGATTATAGGCATAGGCGGTAAATTTATGGGCCAGAATACGACCCTTTGGAAGTTCGGGACGCAGGCTCTTGATCATCGGCCAATTGATCTCAAATTTCCCGACTGAATTTTTGATCAGGTTAACATCCGGATCCTGCTCAAAGGACTTCATCAAAGCGGTGGTGCCGCATTTCGGAAAGCCTGTTACGACGATTTCTGACATAAATCCCTCATTCATCAGTCAAAAGAGCAGCGGCCCTCTGGGTGAGGTTCACCCGACGACTGTCCATTTTTCCATAAGTGCAGCGCGTTCTGCCACAGTCCAGAAGTGACGTACAAACTTTGAATCATAAATACCCGCAACAAATTCCTCGGTGAAATGTGCCTTGGTTTTCATCTCACTATAAAGATCCGCATAGCCCTTGTTCGTGGCGTCGTTCTGGCGCACGACCTCAATTTTACGGCCCAGAATCCGCGACAGCGTCTTGCTTTTAACGGCATCCGGGCAATCCACTCGAAACACCACCACATTCTTACCCTTGAGGTAGCTGAACTTCTTGTCGTGATTAAAACCGCGGGCGTAGACATCAATCCCCAGCTGGCCTTCAAATTCCCGGTTGAACCATGTCACCGGCACCCGGTGCGGATAGAGTCCCATGAAGGCATCAAACAACGCCTGAGGATCATTCTCGTCACGGACAGGCGCCGGCTGCAAGTGCAAATTCTGGAAAAAGCCGCTCAAGTTGCGAGCAATCGGATCGCGCACCAGCGAAATATAGAGACACTTTTTCTGTTTGATCAGCAGTCGATCCCGATGGGCCATCGACACGCAGATATGCGGCGGTGGGTACTCGCCACGACCCAGCCACTGCGCCGCAGTTTTGCGCAGATAATCCGGAGCCAGCGAGTGGATGTCATGACAGGCCAGCCCAGCCTGCAAAATCCCCTTGGATACCGAAGACGAGGCCACCTTGCCCATTGTATAGACGACTGGGGTCAAAAGTTTTTCAGACATAGATATCCATTCCAATTTGTCATTTTGCCAGTGCAACTGACAGTCTGCCACAGCCTTAGGCCGAGGCCTCCATTTTGGCAAAAAGCTCATAGTACTTTGGTGGCAACTCCAGCCGGGCCCGACTTTGCCCCCCCGTCCGGGAGTGCTTACCTTCTCTTGGGGCCTCGCCCGGCTTGAGCCGGACCTGAGTTTTCTCGGCAATCTCAGCAAAACGTTTTTCAGACAGTTTCAAACCCAAAAAACGCGCCATCTTCCGAATTTCCGCTGGAGCTTGATCGACCATGTTTTCGTAAGGGATCATCAAAACATCATCGTGCTGTGACCAGCTATTTCTGTAGTTTGTCAAAAACTGGGAAAACCGCTCTCCACGTTCGACGAGCCAGTCCTCCATCGAGAGCTCTGTTCGCTTTTTTCTCACTTGATGATGGTACATTGACAACATGCTGTCAGGTAAATTTCGGTATGTGACTATCACCCGAACTTCAGGCCGAAGCAGAAACTCATACTTAGGCTCATAGGCGATATGCGTCTTGAGCATCACAGGTTTTTTTTGCCACTCACCACTGTCAATAAAGGCTTCTAAGCGGTCAGGGTGGATGGACACAGAATTCCAATCCTCTCGCTGCCATCGCCGATCAGGAGCAACCGGTGAAATTAGCTCTCGAAGAATCTTTATAACCCATGTCGAGCCACTCTTTGGCACCCCATTGTTCAATACCAGCATGTCGCTTCCTTCTTCCAAGCCTTCTCAACAATCACGCCAGTTCGTAGCCCAATGCAGTCATGGTATGGCCGTACACGTCATTAAAGTCTTTTGCCAATGCTTCATCAAAATGGTTTGCCCAATCCCCTGCGACACCTTTGCGGTAGTGTGCGGATTGATCCTCTTCGCCTTGCTTTCGACTTGTAACCTTTTTGAATGAATACTTCTCTTTGGCCGCTTTGAGTTTGGCTTCATTTAAAGGTGCGCCAACAACTTCCAGAGCACTTTCCAGGGCGGGTTCAAAATTTCTCAAAAGGTCTTCATATTTTAGCAGTGTGACACGACCCGCCTCTATTTCCGGAATCCAAGACACAATGGAGTTGCAAAAGGGCACCAAGGATTCCCGAACAAGCATGTGCATGCCAGCGCTTTGGTCCATGGATTGCAAACGTTTTCGAGTATCTAAAATGAGATCGTTGTTGTTTGTATGAGTCGCCAACCATGACCAATACTGAGATATCAAAACATCCTTTGGATCGCGAACGCACAACACTATTGGGTCAGATTCTGACGCGCGGCGTTTAACCGCAGCAGCAGGGGCGGTCCGGTACAGGCACAGGGTATCATGTGCACCGCGGTCCACAGATCTATTGATGCTGACATGGTTCGGTTTGGCCACCCAAATGTTTTGAGCATGGGCTTCAGCAGCGTCGCGAAACAGTCTCCGGAACCAATTGGAGCCGCATTTGTGAAAGGTAACGATGTGGGATTCAGCCATTTCGCGGCTCTCCTTGCGCATAAAAAATGCTGTAGTGGTTAGAATTTGCTAAATTATCCCTCGACCGCGACCGGCAGGTCCATGCCGTGCTGCTGCAACAGGGCGTGGCGCCGCGCCGTCTTCAGGTCCTCGGCCGCCATTTCAGCACACATCTCCTGCACGGTGATCTCGGGGACCCAGCCTAGCTTCTCTTTGGCCTTGGCCGGATTGCCCAGCAGGGTTTCCACCTCGGCCGGGCGGAAATAGCGCGGGTCAATCCGCATCACCACATCGCCCACGCTCAAAGCCGGAGCCTTGTCGCCTGTGATCGCGGCAACCGTGGCAATCTCGTCCACGCCGTTGCCGGAAAACTCCAGCGTGATGCCAAGCTCTTCGGCCGACCACTGCACAAACTGGCGCACCGAATACTGCACGCCGGTGGCGATGACAAAATCCTCGGGCGTATCCTGCTGCAGCATCATCCACTGCATCCGCACATAGTCTTTGGCATGGCCCCAGTCGCGCAGCGCATCGATATTGCCCAGATGCAGACAGTCTTCCAGACCCTGGGCGATATTGGCCAGGCCACGGGTGATTTTACGGGTAACGAATGTCTCACCGCGCCGCGGGCTCTCGTGGTTGAATAGAATGCCGTTGCAGGCATACATGCCATAGGCCTCGCGGTAGTTCACGCAAATCCAATAGGCGTACATCTTGGCCACCGCATAGGGGCTGCGCGGGTGGAATGGCGTGGTTTCGGTCTGTGGAGTTTCCTGCACCAGACCGTACAACTCAGAAGTCGAAGCCTGATAGAACCGCGTCTTCTTCTCCAGTCCCAGGAACCGGACCGCCTCGAGCAGGCGTAAGGTGCCCATAGCATCCACGTCCGCTGTGTATTCCGGGGCCTCGAAACTGACCGCCACATGGCTTTGCGCGCCGAGGTTATACACCTCATCCGGCTGCACTTCTTTCAGAATCCGCGTCAGGTTGGAACTGTCACTCAGATCACCATAATGCAGCATGAAATTGGCATGATCGGTGTGCGGATCCTGATAGATGTGATCCACCCGCTGGGTGTTGAATGACGAGGCCCGGCGCTTGATACCGTGCACCTCATAGCCCTTTTCCAACAGAAATTCCGCCAGATACGAACCATCCTGACCAGTAATGCCGGTGATAAGTGCTCTCTTGGTCATAATCTGTTCCATATACGCTTCGAACTATTTGCCGCCCTTGTGTCTAAGAAAGCGGCCCTCTGCAAGTTTCACTTAACGGGTTGTCGTTCTCTCATTCAGCAAATTTTCTTCTGAATCCAACACAGGGGCCTCTGGGTCTGGATTATAACCCAACCGGCCACACAGGTTGGCATACCTAGAACTCTTGCAGACTTCCTCCTTCAGTTCCCTTGAGATCGGGTGACGTGGGCGAACTACAATGTTACGGCCTCTACGCCCGCTATCGCCTGATAGCTGCAGCGATGGAAAAACCTGCCGAAAGTCCTCGTTGTAGCTGAGAGCGAGTATCTCGCAGATGTGCTGCATCATAGCAGTAGGATCCGCCACAAAATCCTCATAGTGCAGAACTTCAATTCCATCATGGTGATCCAGAAAGCCTGCATACCGGCGTGCATATTCATCCAGTGTCTCAGGCAGAAACCGAATCCAGTCCAATTTGAACATACTGATATAAGAATCCAACGGATGACGGACCGTAACGAGAGAATGCAGCCTGTAATGCGGCTTCAACATATCCCGCAGGCTCGGCCGGTCCAAAATCTCATCACCAAGACAGAAATGGCCATGACTGTGATCTCGCAAAACCATATCAAACCCACCTTGATGCGCCTCATCCGACAACACCCGCAGCCCGGCCAGAAAAATATTAACCAGCACATCCTGATCTGGCGGGCGGGATCCGTGTTGAGCTAATCTGATCAAACTGGCCGGGACAAACGTCTCGCGCAGTCCAAGGGTGCTCAATGGATCAACCTCACTCAGAACTTGGCTGTTCGCCATAGCTGCAATGCAGCGACAAATCAAGGTTCCGCCAGTGCAGGCAAGATGATGAATACTCCGCATAGGGCGAGCGGCGTCCGTATCTGATAGGTTGACCATCTCGCGACACTGCTTCAGCAAGCTGGGCAAGGCACTCGCCAGTTCTCCTCTCTCCCCGCTGATAACCGATGGCTGGAGATAATGTTTCAGAAGACCCTGCGCCTCTTCTATCTCCGTGCGAAAGCCCTGCCAGGCGTTTGGGTTATTCATCAGAATCAACCACGGCCTTTGTCTTACGGCCTGTGGTTTTCCGACGGCGGGTTGTTTCGACCGGGGTCGCTTTGGCCGAAATATCATCCATATTTTGTAAATAATGGGCGGCATTGCTTAGGCTGACCGCCAACCTCCCCAATAAATCATCCTGGACCTCTCTGCTCTGCAAAAGATCGCCATAGCGTCGCTGAAGATCCTTCAGGTCCGCTTCACGCAACCTCTGCATGTTCAGGCTGGCTGACAGCTTCTGCCGCGTTTCAGTTATCTGCTGGCGCAAACCCTTGACCAAACTATCCTGCTCACCACATTTCGCCTCAAGTGCCTCCATCCGCGTCTTGGCCGCCTCGTGCTCCGCAGTCATGGTTTTAACCTGCTCGGCGGCAGTCTCACGGGCGCTGGTCAGAGCGGCAATCTGCTCAGTTCCAGCGGCCAGTTCTCTGGACTTCTCCTCACATTTCTCTTCAAGCGCAGTCATCTGCACCTCAAGCACCCGTCGGCGCTGCCCCTCTACGTCGAACAGCACTGAAAGCACTGGCCGGTCGGGATCGGTCTCATCGATTTGCGGCTCTTGGTTGAAATTCGCTGCCTCCAGCAGTGCACGGACCTCGGCAAAGGTCCCGGCGCGCTGGTAAAGACTGTCCTGCCCCTCCTGCACCTGCACCGCAGAAAAGCATGCCAGCAGCCGGGCCTCGTCCAACGCCCGCACGATCGCCAGTGCCTCGCCCGGGGCCTCAATCACCAGTACATGTGCACGGTCTTTCTCCAAATTAAGCCCACGAACTAGTGCCACCGGATCGCATCGCGCCACCCGCTCTCTGGCCAGCGTTTCCAGACCTGGGAACAGCTGAAACAAACCGGTTGGGCTCCGCAAACTATTGAGGTCCCCAAAGGAAAACCGATGTAGCACCTCAGCCTTGGGGTCCGCACTGACGGCGGCCTCAATCACCCGAACGTACTCATGGCCCGCCGCTGCCTCCAGCAACCGAGGTAACTGTCCCGGGTCCGGTTCAATCAGGGTCACTACCTCAGGCTCGGCAGCCAAATAGGTCGGCAGGTCTCTGCCTTCCCCGGCCCCAATATGCAAAATATGGCCAACCAAACCATCGATTCTGGCCATAAGTGTGTCCGACACTGACATTAGTCTTTATCCCGATTGCCGCTAAACGATCGACGTATACCGCGCAAAGGCTCTGTTATCCGCCAAGATTTGGATACGTAGATCCGATCCAGCTCCGTACGCTGAACTTCAGCCTGTTTGAAATAAACCTCGGTTGTCGCCTGCAATTGGGTCAATTGCTCTTTCAGCAGTTTAATCTCGCCGCTCAGATCCTGTTCCCGCTTTTTGCTCTGGCCTAACGTTTCCTCCAGCCCTGAGTTCCGAGATTGAGCTCTAGTCAGGTCCCGCGTTTGCCCCGACGTCTGCCAAAGGTCCGCCAGAACTTGATAGGTTGCCAGATTCTCCTTCGGATCGGCCACCACCTGTGCTGTAATCCCCTCCGGACGTCGCCCACAAGCGCGCAGTTCGGCCAGCAGACGTATCGCTATCGGACACTGGGTCAGATACAGCGCCGCAATCGTCACAAGCATCGGATCAGGTGATGATACCTTACCGCACAGTTGCGCAGGCAAGGCCTTGCTCGGCAGCAAGCCCTTCAGCATCTCTCGATAGCTTAGCGGAGCCGCCGTTATGCGACTGCGTTCAATAATGCTCAGTTGAGACCGGGCCTTATAATACAGCGCCAGGCTAGCACGGGCCTGTTCCTGCCAAGCAGTCAGCGCCGCATCAAGATCACCTTTATTGACCAGTTCAGCCGCGAGCACATAAGCCGGATCCTCATAAGTGATCACAGCGCATGCTTCCGGATCCAGATCAGAGGCAAGCTGTGCTAGGGGCATGACGGCCGCAGCTGCCGCTTTCTCCTGGCCAATTAGATAGCAGTCAAAAGCTCCGGAAACGCCCCGAATCTGTAAATTCGCTATTTCAGCGGCAAGGCTGCGGGAAAGAGCCGCCAGCCGATGACGTCGCAGCACCAGATCACGCGCGGCTGTGGCCAGTTTCTGACGCACCGGAACATTGCACAGAGCCCGCAGCGCTGTCCGGATATCATCCGCGGTCTCACTGTCAGCTATCCGCCCAACCCCATGGCGCGCGATATAGTCCACCGTCGCCACCTCTTGTGGTCCATGCACCAACAAAGCGGCACCGGAGGCCAGGCATTCAGGTAATTTATTTGCCATACTGTAGCGAACATAGCGCAGCGATTCTGGGTCGAAATTATAGGCTATCAACAGGATGTCAGCCTCCTGTAGCCAGCGAGCATATTCGGAAAAGGGCCGGGTCTGGCTGGTCAGCCGGGTGGCTGTCAGCCCGTCAAACAAGGCACCGCTTTGCTTGATCCACCAGGGCTGAGTGTTGATCTCAAGATGAATATCCACCCCTTCCGCCGCCAGATCTTCAATCGCCCGAGCCACCCGTTGGACGCTGGCAGCATTCATGTCTGGTGCCAGACCTCCGGCATAACGGACCACCACGGGTCCGCTCTTATGCGGCACCCGCGTCGGCCAATGGCCTGGGTCAATGCCATTGGCATAGGCGGCAAAGGCCACCCCATATCGGGTGCCAAATGCCTCCGACATGGCATCGCAAATCGACAGGTTCAGCTCCGCTTGGTTGAAAAGGCATCGCAAATCGCTGTCCATTTTAGCAAACAGCGCCGGATCGGTTGCTTGCAGTCGGGCTGGCCAGTCGTCCATGATCCAAGTGACCAATGGCACGTCACTGTCACCGATCAGCTCCATGGCAAAATCATGCAGCATCGGTCGGTCAGCCACCGGTCGGTACAGGATAACTTCCGCATCAAACTCAGCAATGGCAGCACGCACCGCTGTCGCGTCAAGCCTAGTCTCTCGATGTTTTCCGTCCCCGTCCCGTCGCACCAAAGACAAGGCTTCATTGGTTGGACCCGCCACCTGCAGAAGCCCGTCATCAGGCCAATCCTGCAACAGGTTAAACTTGATCTCACCGGTGGCCGATTTATTACCCATGGCCGTCATATCAAGAACCAACAGCCGTGGCAGAGTTTTCGGAAACACCGGCGAGACTTTCAGCTTTGAGTTCGTGGCGGACAGATATTTTGGAATACGCGCTGATACGCGTTCTTGGGCAGTGCGGTTGTGAAGGATATACGCTGTCTCATACTCCAAGAGCAGCTCGCTTTCATAACCCGTTGCCAGGTTTTCCAGATCCTTCTTGCCGGAAATATTCAGCATATACTCTGTAAACTGAAACATATCACCGTACTTCTCAAAAACTTTAGCAACCTCGGGATCCTGGCTTTTCTGTTCTGTAAAGACCTTTTCCAAGATACAATCATAGGCCAGACGTTTATCTACTCCCTTCACCATGGCATGGGTGCGCGGCTCCCAGAAGGTTTTCAGGAAGTCCTGAAAACCTGAGTCCCCCACCGCATAGATCGCATTCCCATTGATGTGGCCCTTAAAGGCCGGCGACAGGGTTTCTAACCCGTGATACGCCGATCCCAACACCCAAAAATAAGGTGAGCTGGCAACATGATCGCGTAGCGCCGATAGCCAGCCAGCGCGCAGAGGTACGCAATCTGTTTCCATTTGGAATACGTAACGCCCCAGGTTCTGCGCCTTGTACATGGTGCGAAAAAACTGATTGTTTGGCCCCGATTTATAGCCGTGATCGCCAGTTTTTTTTGAATAATCCCGTTCATACTTGTCAAGATCATCTTCAAGTCCGAGATATTCAAACGCAACATGAGAAAAAAAGCGCGTCATCTGGGTAGCGTCAAAGCGAGTACGGATTTCAGCCTCGTGCTGCTTGGCACTGTCATTGTTGAACATGAACACAAGGGCAGTGCGACTGTCCAGATCACCGGGCAACAGCGGCGCATATTGGTCTGCTGCCCAGATATCGAAGTTTTCCAGGATGGCTTTGATTTCAAACCGCGTAGTTGGCACCACAATCGCCGCCATCTTATGCGGGGCGATCACCGAATCAATAGGCTCAAGCGGAAAAACCTTGTCTGCCTCAAGCAGAGACTTTGGATTGGTATTGACAATTTTGGTCTGTTGGCCACGCAGCGCAAAATCAGTTGGGATCAATTGGAACGCTTGGATATGCAATTTATTGTCATGCACATCTGGATTGGGAATGTTATATTTATCCCCGGCCTGCTGGTAACTATCAAAGAAATAATTCGGATTACTGTCTGGGGTTTCACGCATCACCAAGCCCACGCCCTCAGTTTTTTCTGCCTCCTTGATGATCTCGACATATTTTAGATCGATCCCCATCAGGGCAAGCTTATCGTGGCCCAGATAGGCGGCAAAGCGCACCGCAAAAGCGCCTGTGGTAATCTTGGTGGTGTCGGTCGTGTTGAAAGCCGGTTCCTGAGTCAGGTCCCGCCAGCCCTGCCCCTGACCCCGCTTTTTGTACCAATGCGGCAGTACTTGATCCAGAGAATAGAACCCAGGCGCGCAAATGCAGTCAGGGTGATAAACGAAGAATGCACTATGTACAAAAAACGTCGAAACAAGCCCTTCCCGCCACAATCGATAAATTTCATCGTGGTGGCTCTCGATCATCTGATCATCAAGACAAGCGTAATAATCCGGATACCAGTTGATCTCATCCCAATAGCGATAAGCCGCATTCATTCCAAGAGCAGCAACCTCACGCAAACGATTAAGGTCAAAACCTTTTAATGAAGGGCCGTTCCCCAACACCACACATAATTTTGCCATCATTTTCCGCCTAAAACTAGGCGCTCCGAATGTAAGTTACAGCGACGACTACGCCAAGAACCCTGCCAGATGCCCAATGGCCGAGTGGCTGGCCCGGATCACAGCATCCACGGTGTTGGATCCGTTGTGAGTGCCAAAAACGCAGCGCTCCATTTCTCGCAATGGACTGTCCATTGGGAAAGGTTCAACCTCAAACACATCCAATGCTGCCGAATAGACCTTGCCTGATTGCAACGCAGCAATCAGCGCCGTCTCGTCTACCAATGGGCCACGGGCCACGTTGAC
>Ga0105356_10001593_pt1 | contig 22543 bp, 22 predicted proteins | sample GOMGulsemesocosm_3_FD_83502 | JGI IMG/M metagenome (GOLD analysis project Ga0105356, IMG submission 83502) | Methane-oxidizing microbial communities from mesocosms in the Gulf of Mexico - GOM9D Gulf of Mexico | ecosystem: Environmental > Aquatic > Marine > Cold seeps | place: Gulf of Mexico... | reverse complement strand
TGCACTTGTTGCAACGCTTGCTAGCAACGCAGCTTTAATACACCAAGCCAATGGTTTATGATTGAACATAGTTAAATATCTCTTAGTTATTTGATGATCTGATCCATGGAGGTTGAGTGAATTTGTCGCCAATATCTCAACTGAAGTCTATCCCTGAGTGTTCGAGAGTGCTCGAATGGTGCTATTCTACGACTTAAGTCTCACTTTTTAAAACAAAATAGCGACTCAACGTGACCCGCGTCACACTAAATAATAGAGAGAATGAACTAATCGCGAGGCCAAACGTCATCAGTTTAAAATAAACAGATGAAAACAAAAAGGAAATAGCGGGCAACCGCCTGCGATGCGTCCGCCTAGCGCGATTTAACCACAACGCCATCTTTCATGACAAAACTCACCGTCTCCATTAACTTAATATCATCAAGTGGATTTCCCTTCACTGCCACCATATCGGCTAATTTCCCCACTTCAATTGAGCCCAATTTATCGTCAATACGCAGTAATTTTGCCGCGTCCACTGTCGCCGACTTAATGGTGTCCATCGCTGGCATCCCTGAGGCTACCATAAGGCCAAATTCACGACCATTTAAGCCATGGGGGAAAACGCCCGCATCGGTGCCAAAAGCAATGCTCACTCCCTGCTGATACGCTTTACTAAAGGTTGTCGCTATTTGCGGACCAACAGCGGCGGCTTTCGGTCTCACGATGTCGGGATAGTACCCTTCAATATTTGATTTTTCTGCCACCCAATTTCCCGCGGTGATAGTCGGCACATAGTAAGTGTCATGCTTGACCATGAGTTTCATAGCCTCCTTGTCCATGTAGGTACCATGTTCAACGGAATGCACGCCAGCTTTAATTGCGCGCTTCATGCCTTCAACGCCATGAGCATGTACCGCGACCACAAAGTTATAATCTTTGGCGGCTTCCATGATCCCAGCCAATTCAGCGTCGGTAAATTGCGGATTATCGCCACTTTTAGCCAGACTGAGTACGCCGCCCGTTACGGTCAGTTTGATCACATCGGCACCTTCTTTGTAACGATGTCGAATCGCCTTGATGGCCTCGTCATAGCCATTAATCACCCCTTGTTTAGGGCCAGGATCGCCACGTAACACATGCTTAAAACCATTGGTGGGATCGGCATGACCGCCCGTGGTGGCGATCGTTTTACCGGCGGCATAAACACGCGGCCCGATAATTGTGCCGCGGTTTATCGCATCGCGCACTTCGGTAATGATCTGCGGTTCGGCGCCTAAATCCCTTACCGTGGTGAAACCCGCCAGCAAGGTTTTTTTGGCATTATCAGCGCCTTTAATTGCATAGTAAGCATCATTTTTAGTAAAACGTTCACCGTATGATGTCTTGGTAAACTCATATGTGAGGTGCACGTGCATATCCATTAAACCGGGCATCACGGTCTGCGCTTTAAGATCGATGACTTGATAACCATCCGGCGTGACGAAACCACTTTTAATCGCGGTAATCTTGTTGTTGGTAATTAGAATCGATTGCTTGGCGATACGCTGATCATCGATGCCGTTGATCACATGTCCCGCGTGGATCACTTGACGCGTATCCTGTGCACTAATACCTAGGCTCATACTTACGCTAAGTAACATGACGCTGAGTCGAGTAACATTGTTCATGATAATGGACCTTTCGTTAGGAAGAAGTAAAAAGTTTATCAGCGGTCTCTTTGAGATCCGTGTGTGTGATAAATTGGTCAGAAATCGTTAGTATCGAGTATAGATTATTGGTGAGTTTATCTGTGTTTAATTTGTCAGCAGAGGTTGCAGTTTGTAGTAAGTGTAATGCCATGTCGGCTAATAATAGGCGCTGTTTTTCAGGCCAGTCGTCATCGCCTGCTACCGCGCTGTGCTTGAGGTATGCGTCCTCGACTACTGCATGCAATTGCCAGCTCGACTCGAGTAATGCTTTACGTTGTTGTTCGTTCATCAACAGTGTTTCCATAAAAGACGCCGCCAACCTAGTTGCTAACGGCGTTCCAAGTTATTTAGCTTAGCGCCAACACCACCTTTTCAGAGCGTAGCGAGCGGGCTAGTAATAAGGTCATTGCAATAGCAATCGCAATCGTCAGCAGATTTGTGGCACCAAAGGCCATCATATCGAGTGCTTTACCTTTGAACAAATCTTCCATAATAATACTATGTCCAGCCAGTGGAAGGTTATTTAACCACTCAGGCTTATGCGGCACAATCATGATAGCCATCGGTACCAGCATCGGCAGAATCAAGATCATCGACAAATACGACTGCGCTTCCTTAAACGTCTTCGCCTGATAAGCAAAATACAGTTGCGCTATCCCGGCTAAGTAAGCGAGTGGCAATACCATCACGCTAATGATCAGCATGGTCATTGGATCAACCATAATCGAGATACCAATCTTCTCTAACGGTAGCATCGTCATGGTAAATGTCATCGCCAGCATGGTCAGTATCGAGGCTATTGCGCCATAGGCACTAACACATACCACTTTGGATAATACCACCATCACCGTCGACACCGGCTGGCACAAGATAAGCTCTAGCGAATGACGTTCGCGCTCACCCGCACTGGTATCAATTGAAGCAGTCATTGAGGCCGTAAACAACGACGTCATAATAAACATCGCAACCATACCCATGATAATTCCGCTTTTCGATTCTGGCGTAGCGCTGTTTTGCACCTGTAAATTAATAGGCTGTACCACTCGAGGGTCGACACCGCGCATCAGCAAACGCATCGATCCCACTTGCCCACTATAAGCTTCAATCGTGCGCTCTATTCGGTCTAACACCGTACCTATATTTTTATCGCTGTAATCAGCCAGCAACACGAGGTCAACAGGCTTAGCCGCCGACATATCCTGTGAAAATGTTTGCGGGATAGTGAGTTCTATCGAACGCTTACTCCATTTTTCAGCTTCATCGGCAGGGACTTCTTCAATGGGTAAAATTTTCTTTACCCGAAGTTGAGCAATTAGCTGCGGCGCGTACTCAGCACCGACATAAGTCACGTAGCTATCTTTAACATCGGTCGCTTCATCAATCTGAAACATCATCACCGCTGCCACAATGATAGGTCCCATCACAATGCCAAAACCCGCCGCCATTAACGCGCGTTTATCGCGAAATGCCTCACGAAACTCTTTAGTAACTAGTCCTTTGAATATACTCATTATGCTGCAACCCCTTCATCACTTCCGATAATTGCAACGAAGGCATCTTCTAATTGCTCTTTTCCTGCTAATTCACACAGCTCTTGTGGCGAGCCCTGCGCAACAACCTTGCCTTTCGCCACGACGATGACCTTGTCACACAGCGCCGCAACTTCTTGCATCACATGGCTAGAGAACAAAATACAATGCCCCTGCTCTTTAAGCGCTAATAATCGTTCGCGTAATAAACGAGTGCTCATCACATCCAAACCACGAGTGGGCTCATCGAGTACCAAGTTCTGTGGACGATGGACTAAGGCTTGAGCCAAAGTCACTTTCATGCGTTGTCCCTGCGAAAAACCTTCCGTCTTCCGGTCGGCTATTTCTAGCATATCTAAATCATTAATCACTCGCTCAAGCGCTTCTTTTAGCGGCTTACCCGTAAGTCCGTGCATTTGAGCGAAGTATTCAATTTGTTCGCGCGCGGTTAAACGCTCACTGAGTCCAAATTGATCGGGAAATATTCCCAACGATTTACGCGCTTCCAGCGGCGATTTTTCGACATCAATATCGTTAATAAAGGCACTGCCCGTATTGGCTTTGAGCAAGCCATATAGAATGCGTAAACAGGTAGTTTTCCCAGCGCCATTAGGCCCTAAGATACCGGTTATTTCACCGTCTTTAGCTTCGAATGAAATTGACTCAACAGCGGTAAAGTCACCGAACGTTTTCGATAAATTATCTACTTTTAACATGTTATATTCCTACCAGCTGCCGTTATTGTTGAGTAAAAAGCCAGGTAATGGCTGCTTGTCGAGACAACTACCATCGATATCTTCAAGTTTTCCGTGCTCTATAAACTCCGCCACCATTGTCGCGGCACAGGTTTGAGTGACCAAGCCATGACCGGCTTTCTTGGCGATAAAATGTTTGTGATTACTCAGCCCTTGCAGTGCGACTTCTGCCCATGAGGGCGGCGTGACAGGATCAAGCTCTCCCGATAATAAGAGAGTCGGAAGCGCTGAAGTCACTTGTTCGCCAAAATTAGCTGGTGCGTCAAAACTCGGCCAATGCTCACAAATTTTAATCAAGTCATCAATTGAATGCTGACCTGAGAAGCTGTTAGTACGAGATTTTTCGATGGCTTGTTCGCTAGCGCGCGGCATATCCTCGTTACACAGAATGTTGAGCTGCATGCCGGTATAAATCTTATCCGATTTCCCCTGCCCTGCGGCAATAATCCCAGCCATAGGCTTGTAGTTACCGATGGCCACTTGGCTAATCACAAAAGGAATAAGCTCGCGTGCGCCCACCCCATACATCAAGCTATGAAGCGTACCGATGAACTTGGCCGTATCAATTTTTAGCGTGACAGGCAGATCGGTCACTGGATGAGCGATAGTCGTCTCAATGGTTTGCAGCTCTAATTGAGCACGCACCTTGTGGTAATCATCATTAAGTGTCGGGTACTTGGCATGGCATTTCTTATCAGCGCTACACTGATTGATTAGAATATCAAAAGCGCGTGCGGCTTCAGCGCCCATAGGGCCCACTGCAATTTGCGGTGGCACCACGCCATCAAGAATAACGGTGCGCAGTGCTTGTGGCTTTTCGCGCATATAAACCATCGCCGCGCGTGAGCCGTACGAAATACCATAGAGATTAATTTGCTCATAACCTAACGCTTCACGCACCGCCTCAAAATCATTGATAGCGCTCGTGGTGCCGTATTGTGACAGGTCGGCATCATAGGTCGCGATACATTCATCAATATCTGAGAGTTTAAAATCAGCCTGTACATCAAGATAAGGGTTAGCCCCCTCTTTTTCACACATCAGAGGGTTAGATAAGCCGGTGCCGCGCTGATCGATTAGAACCAAATCGCGTGCTTCATTAGCTTTTCTAAATATTTTTGTTAGCCCTGCGACAAGCTCTGAACCAGCTTGGCCGGGACCACCCATCAACAATACCAAAGGATCTTTCTTTGGTGTCGCGGCGACCGCATTGACCACTGTGACATTAATATCGATGGTTTTACCGGTTGGCGACTGCCAGTTTTCTGGGACGGTTAATTTTCCACATTTAATTTGAGTTTTCAGACCTTTAACAAAACAAGGCTGAAAATCCAGCATGTTTGTGACGTCTTGAGCAATCGCCGGCGCTTGCGGCATTAGACCAACCACCAGCGCCAAAGCAGCACCCTTGAACGCAAACGGGCGTATAGATAAGCGTTTATTCACCATATATCCTTATGACTTTAAAATAATTTTAACTTAAGGAGTGTAACGCAATCGGGGATAATGTTAATAAATTATTTGTAACATTTAACGCAACGTTCACGGTAAGCGTTTTACTGTAAAATTTTTCTTAAATCAGCCGTCAAACAGGCTGCACAGTGCAATATGTCTACCGTAGCTGTAATCAATACTTTTAGTCAGCTCCAGTACGTTGAAATCAATGGATAATCGCTGGTTTCCTATATCTATTTATACCCATTTGATTGGCTATGTCTTAGTTAATTGATCCTACTCATCTAGTGAGGGTGGATATTTGATGTGCTCGTTAGGTTAATGCTGCCAATCAATTTTATAGCTTGCACACCAGTTGCTTTTCTTTATGAAATACACCCTTGTATTTCCCCCTACGGCTGTTCAAATTGGTTCCTGACCAATTTGTGCTTCGCCATTAAAATGTCTGGAACATTTTAGGACAGCTTCAGCAGGGCGCGTAGCGCTAAATCTCAGGGAAGAGATTTACAAAAAAATGTAACCAAAAGAAAGGCGATCCGATGTTTAGCTGCTGATCTTCATATAGATATCTGTCTTAACGGAGCCGATTTTTATGCGCGTCTCGGCTTTGGCCTCCTCGGCAATATGATCCCTGCACTGCCCTAATATGTCCATCCATGGACAAATCCGTCGCTCTAACTACGCCCTCCATGGCTACGCATGCGGGAAAATCTAAAAACTCGTCCCTGATTTTGTCTCCTAACAGATATCCATTTGAAGGCAACTAAAGGCGGGAAATGGCGTTTGCTGCTAGTCTTGGTTAAGTCATTGAACTTAGATTAAATAAACATACAGCCACAGTTAATTGGGACACAGCCAATTTGATTAAGTTTGTGCTCTCGTTGTGCGCAGGAAAAATAAATGACGACAAGGCTCTTGATTGATTTCGACAGGGATGTCGATATTAGGGCAACGCAGAAGCTGTTTGCCGACTAATAAGCTGGCTATTGGGATTGAAAACTACGTAGTATTCGTTAATTTTAACCAGCACAAGCGGGCAATAACTCTGTCAGATTGGTATTAGGTTGATGTTTTTTTGTATTGGCTTCAAACTAGTTATCTTGCTAAGACACATTTGATGATATCAGTGCTCCCGAGCGTGGGGATACATGGCGTTGGTATAATACTGGTTATGCCAACAACCCATGATAACGGTAGGTAAGTGATGCGAACTGTATTGGGCTCTTGGTATGCAAAGGCTTTGCAAATTGAATTACTGCCTCAGGGCTGCCAACTAAAGGAATAGAATAATGATTAGGCTATTGTGTATATTGTTTGCGATGTTTAGTGCGATGAGTTTTGCGCAATCACAACAACAAAATTTTTCAAAATTATTAGCTCAAGCGGAAAAGACTTTTATTAGTTTACCGAGTCAGGCACGAGCCATTGTTCTGCAAATGGAAGAGGACAAATTAGGTCTCTCGCAGCCGCCGCCTTTATTGGCACGCTATCATCTATTGAGTGCCAAAATAGCGGTCGCTTTAGCCAATGCTGATGATGCTCAGCGCCATGCAAAAATAGGCTTAACACTGACCTATGACAAGCAGGAGCTTCGAGATTATCGTCGCTATTTGCAGTTAAGTTTGGTGCAGGGTTTGATGTTAGCGCAAAATTATGAGCAGGCACTTAGGCAATTAAAGGTATTATTGGCAGAGTCATCTGAGGAAAATAAATCTTATCGTTCTGAGCTGTTAATGGTTAAAGCACAAATTTACGAATTGACTGAGCAAAGCGATATCGCACTGACCGCTTATAAAGCGGCTTACCAGTTGGCGCAAGTTAGTGGCGATAATAATCTGCTCCAACGCGTGGCAATAGCATTTGCCGGTCGCTTGGTGCAGTACAAAGGTTTTAATAAGGCTGAAGCATTATTAAATGAGTCGCGACAGTATTTCCATCAACATCGTATGTCATTAGAAAACCTAATTGCACAAATTAATTTGGCCGAACTCGCTTATCACCGCAATGATACTGACGAGGCGCTAAGCTTATTGGCTAGTGCTAAACATTTAGCTGATACCGTGGGCTCTGGTACCTACCGCTTTGTGATTGAACTGCGCGTGATTGAATTAATGCTGGAGATGAAACCTCCAACCGACCGGGCTCTGGCGAAAATTACTGCCGCGTTAGTGCGGGTGGATTTACTGAGCTCGTACGCCAGAACAGCTAGCGAAAAAGAACGCTTAGTATTGGCTCATGCTCGTCATAAAGTGGCTCTAAAAGATTTTTCAGGTTTAACTCAAATGCTCGCTGACTATGGACCATTTGTGTTGAGCGGTAATTATCAAGCTGATCGCAGAGCACTATCATTATTGCAACTTAAGGCTCAAGGATTAGCATCGACGGGGCAATTCGAAGCCGCCTATCAGGCTTTATTGGTCCATCAAGGTAGCTTTGTTATTCATAATCGGCGCCGTAATTCTGAAAATTTAGAGCGCCAACAGTTAATCTTTGATCTCGATTTATTAGAGCAAAGAAATCAAAATTTAAATTGGAATAACATTTTACAAGAGCTGGAATTGAAGCGACATGGTCGGACTGTGGCTCAGCTGTTTCTGCTATTGCTGATAATTGCGTCGGTGGCAGCAATCGCCATTCTTTTTGTCATGATATTGTATCGAAAACGTCATCAATTATATCAGTTAGCATACTGTGATCACTTAACCGGTTTATATAACCGACGATATCTATATTTAAGTTTTCAATTACTAAAACACCAGTACACTAAACACCTCCGCCCATTGACGGGATTAATGTTAGACCTAGATCATTTCAAACAGGTCAACGACCAACACGGACATGGCACCGGTGATAAAGCACTAATAGCCTTTGCGGACTGTTGCCGACAATCCCTACCCGATAATGCGATCGTTATCAGATTAGGGGGGGAAGAGGTCTTAGCCCTATTACCTGATTGTAATATAAAGCACGGAGAAGCTTGGGCCGAAAAACTTCGTATCGCTGTAGAGAAATTGACGGTGACTAGCGAAGATCATGAGCAAGTTAAGCTGACCGTAAGCATCGGTGTAGCGTGCCTTGGTGAACAGATCAAGGATCAAACTCAATTATTAGACCTCGCGGATCAGCGTTTATATGCCGCTAAATCGGGAGGTCGAAATAGAGTTATTGCGAGTGATTCCCCCCCTGTTGAGCACGGGTTAAAACAAGACCCCCTAAATCAAGAACATGTCGAGGCTGTAGTTTGCTCTTAGAAGTGGGATTATCTCTGTGAATGAAAAAAAACCAAAATGGGCTTTTTTATTACTGCGGGGATCACACTTGTTGTGCAATTTCCTTGGCAAGCGAGTCATGACAACCAAGTGAAATTAAGGCACTCGTTAGCATTGAGCGTTTCTTGCCCGTATTAGAGTTAGTGATCACCCAATAAGAGGTAGCACCAATCTGTTTTGGCTTAGTGCTACCATTTTTCCCGAGCAGTGTTTGTTCACTGGTGGCGAAATAAACTCGGTCGCGACCACTAATCCTGAGTACTTTTTCAAATTCACTCGGACGTAAGTCATGCAGCTCATTGAGTAAAAATAAGAAGCGACCGACTGCCGCTTTCTGATCTTTAAGTTTTGCGGGTTTGACCAACTCAACAAATTTAGGTTTAACACCACAGGCAGCGGAGACTTCTTGCACCACTTCTAGCGTTTGTTTACGTAATGAGACCATCGATTTGGCACGCACATCGGTTGGCGGAATAAGAGGACCATCAACTTCTATCTCACCTAATGTAGGTAACCCTAAAAGACGACGTAAAATGGCCGATGCTCCCTCACCTATATCTTCAGTATGACTGGCAATATAGCGATATAGATCGTCTTCCACTTCAATATTTTTCATTTTAACCTCTTAAATTATCTGCATAATCCCAAACTTAGTATCGAGATTATACAGATTGAATTTAAAATCACCATCTAAAATATCGCGAGCTACTTAGATACGCGGCGATAATCGCGATATTGTGGTCTCCAGAAATTTCTCTCTATTTTGTCGCGTAATTGATCGTCACTAATTTGTAGCGCATGCCCCTGCTCTATCGCGATTTTAGCCACATCAAATGCCATCTTCTTGGAGAGAGCAGCTATTTGTGTCAACGGTGGTAATAGACTCCCTTCGCCATCATTAGCCAGTGGTGAAACACTCGCTAAACATAGGCTAGTCGCCATTAACATATCGTCGCTCACGCGCTTAGCACCACACGCAATAATACCTAGCCCTAGCCCCGGGAAAATGTAACTATTATTACACTGTGGAATAACGAACTTTTGACCAGCAAAATCAACCGGCTCAAATGGTGAACCGGTCGCGACAAGCGCTTGGCCGTTAGTCCATTCTATGACTTGTTGCGGCGTTGCTTCCACTTGTTTCGATGGGTTACTCAGTGGGAAGATAATTGGACGATCACATCCTTTATGCATCATCTTAATGACTTGTTCTGTAAATAGTCCCGGTTGCCCAGAGACACCGATTAAAATAGTCGGTTTCGCAAACTCCATCACTTCCAGAAGCGAAGCATACTGACCTGCGATTGACCAAGACGCTAGGTTCTCGGGCTCGGTGGCCAATTGCTGTTGAAAGTCCATTAAGCCTTCCATGCCTTTAGACACCAGACCGAAACGATCCACCATAAATACTTGGCTGCGCGCCTGTGTATCACTAATGCCTTCATTCACCATTTGTTTAATAATTTGTTCTGCAATGCCACAACCTGCCGAGCCCGCACCGACAAAACTCACTACCTGCTCAGATAACTTAGCGCCGGTTGAACGACATGCGGCCAATAATGAGCCGACGGTTACCGCTGCAGTACCCTGAATGTCATCATTGAAACAACAAATTTCATCGCGGTAACGCTCTAGTAATGGCATCGCTTTAGGTTGCGCGAAATCTTCAAATTGGAGCAAAACATTTGGCCAACGACGCTTAACAGCTTTTATAAAGGTGTCAATAAACTCGAAGTACTCGTCGCCATCCAGACGCGGCTTCTTAACGCCCATATACATCGGGTTATCAATAAGAGATTGGTTGTTGGTGCCTAAATCTAGCATTACTGGCAGGGTATAAGCAGGGCTAATACCACCACACGCGGTATAAAGCGATAATTTACCGATAGGGATCCCCATGCCGCCCATCCCTTGGTCGCCCAGACCCAAGATACGTTCGCCATCAGTGACCACAATCACTTTAACGTTATCTTTTACTGCATTACGCAAAATGTCATCGATATGATTACGCTGCGAGTAAGAAATAAACAAACCACGGGCACAACGATAAATGTCTGAGAATTTTTCACAGGCCTCACCTACTGTAGGCGTGTAAATGATTGGCATCATCTCTTCAAGGTGAGCCTGAATAAGCGAATAATAAAGAGTCTCGTTCATGTCCTGAATACGTCGCAGGTAGACGTGCTTGTCTAAACTATTCTTATATACACTAAACTGATTATAGGCACGTTCAACTTGCTCTTCGATCGTTTCGATTAACGGCGGTAATAGACCAGTCAAGTTAAAACGTATCCGCTCGTCTTCGCTAAAAGCACTGCCTTTATTAAGGAGTGAAGTATCTAGTAGCGCGTGTCCAGCAAAAGGGATATATAAGGGTGATTTAGTGGTCATTTGAGTTCCTATTAGCCGCAGCTCATCATTTTGAATTATTTTTATTATCACGAATATTTATTATGAAACCATTGTCACCTAAGGCGCCTAGCTTAGTCCACTTAAAAGCTTAGTTTTTATGGTCTAATTCCAATTATGTGCACCTAAGCAGTTAAATACTACGCAACAACTTATGCTTTGCAAGTGATTGTTATTTCGATGTTACAATAAAGCGGCGGTTTCGATGAGCAAGGATATAAATTGGGTTGCCTTTGGCGCCTGAGCCCTTCAAAATAGGTCAACTTCAATTAAAGAACTTAGTTATGCTTTTAAACCACAAATTACTTGGCAGCGGCGCTCCTGTTTTATTGATTCATGGCCTTTTTGGCGCGTTAGATAATTTAGGTCGCTTGGCCAAGCACTTGAGTGAAAAACATCAGGTCATTAGCATCGACTTACCCAATCATGGTAACTCCTTTCATACTGACAATAATAGCTATCACTCTATTGTTGAGCATGTCATTGCACTACTCGATGATTTAGCGATTGAACAATGTGCTATTGTCGGCCATTCAATGGGCGGAAAGGTGGCCATGGAACTGGCGCTTCGTCACCCGAATCGGGTTTCGATTTTAATCATTGCCGATATCGCTCCAGTGGCATACGCCAACCGCCATAGCGATGTATTTGCCGCACTAAACGCGGTAGATTTAGCCAATATTGATAGTCGCCAACAGGCGCTGGCGACCGTGGTAGCACATGGTATAGACCAAGGAACGGCGATGTTTTTGCTCAAGAACTTGGCTAAAGGTGATGAGGGATTCTATTGGCGCTGTGCGCTCAAGGCGCTAGAGGCAGGTTACCCTGCGATCATCGGCGGCGTGACTCCAGCGTTAAGTTACAGCGGACCGGTACTGTTTATTAAAGGTGAAAACTCCAATTACATCACCACAGAACATAAGCAGCCCATTGGCCAGCATTTTCCCAAGGCTAACCTCAAAGTAATACAAGGCACTGGGCATTGGCTACACGCAGAAAAACCCGCCAGCTTTAATAAAATCGTCAACGACTTTTTAATCAAAAACAAAGTTGTTTAAAACGAGCGATAGACCGTAGCCCAGACCATTTACTTATGCTATATTGCGCTCCTTTATGTTCAATTGAACAAGCAAACTAAGCAGACAATGACACCACAAGAGTTTCAACAGCTTGAAGTTGTAGGGTTAAATCTATTTTTCGCGGGCGTCTTTTTTCTTATCGGTATGGCTATTAATGACGTACTAAAAAAAGGTGATGTGCCTTTAGTAGGAAAAATCGTGGTGTGGGGAGTATTAACTTTTGGCTGTTTGGGTTTTGTTGCTAAAGGAATTATTCAGGCGTTTTGGAGCACCAGTGGCTAAGGCTAAATGGTGTTGAAGTAAATTATGGCTAAAGCATTTAACGACAGAACAACGATTGATCTATTTGCCGACGAAAAAAGCCGTGGACGTCCAAAAACCAATCCCTTATCTCGAAAAGATCAGCTCCTTGTTAACAAGCGAAATCAGATTAAGCGAGATAAAGCGAAAGGACTTAAGCGGATTGAATTGAAAGTTGACGTAGAATTATTCGATACATTAAACGAACTGGCCCTCACTCATCAAATGAGTCGTGGGCAAGTAATAGAGACATTACTGGTGACCCAGATCAATTCACTGTCGAACGTAGACGGTATACTGAGCACCGAGATTTTAGAGCTAGATAACGCATAGGAATATTTATGGCTAGTGTAGGCATGTTTTTTGGCAGCGATACCGGTAACACCGAAGCCGTTGCTAAGATGATCCAAAAACAATTAGGTAAAAGCTTAGTCGATGTTTATGACATTGCTAAGGCAACCCCAAAAGAAATCGCATCATTTGATTTACTGTTATTAGGTATCCCAACCTGGTATTACGGTGAAGCGCAGTGTGATTGGGATGACTTTTTTCCAGAACTCGAAGAGATTGATTTCAACGACAAGCTCGTTGCCATCTTTGGCTGTGGCGATCAAGAAGATTACGCCGAGTACTTCCTCGATGCGATGGGCACCATAAAAGATATTATCGAGCCTAAGGGTGCAATCATCGTTGGCCATACGTCGATCGATGGTTATGAGTTTGACGCGTCTAAAGCGCTAGTCGATGATGGTCATTTCGTTGGTTTAGGTATCGACGAAGATCGTCAGCCAGAACTAACCGACGAACGAGTTAGTGCCTGGGTTAAACAGATCACCGAAGAGATGTGTTTAAGCGAACTTGCCTAAGTTTGAGTGGCACGAGTATATAATATGAAGAAAAACCTCGCTCTGCGGGGTTTTTTATTGCCTTAAACTGTTTAAAACTCCCCGTTTATAGGTTATGTTGATCTCTCATCTATCAGGTCAACAATGACTCTATCACCAACGAGGTTTAAGGTGTTTCACAAATCGAACAAATTACATAACGTATGTTATGACATTCGTGGCCCAGTCCATGAAGAAGCGCAGCGACTAGAAGAAGAAGGTCACCGTATTTTTAAGCTCAATATTGGTAACCCTGCCCCGTTTGGATTTGAAGCCCCTGATGAAATTGTTCGTGACGTTATACACAACCTACCGACGTCTCAAGGCTATTGTGAGTCAAAAGGGTTATTTTCGGCACGAAAAGCGGTATTCCATCACTATCAAGAAATAATCCCTCATATCGATATTGAAGACATTTACATCGGTAATGGCGTGTCTGAATTGATTCAAATGTCGACCATGGCGCTGCTTAACAATGGCGACGAAGTATTAGTACCCGCACCAGATTATCCCTTGTGGACCGCTTCGGTCAACTTAGCTGGCGGCAAGTCGGTACATTACCGCTGTGATGAACAAAGTGACTGGTTCCCCGATCTCGATGATATCCGTAGCAAGGTCAATAAAAATACCAAAGCGCTTGTCATTATTAATCCCAATAACCCGACCGGCGCCGTCTATTCCAAAGAGATGTTGCTGGAATTATTGGCTATCGCTCGTGAGCATAATTTACTGGTATTCTCCGATGAGATTTACGACAAAATTCTCTATGATGATGCGCAGCATGTTCACACTGCATCATTGGCAGAAGACGTGGTGATCTGTACGTTTAACGGTTTATCAAAGGCTTATCGTATCGCTGGGTTTCGTGCTGGATGGATGGTTATTTCAGGGGCTAAGCACAAGGCACAAGGTTATATCAGCGGCCTAAACATGCTTGCCTCGATGCGCCTATGCGCCAACGTCCCCTGCCAACATGCTATTCAAACAGCCTTGGGCGGATATCAGAGTATTAACGAACTGATATTACCCGGCGGTCGCTTGCTTGAACAGCGTAACGCCGCCTATGAAGCGTTAAATAGTATTGATGGCATTAGTTGTGTTAAACCCAAGGGCGCAATGTATATGTTCCCTAAAATTGATGTGAATAAATTTAATATTAAAAGCGATCAACAATTGGTGTTTGATTTACTCAAAAAAGAGAAAATTTTGCTGGTACATGGCACCGCCTTTAACTGGCCAGAGCCGGATCACCTGCGCATCGTTACCCTGCCTCATACCCAAGATCTCACGGCCGCTATTGAGCGTTTTGGCCGTTTTATGGAAAATTATAAGCAGTAGATTTGGCCCCTATAAACAGGATGTTTTATGAGTGATACACCAACCAATCAATCCTCTCCTTGGCTAAGCCGCAAGGGAGAGGGACTGAAGCACCGCAGCGATGATCATCGCAGTTTATTCCAGCGCGATCGCGCGCGTATTCTTCACTCGGCGGCCTTTCGCCGCCTGCAGGCCAAAACTCAAGTGGTGGGGATTGGCCAAAGTGATTTCTATCGTACGCGGCTCACTCATTCTTTAGAGGTGGCGCAAATCGGCGCGGGCATCGTTAGTCAATTACGGGCTAAAAATCCTGAGCTAGCATTTCTAGGCTTCGATGAAATTCTTATTGAAACCTTAGGGCTTGCTCATGATATTGGACATCCCCCGTTTGGGCATGGCGGAGAAGTAGCTCTCAATTATATGATGCGCGATCACGGGGGCTTCGAAGGCAATGGTCAAACCTTTAGGATACTGACCCGCCTAGAGCCCTACACCAAAGACAACGGCATGAACCTGACCCGTCGCAGTCTACTTGGCACCCTAAAGTATCCCATTTGCTACTCACAAGTTGTCGGCCAATATCCCGATAAGCCCACCGCGAGTTTCCGTCAATTAAAAGCGCAGAACTGGTTGCCGCCAAAAGCAATATTTGATGTCGATTCGAGTTCGTTAGATTGGGTACTCGCACCTCTGAGTGATAATGATCGGGCGCTATTTAGCCGCAATGACATTGACGTGATCGATGGCATTAAAGGACATCATAAACGCAGCCGATACAAATCATTTGATTGCTCAATCATGGAGTTAGCCGATGATATTGCCTATTCAGTCCATGATTTAGAAGATGCCATCGTAATGGGTACCGTGACCTATGGCCAATGGCAACAGGATGTTGTTGAACAAATAAAAAGCACGATTGATATTCCCCCCGGGTTGGACATCGACGGGTTGTCACAAAAATTATTCCACCAACAGCAATATATCCGTAAAGATGCTATCGGTGAGTTAGTTAATTTATTCGTTACCGCGATTGATATAGTGTCCATTGATGGCTTTGATGAGCCGCTATTGGCCTATAATGCCAAGTTAGATACGCCGCATTACGCGGTGCTCGAGGTGCTTAAACGTTTTGTCTATAATCGGGTGATCTTAAAGCCCGAGTTTCAGGCCATGGAATACAAAGGGCAACAAATCGTGATGGAGCTCTTTGAAGCCTTTGCGTCAGATCCCGCGCGTTTGCTACCCGAAAATACCAAGGGTCGTTGGGCGTTAGCTCAAAATAAGAAAGATGACGTTCAGATGCGAATAATCTGCGATTATATCTCCGGCATGACCGATGAGTTTGCCGCCAAGCTCTATCACTCATTGTTTACACCTAAGCATTGACCCTAGCCAATAACGCATTAGTTTGTTAAGATTGAGCTTACACGCGTAAGCTCAATCTTAACGGGAATTTATGACTACCCAACAAAAATCTTCAGCACCGTATTCCGCCAAAGAGGAATGGTTAAACACCTGGACTCATGGCATTGGCGCTATCGGCGGTATCGCCAGCCTCATATTATTTATTGCCACCACTGTCGAATCTGAGCAATGGTTAAAATTGCTCACCACCACAGTTTACGGCCTAAGCCTGACGTGCTTAATGGGTGCGTCTGCCATTTATCACGGTGCCACAGATGTTGTTAAGAAGGCGCGCTATAAATTATTTGATCATTGCGCCATCTATCTGCTGATCGCAGGTACTTATACGCCGCTAATCACGCATACGATACCTTCTACCATGGGTTTTATCGTACTCGGATTGGTATGGGCTTTTGCTATCGCTGGCATTGCAGTGAAATTAATATTTGGCAGTCAATACAAGAAATTTTCGGTGATGACCTACCTCGCGATGGGCTGGCTCTCTTTACTGGTGATTTATGAACTCATTCAAGCACTGGCACCAATGGGCTTAGCACTATTAGGTTTAGGTGGCGTGATTTATTCAAGCGGCGTCTACTTTTATCTCAATCACAAAATCCCATACAACCACGCGATATGGCACTTATTTGTGCTCGCAGCAGCAATTTGTCACTTCGCACTGATCTATTTTTATGTTTTATAGTCTCACTGAAACATTTTGTGGCATAAATTAGCTTTATTTATGCCAACAGTTCCCTGACAATACACTCATGATAGAAACTATGTCTCAAGGGTTTCCTCGATGACCAATTTAAAGCTAATAAAATTATGGCTACTAGCCCTCTTCGGAGTGATCACAATAAGTGTGGCTGCTAATGCTTACGAAAACTCCCAACAAGTAAACGTCTGTTATGAGAGTTTGAGTAAGGCTTATGTATCGTTAGATGCCCAAAAAATGGTTGATGTCTATGTTAATGGTGGTCACTATATTTCGGCGGGAAGCCGAGAAGCGATCATCGAAGGCTCGCCAGCATTATCTAAGCTGTATCAGTCTTACTTTGCGCGCCTAAAGAAACATAATTCATCGCTCGATTTACATTTTAGAGTCAGCGATCGCCTCACCGATCAACAAAGTGTCACTGATGTCGGTTACTACGTGGTCACGATTATTCCGCCCAAGGGCAGTGGTCAACCGGCCAAGCAACACGCTGGTAAATTTATGATGACATTTAAAGTAAATAAGGACGGAAAATGGGGCATCTGGGCAGAAGCTAATAATAAGGCTAAAGTGCAAAGCTATATCAATGCAAAGCCTCAAGGTGGTCTGCATTTTGATGACTACTTCCCGATTAGTCACTACCAAGAAAAGTAATGGTATAACGTTAAATGAATTTATGTCCCTGTGGCACCGACCAACCCTATAGTGATTGCTGCCAGCCCCTTCACTTAGGTCAACGCATCGCACAAACCCCCACGCAATTAATGCGCAGTCGCTATTGCGCCTTTGTCAAAGAGCTAGCGAGCTATATCCATTTGACACATAGCCCAGTCTCGCGTGATAGTGTATCTATTGCCTCAATTAGCGAGTGGAATAGTCAGTGTGATTGGTGTGGACTACAGATTATTACTACGCCACAAGATCAAGCAAGTCACCGAGTCGAGTTTATCGCCTGGTATAAGCAAAACGGTGAATTAAAGTTTCATCATGAGTTATCGCTTTTTCGCCAAGAAGCGTTGGATGATGAATTTGACCAGCTCTTAAAAATAACTCCAGCCACCGTATGGTACTACCGAAGTGCTAGCTATCCCGACCGTAAAATAAGCCTACCAAAGCGCAACGATTGTTGCATTTGCCATAGCGGTAAGAAATTTAAGAAGTGTTGCGGCTAAACATTCACAGTCGAGATTAAGCGACTAATTGAGCGCTATAATTTTGTTGCGCGGATAACACGCTGCTCAAATCAATCTTCGGCGTGTGTTTTGCGACTGTTTTGCCCGTAAAGTTTGCGGCGCAATGGACGCCCAAATTATCAAACACCTGCGTGTCAATATCGTGGGACTTATCAAGACTAAAACTAAGCGCCTCAGGGTTAAGGCAATGGCTTAACCGTGCTGCCAACATCCCCTGCTCCTGAGCAAGCTTACCTAGGGCGAGTGATTGGTCTTCATCAATTTCTTGTGCGCTTAAGTGTTGTGCTCTTGGCACTTCGAGGGAGTCTTGTAGCGAAGGTTTATCGTCGACGAACGTCTGTGCTGAAAAATGAAATTGGTCTTGCTCACACACATCTTCTGACAACAACGCTAACAGCAATGCAAAGTCGGCTTGATCGCCCGCTTCGACACTACGGTTTAGTTGTTGACCCAGCTGTAATTCACTGGTTAATAAAGAGGCTACAGTCATGAGTTTAACGCTTAATTAGACATTATTTAAGCTATCGGCACTCCGGCTGAAAACTTTAGCTCAAATATCGATAAAAAAGCTTTACCTTCCTAATTAACTTTACTATGATGCGCTCGCACTTGAGTGGAGGGGTTCCCGAGTGGCCAAAGGGATCAGACTGTAAATCTGACGGCTCAGCCTTCGGTGGTTCGAATCCACCTCCCTCCACCATCAAGTTCCTTTCTTAAAGAATATCTCCCAATTTAAATTTAGTTATCGAATTCATCAATTAAACCTTTATTTAATGCCCTTGTTTCTTATATGATAATTTATAATTAACAGAGCATTATACCATTTCCATTATTGACGTGATCTTGTTGTGCTAAGAAAAAATAAACTAGACCAAGGCGCTCGATTGAGTAATAGCTCGCTATTGGGAATGAGAGCAACGCCGGAATCGTTAATTTTAATTGGCACAAGTGGTCAATTGTTTAATGGAAATGGTATTATCTAAGGATAACGAATTGAATTCTGCGGTAAAAATACCCTACGCAAAGCTCAGAGTTTTGCTGGTTGACCCTCAACGTCCATTTCAAATTATGATGAAAGGGATTTTGAGCAATTTTGGCGTGGTTCATGTCGACTTTTCTGACAGCGGTGAAGCCGCCGTTAAGCAATGTCGTTCCAAAGAATATGATCTACTGATGGTGGAGTATAATCTTGGCAACAAAAATGGCCGTCAATTATTAGAAGAGCTGCGCACACTACGTCTTATTACCCCCGACTGCGTCTTCCTAATCGTATCTGCCGAAACCGAACGCGCGATAGTGCTCGGCACAATGGAAATGGCTCCTGATGATTATATTATCAAGCCGTTCTCCCAGCGCTTACTCGATGTGCGCCTAACTCGAGCTTGGTCAAAACGACAAACGATGAGAGACATTCATCACAGCGTCGACAGCAAAGATTATCAACAAGCTATTATAGACGCTAAAACGCTAATCAAAAACAAGAGTCCCCATACCCCCATTATCATCCAAATGATGACGGAGTTCATGTGTATCGAACAACAATATGATGAGGTCATTAGCAACCTGACCAGCATATTAAAAGAGCGCAGTATTCCGTGGGCGACGGTGGCATTGGCCCGTGCGCACCTTGGGCGAGGTGAATTAGAGCTCGCTCAGTCCCTATTACAGGAACTATTAGCCAATAACAATAATCATGTCGAAGCGCTCGATTTACTCGCTCAGGTTCAACTTAAGGGCGAACAAGTCGAGCAAGCAAAGCTAACCTTGGGCAAAAGTATTGAACTCTCTCCTTACTCGATGATACGACATCAGATGATGGTCAAGATCGCGACGCAAGATAATGATTTAACCTTAATCAAGCAAAGCTACGGCCAGTTACTAAATTTGAGTCGACGTTCAGTACATGCGGGGACCGATAATTTACTTAATTATACGCGCAGCATCATCGACAGCACCGCCTTGTGTGAAGAAAGCAAAGATGTTAACAAATTGCAAAATGAGCTCAATAGCACGCTGCATCGAGCAAAGCAAGAAGAGGGTCGCAACCTAAAGTATCACTTTTCGGTGATCGAAGGGGTGATTCAGGCACAATTTCAATCCGCTAAAGGTGAGAGCTTACTTTCAAAGAAGACGCTAATGACCGCGATACATGCATTCTGCGACGAGACCGATCAATGGGACTTACCCGACGAACTCGTGGTTGATACTTGCCTCACGCTAATTAATGTCAGTGATTTCGAATTAGTCGACAAATTCACCAAACAACTACCACCTGACAGCGAGCTTACAAAGCGCATCGTGTCACAACTTGCCGGTGATGAACTGACACAACAAAAGACAGAATTCAAACAGATCACCCGCCAAGGTATTCAAGCCTACAGTGAGGACAATAATGCCGAAGCGTTGGATTTATTTAGCCAAGCGTTAAAGCTATCACCGGTAAGTTCAGGGGCTATTCTTAACGTACTTCAAGCCCAGATAAAATTGATGCAGAGTCATAAAAAATATGCCAAAGCATTGATGGTCGAATGTAAAGATAGCCTAAGAACAATCAGTGGCATGAGGTTATCGAAGGCTCACGAAAAGCGTTTAGATAAATTGAAAGCCGAATTCAATGAAGTGGTGAGAAAGTCCTAGTAACGCCGGTTTATTAATGGCTCGAGTATCGATTCGAGTCCATTAAGCTTAATGCTCATCATCTGCTCTAGCTGACTTGCCAACTTACCGTTTGCGACCTCTTTATCGAGGATCCAAATAAGATAGCGTTCAGGCAAGTTAAGTAACAACTGTCCTTGATACTTGCCAAAGGGCATCTTGGTATTAGCCAATTCAACAAGCGCCCGCGGATCACCAATCACTGAATAGCCAAATATTTGTGGGTTTGAATCGACAGCCACCAATTACGCTCAATACAAGTATCTATTGCCAATTGGGTCGCGCGTTGTTGCTGACTAATCGGTTGTAAGTAAACTTTCTTTTGTGCCAACTGCGCGGGCGTTAACCGCGCAAGCAATAAGTCTAGCTCTTCGATATGCCGAGTCATCGCCACCGGATGTTTAATTTCGTTGGCACGAAGAAGCGCTTGGTCGAGTATTTCATAGCCCCCTTTCATCGCGATCTTTGGCGACACGGTAACATGAGTCTGCTCATTAACTTTCACTTCAAACGTACCTGAGGTTTCTATTTGGCAACTAAAACCATTATCAAGCAACGCATCAGTCAGCTCGACGAGATCGTACATGCAAGGCTCACCACCGCTAATAACGATGTGACGAGCTTTATAACTGAGTAAATGAGTAACGAGCTCAGCGACATCTGTCTCACACCAAGACTCACCATCGCCGGCTTTTTCAACGACACGAGTAAAGTCGGTTTGATGCTCTTCACTTAGATACCAACTATGCTTGGTATCACACCACGCACAGCCGACCGGACAGCCCTGTAAACGAACAAAGATTGACGGCGCACCGGTAAATGAGCCTTCGCCCTGAATTGATTCGAAAATTTCATTTAGTGGTAGCTTGGTCATACTTATTTGCTCAAAGTTCGCGTAAGATGGCGTTTATACGTTATATATATCCGAGATACAAGCAAGATGAAAGAAAAAGTTGTCGTTATATATTCAGGCGGAATGGACTCATTTACCGTGCTGCATAAAGCCCTTGAAGAAGGTAAAGAAGTCTACCCTCTGACCTTTAATTATGGTCAGCGCCACAGCAAAGAAATTGACTATGCCGCCAATGTTTGTAAAGAACTCAACATTGAACATAAGGTTGTTGATATTTCAGCGATTAATCAATTAATGGCTGGATCTTCCTTAACGGGTGATATCGACATTCCCGAAGGGCATTATGAGCAGGAAAGCATGAAGTCGACCATGGTACCCAATCGCAACATGGTCTTGCTATCGATGGCCATTGCTTATGCCGTGTCGCTTGATGCCCGCGCTGTCTATTATGGAGCCCACAGTGGCGACCATGCGATATACCCAGACTGTCGTCCCGAATTCGTTGAAAAAATGAATGAAGTGTCACAAATCGCCAATTACGATCCCGTCGATATCGTGTCGCCTTATATCAAACAAGACAAGATAGGTATTTTACGTGACGGTCTACGGATGGGGCTAGACTATGGCAAGTCGTGGACCTGCTACAACGGCCGTGAAAAAGCCTGTGGCCAATGTGGCTCCTGCCAAGAACGCCTAGAAGCCTTCGAACTCAACGGCATCACAGATCCACTGAGCTACGAATAATCAATTAGGGTGAGAGCACAAGTTTTTAATGCTGGTCAGTTAAGAGAAAAATTTAAACTTTTGAGTATTTTTTGATGTGCTTATCAAATTTCTCCGCTTTAATGGATCATAGCGCACGCACACCAGATACTTTTCTTTGCGTCGCCAAAGAAAAGTATCCAAAAGAAAGGCGACCCGAATATTTACCGCTGATCTTAAATGATAAATTGCCTGTTCAATACCGTATTTGATCCGCATCCCTGCGGCAAATACTAAAAAATCATCCCTGATTTTTTCATTGGTCAATTTAAAATTTAAGGCGATAAATGG
>Ga0105356_10001592_pt1 | contig 22544 bp, 19 predicted proteins | sample GOMGulsemesocosm_3_FD_83502 | JGI IMG/M metagenome (GOLD analysis project Ga0105356, IMG submission 83502) | Methane-oxidizing microbial communities from mesocosms in the Gulf of Mexico - GOM9D Gulf of Mexico | ecosystem: Environmental > Aquatic > Marine > Cold seeps | place: Gulf of Mexico... | reverse complement strand
CGTGATTCATATTGTAAAGGTATTGTGAGCTCACTAAAGAAATAACGAACTCTTCATTTTTGTAGTGCTTCATCGATAACCTTAAAAAATAACCGTTATCTACACGTAAAATACGTCGTAGTTAACGGTTATTACTGTCTTTAGCAAAATTTAGGTTATTTGCCTAAGCGAAAAAATATACAGTTAATGTCCACAAAATAGCGGCGATGCTTGCTGCGAATGTGGCGGGCACCAGCTGAGATTTAACATGATCCATCAAATCGCACCCTGTTGTCATAGCACTTAATATTGTCGTGTCTGATATTGGTGAGCATTGATCGCCAAATACGCTGCCATTTAGGACAGTTGCAAAACTAACCATCATAAATAATTCCGGGTTTGCTAGGCCTTGTGATTGAGCAACAGCCCAGGCAAGTGGCATAGCTAAAGGAAATGCTATGGCAAAAGTTCCCCAACTAGTGCCTGTTGAAAAGGCGATTAACATGGTAATAAATTGTAATATTATCGGAAGTGACCAAAAAGGTAATTGCCCGCCAAGTTGAGAAACTAAATATAAACCACCACCTATCTCTTTACTGATGGAGCCAATAATCAACGCAAGCATTAAAATAACGGAAGCGACAACCACTCCCTTAAGGCCATTACCGAATCCCTCAATTAAATGGCCCAACGACATCCCTTTTGCTAACGCAATAAAAGCTGACATTAATAAAGCCGTACCAAAGGCCCAATTTATTTTCGGTGAGCCCAAAGCGATAAAAGTACCAATTGCTATCGTAATTAAGCTTAACAATGGCAAAACAAATTCAAGAACATTGGGTTTATAACCATGAGGTACATCACAAGTTTGTAACTCTTTCGCACTTAAAGGTGATGCATTGTCGCTATCTAATTTTCCTGTCGATATCGCTCGATGATGAGCCTCTCGTATACGTTTACCTGAAAATTTTGTGATATTTAAACTCAATAATAAAGTACCAGTAACCGCTAAAATGCCATAAAAGCTAAAAGGAATACTGCTAAAGAAAAAAGCCAATCGATCTTTTTCAGTGGCAAGAAAGGAAACTCCAGGAACAAAGATAAGTGCTTGCACATACGCTGGCCAGGCATTAAAAGCTATGACAGACGCTATCGGGGATGCCGTTGAGTCGACTATGTAACTCATTTCTTCATGGCTGACTTTAGCCTTATCGGCAAGTGGGCGAACGGTTGTGCCCACCAACACTGTGCTCATTGTGCCCCCTTGAAAAAAAAGCATACCTAGAAACCATGAAACTAACTTGGCTGACTTTTGCCCTTTAACAAAATGCTTGGTCATAAATTGGGCAAATGCCTGAGCAGCGCCTGTTTTTGTCCAAATACCAAGTAAGCCACCCAAAAGCCATAAGTAAAGTAATAACAATGCAGCCGTACCTTCTTGAGCAAGGTTTGGAATAATCACTTTATCCGTTAAATCATAACGACCTAACATAATCGCTCCAACAACAATGCCACTAAATAAAGCCGTTAATGGCTCGCGTGTTATTAAACACAAAGCAATGGTGATTAAGGCGGGCAATAAGGACCACAGGCCGAAATGAAAAGCAGGTTTAAGCAGTTTTATTTCTTGATTAGCATTAATTGTCCATTGCTGAGAAAGCGCTGGAGGCTGTGATGCATGCGTTAAGTTTTTTTGATTTAAAGGCGAGTTTTGATAATTTATTACTTGGCTGATGATCACTTCTTTATCTTTAAAAGTGTAAGCTAATTCCCCTGTTTTCTTGGTATAGGTATCGTATAAATAAGATTGTTCTAACCAAACGGGTTTGACAAAAAAATTAACATAAAATGCCGAACATAAGCCTAGTATTAAAATAAAAAGTGCGAAAATATTATTGTTATTCTTCATTTATTTTCTCTTCCCTTTCTTTGATTGGCATAAACTCTGGTCACTGATTAACAAATCTAAGTAGCAACATAGCAAACAATAATAACGGTTATATTCGAAGTGTTTTTTATCGAAGCTCTCGTTACTCGTTGGCAATGTTTCCCACCTAAGGCGCTACGGAACGACGCTCCAGAATTATGTGGGTAGACTTATTAAAAGCTATTTGTAAAATAGTAACTTTAAACTATAAAGGAATTTAGCAATAAAAAAAACGCACAGATAAATCAATGCGCTTTTCACTACAAGTTTGAATGTTCTTTTGCGAGAAATTAACTCGGGTACTTCTCTTCTAGTGCTTTATATAATTGCTGTTGAAAATCATCAGCACCTGCATCTAACGTATTAACCAAGCTCGCTAATACTTCATTGTCTTCTTCATCATGCCATATTTTGATGTAACTACCTTCTTTATAGCCATGATCCTGTCGGAAAAAATTCAAGGTGTTTTTACCAACATATTGTCTAAACAACTCATTCAAATCCATATCCATTAAGCGCATACAATCAGCTAGTGCAATAGCATCAAAAGCTTTATTGGTTACCGCAGCAGATGCCAAATTTTCTAATGCGATCTTAAAGTCGTTTTCGCCGCTACTTTTAGTTAACTCAAGTGATAATTCGTTAATTATTTGTTCAATATTATTGTTAGCCATTAAGCGCAAACTTAAGCCAAAATGAAAAATATCGACTAGCTCTAATTGTACTTGGGCGATCTCGATTTCTTGATGTTTCCACCATTTCCAACCGTGATGATCCAACATCTCAGCACACTCTACCCATATCGCACGATACCATTCATAATTATTATCTCGCCAAGTTTCACTGACGCGAGAATTCATTGCATCTTGCATGGTTAACATCTGACTAATTTGTTTTTGCTCTATAGACATTGTGCTCATATGGGACTCTAAAAGTTAAATATTTTCAGTTGCCTCTAGTTTGCCGTAGTGAAGATTAACTAACAAGGAAGAAGTCATTTATTCGCAATGATTTTTGAATATTTTTGTCAGTATTGGTATAACTCTCTTTAGTTTTAATAATGCTGGAAAGAAATGAACAAAAAAATATCACCGCAAACAGAAACTGAAGCTTTAGCAGTCGCCAAAGCGACTCAAAAGCAAGGACAAAGTAAAGAGCAAACTAAACTTATTGCCAAAGGGATAGAGAAAGGGATAAGTGAATATAAAAAGCAGCAAAAAATTAAAGCAAGAACCAGGGATAAGCTTAAAAAGCAACAAAAGAAAAGTTGTACCGACCAAGATTTAAGCAATGACCAATCAGTTCAAAACTCAAGTGACGAAAGTAAAAAAGTTGCTAAGTTTATGACTATTTTACCTTGGTTTTTATTATTATTAACTTGGCTGGGTTTTTATATCGATCAATTTATTTAGCCGCTCTAGTATTAAAATCATCAAGTAAATCACTAAAAAGGTAAGTTAATGAAATACATTTTATTCGTCATTTTATTTTTTTTCTCGCACTTTGTAAGAGCAGAAGTCAGCCATCAATATACCAACTCTTACTATGATTTTTCGGCAGAAAATATAAAGGAATTAATTAAAGCGGTAAAAAATCAAGGCCCAAAAGTTGGTCTTAAAAGTGCTTGGGCTATCGTTAAATGGGACTTAAATACTGAATATTCATTTAAAACCAATGAAGAAGGCTGTAAGTTAATCGTTGAAAGTATGGACTTACTTGCTAATGTAACCTTGCCTAAATGGACTAATATACAAAACCAGAATGTTACTTTGCGATCTTGGTGGGCTGAGTATTTAAAATTTATTACCGAACATGAAGATTTTCATTTTGATAATGCGTTAATTTCAGCTAAGGAATTTGAAACAACCTTGCTTGAAATGCCTGCGGAAGAAAACTGTACTAAAGTGAAATCCAAATATTTGGCACTTAAGCATAGGTTACTTATAACAGTACAAGTGAAAGATCGTCAAATTGATTCAAGCTCTAGAAGGCGATTTTATTCTAATGAAAAACTATTTTCTCCTCTTAATAGGCAAACGTCAGTGGTTTTTGAAAGTGGCGGTATGAGCAGTTATATAGCCCTTTAATATTCAAATTAAACTGATTTTGGTTGAATAACTCAAATTTGTGAAGACATCATCGGGTATACAGGTACTTGTCAATATGACTTGTTTACCCGACAATATTATTTTTACGAAAACATTCTCTTCAAATCATCAGCAAAACAGACAAACTTTTCTTTTAAAGTTCGTTTTACTTCTATATCAATGCCACTAAAAATTGAAACGCCTTCAATAATAATGGTGGGGGAGTCTGGATCTGCATTGGTCGGTGCATGATTATCTAAACCCGCAAATAAACAAATTGACTTGGTAATAACATTAATATTTTCGGGAACAAAAATATCGGTGCCACTAAAGAGACTGAATACTCTAACATTTACAATAGGTTGGGTGAATTTTGCCTCGCTAAAATCAATATCTGCGCCACTAAACAAGCTAAAGCAATAGATCTCTTTGGCAACAGTCCAAGCACCTGTGCGCGATGTGCCACTAAATATATTGATCATATAATCATTAGCTTCAGTATCACCGGGTTGATAATTTATGCCCAAATCCTGCTTTTTACTTTCAACATAAGCTTTATCTACAGCTAAAACTAGATCATCAGCTAACGAAGCAAGTTCTGTATTGCTTTGGCTTTCCATCGCCAAATCTAAGCGCCTTTCAAATGCCTCATAGGAGAGTTCGCCATGGCTATAATTCATTATGAGTTGATCTATAACTTCGGCTCTCACGGTTTCTATGGGCCTATCTTCAATATTTACTGGCATGCTATATCCTTTTTTACAAACATCTCAATGTTAAGCAAAAATCACACCTAAAATAATTTTCTTTAAATATCATTTGGTTAGTTTGATGTGAACCTTTGGTATGTTAACAAAACTGTCACATTTTAATCAAATTAACCATTAATAAAAAGAGGTTACCCTATATTAGCGATGGTGCTTAGCTTTTTAAGCCACATTGCGCTTCTGTTTCCAAGCCCAATTTTTTAAACAACATTGCTGCAGGGCAAAAACCAGTGAAAGAAAACTGAACTAAGTTAGCGCCAACAAAAACAGTTAACCAAATAAAGTTAGGGTGGATCCATTGGGTCAATGCCATTGATAATAAAACCATAAAGCCCGCGAAACGAAATACTGCATTTTCAACTGTCATTTTTTTCATTATTTACTCCAAGTCATAGTTAGTTATTTATAAAATCATTCTTCTAATGTGTTTATCAATATTGATATCTAGCTCTTAACCAAGCATTACTATTGACTTGATGTTGGCCAAAAAAACTGTAATTATTTTTCCCCGAAAAAATATTGGCACCTAAAGCATATGACCAATTGTCACTTGCTCTATAGCTAACGGAATATTTAACGTAACTATCTTTGTCTGTCGGTGAATAAAAGATAAACAGAGAGCTATTTAACTTTTGTTGCCATGCAAAGTGAGTCAATCGTAAAGTTAACAATTGCCTATTTTCGTCAACTATTTCATCAGGTGCAGTGTGGTATTTTTCAAATTCTTGGTAGTCTACTGTTCTTTCCAAATAATATTGTATGCTCGCGGTTAAGTTTTTAACCAACTCTCTTTCAAAGCCAACTAAAGCTTTAAATTGATCGTTGGCAATATTTGGTTTAGTGCCAATAGGATCTTCTAGACTATTGTAAAAAGTAACTTCCGCGTTAAATAATCCCTCCGCTAACGGAAGGCGCACACTTGCCCCCCATGAATTTAATTTTGGAAAATAGGGGGTACCTTGTTCATTAAGCCCAACAGGAGTTGTCCAATAACCTTTATAACCATATAGCGCATACTCAACCCCATTTTTCGTGGTTGCTAGTCTTGCGGATAATTGCTCGTTGCTATTTTCTTCTATTTCAAAGTTATCTGCGGGTGCTATCAAGGTATTTGCTTGAGTTGAGTAAAAAGAAAAGCGTTCACCGGTTAAAAACCTATCGGGTGTGAATGTTGGCGTCCATGCCAAATCCAAACTTAAGTCGCCAAAATACCAAGTGGTTCTTAAGCTATCGGAAGGAGCTTTTAAGTATTCATCTTCACGTCCTGAAAAGAAGGACTGCCAATCTTTCGCAAATAAGTCATTTAAAAATAAATAATCTCCAGTTCCCCAGGTTAAAACCTGCCGACCTAGTTTTATATCTAGGCTTTCAAATGGACTAAAGGCCAAATTTAGCTCTCTTGATTGCCAATAAGTATCATCAAATACTTCGTCAAACAAAAGATCGCCTTTGGCATTAAATTCGAACAGTTCGTGGCTGTAACTTAAATCAAAACGAGATCTTATCTCTCTTAATTGTGAAGTTGACGATACAATATTATTGCGTAAAAATTGTCCTGTAGCTAACTCAATAAAGCCAGAGAATTGCAAAGGATTAGCAACTTCTTCATCTGCCCATTCATCATCGCTCCAATCATCATCAGCGCCAAAAATGGTATAACTGGGTAGCAGTAAAACTAACAAGAAAGCTGAAGGTGAAAATTGCTTAACTATCTCTTTAAACATTTTACTTTAACCACTTCTTAGGCTGATTACGTAAACTGCGTTCAGCAAAAATACTATCAGGTAAACCTAAATTATATTTAACATTTTTAAATTGCATATCGGTATGACCACTTTCAGAACCGTCACTGTTAAAAGCGGTTATCCTTGAATGCATCACAGTAGTAAAACCGCTAATTTCTTTTGTTTTTATTACTGTCATTTGACGAATTTTCTTATCTTGTTTATTAAAGTAGCTCACTTGCATAGGCAAGTATGTTTGTTTGTCTATTTGCGCGATATAGTAAGAGAATTCAACGTTACTGTTATCTTTAGGTTCAGCCTTTAAGGAATAATAATCGTCTTCAAAACCAACATCACTTTTTGATAATAAAACGAAGTTATCTTCTTCTGGGTTACGACCTGATACATCTTCATAGAAAAAATGGGCGCCGACAAAAGATGTGCGTTTGTCTCCGGCTGATATGCGTTTAACCAAATCCAATGCAGGTAAATATAACCAACGGTGGTCGTCAGATTTTACTTTTTTAACTACCCTAAAAACTGTACCTTTTACATTGGTTGGACGGGAGAAGAAAACAAGCATGTCTTGGTCGCCAAGGTCGGCTTTGTCTTTACGTAAAATGGTAAACTGCCGCATTTGCTTATTGCCATTAGCATCAACAATAATCATACGTGCTTGTGTACGACCATCGTCTGCAGAATAATAAGATGCTAAATTTGCCTTAGTGACTATTGCATTAGCATCGATAAGTTCAGTCGCACTTGTAGTAAATGCTGTCAAAAATAACAATGAAGCTAATGCTTTTAGGCAAGCTTTTCTACAGAAAACCATTTTACTAAGGCTTGTCTGAACGAAAAATGTACTTATGTTAATCATTTGATATCCTTAAAAATCATCTTGAAATATTGTCAAATAACAATGGGTTTATGTCGTCGGTTGTTAGTTCTTTGACCATAAGGTTAATGCAGCAGGTAATAGAACCAGCGTCACAAGTGCCGACAATGCCATAATACTGGCTAAGAAAAATCCGACAGTTATGTAGGGTACGAGTGGCGACAATAACAAAGGCGTAAAACCAATAGCGATAACGATGGCATTTCTAGCAATAGCTCTACTTGGCTCTTGAAACATTTCTTGTAATGCTTTACTTAAACTGTTTGTTTCTTTTTCTAGTTCTCGCGCACGTTGTAAAAAGTGAATCGCAAAATCAATAGATAGACCTAAGGTAAGCGCCGATAATACCGCTATGGGCATATCATAAGCCTTGCCTAGCCAGCCAATTAACCCATATATCATGGTAATGGTAAACGTAAGCGGCAACATGGCTAAAATACCGTACTTGAGAGAACGAAACAGCAATACCATCATAAGAAATACAATAACAAAAGATGACATTAAGCTGTCTAACATGCCACTAACCATAGCGTCTTGCCATGCAATATTTATATATGACTTGCCTGCCCACTGATGAGTAATAGCAACGGGTGCAGGGTTTTTTATAATGTAATCATCGACCCAATTAACGACTTTACTTGTATGCTGATTGTCACCACTGGTCATTTGTAACCACATTAAACTTTTTTGATAGTCTTTAGTGACAAAGTGCCATAAATCATTAGGACGATGCGATGATTGATACTGTAAAAGGGTTTGTGCCACACCATTACTAGATTTTGGAATAGTAAAATCAACCGCATTGCCCGAGTACAGTTCTCTATTTACGGTTCTAACAATATCAGGCAAGCCATTTACTTTACCAACGTAACCCGTATTGATAAGAGATGTTTGTAGTTTTATCATCCAGTCAAGTAATTCAGGGCTCAAAAACACCTTATTTTTACTAAAGGCTTGGTCAGCAATTTCAACCAAGTTTTCAATAGCCTGTTGATGAATTTCTTCAGCGGAAAAGCTCAAGTCGTCTAATTGAACGAGCAATTCTTGGCTAAAGAAAGTACTAGTAATTTGTTGTTCAGCTGACCAATTTGATAAGGCGTTGTCGATATTAGGTGCTTGCAAACCAGTTGATTTAGCTTGAGCGAATATTTTGCTAAAGTTTTGTTGTGCTTTAATGTTCTGTTGATCTTTATTTTCGAATACTAACCAAGCGTCGTACGTACCAGCAAAATGATCATTTAATACTCTGTCGGCGATACGAATTTCATGGTCAGATTTAAACCAATTAATCGGGTTATCATTAATTTCAATTTTGCTAATGCCAACAGCGCTTATTGCGAAAAACGCGATAAAGGTAATAAGTATTAATTTAGTTTTATTCGTTGAAAACCCTCCAAGCTTTTCCAAATATGTGGCTAAACGGCCTTTCTGTTCCATACGTTTAATTGCTGCTTGTAAACTGACGAGTGTCTTTGGACTTAACCTAGAAATATAAGCCGGAATAAAAGTAATAGTTAAAACAAAAGCGAGTAAAATACCGGTACCAATGAAGGCGCCAAATATCTTTACCGGTGGGATAGGGGTTAACAATAGGGAATAAAAACCAACAGCTGATGTAATGGAGGTGAATAACATTGGGGTATATAAATGGCTCATTACTTTCTTAACGACATCACTCGCATTATCGCCAAATTTATATCTGTCAGCAAACTCAGACAAAACGTGAACAGAGTCAACAACGGCAATAGGCATAAGGAATATTGCGATCATTGAAGACATTATGTGCACGGTAAAACCTAAACCAATCAAGGAACCCATTATAATTATGACGGTTGCCATTGCGACGATCATCGGCGCGATAATTAAAGGTAAATTGCGGAAGAAATACCAAAGTAGTATAAAAATGGCTAATCCTGCTAAAGGAGCGGCAACGCCCATTTGCACAAACATTTCTGAACCAAATTGATCTTCAGCAACAGGTAAACCGGTAATGTGGAAATCTAATTCAGTGTCATAATTAGCGATGAGTGCTCTTATTTGTTCGGCAACTTCATAGCTCATTCCCTTATCTTGCAAAGGTACATAAAGAGCAATGGCTTTGCCATCTCCTGAAACCAAGGTATTATCTAACATGGGTAAGCGCTTAACTGCTGCTTGTATTTTTTCACTGCCTTTGAGCGAAGTCGGCGCTTCCTTCATAAGATATTCAAAACGAATACCTGCAGACTTGCCTGATTCATCTATCTCTTGGGTAATATTATCAACGACACTTAATGATAATAAATCTTGCTCTATCACACCTTCAATCGCTAATATTTGATTAGACAAGCGATGTAATGTTTGTAATGCCGCTGGTGTGAATAGGCTTTGATCACTCACTGCCCCCACAACAATCATGTCCCGCATTAAAAAATCTTTTTTGATTTGATTGTGAAATACTCTTGCCGGAGCATTGCTACTCAGCATATTTTCGGGATCTGTATCTATTTGTAAATTTGGCATTAGCAATGCGGCGACGATCACCATAAGCAAGACTATGCTATAAACAAACCTTGGTTTATCAACGGAGAATTTTAAGATTGCTTGATAATTCAAAATTGAACCTTTATTTTTTAATGTTAATTCACTTTATATTAGCAAAGTGTATATTAGTAGGTGTTAATGTACTTTTATATTAGCACTATCTAATGTAATATAAAAGCCTTAAATATAAAAAGCAGGTAATAGCTGCTTTAAAATAACCTAAATAGATGACTTTATGACTGCTAACCCCTTAATAGATATAACTGAAGTTCGTAACAATGCAACGCAAGCCGCTGAATTGCTAAAAGCGATGAGCAATGAAAACCGTTTAATTATTCTTTGTCATTTAGGTGAGAAAGAAATGTCGGTTAATGAGTTAAACTCATTTATTGACTTGAGTCAGTCGAGTTTATCTCAGCATTTAGGGCGTCTTAGAAAGGATGGTTTAGTTAAAACCAGAAGAGAATCTCAAACTATTTATTACAGTATTGCTAATGATTCTGTGGTAAAGCTGATTGGTTTTTTACAAGAAGAATTTTGTTAAAACTAAATATCCTTAATTCGCTGTCAGGGAATAATTACCAAGGCGCGTCATTTCTGGAATGGTGTTTTTTAAGAATAAATGCTTAACACTAGTTCAGGTTAAGCATTTAATGATTCAAGCTAAACTTGATAACATCTGATTTCAAAGACTCACAATAGCTGCCAAGTTAGACGCAAAAATAAATACACTTAAACTCTAGACAGTGGATAGAATTAATCTAAGTTAACTCATGAATAATGCACTTATTTGTACAAAACGAACTGAACTACATCTATTAAAGCCCGTTCATGCCGAGATGTTATTGCACTACCGTGTTGAAAACAAAAAACACCTACAAGCTTGTGAACCCAAGCGTTCGCCGTCATATTATACTTTAGAGCAAGTTATTGAGAGCATAAATTATAATCAAAAACAATTTGAAACTGGTTCGTCTTTTAATTTAGTCGTGATGACAGAAAATAATAATGAAATTATCGGTCTCTGTCATTTTAGTAATATTGTCTATGGGGTATTTCAGGCCTGTAATTTAGGCTATTCTCTTGCTGAAAAATACCAAGGACATGGCTATATGCAAGAAGTATTAGTCGGCGCTGTAGAATATATCTTTAATGAGCTTAAACTCAATAGAATAATGGCTAATCATTTGCCTTCTAACGACCGCAGTGCAAAATTACTTGAAAGGTTGGGGTTTGAAAATGAGGGACTTGCTAAGTCGTATCTGAAAATAAACGGTCAATGGCAAGATCATGTCTTAACGGCCAAATTGAATCCTAGGTGTTAGTTCTATTAAATGATCTCTATTCGGCTAAATAAAAGCAGTATCTAAACTTGTAAATCAGGTTGTCTTATGTACATGTATCAATGGTTTAAAAGCCTCTGCTCGGTTTAAAAGAACAATAGTTGAATTCGCCATTTTGGTATTATTAGTCGAAATTAATAGATTTTTGCCAGCAGATTCCCGATAAAAACAACTCGGAAATGAGGGGATTATAGAAAAACTGTTTATCTCAAGTTCAGGTTAATAAGCTCAGATTTCCGGTAACACACTTCGCAAATGGCCTCATTTAAACGTAATCGCTCAACTTACGTTGGTTAGTCAAAGGGTCACAAAGCCAATAAATAGCCGACATTGCGAACGGTTTTAATTATTTGTGGTTCTTTGGGGTCGTCATTCAGTTTCTTCCGGATCCTAGATATACGAAGGTCTATTGATCTATCTATGCCATCGTAAGGTAACCTGAATATTTGTTGGTGAAGATCCTCACGTTTTGTAATGGTACCCACCTTCTGCGCAAGTAACCACAATAAGTCAAACTCTGCGCTCGATAAAATAACTTCAGTTTGCTGATTAAACACACTGCGATTACTTTCATCAACTTTAATATTATTGCCAAAACAATAGATTATTGATTCACTGCTCGCTTGAGATAGCGTACTTTGCCTACGTAACTGAGCACGAATATGGGCAAGTAATACTCTTGGTTTAATCGGCTTTGCAAGATAGTCATCTGCGCCAACTTCTAAACCTGTTACTTCGTCAATATCATCTCCTAGTGCCGTCAACATTATGATCGCACCGTGAAAACTTGCTCTGATATTTTTGCAAATAGATAAACCGTCTATGCCAGGTAACATAAGATCTAATACAATTATGTCAGGAGAAAATTCACTGATAACGGTTTCAATGGTATCACCATTATGCAGGCACAGCACCTCGTAGCCGTTTGAACTTAAGTACTGGCTGATCAATTGTGTCAGTTCAACGTCATCATCTACCAACAGTATTTTGTTAGGCATTTTTTCTCCTTTATGTTGTCATAAATCCAGTGTGCTGGTGCCAACGCTATTGTTGAACCTTCACATTACCTAATAGTATTGGATTAGTTAAAGTGAAGCTGTCAACATTTTCTGGTAACTCAAATGTAAACCACTTTTTAAAAGGCATTCTTCGACAGTGGTCTTTCTTTAAACGATTTATAGTCAAAGTGTTCTCTTGCCAAACCAATGTTAAGGATGCTTTATTGGTGCAACCAAAAGAGACTACTTGTACTTTAATTGTATTGTTTTCAATTAAAAAATTATAAATCTTTTCCACTGCAATATTGGGCTCAGTATTCATTGCATCGCAACCCCATATTGGCATGATCAAAAAAAGCAATAAACTCAAACAATTTTTCATAACAACCTTAATAAGTCTTTCAATCATCTTTTAACTTTATAACGGTTAACAACCAATTATTAGCCCGTTCTTGTAGGGCGATTGTAGTGATAAGTAGCCGTTTGTATCTATTTGTAAAGACTAAAAACGATAACCAATAGAGGTTTCTATTCGATACCACTCATCTTCGCCATTATCTTGCGCTTTATTGGTTTTGATAAAGTGACTATTGAGCCCTATATTAATGTTATTTTCGAATCGATATTTTAACCCTATGGATAACGACTTTCTATATTCCGTACTCCAATTTACTAACTCAGGATCATCAATTTTATAATGTAGCCTATTATGGTTAATGGTTAGTGACGTACTAAAAACCTTACTCTGATAATAAAATAAGCTCGCATAAATATTGTGGTTCTTATAACTATTGTAAGGGTCTTCGGCGGATTTCCTTCTATATCTACTGCCCAAGTGAAATTTAAAGCCATATGACATTGGAATTGCAACTTCAAGCCAAGGAATGGTCGCCGTAGAATCGTTAAATCGATTGATTTCATTAAACGATTTCTCTTTATACTCGATGCCAAACTTCAATCGCGTTGTTTTTACTGGCAAAGACAAAGACAACTGTAGTCCATTATCTTTTAGGCGTATGCCTGGCGTAGTTATTTGCTCACCAAAGCCAAAGTCAATCGTACGATCGTTATTCTGATGTGAACGACTTCTGTAGCGTAAGTCAAAAAACCATTTATCCATACTTAAAATAGAGAAGCTGCTATCGAACTTGATTTGTTGAAAATTTTGTTGGAATTTGGACTCGGTTTTATTTTCTATTTGTTGTTGATATAGATCTAAATGATTTGACCAAATAAAATAACTCTTTGAGCCTAAAAAATTGAATTTAGTGTTTGATTTATAACGATAGCTTGTTTTAATTTGCTGGGCGAGATAAGTGTTCTTTTGCTTTTGTTTGTCGGTACTTCGACCGATAAAATAGTACTCTTCTTCATTGTTTTCTATGCCAGTGTATTCTTGTCCGTCGTCTATTTGTAGGTATTCGTATATGGGAAATTGTGAAGTGAGGCTGTCGGTTCCAACAAATGCAAGTACTTCAAGCCAATACTTATGTTGAGAACTTTTTGTCTTTTTTCCTTGGTCAACTTTCAGTGTCTTTATTATTTTTTGTTGTAATTGTGTTATTTTTTTACGCTCTGCAGGGTTTAGCTTAAGCGTTTGTAAATGATTGAGGATGTTTTCGGCTTGCGTTGGTTTTTTTAAAGTGATGTAGTTAATAGCCAGTTCTATATTAACTCTTTTATGATCAATATATTGACTCTGTAGTGGCTCCAAAATATTAATAGCAGCCTGATGCTCACCTGATTCTCTATGAGCAATAGCATTTTTCAATAACTGAGCATCGTTATGTTGCTTGGCCTGAATTGGCGTCGCAATGCATAGTAATATGAAAAAGGCTTGTTTTAGGAGTATCACTGGAAACAAGGTACCAAAAGAGAAATTACTCAATAAATTAATTTTCATAAAGTTCAAACTCAATACCTTGGTCAATTAAGTCGTCAATCCATATATCACCCTTTGTGTCGTAATCCATGAGATCACTATTATCAAGGCTATTAATGATGACTTCTTCTTCGCCTTCAATACCTACACCTTTATTGTTGATAATAGAATCTATTGGCGTTTGTGGGGTTTGCGATGAATCAATTTCCAATTCTATAGACTGCAATACTTCACTGTCTGATTGAATGGAAGGCTGAATTGATGATTTATTCGTTTCTGATAGGTCAGTTTGCGGGAATTTGCTCGACTTTGAAAAGTTACTTTCAGCGCCATTTAGTAAAATATTATCGATTTCATCATGAGGCATTGAAGAAGTAATAGCGTCAATATTCAATTCATCAATGTCGAGTTCTTCAAAACTATCAAACTCTGCCATTTCATCTATAACACTTTGATCAAATGACTGTTCCTCAAACGAACTGTCCTCAAAGGGGATCTCAAGTTGAGCTTCCATTTTGTCTAAAGTTTTTAATATTTCTTCGTCGGAGAGTTGTTCAGGCAATTCCTGACCTGACGCTGAAGAAACGAAGCTATAAATTAGCAACAAAAAGAAGAATGAAATTTGTTTAAGTGTTTTCATCACAATTCACTTTATCTGGCAGCACTAGTGTTATTTTAGCACCACCAAGGGTGCTTGTAGAAATTTTTACATCTCCTTGATGCCAATTACTTATTTGTTTGACTATAGCTAAGCCGAGTCCATACCCCCCTGATTGTCTATCTCTACTTGCATCGAGTCGTTTGAAAGGTTCGAATACTAAGTTTCTTTCTTTTGGCGGAATACCAATGCCATCATCTTCGATAGAAATGTATTGGAAATGATGGTTGTCTTTAAAGTTTAATTCAATGTTATTTTTTGCATACTTCAAAGCATTGACGAGTAAATTCTCCAATGCCCTAAAGATATAACGTCTATCCGCATAAATATTGCCCTGAATACTTAATGACATATTAATTTTAATGTTTGAATTAACGATTTTCGCTGATTTAGTTAAATCAGCCAGCAACTCTTTAATGGGAATGATTTCTTTATTTAAGTCTGGCAGACCACGCTTTAATTTCGAAAAAGTTAATACTTCGTCAATAAGTGTTTCAAGTTCATTTAGATCTCTTTCAATTCCTTCACTTTGTTGGCTGTAATTTTCACTATTGAGTTTTTCTACCATCTCCATTCTAAATCGTATACGCGTGATCGGTGTTCTTAGTTCATGGGATATAGCACTTATCATGTCATCTTGTGCATCAATTAGTTTATGTATGCGCGTCGACATTGAATTAACGGTATTTGATAATTTACCAATAGCATCTGAGCCAACAGGAGTATGCATAGATAAACTTTTATCATGACCTATACGTTCGATTTGTAAATCGACGTTTTTTAATCTGTTCTCTAAAGGCTTTACTAACAAAAAGCTTGTTACTGCCATTAATAAAAGAATGAAGATGATTTGGCCCATTATTAGCGGCAATGGAAACCAATCAAAAAAGGGGATGTTACCTAAAACCAATGCATAAGGGCTGTTTCCTAAAGGGGCGTAAGCCATTAATGATGGCGTACTAGTGGTTGAGTTATTTAGTACCACCGAAATATTCCCCTTTTTAACATGGCGGACATTAATAGTGGGTATATGCAAGCTTGCTAATGTTTTTAATTGAATGGGATAATTAAACATTACCCGCAAATTCTCTAAAGCCAACAAACGTTGTTCATTTTTGTGCCGGCCTAGTTCATTAAGCATTAAAAAAGCACTTAACCTAACTAAGGAGCTGCCAAAGTCAGATAGATCAACTTGTAAATAGGAGGTTTTATTAGGTAATAAAATAAAAACTTTACCAGCAGCTAAGCGATAGTCTATTTGAAAAATAAATTTTTCATTGTTTAATTGTTCAATTTTAAGTTTAGAAAGAGGTCCTGTGGCAAAGTTAAATTGCTTAAATTCTAAATTACTTAAGTTTTCAATAGCAGATAACCATTGCTCTTTTTTGTCGCCGTTGTGGCGAGCGACACCTTCACCTATTAATTGAAAAGTACCACCATAGTTTTGCTGCACGTGTTGGGTTATACGGTATTTACTGACGTAATAAGTGCCAATAGACATCAATAGAATGATGGCTATCATGGCAAAAGACATGCCCATATATATTCGAACAAAAATACTGCGCATTAACAGGGAACCTAAAATAAGTACTTATATTGTTAATATGACAATATAACGGAAGATGGATAATTTATGAAACCATCTTTATTTGTGAATAAGTAATTTAATCCTAAATGAAACCATGAGTGTAGTGATTTGATGTAGAAACATGTATCTGTTTGTATCCACTAATAAGGTCTGCCACAAAACGATAGATTAAGCCTCAAATAGCGGTAATTTAGAATAATTAGCGCGATAAATAGGTTAATGAATTGTTATACAAATGGATACACGCGGATATATTTTAGCACTATAACGAACAAATTCTTCTGCCAATAATGAAGTTGTCGCATAGCAATAGCAAACCTATTCGCTTATGCATAACCTCAAAAAGGATAGAATTATGTTAAAAAAATCATTAATTGCCTTAACTGTTTTAACAAGTGCAACAACAATGGCTGGTACAACCATTAAATCGATGAATGCTACAAATATTGATCGTATAGTTGGCGGTGACGAAAGTAAACCTTATTCACGCCCCTATCAAGTCTCAGTTCAATCTACTTCTGGGAGTCATTTTTGTGGTGGTTCGATTATTGCGGAAAACTTAATTTTGACCGCCGCACATTGTATGGAAGGCGTTAATGGTAATAGTCCTGATATGCAAGTACGAGTGGGCGCACATAGCTTAACTGATGGTTCTGGACAAGTTATTCAGGTGGCAACCACCTATACTAACCAAGAATATCCTAACCTATCAAAAGATGTCGCTTTGTTAAAACTTGCTGAGAACATTACCGACAAAAATGCAAAAGCTTTAACATTAGCCGATAGCAGTTTTTTTAATGAAAAAATAAAAACGGGCACACCTATGGTTGTTTCAGGTTGGGGCACATTGACATCTGGTGGCCAAATGCCTGACAAATTGATGGAAGTTAGTGTTCCTTATGTGACAAACGAAGTGTGTAATTCTGCTGACGCATACAATGGTACTGTGCAAGCAACAGAGTTATGTGGCGGCCTAAAAGAAGGTGGTAAAGATTCATGTCAAGGCGACAGTGGCGGGCCATTGGTGGTTACCGATGGAGACAAATTTGTACAAGTTGGTATTGTAAGTTGGGGGGAAGGTTGTGCTGTCGCCAATAAATATGGTGTATATGCCAATGTTGCTTCATTAAAGGATTGGATTGACAATGCTGCGGCTGGAAATGAAGCTCCGTCTGGCTTAGCTGGCGACGGAGATTCTGGTGGTGAAGGAGGTTCTGGTGGCGAAGGAACAGGTGAAGGGAATGGAGAGCAAAGCTACTTAGCGTATCAAACTACAATTAGCTATAGCTTTGATGAAGAAGCACTCGCACTGGTGTTAGACGTGCCTGAAGATATTAACGTTTTATATGTTTCAACGCGTGGTGGTGAAGGTGATGCAGATATTAATGTTGAATTATTATCAGATAACAGCGATGAGCCAGAGTGTGATCCAGAACTTGATTATTTTTGCGATTTTGGTGGTTTTGACAATGTAAATTTTTATCAGTCAGCGAATGACGATAATGATGAGATGATCATTATTGAACGTCCAATGAAAGGTGAATGGAAAATTAGTTTTAGTGACTTTGCTGAATACAAAGATGTTGAACTGGTTATTTTTGCTCATTAATTTAAATGATTAATAATAAGCTATTTAGTTAAAGGACAGCGACGGTTGTCCTTTTTTGTTATTTTAGTAATAAAAATATACACATAAATAAAGTTTCAATTGAAGATAACAAACTATCAATTGAAAAGGTTAAATGTTGAAGTGAATGATTTAGCTTCAGTTAGCACGGCAAAGCATTTTAATTTAGAGTGCTAATGATAAGGAAATAATAGAGAACCCGTCATCTTCGAGGTCTTATTATCGAAGAACTACACTCATAGTCTCATGTTTTTTCGATAATTGATTTCGAGAATGACGAATCGGCTTAATCAGTTTTAAGAGTGTTCATAATGTCACTTATAATAACCTTGCCGTGCCTCAGTTATCTAAATCACCTCTTTTAAAGTGGCTATATTTTGTCATAAATATTTATTGTTCTATGCTTAATAAGTAATAATTATTAACTTGACGCTTTTTTCTTCCCAAAGCGTTTTAATACTTGGATATTTAATGACTTTTCATAAAGCTGATTATGGAAAAATAATGGACTGGCATTTTTGGCTATTCCCAACTGTCGTTAGTATTTTATTAATCATTATTTCTCGATTTAATTTCTTAGCCTTTCATACATTGGCCGAACTTTTCACCATAATCATTTCATTTTCATTATTTGCCTTCGCTTGGTGGACAAGAAAGCTTAATAGAAACCACTTTTTGCTGTTTATTGCCTGTGGGTATTTTTGGATAGGTATTATCGACTTAATGCATAGCCTAACTTATAAGGGGATGGATGTATTTATAGCAGGTAGTGCAGATTTAGCCGTTCATTTTTGGTTATTTGCACGGTTTATGGAAGCTTTTTTATTGTTAGCAGCACCCTTTTTTGCTTTGAAAAGGTTTAACGCTTATTTTGTCTTTTACCTCTATGGCATTATCTGTTTCTTAATGACGATATTGATTTTTAAAGGGGCATTGCCAACAACTTTTATTGAAGGTGTCGGCTTAACAAGTTTCAAAATCTACAGTGAATATTTAATTGATGTTATCCTAGCGCTAGCGATGTATTTCCTATTAAAGGGGAATTTAACGTCATCAAACCATGAGAAATTATTCATTTCATTTGCCATTATTTTTACTATGCTGGCCGAACTAGCCTTTACGTTTTATGTCAGTGTTTATGGCTTTTCAAACCTCGTCGGTCATATATTTAAATTATTTTCATTTTGGTTTATTTTTCAGGCCATTGTTGTCATTAATATGCAAAAGCCTTATTCGACACTACGGAAAAGTGAAAATCGTTTTAAAAATTTATTTGAAAATACTGAAGTCTCTATTTGGGAAGAAGATTTTACTGAACTGATTGATGAATTGGAATTAATTCGCGAGCAGGGTATAACCGATTTGTCTGCACACCTTGACAGTAATAACGGATTGGCATGGCAGCTTGCCAATAAAATTCACGTCGTCAATGTTAATGACGCGACCTTAAAGTTGTTTAAAGTAAGCTCCAGAGAAGGGTTTATAAACAAAATAGAAACGTCGTTTGGCGATGATGCCATCGATTTTTTCATAAATTCATTATTCGCTATTTGGAATAAGCATAAAAGTTTTAGATCTGAAGCGCGTTTTAAAGCGTCTGACGGCGAAGAAATTAATGCCATCGTTTCTTATCAGTTACCTGTTAACTATGAAGGTTTCAGCAGTGTACCTGTCAGTATCATAGATATCACCCAGCAAAAAAAACAAGAAGAATTAATAAGGCACCAAGCAAACTTTGATTTTCTAACAGGGCTGGCGAATAGAAACCTATTCTCCGATCGACTCGCCCATGCACTAGATTTAGCCGTGAGGAATAATAGTCAACTTGCGGTACTGTTTTTGGATTTAGATGGCTTTAAACATATTAATGATAGCAAGGGTCATGCTTTTGGCGATCAATTATTGCAAATGGTTGCGGAACGTATAGTAAAAAACGTTCGTAAGTCGGATACTGTTGCTCGGTTTGGTGGTGATGAATTCGCTATTTTATTGCCTGAAAGCCATTTGGTTTCTGATATAGAAGAGGTTGTTGTTAAGATTTTGAATAGTGTCAGCAAAGCTTATGTGATTAAAAATATCGAAGCTTATGTGACAACTTGTATTGGTATCACAATTTATCCTAATGATGGTGAAGATACTGCGACATTATTGAGAAAAGCCGATAGTGCCATGTACAAAGCTAAAAATCGAGGGGCAAATAATTTTCAGTTTTTTACTCAGAAAATGGACGCTGAAGCCCATAAACGTATGGTTTTAGAGCAAGCTTTGAGAGTAGCAATTAAAAATGAAGACTTTACGGTTTATTTTCAACCAGTCATTGATGTTATTAATAACAAAGTTATTTATGCCGAAGCGTTAATTCGTTGGCAAACAAAAGAAATGGGTATGATTTCTCCTGCAGAATTTATTCCATTGGCAGAAGAGCTCGGTTTGATAAATGAAATCGGTAAATTTGTCTTACGTGAATCATGCAAACACGCGATGTTATGGCATCGAGTCTCAGATAATTTTCCTGGCGTAGCGGTTAACCTATCCAGTAAGCAGTTTGTTAATCAAGAGATTGTCGCTCTGGTTGAAAATATATTACTTGAAACAAGTTTACCTGTTGAAAAGCTCACTTTAGAAATAACGGAGGGCTTATTAATGCAAGAAGAGTATGCTCCTCTAGAGCAGCTTGAACAGTTATGTCAGATGGGCATAAAATTATCTATGGACGATTTCGGTACAGGCTATTCATCTTTAAGTTATCTAAAACGATTTCCTTTAACAACTTTAAAAATTGATAGATCATTTATTTCTGGGTTACCTGAAGACAATGAGAACGGTGACTTAGTCAAAGCGATTATGTTAATGGCAAAAAGCTTAGGTTTAAAAGTTGTTGCTGAAGGCGTAGAACTGGAAAGTCAGCAAACCTTTCTCCAAAATATAGGTTGTAAATATATTCAGGGATATTTGTATAGCGAGCCATTATCGGCACCGGATTTTACGCTCTGGTACGAGAAAAATATGAACGGCTAATTATAAGTGAGTTTGTCCAGATAGTTATCTCTCAAAGATTAATTTCTAACTTGTTTTATAAGAAGCAACTTGTAAAGTTAGGCCTTACCAGTAGAGTCTCTTACAACCAATTGCGGTGTATAATTTGCCATTGCGTTATTGTTAACTTGTTTACGAGTTTGGGCAATTAGCAGGTTGGTAGCGTTTTCTGCTATTTCTCGGTTCGGTTGGTTGGCCGTTGTTAACTTCGGCCAAGTTTGACGAGAAAATGGGCTATTTTCAAATCCCGCTATGGCTAGTTGTTCAGGAATAGCGATGTTCATTAATCTTGCTGCAAATAACGCCCCTGCGGCGATTTCATCGTTACATGAAAAAATTGCTGAAGGTTTATTTTCCTCAGCCATAAGCTGTTTTGCACCATGAACACCTGATTCAAAAGAGTATTCTCCTTCAATAATAAGCCTTTCATCGACACTAATATTGTTATTTGATAATGCCTGTTTATAGCCTTGTAAACGTTCAATACTCGACTTATGCTCTGCGCCACCGGCAATAAAGCCGATCTCTTTATGCCCCAAATCAATCAAATGTTGTGTAATAGACAATGCGGCATCATGATCGTTTATCATAATGCAAGGAGTCAAATTATCAGGGGCAACGTCGCCAGACATTATTCGAACTACGTTAACATCCAAAGCTAAAATACTCTTTACAAACTCTGGTCTTTCAGAAAAAGGTGGGGTCAATACCAGGCCCGCCAAGCGTGAATGCCTGATCATATTACTCACTTCTTCCAGTATATTATCTGCTTTAGAGTTGCAAGGATGGATAAGTAATTCAAAACCTTGTTTCTTACAAGCAGACAATATGCCGTTTTGCATATCGATAACATAATAAGCATTGGGGTTATCGTATACATAAGCAATTGAATATGATTTAGTACCAGCTAGGTTTCTTGCCGCTAAATTGGGTTTGTATTGCAGTTCATTGACCACTTCCATTACTTTATCGCGAGTTGCTTGACGAACGGATTGTTCGTTATTCATTACACGTGAAACGGTTTTAATTGACACACCTGCCTGCTTGGCAACGTCGTTTATAGTGGCTTTCATCTGTGCTCACAACCTTTAGCTAAAGAATTAGTTGATAAAACTAATTAAATTATTTTTATTTTCAAAAAAACAAACATTTTCACAATAGAATATAATTAGCATTACTTGTTGTTCAGCCGTTATTTATTCTGTTTGCATGCTTTAGATCATAGAATATTGTTTCTTATGTCCTGCGGCAATAGCTAATACTAATTTAATTTAAATCATTATTAAACAGAGCATTTCCATGAGACATATCTATATGCTAATGTTCGCGTTTATTTAATTTCCTGTCACCATTGACAGCGCTGTCATTTTCGAATATTGTTATCCGGAAATTCGAACGGTTTCGCCCATTATAGGAATATTTATGTCAAATCGCCAAGCATTATCTAGCTGGAAAAAGTTACAACAGCTCGCAAAAGTTAAAAAATCCCAACATATGAATACTTTATTCG
>Ga0105356_10001588_pt1 | contig 22591 bp, 23 predicted proteins | sample GOMGulsemesocosm_3_FD_83502 | JGI IMG/M metagenome (GOLD analysis project Ga0105356, IMG submission 83502) | Methane-oxidizing microbial communities from mesocosms in the Gulf of Mexico - GOM9D Gulf of Mexico | ecosystem: Environmental > Aquatic > Marine > Cold seeps | place: Gulf of Mexico... | reverse complement strand
TTTCCCTTTTTTCCAACCATGTTTTCCTAGGTATTGTTCTCCACTTTCTACAGCGCCGTCTTCAATACTGGTGCCCATGGAATCGTTCCATCTGTTTAAATAGCCAAATAACGAAATTACTCCAAGCATTTCTACAATTTCACCTTCATCCCAATGCTTATGTAAACGATTTTGAATGTCTAAATCTACTGCATTTGGCACCATTGAAGCAGCTAAACTGAAATCTAAAGCAGCACGCTCCGCGTCATTAAATGCTGGATGGGTTCTGTAATCCCAAATATTATCCAACTGTTCTTGTTCGGCACCATAGCGTTCCGCAGCACGAATAGCATGCGCTTGGCAATAGCGGCATCCTGTTGCATTACTACTCACCCAGGCAATCATGCGTTTTAGAGCAGAACTCACCCGTCCTTCATTAGCCATCACCGCTTTATTTAAGTTGATAAAGGCTTTGCTAATCGCAGGGCGACGTTGCATAGTGAGGACCGAATTTGGACAAAACCCAAGGGTTTCATTAAAGAATTCGGCGAGTTCTTGAGTTTCTTTATTATGGTCGGGAGATAATGGTGTTACTAAAGGCATTATATGCTATTTTTTGGGTTATTATTGGTATTTTTGAAGCAACAAGAAACAAAAAAATATTTATATATGTCGAATATTGTTACAACCCAATGGATAAGTGGAATGCAATTCAAATCAGATAACCCAAGTGGTAAAACATTTGTTATGGATACTGATGTTGAAGGAAGTGATGAGCGTTTTGGTTTGTCTCCAAAAGCGATGATGTTGTCATCTCTTGCAGGCTGTACAGGACTGGATGTGGTCTCTGTTTTAAGTAAAATGAAAGTTGAAGTAGAGGATTTTAAAATGGTGGTTGAAGGGGAACTTACCGACGAGCATCCAAGATATTACCATATGGTTACTGTCGATTATCATTTTCGTGGGAAAGATTTAAAGAAGAGTAAACTGCAAAAAGCAGTTGATTTATCTGTAGATAAATATTGTGGTGTAATGGAAATGTTTCGTCAATTTGCTGAGGTGAAGACGGCAATTCATATTCAAGAGAGTTAAACCTCATTTTACTGAATAAAGTGTTGTATTTCGTTAAAAGAGAGACCATACTTTTTCTGCGTTCAGTTTTGCATTCCATTAAAAATTTGTAATAAGTATTTTTAAAAGAAATCTATGCGTTGGACGCTTAAGCCAAAACCAGACCCAATTAAAATTGATGCTTTAAAAAAAGCACTTCATGTTGATGATACTATGGCCTCATTATTAGTGCAGCGTGGTATTGAGACTTACGAAGCAGCGAAGCATTTTTTTAGACCAAGTATCAGTGATTTGCATGATCCATTCCTTATGAAAGATATGGATAGGGCGGTAACAAGAATTGAAACCGCACTGGCAAATCAAGAGAATATTTTAGTGTATGGCGATTATGATGTTGATGGCACAACTTCGGTCGCTCTAATGTCTTCTTATTTAAAAACCAAACAAGAAAATATAGTAAGCTATATCCCTGATCGTTATGCTGAAGGGTATGGTATTTCGTATCAAGGGATAGACTTTGCAAGTGACAATGAATTTACATTGATTATTGCACTGGATTGCGGCATAAAAGCAATAGAAAAGGTGGCGTATGCCAAAAAGAAGGGCATCGATTTTATAATTTGCGATCACCACAGACCAGGACCTGAGATTCCGGAAGCGGTTGCTGTATTAGATCCTAAACGCGATGATTGTGCTTACCCTTATAAGGAGTTATGTGGTTGTGGCGTGGGTTTTAAACTTATTCAGGCATTAGCCATGAACGAGGGCAAAACGGTTGAAGATTTAAGCGAATATTTGGATTTGGTGGCTACAGCAATTGGTGCAGATATCGTTCCAATAACCGGTGAAAACAGAGCTTTGGCTTATTTTGGATTGCAAGTGATCAATAGCCAGCCAAGAGCAGGAATGAAGGCTATTATTGACCTATTAAAAAAGGATGAACTTACTATTACCGATGTTGTTTTTACTATAGCACCGAGGATTAATGCTGCAGGACGAATGAAACATGGTAACTATGCTGTAAACTTACTAATGGAAACAGATTATAACTTAGCTGTTGAACATGCACAGGAAATAAATGAATTTAATACCGAAAGGCGTGAAGCCGATAAACGAATAACAGAAGAGGCCCTCCAACAAATTGAAGCACAAAACGAGAAGGAACGATTTACTACTGTTGTGTATCATGAAACCTGGCATAAAGGTGTTATTGGAATTGTTGCCTCTCGACTTATTGAAACTTATTATAGACCCACATTAGTTTTTACTAAAAGTGGGGATATGTTGGCCGCCTCCGCACGCTCGGTTAAAGGCTTTGATGTGTATAATGCTTTAGAAGCGTGTAGTGAGCATATAGAGCAGTTTGGCGGTCATAAATATGCAGCAGGACTAACATTGAAAGTCAAACAATATGAAGTCTTTAAACAGGCATTTGAATCCGTTGTTGCAAAAACAATTGATCAGAGGTTGTTAAGTCCTGAGATTACTGTTGATACACAACTTGATTTGAATCAAATAACGCCTAAGTTTTATAGAATACTTCGGCAATTTGCACCGTTTGGCCCTGGGAATATGACCCCGGTTTTTATGTCTCATTCATTAAAGGATACAGGCTATGGTAAATGTGTTGGTGAAGATGATAAACATTTACGACTTACGGCAACCCAAAACGGTAACGATAAATTAGTAGCCATAGGTTTTGGTTTAGGGGATAAATTGGAGCTAATTTCTAATAAGAAGCCATTTAATGCGGTATATTCAATTGATGAAAACCATTGGAATGGTAACGTGAGTTTACAGTTGAAATTAAGAGATGTTAAATCATAAAGTGCACTTAAAATAAATATAGCAGATGGCAAAAAAAGACCCTTATGCAGCTTTGCGATTTAAAGAATTTAATATTTTTTTAGCACTTCGTTTTGCCTTGGTCTTTGGTTGGTCTATGCAGTTTATTATTATTGAATGGCAGGTGTATAGCTTAACAAAAAACCCATTGTCATTAGGTATTATTGGGTTGATGGAAGTTATTCCAGCGGTGTCCATGGCTTTATTTGCCGGACATATTGTAGATCAAAAGGAAAAACGAAATCTTTTGGCAAAATGTATCGCTGCTTTTTCTATCATAAGTTTAGGTTTGTTTTTACTTACATGGCCAAAAATTATTGGAGATTGGTCAACAAATACCATTCTGTATTCGATCTACGCTTTGGTGTTTTTCGGAGGGTTTTTACGTTCGTTTTTTGGCCCTACCATATTTTCATTGATTGCTTTAATTGTACCGAAACGCGTGTATCCAAATGCGGCAACATGGAGTAGTTCAACCTGGCAAATGGCTTCTGTTTTAGGCCCTGCTTTTGCAGGGTTGTCCATAAATTGGATTGGTGTACATTGGTCTCTGAGTATTGTTTTTGTATTAGTAATTCTGTCCTTAATTATTTTATTTAAAATCCCTAAAAAACCAATTTTGAATCCAAAAATTGGAGAGCCCGTAATGGAAAGTTTGAGAGAAGGGGTACGATTTGTCTTTAAAACGAAAGCTATTTTAGGGGCAATTACCTTGGATATGGTAGCTGTGCTTTTTGGAGGTGCTGTGGCCTTATTACCTATTTTTGCGCAAGATATTTTGGAGGTAGGGTCTCAAGGGTTTGGAGTATTACGTGCAGCTCCTGCAGTAGGAGCCTTTCTAACTATGTTAGTAACAGCCTATATTCCTATTAGCAAAAATGCAGGTATGAAATTGTTAGTATCAATTTTTGGATTTGGGGTCTGTATAATTGTGTTTGGGCTGTCTTCAGTATTTTGGATTTCGGTGGTGGCGCTATTCTTTAGTGGTGTAACAGATGGTGTTTCTATGGTGATTAGACAAACCATATTACAATTAAAAACGCCCGATCATATGCGTGGTCGTGTGTCATCGGTCAACTCCATGTTTGTTGGGTCTTCTAATGAACTGGGGGCTTTTGAAAGTGGTTTAACGGCAAAATTAATGGGAACTGTTACCGCTGTGGTTTTTGGAGGAACAATGACCTTGATTACTGTAATTACTACAGGGATTGTATCCCCTTCGTTTAGAAAACTAGATCTTTCAAAAGACCTATATGCCCATGAGAATTCATGACATTCCTTTTATGGAAATAATTATTTGTGTTCTTTAAGTACTAAATTTTTGCCATCAAAGACTCCATAAGTAAAATAAGAGACCCAATCACCAAGATTGACATATTTCGAATTGTCGTTGAGATCAATTTCTAGCGGAAGGTGTCTATGCCCAAAAACGAAATAATCACGATGCTTAGTCTCGAGTTTACGACGGCAATATTGAGCCAACCATTCATTGTCTTCACCTAAAAATATAGCATCGTCATCGCCCGATATAAGTTTGTTTTTAATTGATAAATATTGAGCAATTCGCATTCCTAAATCAGGGTGAAACCATTTAAACAACCATTTAAATATAGAATTGGTTAACACTTTTTTCATGCGTTTATACCCCTTATCTCCGGGGCCAAGACCATCGCCATGACCAATAAAAAAAGTTTTATCATTAAAGGTGAATTCTTTTGGCTTATGATATACAGGAATGTTTAATTCATCTTCGAAATATCCATTCATCCATAAATCATGGTTACCAACAAAATAATAAATAGGGATTCCCGAATCACTAATTTCAGCAAGCTTACCAAAGGTTCGAGTAAAACCTTTAGGAACTACGGTTTTGTATTCAAACCAAAAGTCGAATAAATCTCCAAGGAGAAAAATAGCAGCGGCATCCTGTTTAATTTCATCTAACCAAGCCACAAATTTCAATTCTCTTGGGCGAGATTCTGCTATTGTTGGTGCACCTAAATGATTATCGGATGCGAAATATATTTTTTTTCCTTCGGGAATTTGCATGTGTAAATATAAGGATTGTAATGATGTTTTTTATTTAAACAGAAGTGGTACCAAGAATCATTTAACTAAAGCAATGTGAAATAAATAATTTAATTATCGCTAGCAAACCATTCTGCAAAACTCGTTGCTGTTTCTTGCAGTTTTAGAGAATGTAATGATATATTTTTGGACAAACGATTCTTGATTTTCTCTGCAAAATCAATCACCATCATTTCACTTGTAGGCTGGTAGTCTACCAATAAAACATTATGTCCTCTGTCTTCCAATTCCTTTGCTAGTTCAACATGGGGTGTGTTTTTATTAAAAACGGTAGCGTGGTCAAATACATCTACGATTTCTTCTTTCACTATCTTTTTTAAATCGCTAAAGTCTATGACCATTCCAAACTTGACGTTGGAAGCATCAGTTATAGGTTGGCCAATTACAGTAACAGAAAGTTTATAACTGTGTCCATGAACATTTCTGCATTTGCCGTCGTATCCATAAAGGGCATGACCAGTTTCAAAAGAGAATTGCTTAGTAATACGAATGTTACTCATTATAAAAGGTTTTATCGAGTAAAGAAATTATCTTCTTTTTCTCCTATTTACAAAATATACAATTACTAAAACAAGGCCTAATAAAAGAAACAAACCATTTCCGCCTAAAAAACTAAGTATATCCATATTATTCTTTATTAATTCTTTTTTTATTATACCTATAAATTAAATAGGCAATCAATACCAAAACTACAAATGGAACCATAGAACCAATAAAGATCCCAATTTCATAATTACCGTCCGGTGCTTCCTTAATTTTCTCTTCAATATTACTGTCTTGGATTAGGGCAGCGAGTAACATCATACATCTATAATTGTGAATTAAACGACAAAGTTACGTCTTTTGAGAGAGGGGTAAAAATAGTTGCCTAAATTTTATGATTAATGGAATGCCTCTGGCAATAATCCAAAAGGTAAAGGCAATGAAAATAGCATAGAGTTTATAATCGAAATAGTCTAACCAAAATAGAATAGGGATAAAAACAACAAAGGTTGAGAACAGCAGTACATTGCGCAAATGTTTCATTTCTCCTAATCCTTTAAAAATACCGTCAAAAATAAAGGCTAAAGCACATAAGGGTTGCATGGCTAATACAATCCAGAAGATACTATAGAATTGATCTAAAACAACAGGGTCTTTAGTAAATAAAGAACCAATTGGGTAATAAAGTAGGCCTCCGGTAATAGCCAAAATTATTCCAATTAGAATGCCATAAAGTATAAGTTTATTACTAAGTTTTATAAGAATATCATAACGTTTTGCACCTAATAATTTTCCAGAGACTATGTTTCCAGCACTTGCATATCCATCTACAATAAATGCCCCCAAAAACCATAGATTTATAGCTATAGTATAAGCGGCGATATATGACTTTCCATAGCTAGTAGCAAAAGCACTTCCATAATATAATGTTATGTTTAGAGCAATTGTACGTACAAACAAATTTAAGATCATATATGTAAAACGCTTCATTTCTTTATGAATAGGAAACGTAATTTTTAATGGGATTTTGGTTTTTTTAAGTAAATAATATCCAGCACACATAGCCATTAACATTTGTGCAAAGACACTGGCATATGCGGCACCTTCAATGTGCATTGGTGAAATGAATCCCTCAATGCCGTAAACTAAAATGATATCTAAAATAATATTTGCAGTTGCCCCAATTATAGCAATTATCATGGGGTAAAAAGTGTTTTGTAATCCTCTAAAAGCTCCAAAAACAGCAATGGTAAATAGTGTAAAGGGGAATCCAAAAACCCTAATTTTGTAATAAGTGACGCTGTAATCCAGAATTAAATCTGAAGCATTATAGAGTTTAAAAATGTATTCGGCAAAAGGATATGTACATACAATTATAATAATACTTAATGAGGTGATTAAAAAAATGGCCTGAGCTGGCAAATGCTTAACGGCTTCTAATTTATTTGCGCCTAAGTATTGAGATATAATCGAAGAAAGCGCACTACGTGTTTGTCCCAAGACCCAAATAAGCATGGATAGAAAGACCCCGACAATACCCACAGCAGCTAATGATTCAGTAGCATTTACATCAATATTACCAACAATTGCCGTATCCGTTATTGAAAGAATGGGTTCAGATACTCCGGAAATTAATGCTGGAATAGCGAGTTTGTTTATATTTCTTAAGCTTATTATAGAATTCACAATACAAGTTCATAACAATAAAATGGATGTTCACTTTGTTTAGGAAAAAAAATATTTCCTAATTTTTTATACCCTCGAAGCTCATAGAATTTTTGATTCCTTAAATTCTGTGAGAAGGTGTCTAAACGCACTGAACTATGTTTGTTATCTCTAGCAAATTGTTCAGCAAAAGTCATTAGCTTTTGTGCGTATCCTTGTCCCTGATATTCTGGATCAACCGCCACACGGTGTATATAGATATTGTTGTCATTTGTGGTGAGCCATGGGATTGGTAGGTATTCTTTATCCATGATAGTAGATACAACGATACATCCAATGACCTTATTTTGTGCCTCTAAAACATATAACTCATTCTGTTTCACATCACTAATAAAGGCTTGTTTGCTTGGATAATGTTCATTCCATTGATGAATGTTTTGTACAGTCATTTGTCTTGCACAAGATTTCGTTATTTTTAAAATAGTATCAATATCTGAAAGCCTTGCCTTACGAATCATTTTTTATGTTTATTTTTGCCAAAAATTTTCTGTAAATTTAGCTTTTAAATTTTTGATTATGAAGAATATTTTAGTTCCAGTTGGATCTTCAAAAAATGCGGTAAGTCACCTACAATATGCAGTTGATTTTGCCAAAGCTTTTGGGGCGAAATTATATATTATCCAGATATACAATGTGTATACAAAAGCTGGAACAATTATTAAAATTGATGATATTTTAGAACGAGAAAGTCAAGAGTTTTTAAAAGAGCTTATGACTAAAATCGATACAAAGGGAGTTGAAGTTGTTACAAGAACACTTAAAGGAAAACTTGTGGACACCATTGAACTGGCGTGTAAGTCGGCCAATATTGATTTAATTTTGATCGAGCCTAGAACAAATTCTATAAAGGAGGAAGTGTTTTTAGGAAAAACTTCTGGAAAAATTATAAAGCAAACAGAAATTCCAGCTTTAATCATTCCTGAAGCATACGTGTTTAAACCAATTGCACATATTTTAATGGCTGTTAAATCGGCGATTCTTAAAAAGAAAGACGCGATAGAGCCTTTAAAGACTATAAAAGATAAATTTAATTCGACTTTAAATTTATTAATGGTTAAAACACCACATTATCAAAATAATGATTTTGAGGTTAATCAGGCTTTATCTGAAATTGTAACAAATACAACGCAATCAGAAAATGCAACAACATTTCAAGGTGTTTTAGAACATTTTCAATCTAATAACCCGGATATGCTTTGTGTTGTAAGACGAAAGCGTGGATTTTTTGTTAAAAAATGGGAGAAAAACACCATTCTAAAAAAAGATTTTTACAGTTCTAGACCTGTTCTTGTACTTAGTGGATTGAAATAAAAAACCCATGAAGCAAAAGCTAGGGTATCTTTATGCGTCCTTAATGGCGATATATTTTTTAGTTTCAGGACTTTCTGTATTGCTAGATGTCTCTGGAAAACTAGTGAGAATTGATTTAAAAGCCCTTAATTCTGATGGTGAAATTGCATTTATCTTAATATACACAGGCTTAATGGTTGGTATTGGTGTTACATGTTTAACCATTCAATATATCAGTAAATCTTGGGTGTATCCGGCATTGTTATCAACAATCATAATTTGCTCGTTTATTGTATTTCGTATTGTAGGAAGTATTATGGTTGGGGCTTTGAGCCTAACTCAAACTGGTTTTTTAGTCTTTGAACTATTAGAGGTTTCAGCAGGATTTTTATTACTTCGGAAGGAAAAGTTTAAAAGGTCATAAAACCAAAGGATTCTAAACTTTGGGATTAATTAACTTAATGTTCTTAATAAACATATTTTATTAGATTTGATGTAAGATTTAATAGCAGAGTGCTCTTATAATAATTTGTATATTTGACAACGATGCAAAGATATAATCACATAAAAGCACTTTTTTTTTTAAGCATATTCAGCTTGCTTTTATTACATCAGGTTGTACCTCATTTACATCACCAGCACGAAGTTGAGCATACGCATAAAGCTGTTACACATGGTGATAATCACAATCATGATCATCATCATGATACTCCTGAAAATGACAATTTACAAAAAGGCTTTTTAGATTTTTTCTTGGATTTACATACGCATTTAGCTGTATCTAATGAAATACTACTTCCTCACGAAAGTAGTGTTAAGCAGCTCAAAGTAAAAAAGAATGTCTTGTTGTCTTTATCTTTTAATCATTTTGGCCAATTTGAAAGCTATGATGAGGTTGAAAAGGATAAAATTTATCATCCCCCCAATAATTATTTTAAACGTTATCTCAAATCCCACTCCTTAAGAGGACCTCCATCAATAGGTTAATCTTACAGAAATACCTCTTGCCAACATTTTTAAAAATGCGGAAGTATTTCTAATTAAACTTCAGATTAAACCTAAACATCAAACAATGAATAAACAAATCGTATTCGCAATTTGTGGATGCCTGTTTTTTATTAGTGGATTCTCACAAACCAAAAGTATTGAGGGTCTACTTAATGAAATATCACAGAATAATACAGAGTTAAAAGCGTATCAATCCTTTATTGAAAGTCGGCAACTCGAAAACAAGAGCAATAATAATTTACCAGACCCACAATTTTCTGGATATTATTTGCCTTTTGGAGATAATACAACCGATGCCTATAGCGAGTATCAGATTTCACAATCTTTTGAATTTCCAACAGTATATGGAGCAAGAAGTAAGTGGAACGAATTAAAACGGAGTCAACTTAAAACATCTTTTGTGAAAAGAAATCAAGAACTTCTACTCAAGGCAAAAATAAATATTGTTGAAGTTGTATTCCTAATTAAGCAAAAGGAAATAGAAGTTAAAAGAAGAACACATAGTAAGCAAGTTTATAACCAAATCTTAGAACTTTATAATAAAGAACAAGTCGGTGTTTTGGATTTAAATAAAGCGAAAATTGCTTGGATTCAAGAACAGTTTGTCGTTGAGCAGATTGAAGGTGAAATACAAATACTTCAATTGAAACTTGAAAAATTAAATGGAGGGAATCCAGTTACTGGTCTTTCTTCGGAAATTGTATCACTCAATGAAATAGGCACTTTAGAAAGGCTTTGGAACGAAAAACTGGACAAAGATCCTTTGTTACAAGAATTAAAAGCGAATGAAGCTGTTTCATTTCAAAAAGTAAAATTGGAAAAAAATAAAGTGATGCCAAATTTAGCGTTAGGATATAATTATCAAGGCGTTAGAGGAAGTAGTTATGCCGGCTTTTATGGTGGGATTTCTATCCCTTTATGGAACAGTAAAAACAAAGTTAAAGCTGCTCAAGCAAATTTTGATTATCAACTATCCAATACAGAAGTAGTTACGACATCTCTTTATTTGCAATTTCAAGAAAGCTTTAATCGTTACCAGATATTACTTAAAAAGTTCAATGAGTATCAACAAACATTATCAGAATTAGATAGTGAAGCATTACTATTTAAAGCCTATACACTTGGTGAATTTTCGTTTATGAGCTACTATATTGAGCTTCAATTTTATCAAAATGCATCTGATAAAATGCATCAAATGGAAAAAGAATTACAATTGCTTAAGGCACAAATATTAAAACATAAATTATAAAAATAATCAATTATGAAATTTTCAATAAAAACAGTAACATTCGCAATAGTTTCTACATTTTTACTCACCTCATGTGGGGACATAAAATCGAAAACAGAAACCACAGAAGACCATGGTCATGAACACAATGCCGATGGAACTCACAAGCAAGATGAAGTTGTAGAACAAGAGGAATTTACTGTAAATGGAGCCTCTGAAAAGAATGCGTCGAAAGCGGCTGTTAATGAACAGAGCAATAATGCTACAATAGTAGTTAAAGCGAATAAAGCTTTGGAGTATAAATTTAAAGTTGATCAGCATGATAAGTTAGAATATGAATGGAAATCGGATGCGCCGTTGCATTATGATTTTCATGGAGACCCAGAGGCTAAAGAAGATTACCCTTCAGGTTATTTTGAAAGCTACGCTATAGGGAATTCAGATTACGCCAAAGGAAAAGTTACCATTCCTTACAAAGGAGCTCATGGCTGGTATTGGAAAAATGAAAGCGGAAAGGATGTTACTATTACATTAATTACCAAAGGTAAATATGATATTATTGGTTTAATTCAATAGATATAACAATGAAATATATGATAATATTGGTTGCATTTTTATTTATATCATGCAACAGCAAACAAGATAATAATGCCGAAACGCAGACCCTAGTTATACCTAGTAAAAGCATGACGCTTTGGACTAATAACACCGAGCTATTTGTGGAATTTCCCGCTTTAGTTGTTGGTAAAAACAGTCGTTTTGCTGCTCATTTTACAGTACTGAATAAGCATCAGCCGGTTCGTGAGGGCTCAGTAACTGTGAGTTTAATTAAAGGAGATAAAGGGATTCGAAACACCGTACAATCACCATCATCACCTGGAATATTTTCACCAACATTACAGCCAAAGGTAGCAGGTAATTATCAGTTGGTTTTTGAGATAAACACACCAACGTATAGTGACACTTTAATTGTTCATGATATTATTGTTTATCCAAACACTGAATCTGCTATTAGTGCATTGGGTAATGCTGGAAGTGATGGAGGGATTTCGTTTCTTAAAGAACAGGCTTGGAAAATAGATTTTCAAACAACTCCAGTAGTTTCTGGTGAGATTTACGATGTTATTAATACTTCTGGCGTGTGGTTACCTTCGCAAGGTTCTGTTAAATCATTGGCTGCTAAATCTAATGGCATTGTCGATTTTGTAATTAAGAATCTTACAGAAGGGACATTTGTTAAGCGAGGACAATTACTAATGACCTTGAATAGCCAAGGGTTAGCATTAAATAATTTAAGTGCCGAAATAGCCAAAGCTAAAGCCAATTTTGAGCAAGTAAAATCAGAATATAATCGTAAAAAGCAATTGTATAAATCCAAGATTATTCCAAAATCAGAATTTGAAAAAGTAGAGAACAACTTTGTTGTGACTAAGTCCAATTATCAAACACTTTCAGCGGGTGTTTCTGGTGGAGCAAAGCAAATTATGGCACCCTTTGATGGGTTTATTAAATCTATTAATGTAACCAATGGAGACTATGTAAATCAAGGGAAAGCATTGGTTAGTGTCGGTACTCATCAATCTAGAATACTACAATCACTTATATCACCAAGTCATGGACTTACAATAGCAAATGTACAGGGTATTTGGTATCAGTCTAAAGATGGTCAATGGAAAAATGTGAAGGATGAACGAGGTTCAATTCTTTCTATCGGAAAAGATGTTGCACTTCAAAAACCTCTAATTTCAGTATTTGCTCAAGTAAATACAGAAGTAAATATGCCTGAGGGAAGTCTAACTCCAGTACAAATTACAATGGGTAACGCTATCCAAAACAAGATGGTTCCTGTAAATGCTTTATTGGAAGACTATGGTAATTATTCTGTCATTGTTCAACTTTCTGGCGAAATTTTTGAAAGACGTCCTGTTAAGGTTGGCAAGCGAAATGGCGTTAATGTTGAAATACTTGAAGGCTTGGAAACAGGAGAAGTAGTTGTGACTAAAGGGGCATACCAAGTTAAAATGGCTTCAATGTCTGGTTCAGCACCAGCACACGGCCACGAACATTAAAAAAGAAGAGAATGTTAAACAAAATATTATCAATTTCACTTCATAACAGATTTCTCATTCTTTTAGGAGCGGTAGCATTGAGTATGTTGGGTATTTATTATGCTCGCACAATGAATGTCGATGTATTCCCAGACCTTACAGCGCCAACGGTAACTATTCTTACTGAAGCTCACGGCATGGAATCTGAAGAAGTCGAAAAATTAGTAACCTATCAATTGGAAACAGCCTTAAATGGTTCCCCTAATGTGAGAAGAATACGGTCTTCATCTGCTGCAGGTATTTCTATTGTTTGGGTGGAGTTTGAATGGGGAACCGATATTTATCGTGCACGTCAAATTGTAAATGAACGCATTCCTATGGTTCGTGAAAATTTACCTGAAGGCATTGGGGCACCAACTATGGCGCCTATTTCGTCCATTATGGGTGAAATAATGTTGCTGGGTGTTACTTCCGACAGTTTGTCTCCAATGGAATTAAGAACGCTTTCAGATTGGACGATTAGACCTCGAATTAAGGCCATTGGGGGTATTGCTAATGTAGTAGTCATAGGAGGTGATTACAAACAATACCAAGTATTTGCTAACCCTGAAAAGATGAAGCATTACAATGTAAGTCTAAATGAATTGGTTGAACATGTTAAAGAATCAAACACAAATGCACCAGGAGGAATTATCAATCAATATGGTAATCAGTACATCATTAAAGGTAGTGGTAGAGCGTATGCTTTAGAGGACTTACAGGAAGCGGTTTTGAAACAAGTCAATGGTCAAACCATCAAAATAAAAGATGTGGCAACCGTTCAAATTGGTGCTTCCGATAAAATTGGGGATGGTTCTTTAAACGCAAAACCGGCGGTTATTTTAACCATTTCAAAGCAACCAGATGTTAATACCCTAGAATTGACAGACCGTTTGGATGAAGTTATTGTTGATTTGCAAAAATCCTTACCCAAAGGAGTGAATATTAAAAGCAAAATCTTTAGACAAGCTGATTTTATTCAAGCGTCTATTAGCAATTTAAATCAAACCTTACTGGAAGGCGCTTTCTTTGTAATGATTATTCTTTTTGTTTTTTTAATGAATTGGAGAACCACTATTATTTCATTATTGGCAATTCCAATTTCATTATTAGTTTCCATTATCATTCTAAAATGGTTAGGCTATACTATTAACACAATGAGTTTAGGAGGGATGGCTATTGCTATTGGCGCATTGGTAGATGATGCTATTATTGATGTGGAGAACGTTTATAAACGCCTTCGTGAAAACATAAAAAAACCAATAAACGAGCGCTTATCAACATTAACGGTAGTACGAGATGCTTCCATAGAAATTCGAAGTTCCATCATTATTGCAACACTCATTATTATTGTATCTTTTATACCACTCTTCTTTTTAAGTGGAATGGAAGGGCGTTTGCTACAACCTTTAGGAATTGCGTTTGTAACGTCGGTTTTAACTTCTTTGATTGTAGCAGTTACCGTAACGCCAATTTTGTGCTCATACCTATTAAATAATGAAAAGCTTCTAAACAAGCAAGCGGAAGGGACACGTGTGGAACGCTGGTTGCAAAAGCATTATGCTAATGTTTTAGAACGTGTAACAAAAACACCTAAAATAATCATCAGTGCAACAGTAATTTCTTTTCTATTTAGCCTTTTGGTACTAGCCCAGTTGGGCAGAAGTTTTTTGCCAGAATTTAATGAAGGCTCTTTGGTAATTAGCGTCGTTGGATCTCCAGGGATGTCATTGGAAGAAAGCAATAAAACGGGAAAATTGGTAGAGCAAATTTTATTGGATTTACCTGAAGTAGATGTCGTAACCCGAAGAACAGGAAGGGCCGAGTTAGATGAACATGCACAGGGGGTAAATGCCGCCGAAATAGATGTGCCATTTGTTTTGAAAGATAAAACCAAAGCATCCTTTTTTGAAGAAGTCCGAAATAAATTAAGTGTGGCACCAGGTGTAAATATTACTTTGGGACAACCCATTGCACACCGTATTGATCATATGCTTTCTGGGACACGCGCCAATATCGCTATAAAGATTTTTGGTTCTGATTTGCAACGCTTGTTTGAAGTAGGAAAAAGTGTAGAACAAAACATTAAGGATATAGATGGATTGGCAGATGTTGCCGTTGACCAACAAATAGAGGTACCACAAATACGGATCAAACCAAAGCGCCAAATTTTAGCAGCCTATGGAATGACAATTGGGAATTTGATGGAGCAAATAGATATTGCTTTTGCAGGGGAAGAAGCAGGAGAGATTTATGAAGGGCAACAATACTTCGATTTGGTGGTTCGTTACGAAAAACGATTTAGAGATAATATAGAAAACATCAAAAACACCTTAGTAAGTTTGCCTAATGGAGGACACACAACCTTGGGAGAACTGGCAAGCATAGCATCGGTTAGCAGTCCAAATACAATTAACAGAGAAGATGTTCAACGTAAGATTGTGGTAGCTGCTAATGTACAAGGAAGAGATTTACGTGGTGCAGTAAAAGAAATAAGAGAGGTTATTGCAAATAATGTTGCAATGCCAGAGGGTTATCGCGTACAATATGGAGGTCAGTTTGAAAGCGAATCTAGGGCCTCTCAATTACTTTTGGTCTCGGCAATCTTTGCTATTGGCATCATTTTCCTTTTGCTGTACTACGAATTTAAAGATGTGAAATTGGCCTTTGTAGTATTAATCAATTTGCCTCTAGCGTTAATCGGAGGAATCTTGATTGTGTATTTTACATCGGGAATTATCAGTATCGCTGCTACCATAGGATTTATCAGTTTATTTGGCATTGCAACTCGTAATGGTATTTTATTGGTATCTCGTTATGAAGATTTAAGAAAAGAAGGAAAAAAAGGTTTTGATCTAATCAAGACAGGGGCATTAGATAGGTTGAACCCCATTTTAATGACTGCTTTTACAACGGGGTTGGCATTAATTCCATTGGCTCTAAAAGGCGGAGAACCGGGTAGTGAAATTCAAAGTCCAATGGCTGTAGTGATTTTGGGAGGCCTGTTATCGGCTACAATCTTAAACTTAGTGGTTATTCCATGTGTGTATATGTTGGTTATGCAAAAAGGGAAAACAAAAAGTATTGAGTAGAGAATATAGAAATTGTAAATAATTAAAAAGGTTCACTTTATATAATGTGAACCTTTTTAATTACTACATATTTTCAATTGTAATAAATAGACCCATGATTGGAAATTAACTATTTAAGAATATGTTTTAATCCTCGATATAGATTTTGTTCTAGGATATCATATTTTCCGTCACTTAAAAAGAGTTCCATTATTTCTTTCATTAAGGTTTTATCATTTTTACAGTCATGTTCTTTAATCGATAATAGGATTTTTTGGATACTTTGATAATCATTATCCTCCTCAAATTCAGCATGTATTTTTTCGAAATTGCTATTTTGTAGTTTAGACTTGATATAGTCTATTTCTAATTTAGATTCTATAAAGTCAGCATTAGAGCAATAAATAAGAATATAAATTTTCAGCTCCTCTTTTGTCCAGTTTTTCATTATATCATTTTTAATGGTTTTGTAAAAGGTTGGCTAACTGGTTGTATGAAACATAAAGGTAATCATTATCCCTAATAAAACATGGTATAATAGGGATATTGTTGTTTGAATGTAGTGAATTAAAGCGCTCATTATGTGTTGAATATTAGGGCATTATAATTGCATTGATGAAGAGGTTTTAGTGTTGATTTTTAATTCAGTTCTAAGATAGCACAGGTTTTTAATCTTATCGATTTTCGTTTTCAGAGTTCCTCTTTTTAATGAGGCTATCTTTAAAGTAATTAATCCTTAATTTTGACTTAATGAAATCATTAAAAGAAATATTATTGTCTTCTAATATGCCTTCCAATGTAGTTGTGCAATTGACGGGGGAAATTAAACAAGAAAAAATCACGAAAGGGACTGTTCTTCAGTCATGTGGAAGTGATAGGCATTTTAGTTTTTTTGTCCGTAAGGGATTGTTAAGAAGTTATTATATTGATGAAAAGGGAAAGGAACATGTCTTTATGTTTGCTCCTGAAGGATGGATTGTCAGCGATATTGAGTCACAGTCCTTTGATACTCCAACGGTCTTATTCATTGATGCATTGGAAGATTCTGAGGTTGAAATTATTGACTCAAAAATATTTAGAACATTAAATGATTTACCTTCAGAGGTTTTACATCAGCAAATTGAAAAATTTATTCGCAGAATTTCCGTATTGCAACATCGCGTTTTGATGTTAATGAGTGCAATGGCGGCAGATAGGTACAAAGAATTTATTAAAACCTATCCTAACATTACACAGCGTGTACCACAGCGAATGATTGCTTCTTATTTAGGGATTACTCCAGAGGCCTTAAGCAAAATAAGAGGAGAAATAGCTAAGGGTTAGATCTAATCTTCATTTCTTAATCTAGATTAATGCATTATTGACTTTTCTACTTCAACTTTGCACAATAATTATAAATATAAAAGAAATGAAAGCTAAAAAAATTATAGTTGGTATTGTTCAAGGCTTTTTGAGCATTGCAATGCTTGGTTCAGGGTTAATGAAATTAATGACACCATACGAAGAAATAGCTGCTCAAATGTCTTGGGCAGAAAAAGCATCCCCTTTTATCGTAATGCTAATAGGTGTTTTAGAAGTGTTAGGTGTGCTAGGAATGAACCTCCCATTTTTAATTAAAAAGTATAAGAAATTAGTTCCTATTGCTGCAGGAGGATTAGCGCTTACAATGTTAGTTGCTGTTATAACTCATATGATTATAGGTGAAAATTTTATTGCTGCATTAGTTCTATTTGTATTAGCGAGCTTCATTACTTATTCAAGAAGTGAATTATTTAAAATAAAAAATTTACAGACAGTTAATCAGTAAAATAATTAAACAAAAGATTATGTCAAAAACGATTTTAGTATCTGGAGCCACAGGTCAACAAGGAGGAGCAGTAGTAAGAGCATTATTAAAAGAGGGACATCAAGTGATTGGTATTACCCGAAACATGGAATCGGTGAAATCAATAGCTTTAAAAGAACAAGGTGTTGATATGGTGTCTGCCAATTTCACAAATAAAGCCTCATTAGTAAAACTAATGAAAAATGTAGATACCGTATTTTCAATGACAACCCCGTTTGAAGGAGGTTTAGAAATTGAGGTAAAACAAGGTATAACAATGGCAAATGCAGCTAAAGAGGCTGGTGTTGGACATTTTATTTTTAATTCTGTGAGTGACGCAGATCGAGAAACAGGGATTCCGCATTTTGATAGTAAATATGAGGTAGAAAAACACCTTGCTACATTAGGTTTAAGTTATACTATTATTGCTCCAGTTTATTTTATGGAGAATTTATTAATGCCATATGTGTTGGATGCCGTTAAGAATCAGGGCGTGTTGAGAATGGCAATGCCGGGCGAGATACCCTTACAACAAATTGCAACAGAAGATATAGGTAGATTTGTAAGCTTAGTTGTAAATGAGAGAGAAAAGATGTTTGGAAAAAGGTTGAACATTGCTGGTGACGAATTAAATGGAGATGAAGCAGCCAAAATCCTTTCGAGTATATTAGGTATAGAAGTTCGTTACGAAGGCGTTAGTCCAGACTTTTTAAGGGAGCAAAGCGAAGACCTAGCTAAGATGTTTGATTGGTTTATTGAAACGGGATATTCGGCAAACCTTAAATGGTCCGAGTTACATGGTTTTTTAACATTTGAAGAATGGTTAAAAAAACAAGAATTGAAGTAAAGATCATTTGAAATCAGAGATAAATATACCCTCTACGTTTTATTTGTAGGGGGTTGTTTTTTTAATGTGTTCTTTAAGTCTACAAATCCCGAATATTATTTATTATCATTTTCAATAATTTTCACCGCCCTCTCAATATATAATTCAGGGTTATAATTAGTGGCATTTTCTTTGATATAATAATCTATATGTAGACCTTTTCTTTGTACACTTTCTCCGTTTGGATAGAACGCTCCTGTACCAGTAAAATAAAATTCTTGTTTATCTGGTAATACTGCTGAAGTAATATTCATTACTGCACCCATTGTTTGCTCTCCAATTGTTGTACAATCTGGAGATTGCTGAATTGCCATTCCAAAATATTCAGCCATACTACCAGTTTGTCTATTTACTAATAAGACTATTTTTCCTTTAAAATATTTAGAATTTTTCTTTCCAACTTTAAAGGGATCGGAGATAATTCTCAAAGGAGCTTCAGTGTCGTATTCTCCATATGATGGATTCCCTTTTAAAGGAAGCAATACTTTGATGAATTCTTTGCTTTTGGGGAATAAATATTTAGAGAAATCTTTCAAACTTAGGTTTCTTGGATAATTTCTTAAGTCTAATATAATTCCATCATCACCTTTATTATCTTTAAATATTTTAGAAAACTCTTTAGAAGAAATTTTACCTAAATTTATATATGTTATTTTGGGAGTAATTTTTTTCCAATTTGAGGTTTCTTTTTTTATCAATCGCTCAACATTTCCAAGCTTAAAAGATTTATATAATTTTATTGTTTTATCTATTAATTCACCTTTATTTGTAAGAACCTGAACACGTAAAGAATCAGTGTTGCTTTTTAATATTAATCTACTTAATCGCTCTCTTAAATAAGTTTTGTTTGATGATGAAATTAAATTTGAAAATTTGCTATTGATATAGTCATTAATCTTTAAGTTATTTATTTTAACAATTACATCCCCTAAACTGATGTTGTCTTTTTTTACTAGTTTTTTATTGTATGTAGCAGTAATCAATATTGAATCATTAATTATCTTAACCTCAAAGGGAGCTGAATGATTGAATAGAGATTTGTATATAAACATAGATGTTTGATATGAATGAGAATCATTTAGTTTAGAAAACATATTTAGTTTAGCTGTTTCATAATCTTCAATGGTTTTAGCATTAAAAAAAACAACGGTCAATTCATCTAAAACATTATCCCAACTAGTATCAGTTAAATATTTATTCACATCCCAATATTGAATGATATTCCAGAAGCTAAACAGCTCTAATAACCTATGATTCTTTAGTAATGGGTCGAAATTGGGAACGCCTTTTTCATTATTAAACTCAAGCATCTTGTTGAGCTTATGTGAGGATACATAATAGTCTCCAATATTATTATTGTTTTTTAACTTAAGGAGCTCCTTTTTTAACGTTGAGCCAAAAGCAATTTTATCTATCCAATCATAGCTAAGGTTTTTTTTGAAAACTTTTTCTGGGTCAATTTTAATTGGATTGCTTTTAAAAGTAGTTGCAGGATTATTAAATTTCTTGACATAAGTGAGTAATTCAAGATTTAGCTTCTCTTGTTCATCAACAGCTTTAACCTCCTCAAAAAGATTTATCAATTCTAAGTTCCAATCATATAATCCCTGACTAATATCTGGATGATGATATTTTAATAAACCCCAAACTAAACCTATTTGTTTGTGTTTTTCAGTTTGGGTAATTTTTGTTTGAGCATTTGCAGAAAAGGCAAGTAATAAGACTAGATATAGAAACTTATGCATCGTAGGTTATGGTTTATTACTCAACTAATTTAGGGTTATAAAAAATATTATTTCCAGGTCGTATAGTTAATTTTGAGTTAATATTATTGCTAACCTATGTTTTAATTCCATATTGAATTTCCAATACGTTCATTCCAAAAGGAATTATATGCCGTGAATTTCAGAGAGGCATTATCTATTACTTCAAAAATTATATCATTTTGAAATTCAAATGTTCTGGAATGCGCATGTATAATTATTTTATCATTCTCCACAGTATAATTTACAGAATACATGATGTCTGTTAGGATGATATTTGCTTTTTCACTATCAATAAAACTTAATTCTTGATGGCAATTTATGAAAAAGTTAGGGTTAGACTGAGCATTTATACAATCTTGTTCGGTTTCAAAATGAAGATGGTCAAAGGTTTTTCCAACAAATTCAGATTGTTGAGAATTATCATCATTGGAGCAGCTTAAAATTAATATTCCAAGGATTGTAAGTAAATAATATTTTTTCATTGGTCCTTTTTTATATAGATCCATTTTTTAGGGAAGGTTGCGTTTTTAATTGTTCAAATATTTATCTCTAGTTTCTATTAAGGAATCTATGTTTGGGTGTCTTTTTACTCTTTTTGTATTCAATTCTTTTATTACTGCTTTTCTAAAATCGTTATTCTCTAGTTTTTTAAGTAAAGAAATATTCTCATTATATTTTTGATTAATTTTAAACCTTCTAAAAAATTCTTCTTCAAAATCCTTTGGGATTAATCCTTTAAAACCTAAGACTAGATTTTGTTCTTCAATAGGTCTATAAAACACAAGGCCATCGAAGGCATCCTCGTATTTAAAAGCGGAGTGATATGGCCACATATCTAGGCTGTCTTTACCAAAACAAGTAGTGTTAAAATCAAATCCAATAGTCTTAATGTTTAGGTATTTAAATGAAGCATTCCATTTCCCATTTTGAACAAGAGAATAAACATAATCATTACCCTCTTTTATAAAAATTATCGGGCTGATTAAAATGTTTGTAGCACGATCACCAAAATAATCAAATAAATATTTAGTTGCATTCTTATTTAATATTCCGTTGCTAACGGTATGCATTTTAAAAGCGTGTCTGTAGTTTAAAATTATTAGAGCTTTTTTATTGTTTTTAGACGTTATCTTTTCATATCTATTTATGATGTTATAAGCAATTAAACTATCTCTCGGTTCTATTTCAAAGTCTTGTTCTCTAGTATATTCTTCAACTGTTTTTACTTTCGACCAATCAAACTCAACATCAGAAGGAAAGTAAGAAATTTGATTGTCTGAGTTATTGTTTATATCATAGATTGTTCTTAATAGGTATTGATAGTTGTAATTATCCCATATAGACCAAAAACTAGCATTTTGCTGAAATTCACTTAGTTTTCTCTCAACAAAAAGACTGTCTAACCTCTTAGTTTTTAGAAAATTATTTATTTCTGGATATAGGTTAATCAATCCAATCTCAGTAAATATATTTTTTACATTTTTCTTAAAATAGTCGTCAGACAAAATTTCTTTAATGAGCTTATATTGAGATAAATCTCCATGATTTCGTTCACATAAAATTACAATATCATGATTTTGAAACTTATCTAAAATATAATCTTTAGCTGATTTTTTGTCTATTTTGCTCAGATAATCAACATAGGGTTTGATTTCAGAATTTTGAGAAAAAGTTGAAATTGATAAGGAAAGAAAAGTTAGGAATATTAGAGTTTTCATAATTTACAATTTTAGTTGTTCAGACTACAACTTGATTATATAATTAATGTGTTTACCCAATTAATATGTATGAATAAAACTAATAGAGGCATTCTTGGCCTAGTTTAAAACACGTTCATATAAAGAATGAGTTGTTATCACAATATATAACAGTTGATACTAGATTTATATGATTAATATCACATTCAATTTTTAATATGAAACCTATACTTAATAATTAAATTGGTGGTGGGTTTTAGTGGTGGGTTTTTGCTTTAAAATGTATATATTTGCGCAACTTTGCATAGAAATGCACTTTCTCTAAAAGAGGTGAAACCCTAGTAAGCATTGTATTTACAAGTAATGGGGATGTAGCTCAGTTGGCTAGAGCGCTTGACTGGCAGTCAAGAGGTCGTGGGTTCGAATCCCATCTTCTCCACAATAATAATTGAAAGCCTGCATTTTTATGCGGGCTTTTATTTTATAAAAGAAATGGTTTTACTTACTGTTTTCTTTAGAGCAGATGGTAATGAAGACTCGTT
>Ga0105356_10001581_pt1 | contig 22644 bp, 21 predicted proteins | sample GOMGulsemesocosm_3_FD_83502 | JGI IMG/M metagenome (GOLD analysis project Ga0105356, IMG submission 83502) | Methane-oxidizing microbial communities from mesocosms in the Gulf of Mexico - GOM9D Gulf of Mexico | ecosystem: Environmental > Aquatic > Marine > Cold seeps | place: Gulf of Mexico... | reverse complement strand
ACAGAAGTGACAGAAGTGACAGAAGTGACAAACCACAGGGGAGATAGAAAAAAGAATGTAGGTAGCAATGTAGGTGTCAACGCGACTGAGCCACACCCCTAATGGATGCCACCGGGCAGCGGCCAGCCCGGCAATCGCTGCACAGTCACTTAGACAAATCCTTATGTGAGTCGCCTAGCGTTTTTTAAGCACCAAGCTGCCAATCGAATAGCCCGCACCAAAGGAACAGATCACACCGACATCTCCGGCCTGTAAATCCTCGTGATTGAGGTTGAAGGCGATCAGCGAGCCCGCCGAGGCAGTGTTGGCATAGCGATCTAATACAATGGGAGCCTCCTCTTCGGTTGCCGGCCGCCCCAGCAATCGCTTGACGATAAGAGAATTCATGTTGATATTCGCCTGATGCAACCACCATCGCCGAATATCCCCCACCTCTAAGCCCAGCGCGCTCAGCTGACTGCCTATGTGTTCTGCGGCCATTGGACAAACCTCTTTAAACACCTTGCGACCGTTCTGTATAAAAAACTTGTCCGCACCGTAGGGGTCGCTGTCATCGACATAAGAGGTATAGCCAAAGTTGGAGCGAATATTATTGGAAAAAGAGGTCACCGCTTTGGTATCTAGTATCTCGTAGCTGTGAGCCGACTGGCAGCTGTTTGCAGTTTCTACCACCGTCGCGGTGGCGACATCGCCGAAAATAAAATGGCTGTCGCGATCGCGCCAGTTGTTTTGCGGTGAGGTCAACTCTGGGTTGATCGCCAACACACAACGCGCGGTGCCCGCGGCGACCATCTCGTAGGCTCGCTGTAGGGCAAAGGTAGCCGCGCTACAAGCCACTAACATGTCAAAACCAAAACCTTCGATGCCCAGCTGAGCCTGTACCTCGATGGCAATGGCTGGATAAGAACGCTGGGTATAAGCGCAGGAAACGATAACCGCGTCTATATCTTCCGGTCTTTTACCGGCGGCGGCGATCGCCTTGCGGGCGGCATTGAGCGCCATTTCGCCCTGATGCGAAAGTTCATCGTTGCCGCGCTCCTCCAACAGCGGACGCATCCGATCGATATCCAACACTCCCTCCTTGCGGTAGACATAGCGGCTCTTAATACCCGAGGCCTTTTCAATAAAGCCTGAACTAGAACTCGGCTTCGCGGTTATTTCACCGGCGGCAATGGCATCGGCGTTGTCACTGTTATAACGCTCGACATAACCATTGTAGGCCAGCACCAATTCATCGTTAGACACGGTGTGCTCTGGCGTCCATAGCCCCACGCCACTGATTACTACGGGGTTAGAGGAACTTCTCATCACAAATCTCCAAAATTACTACAAAAACAACGGACCAGTAGCGCCGAAAATAAGCGCTCGATAGCTGGCGAATGATTGTGGCATCACTGCTAGTACCACCGCTCGAATGGAGGTGAACAGGCGAGAATACCGCTTACTTATTAAAAACAATTTATAGCTGTCTCGGCTAGGCCAACTGCATAGCCTCGATAATTTGCACCCCAGAATTTGACGCGGCGATTACCGGTTCATCAAAGACGTAATCCGGACGTTGATCCGAGCGATCCAAAGGTAGATTCTCGAAATCGAACAACTCGGTGTCAGCCAACTGACTGGGGGCAACACTCTGAATTGACCGGAAAATATTCTCAACCCGACCGGGGAAACTCTTCTCCCAGTCTCGCAACATGGCCTTGATATGCTGTCGCTGCAAGTTCTCCTGTGAACCACACAAATTACAGGGAATAATCGGGAATTGCCGATAGTCGGCATAGGCGATTAAATCCTCCTCCTTGCAATAGGCCAAGGGGCGAATGACTACATTGCGCCGGTCGTCGGAGCGCAATTTCGGCGGCATGGCTTTGAGCTTGCCTCCGTGAAACATATTCAGAAATAGGGTTTCCATAATATCGTCCCGGTGGTGACCCAGGGCAATTTTGGTGGCACCGATTTTCTCGGCAAAGGCGTACAGCGTGCCGCGCCTAAGGCGCGAGCACAATCCACAGGTGGTTTTCCCCTCGGGAGTTTTGGCCATTACGATCGAATATGTGTCCTTATCAACTACATAGTACTCAATATCTAGCTGATCTAGATAGTTGGGCAGTACCTCCACTGGGAAACCAGGCTGTTTCTGGTCCAGGTTGACTGCCACCAACTCAAAGGTGACAGGGGCGCTTTTCTGCAGATTGATCAGCACATCCAACATCGCATAGGAGTCCTTGCCACCTGATAGGCACACCATAATACGATCGCCCTGCTCCACCATTTTATAATCGTCGATGGCGCGCCCCACGTTTCTACGCAGGCGCTTTTGTAGTTTGTTGTATTCCAATTTTTCTTTCTTGTTGGGATTTAACACCGACTCGACTCTTTAGTTACGGGACATCAAGCCATTTTAGCCGCTTTTGCGTGTAATTGCTGTAGTAATCTACAGACGTAAAAGAGACTCAAAAGCACTGCAATCAACAGCCGTTACCAGCCACTAGCTATGCGGCCTTCAAAAAAATGCTCCGAAAAAAAAATAGCTAAGTTCCTTTTTTTGGCCGAGCCCTCGCCACCGACACAGCAAAGTAATGAACACTGGGTCGACCAATCTCAAACGCCCCCTGCGACCGACGGCGGACGAGGGCCTGGAAAACCAGATAGGGGTGGAAATGTTGCTGACAAATCAATAAAATGGGCGCCCATATTGCGTGGCTGACATATTCCCACTGGCACTGACAGCTCGGCATACCTCCGGAGCAAGCTCGCCCCAGGGACTCTGCGCCGACCAGGCGTTACAATTTACAACATCCAACTATATAGGATAGAGCAATGAAACAACCCCTACGCGTTACCGTTACAGGTGCAGCCGGTCAGATTGGCTATGCACTGCTATTTCGCATCGCCTCCGGTGCTATGTTGGGCAATGATCAGCCGGTCATTTTACAACTGCTGGACATCACCCCTGCCATGGACGCTCTGGAGGGCGTTAAGATGGAGTTGGACGATTGCGCTTTTCCATTATTAGCCGGCGTAGTTTGTACCGATGACCCCAATACCGGTTTTAAAGACAGTGACTACGCCCTGCTAGTCGGCGCCCGCCCACGCGGCCCGGGTATGGAGCGCAAGGATTTACTGGAAGCCAACGCCGCCATATTCTCGGTGCAGGGCAAGGCTATTGCAGACAATGCCAGCAAAGATATCAAGGTTCTGGTAGTGGGCAACCCCGCCAATACCAATGCTCTGATCACCCAGCGCAATGCCGCCGGCATTAACCCGCGCAATTTCACCGCCATGATGCGCCTGGATCACAACCGAGCCAAATCGCAAATCGCGCAAAAAACTGGCAAGGCCGTCACCGAAGTCAGCAACATGGTGGTCTGGGGTAATCACTCTGCCACCCAGTTCCCCGACCTTTACAACACCAAGGTTAGCGGCGTAGCGGCGATCGATCAGGTTGAGCAGCAGTGGTATGAAAACGACTTTATCCCCACCGTACAGCAGCGTGGCGCAGCCATTATCAAGGCCCGTGGTGCGTCATCGGCAGCCTCTGCAGCCAATGCCGCAATCGACCATATGCGCAGCTGGGCGCTGGGTACCGAGGGTGACGACTGGGTTAGCATGGGCGTTTACTCTGACGGCTCCTACGGTATTACCGAAGGTTTGATCTACTCCTTCCCCTGCCGCTGCAAAAATGGCGATTGGGAAATTGTCCAGGGTCTGCCTGTCAACGCCTTTAGCGAGGAGAAAATGAAGGCTACTGAAACGGAGCTGACCGAAGAACGCGATGCGGTAGCCCACCTGCTACCTTAAATACTCGCTCACAAAAAAACCGCTGCCTAGCAGCGGTTTTTTTTGCTTTCAATTTAACGGTAATACTCACAACACCAACAAAACACCTTGCTCGAGTGTTGTCAATTCCGGCTCAAAAACACTTAACATTGATCGATGTGGCTCCCCCATTGTCGACGTCTAGAGGGCACTACAATCCGGAAACACAATTTTTATCGGCGTATCTGCCTGCACCGTAGCCAAGTGCAGTAGAAAACTTCCAACCCCGGCTGCCCCCTGCATGTAGCCCGTTTGCTGCTCGACAAAGTCGGGGCGACTGCGGTGCTCCGCCTGAGGCCAGCACATATGACCGGTAGCCCCATCGATGGCGCTGTGGGCCACAATTTCAGTGGCGGTGCGCAGGGCCAACTGCAAGTGCCGATCTTCACCGCCGATGCGATACAGGGTCAGGGCGTGATCGCCAATACCGGCGTCGCAACAACACTGAGACACATTATTCCACAGGCCGCGGCCCCGCACCTGGGGCGCCTCGATATCGATTAAGGCATCGGTCAAACCGCTGCCCCATCGATCCCAGCTTGTCTCGCCGGTAATCTCTGTCAGCAACCGAAACAACCGTGAGGTGCCCGGCGGACCATGGCATTGACCTAAATAAAACAAGCCCTCCCCCTCCCGGGTCATAGTATGGCGCACCAATTGACCTGAGCCGGTCGGCGTGGCAATACTTTGCAGGTAGTTCGCCGCCTCAATGGCGGCCTCAAGATAGCGCTGGTCCGGTTGGCTCTGATACAGGCGGGCCAATAGAAAACCGACACCGGCACCACCGTGGGCAAAATTGGGGGCTTCGAAGGGAAAGGGGCAATCGCTCATCAACCCCCAGGTATAGCCGCCCTTGACTTTCTCAACGACATCGAGCAACCGCTCGCTAATTGCCGTCGCCCACTCTAGCGCCCGGGGGTGCAATTGCTCTTCGTGAGCGTAAAGCAATACCAAAGCGGCACCAGCGGCACCTACCGAGGTATCGTAAATTTCTCGATCACCACTAAAACCGCTGATCTCAGAAAAAGGCATAGGCTCAATAAATCCGATACCGCTGCCAATATCGCTGGCCTGCTGGATGAGCCGGTCCAGACAGTAAGCGGCGGTCTCCCGTAAGTGCGCTGCGTCGCAGTGCTTAGCCACCTCACATAACGCGAAGGCGTAACCGGGCCAACCAGTCATGATCGCGCAGGACAGCTGATCCCTACCACGAACATAGGCAACAATATCGGCACAGGCGCCCAGCGCTGCATCTCTATAACTGCTATCACCGGTGGCCAAATAGAGTTCACTCATAAACAACGCAATACCGGCCGAGCCGTGGTAAAGGTCCCGGCGCAGGCTTTGTGGCTTCTCCGAGCAGCGACTCCAACATAGCCCGTGCTCGGTGTTACGCTGATACTGATTTATCCAGGCTGCGGTACTAATCGCACTGTCTAGGGCCTGCTGCTGACTAATCATCTATTCACTTCCGCACCAATGGAACTTATGAGTCAAAACAAAAAAATTGAACGCTTTTCATAGTGTCACAGAGCCTCAACATAATCGACCAATAACTGCAGCGATTGGCGCCCGCGAAAATCGTTAACATCAAGTTTGTACACTGCCCGTACCGACTCCACCGCCGCGTTGGGCCATAGCGCCACATCAACATTAAATGCTATAGCATCGACCAACTGCTGGCCCTGTTCATCGAGAGCCAACACCATTTTCAAGTGATTGCCGCCGACTATACGCTGCTGTACAAGCCTAAACACTCCGTCAAATAACGGCTCCGGAAAGTGCTGCCCCCAGGGCGCAGCAAGACGCAGTGTATGCGCCAACTCTAGACTAAAATCAGCCACTGACAGCTCGCCGTCAGTGAGTAATTGCGCCTGTAAATCCGCTGTAACTAGCTGTCGCCTCACCTCGCAGTCAAATGCTGTGGTAAAAGCCTCGAGGTCTTGCCGTTGCAGACTTAAGCCTGCCGCCATCGCGTGACCGCCAAATTTACTCAGCAACTGAGGGTACTTGCTGGCCACCGCATCAAGGGCATCGCGAATATGAAAACCGGGGATCGAACGCGCCGAGCCCTTAATGCTAACCCCTGCTACGTCATCGGCAAAGGCGATCACCGGGCGGTGATAGCGGTCTTTAACCCGTGAGGCGAGTATACCAACTACGCCCTGATGCCACTGCCCATCATACAGGCAAAGACCAAAGGGCATTTCCGCCCGGTCCAGTGACAGCGACGCTAGACTGGCCATGGCTTCGCGCTGCATGGTACCTTCGATGGACTTCCGATCCTGGTTTAGGTCGTCCATCTGTCCCGCCAGTTCGGCCGCCAGTTGTTCGTCCTCGGTGATCAAACAGTTGATCCCAAGACTCATATCGTCCAACCGACCCACGGCGTTGAGCCTAGGCCCTATGGCAAAACCCATATCGGCACTGACCAGGCGTCGGTGATCTCTCCCGGCGACGTGTAACAGCGCCCTGATACCCGGGCGCATGCGCCCGGCTCGCATACGGCGTAACCCTTGCTCTACCAAGATGCGGTTGTTGTGATCCAAAGGCACCACATCGGCGACTGTGCCTAACGCTACCAGGTCTAAATAGTCGGCCATAGCCGGTTCTACCAGCTGCTGGTGGGCAAACCATCCTCTATTTTTAAGCGCTGTTTTAAGGGCTGACATGACATAGAAAATAACCCCCACCCCGGCCAAATTTTTACTGGCAAAAACACAGCCATGCTGATTGGGGTTGACTATAGCGGCGGCGGCAGGTAATTCCCGACCGGGCAAATGATGATCGGTGACCAGCACCGCAATACCGGCGCTGTTGGCCGCGGCAACACCGTCGATACTTGATATGCCGTTGTCGACAGTGAGGATTAAATCAGGTCGCTGCGCTTTTGCCACTTCGACAATTTCCGGGGTAAGCCCGTAGCCGTACTCAAAGCGGTTAGGTACTAAAAAATCGACCCAGGCCGCACCCATGGCCCGCAGGCTCAACACCGCCAAGGCGCTGCTAGTGGCGCCGTCGGCATCAAAGTCACCGACAACAAGAATGCGCTGGCGTTGCTGCAAAGCATCGATCAATAACGACAATGCCGAATCGAGGCCCGCCAAGGTGTTCGGTGCTAGCAACCCAGCTAGGCCGATCGCTACGTCCTGGTCACTGAGGGCACCGCGGGCGGCAAATATTTTTTGCAACAGCGGCGGTTGGCCCCCGTCGAATTGATAAGTCGCCGGGTCGACAGCGCCACGTCTTGCTATTATTTTTGTTGCACTCGACACAGCTGTACTCCCTGCCCTGGCACCGCAGCCTTGCTATCACTGCACTACAATCCTGGACTACTTCACATAGCGATGTTGTCGTTAATAAACTGATGCACCTTTACAATATCGTTGTCGATCACCGCGCAGCGCTCCTCTGCCTCGAACAATCCAGCCATATGCGCTGGCAGTTCCGGCTCATGGGGATAACCCGCCTTCATAACCGCTTCGGGAAATTTGGCCGGATGGGCCGTAGCCAGTGTAATCATTGGAATATCCTGACGCCGCCTGACTTGTCTAGCGGCATTGACACCAATCGCAGAATGCGGATCTAACAAATATTCACAGCTGTCATAAACATCGGCAATGGTCGCAACTGTTTGCTGATCGTCTACGGTGTGGCTGTCGAACAGCTCACTGATGTTGCTGAAGGCGGAATTCGATAGGTGGACGTCCTCCGACTGAAAACGTGTCATTAAGTCTTTAATGGCCGCGCCATCTCGATCGTAGCAGTCAAACAAGATACGCTCAAAATTGCTCGAGATAACGATATCCATACTCGGCGACAATGTGTGCTGTAGCTCTTGCTTGACAAAATTATTACCGCTAATACAACGATGAAGAATATCGTTGGTGTTGGTGGCGACAATCAGCTGGTCGATCGGCAGGCCCATTTTCGAAGCTAGGTAGCCGGCATAAATATCGCCAAAATTACCCGTAGGCACCGAAAATGCCACCGGCCGCTCGGGCGCCCCCAGCGCCACTGCCGCGTAAAAATAGTAGACAATCTGCGCCATGATTCGCGCCCAGTTAATCGAATTCACCGCAACCAACTGGCGGTCCTCAGGCAAAAAACTTTTATCATTAAAACTGGCCTTTACCATCGACTGGCAGTCGTCAAAATTGCCACGCACTGCAAGATTATGGATATTGTCAGCCATCACAGTAGTCATTTGCCGGCGCTGAACTTCGGATACCCGCTGATAGGGATGCAAAATGAATATGTCGATATTGCTGCAACGCTTACAGCCCTGTATAGCTGCAGAGCCTGTGTCCCCAGAGGTCGCCCCCATGATCACCACTTTCTGATCCCGGCGCTGCAAGACGTAATCGAGTAGGCGTCCCAGCAACTGCAGGGCAAAGTCCTTAAAGGCTAGGGTCGGCCCCTGAAACAACTCCAACACCCACTCGTTGTGACCGAGCTGCACCAGCGGTGCTACAGCCGGGTGGCGAAAGTCTACATAGGTCTCGTCGATGATTGCTTTCAAGTCTTCACTGGGAATGCAATCGTCGACAAAGGGCTGCACTATAATGAAGGCTAGCTCCGCATAGGACAACGAGGCAAAAGAAGCGATCTGCTGCGCACTAAACTGCGGCAGTTGCTCGGGCACGTAGAGGCCACCATCCGGAGCCAGGCCGGTCAACAGGACCTGTTCAAAGTTTAGCGCCGGTGACTGACCGCGGGTACTGATATATTTCATGTCTAAATTAACCTCGTGCTATTGATCTAGTATGCTCTATTACGCTCTGATCGATGGCTCAGTATTGCGCGCTCAGCCCAGGGCCTCGACCCGTATGCGGGTAACATCGCCGCTAATCGTTGGCAATGCCTCTATATCAGAAATCGCCGCCATCAGCTTACTCTCCACCGAGCGACTGGTGAGAATGATAAGCGGTACATGATCGGCGCCAGCAGCGGCTTCTTTTTGAATAATTGCCTCAATACTAATCCCCATATCAGACAGAATCTGCGCTACCTTGGACAAAACCCCGGGCTTGTCCTCTGCCGACATACGTAAATAGTACGCTGTCTCAATAGCGCCGATATCGAGTATCGGTATATCACTAAGCGACTGGGTTTGAAACCCCAGAAAGGGAACTCGGTGCTGTGGTTCGACGGCAAGACTGCGAGCAATATCGATAATATCGGCCACTATCGACGAGGCGGTAGGCTCGGCCCCAGCGCCGGGTCCGTAATAAAGCGTCGGCCCAACCGCATCGCCCTTGACCAATACTGCATTCATCACCCCATTGACGTTGGCAATCAGCCGCGTCTTCGGAATCATGGTGGGGTGCACGCGCAATTCGATACCATGATCGGTTCTACGGGTGACCCCTAAGTGTTTTATGCGGTAACCCAGTTCGTCGGCGTAGCCCACGTCTGCAGTGGAAATTTTGCTGATACCCTCGGTATACACCTTGTCGAATTGCAGTGGTATGCCGAAGGCCAGAGAGGCCAAAATGACCAGCTTGTGCGCTGCATCGATACCCTCAACATCAAAAGTCGGGTCGGCTTCGGCATAACCCAGGGCCTGCGCCTCGGCCAAAACATCTTCAAAATCCCGCCCCTTATCGCGCATTTCGGTAAGAATAAAATTACCAGTGCCATTGATAATACCCGCCAGCCATTCAATTTTATTAGCCGCCAGACCCTCGCGCATGGCCTTGACGATCGGAATGCCACCGGCAACAGCCGCCTCGTAGGCAATAGTTACTCCGGCTTCGGTAGCGGCGGCAAAAAGCTCGTTGCCGTGTTCTGCGATCAGCGCCTTATTGGCTGTGACTATATGCTTGCCGCTGGCAATCGCCCTGAGTATCAATTCTTTGGCAATGGTAGTGCCGCCTATCGATTCAACCAGAATATCGACCTGGGGATCGTCGGCCACCGCAAATACATCGCGACTAACGGTGATACCTGGAATCTCCGCACCACCTCTGGCACCGATATGACTAACGACAATATCTCGGCCTGCCCGGCCAGCAATCTCTACGCTGTTGCGCGTTAAAACGTCAAGACTTCCTGTACCTACTGTTCCGAGACCACAAATACCTATTCTTACCGGGTTCAAACTATTCTCCTTCTATTTACCGACGCCAAGCCACTGTCTATTTAGTAACGACTTTGCCATGGGCAATTGTATTTCAGCTATGCCAGCAATGCCATCATCATAGGCTTTTACAAAACCGAGCTGCAAAAAAAAACGGCACCGCAGGGCGCCGCTTTCAGGATTAAGGGGGACTTATTTTTTTGTCTGGGCGTCTTCTTTTTGCTGCAGTTGTGCGGCAATAATAGGGTCTACTTCAACCCCTAAAACACTGGCCAAACGCAGTGCTGGCATATAACCGGGGAACAATTGACCCTTGGGGGTAACCAGCGCGGGGGTACCGCTAACGCCCACTTGCTGCCCTAGGTCAAACTGACTGGCCACAGGGTTGTCGGGGCAAACATTAATCGACACCGCTTGACGGTTTTTCAATCGTGTCAGGGTTGCCCGCTTATCGAGCGAACACCAAGCACTGGCAATCTTCTTGTAAGATTCCGAACCCACCCCAGCACGGGGATAAGCCAGATAACGCACTTCTATACCAATACGGTTTAAATCCGGTATTTCTTTATGCAATTTTTGACAGTAAAAGCAGTCGACATCAGTAAAAACCATCACTGTGGCCTTTGCCGGTAGCTGCTGCGGAGAAAAAATAATCATATCCTCAGGTTTTACCGTGGCCATTAGCTGTGCACGATCGCCTTCTCGGGCCTGTTCCGCCAAATTGACAAAACCGTTTACCGCCGCCGCGTACATATCGCCAAGGATAAAATATTGACCATCAGCACTGGTGTACAATATCGGCCCACCTTGTACCTTGACCTCAAAAATACCGTCCAATGCACTAGCCGATATCGACTCTAGTACAATATCGGGACGGCTCAATTTAAAACTGCTTTGAATGGCGGCCGTCACCGAAGGCGACACCTGGACCAATCCACGCTGAGCCTCAGTTGCCGCAACACCCCACTGACTGCTCAGTAAACAAAGCAGCACTGCGGCCGCATTTACAATCTGTTTCATCGATACACTCTCTCAATATAACTAACTAGTATTCTGGGTCAGAGTCTATCACGGCGGCGCTGATAAGCCACGAGCAATTGGCTGCTCTGCACGCCCTGGCGCACACTTTCTCCGAACTCAGCCCCGCGGGTGGTGCTCGGCGTGTAGCGCCTTCATACGCTCCTGAGCAACATGGGTATAAATTTGGGTAGTGCTGAGATCGCTGTGACCCAACAGCAGCTGTACCACCCGCAGATCGGCACCGTGATTAATCAAGTGGGTGGCAAAGGCGTGACGCAGGGTATGCGGCGACAGCGACGTGTCGATACCCGCACGCAGGGCATATAGCTTTACCCGATACCAAAAGGTCTGCCGTGTCATCGCGCTGCCCCGACGAGAGGGAAATAACACTTCGCTCACTTTCCCTCGCAACAGCAGCGGCCTACTCTGCACGCAATAATCGCGCAGCCAGGCCAACGCCTCCTCGCCAGTGGGTACTAGGCGCTCTTTGCTACCCTTACCCATGACTCTTACCACACCCTGACTCATACTGACCTGACCCAACTGCAACGTCACCAACTCCGTCACTCTAAGTCCCGAGGCATACAATAACTCAAGCATAGCTCGGTCCCGCAGCTCTAAAAAGTCTCCGCTGTCCGGCGCCTCCAGCAATCGCTCCACATCTACCTCACTGAGCGACTTGGGTAACGGCCGGCCAAGCTTAGGGCTGTCTATGTTGAGGGTAGGGTCAACCGGAATCTCCGACTCTCGTAGTAGATAGCGATAAAAGCTGCGCAGACAAGACAGCAGCCTAGCGGTTGATCTAGCGGATTGCCTATGCACTAGCCGGTTTGCAAGATACGCCTCGATAGTGGCCCTGTCGACAGCCAAAAGCGATGCCCGATCCAGCCAACGGTCGAACTGGCCTAGGTCGCGACCGTAGGCCTCAAGTGTATTTCGGCTGAGCCCGCGCTCCAGCCACTGTGCATCTAAAAAGCGATCAATCGCCGGGTGGCGGGCCTTGTTAGCCATTTAAAAGCCTATCCGCTGTCATCCCAAGCACCGCCAAGTAACGGGCACCATTAAAAAAGGCAGCCATAGGCTGCCTTTTGGGGTTGCTACTAACGCTGGTATTAACCCAATTTTTCCTTGATACGGGCGGCGCGACCACTCAATTCACGCAAGTAATACAACTTGGCCTGGCGCACATCGCCACGACGCTTCACCGCAATACTTTCAACCAGAGGGCTGAAGGTTTGAAAGGTACGCTCTACGCCAATACCGTGAGAAATTTTGCGCACGGTAAAGGCCGAGTTCAGGGCGCGATTGCGCTTGCCGATGACAACGCCTTCGAAGGCCTGCAAACGCTCGCGTGTTCCCTCTTTAACCTTAACCTGAACCACGACAGTATCGCCTGGGCCAAACTCCGGGATTTCTTTACTCATTTGTTCCGCTTCAAGCTCGGCGATAATTTTGTTGGTGCTCATGTCTGGCTCCTGAATTCGATAGCTTCACAGCTAATGTTAATATTGTTAATCGTTACTGTGCTAGTCGGGCTTTCGCCCTCCGACTTACTATTGCTCAAGCTCACGCTCTCGAATAAAGTCAGCTAACAAGCTGTTCTCTTCTTTGCTCAATTGACGACGCTCAATTAAATCGCGACGTCGCAGCCAAGTTCGTCCCAACGCCTGCTTTAACCGCCAGCGTCGAATATTCTTGTGATCACCGCTCAATAACACTTCCGGTACCGGGCGATGCTCATCTAGTTCTGGCCTAGTATAATGCGGACAGTCCAACAGACCTGAGCCACTAACACTAGTGTCGTCAGTGACACCGGCAAAAGAATCTTGCTGCGCCGACAATGCATGTCCCAGCGCCCCCGGAAGCAATCGCACTACCGCGTCTATTGTCACCATGGCGGCCAATTCACCACCACTTAATACATAATCTCCGACCGACCACTCTTCGTCGATATCGGTCTCGATAAGCCGTTCATCAATGCCTTCGTAGCGACCGGCGACAAAAATCAAGTTGTCCCTGCGACTGAGCTCTTCGACACCGGCCTGATCCAAGGTGCGGCCCTGGGGAGACAGATAAATTACTGTACCGCCACCGAGACTGGCCTTTGCCGCTCGTATAGCCCTGCGTAATGGCTCAACTTTCATTACCATGCCAGGACCGCCGCCGTAGGGGCGATCGTCGACAGTGCGGTGCTTATCCTCGGTAAAATCGCGAGGATTCAACAGCTGCAGACTCGCTAAATTCTGTTTAAGCGCGCGCGAGCTAATACCGTGTTCACTGATCGCGGCAAACATTTCAGGGAACAGCGTAATGACCGCAATCTGCATCATCTCGACAATTGCACCCTGTAGTTAATAATAACGGCTAAAACTCACTATCTAATCCCAACCGTTAAAACGCCGGATCCCAGTCTACCTGAATCGCTCCGGCCTCTAAATCTACGCGCTGAATAACCTGACCTTTAATCCAGGGAATCAATCGCTCGGTATCATCAATACTGTCTGCGCCGTTGCCGCCGCGACAGGGACGCACCACCAGCACATCATTGGCACCGGTTGCCATCACATGATCAACCCTACCCAGCAATAGTTGCACCCCACCATCGCCAGTACTATAAACCGCCAACCCAGGTAACTGATGCCAATAAAAGTCGTCGCCGCTCAAGCGCGGAAACTCTTTACTGGATACGGCAATGTCGCGCTGGCAATAGCTTCTAGCCTGCTCTCGATCATCAACGCCATCAATCAATGCAACCAAACCTTTGCCGTGGCGCTTAACCGATTCGAAATCTATCGGTTCCCACTGGTCACCGCTATCCAAATAACAGTCGCGGAAGGCCATAAAATTTTCTATGGGATCGGTATAGGAATGAATCTTGACCCAGCCTTTAACACCGTAGACGGCGGTGATTTTTGCCACCACCTGCAGATTGGCCAAGTCGTCAGACATGAGCCTGTTAGGCAGCCTTAGCGTCTGAAACCAACTTGGCAACACGATCAGACAGTTGCGCACCTTTAGCAACCCAGAACTCAATACGTTCTTGGTCAACACGCAGACGCTCTTCAACACCACTGGCGGTCGGATTAAAAAAGCCGACGCGCTCGATAAAACGGCCATCGCGAGAGGTGCGGCTATCACTAACATTCAAGTGATAAAAAGGGCGCTTCTTAGAGCCACCACGAGATAAACGGATAGTTACCATTACGTTCTATTTCCTGACTTTGGCTACTCGATTAGCGGGTAGCACAGATATATGTTGTAGTTTTTACGCGTATTCCAGCCGAAATAGTGGCCCTGGAAAGGCGCCGTATTTTACGGTAAAGACCTGGCTTTTGGAACCACTTACAAGCCCTTTATCGCTAATTCAACCGTATTTTTGTCTCTTTTTTCTCTATTTGCCACTATATATGGTGTATTAGGCGAAAATTTGACCTTTTTATCAGCTGTTGCCGCCTACTGGCCACCGGGGAAACCACCACCGCCACCAGGGGGCATCATGCCACTTAAGCCGCGCATCATATTGGCCATGCCACTCTTGGTTTTCATCTTTTTCATCATTTTCGCCATTTGCTTGTGCTGTTTGAGCAGACGGTTTAAGTCCTGAATTTCGGTACCAGACCCCAGGGTGATGCGGCGCTTGCGGGAGCCGTTGAGCAGCTCCGGCTTTTTACGCTCAGCTGGGGTCATAGAATTGATCAGAGCCTCCATACGGGTAAACATTTTAGAGTCGACCTGGGATTGCGCCATCTGCGCCATCCCCCCCATACCGGGTAATTTGTCCAGCATGCCGCCAACACCCCCCATACTCTGCATCTGCAGCAATTGGTCGCGCAGGTCTTCTAGATCGAAGCGCTTGCCCTTCTTGATTTTTTTGGCAAGTTTTTCCGCCTTTTTCTTATCAAGCTTTTGCTCAGCCTCTTCGATCAGCGACAATACATCGCCCATGCCGAGAATTCGCGAGGCAATTCGATCCGGATGAAAGGGCTCCAGCGCTTCAACTTTCTCCCCCATACCCATAAACTTAATCGGTTTGCCGGTAATATGGCGCACCGACAGGGCTGCACCACCGCGGCTATCGGCATCAGCTTTGGTCAGAATAACCCCGGTCAGGGGCAGCGCATCATTAAAGGCCTTGGCGGTATTGGCGGCATCCTGGCCGGTCATCGCGTCAACCACAAACAACGTCTCAATCGGATTAACCGCGGCGTGAAGTTGCTTGATCTCCGCCATCATCGCCTGGTCTATCGCCAGCCGACCCGCGGTATCTACAATCAATACGTCGGCAAACTGCACTTTCGCCTCGGCGATGGCTGCGGTAACAATGTCAATGGGCTTCTGCTGATCATTGGAGGGGAAAAATAACGCATCCACTTCCGTCGCCAGCGTTTCCAGCTGTTTAATAGCAGCTGGACGATAAACATCGGCACTGACCACCATGACTTTTTTCTTGTGCCGCTCTTTTAAATGCAATGATAGTTTCGCCACCGACGTGGTTTTACCAGCACCTTGCAAGCCCGCCATCAACACCACAGCCGGTGGCTGAGTCGACAGATTCAAGCCCTCGTTTGCCTCGCCCATGACTTTTTCCAACTCGTCACTGACAATACCGACAAACATCTGGCCAGGACTGAGACTCTTGCTCACCTCCTGCCCAACAGCTCGGTCCCTCACTGCATCGACAAAGTCCTTCACTACCGACAAGGCCACATCCGCCTCCAGCAGCGCCATGCGAACTTCCCGAAGGGTTTCTTGAATATTCTCTTCGGTGAGGCGGGCCTGGCCAGAAATACTGCGCAGCGATTGGGATAAACGTTCCGTTAAACTATCAAACATGGGCCATCTTCTTAAAAATACAGTCAAGTTAATATTGGGCGCGGCGATGCGCTGCGCCGTTGCCAACAACATTCCTACTGCTCGCAACGAGCTATTTTAAAAGTACGCGCCATTATCCTTCATGAGCGCGCACCTAGCAATGCCGCAGAAGCGCATTAACACCATTGCCAGCAAGTATAACGGTGCTTACTCAACAGTCCCACGCCTAGGACCCCACTCCCCGGCATTTATCCATTAGCAACGACGAATAAGCATGGCGGCCATCTGCCTGAACCGCTAAACTGCAACTACAGTGCCACCACGATTGATTTGCGGCAATACCGCGGCGACAGCAAGCCGCCTTCACCCGGAATAACAGCCGCAAACAGCCATACCACCCCTAACCCAGCTATGATCGAGCATTAATGATATTAACCGCCAACGTAATCGCCATCACCTGCTATTTGCTCGCCACTGCCTACCAGGGCCGCTATCTACTCGACAGACGTGTGCCGGCCCCCTCACTGCACTGGATCCAGGTTATCGGTTCAATCGCCGCCACCGCTCACGGTGTTAGCGTGATACTCACGATCTACCCGGAGCAGCGCCTCGATATGGGAGTATCGAGGGTGCTGTCTCTTATATTTTGGTTCATTACTACCATCAGCCTGCTAAACCTGCTGCGACGACCCACCACAATACTATTAACACTATTATTCCCGTTAGCGGCTTTGTCTATCGCCGCCTCCAGCTGGCCGACACCCGCCAGGGAGCTGGACAGCACCATTTCTCTGGGCATGCTGACGCACATACTGTCCTCTATCCTCGCCTACAGCATATTATCCATTGCCGCAATTCAGGCGCTAATACTGACCCTGCAAATACGAGAGTTAAAACATCACCACATCGCCGGTATTCTGCGCGCCATGCCCTCACTACAGACCATGGAGCTGATGCTGTTCGAACTAATCTGGGTCGGCATGACGCTACTGAGCCTTTCACTCATTTCCGGCACCGTTTTTATCGAAGACATCTTCGCCCAGCACCTAGTACACAAAACAGTATTGAGCATTGTAGCCTGGCTGATCTTTGCTGTACTGCTGTGGGGGCGCCACCGTTTCGGCTGGCGCAACCTAATAGCGGCAAGATGGACACTGGGTGGCTTTATGCTGCTAATGTTCGGCTATATTGGCAGTAAATTTGTGCTCGAACTACTACTGTAATCTCGCCGCAACCCGCGACTGTTATTTTGACCGCCTTGTAGTTGCAACTGCATTGTTTTTTCTTCACTATGGCGGCTAACTGAATCACATAAGGAACAACCGTCGTTGGACGAGTTACCTCTGGGCCTACTGCTAACCCTTCTGGCCATACTAATCATTCTCTCTGCCTTCTTCTCAAGCGCCGAAACAGGCATGATGTCGCTCAATCGCTATCGCCTAAAACACCTCCGCAAGCAGGGGCATAAAGGGGCGCGCCGTGCCAGCAGACTACTGAAGCGCCCAGACCGTCTGATCAGCCTTATCTTAATCGGCAACAACCTGGTTAACTTCATCACCGCCTCTTTGTTCACGGTGCTAGCCATTCGCCTGTGGGGCGATACCGGCCTCATTTTGGCGCCGATCATTCTGACTATTGTAATATTAATTTTTGCCGAGATTACCCCGAAGACAATCGCCGCATTGCATCCGGAAAAAATAGCCTTTCCCGCCAGCAGCATATTGCTCGTTCTGCTGCGCCTGTTCACGCCCTTCGTCTGGGCGGTAAACAGCATCACTAATGGCCTACTTAAATTGCTGGGCTTTGACCCCACCCACATTGGTAACGAACAATTGAGCGCCGACGAATTACGTACCATCGTCGGCGATGCCGGCCCCCATATACCCCGACGGCACCAAGGCATGCTGCTGAACATTCTAGATCTGGAACAGGCCTCGGTGGAAGATATTATGATTCCCCGCAGCGAGATACTGGGAATAGATCTAGACAGCGATGATGACACCCTGCTGGCGCAACTGCAGTCACTGGATGTCACGCGCATTCCGGTTTATAAAAAGGACATCAATAATATTGTCGGCATCTTGCACCAGAGAACCGTTAGCAGAACAATAGACAAAAGCGGATCAATTCGCCGCGAGGAGTTAATGCGAGTCATTCTGGAACCGTATTTTATCCCCGAGACCACCCCGCTACACACACAGCTGTTTAATTTTCAGAAACAACAACGGCGCATGGCTGTGGCGGTAGACGAGTACGGCGTAGTACAGGGACTGGTCACACTGGAAGATATTCTTGAAGAAATTGTCGGTGAATTCACCTCCAATTTAAGCGATCAAAACAAAGACATTTACACCTTACCCGATGGTACCTTGATGATCGACGGTACTGCTACGGTGCGTGAAATCAACAAAGTCCTCGACTGGAGCCTACCTACAGAGGGAGCCAAGACACTCAACGGCCTACTGCTCGAACAGCTGCAGTCTTTTCCAGATGCTGCGGTATGTGTACAGATTGCAAACTATGATTTTGAGGTACTCGAGGTCAAAGATAATATCATTCAATCGGCTCGGGCCAGCGCCAGAGCTAGCGACGAAGACTAACGTCGCTCTATCTGTGACTATAACAGCGCATTGGGATTTTTTTCCACTCGCCGCTGCACCACCAGCCGAAGCACCTGGGTTCGCTGTGCAGACGACAATTGTTGCCAGTCGGTTATTTCCTGGGCATTGCGATAACAGCCCATACAAACGTCATCCTCATCGAGGAAACAAATAGACTGGCAGGGCGATGGTACAATGTCGGCCATTTTAAGATCCTGAATTAACGCCCGCCAGCTCTATCCCGGCGCGGCGAGTATGCTACTAGCCTTCGACAGGCTTTAACCCGGCACGAAAGCGCCGACCGTTATCCACGTAGTGCTGGGCCTGCATTTCCAATCCACGGCGTTGCTGCTCAGACAACTCTCTCTTCACTTTTCCCGGCGAACCCACTACCAGCGATCCATCGGGAATGACCATATTTTCAGTCACCAGCGCATTAGCTCCGATAATACAGTGCTTGCCAATCTTGGCGCCATTGAGCACCACCGCATTAATACCGATAAGACTGTAATCATCGACGGTGCAACCATGCAACATGGCCTTGTGACCAACGGTAACACCCTTGCCAAGCGTCATTTCGAAACCCGGGTCGGTATGTAATACTGCCCCGTCTTGAACATTACTGTCGTCGCCAATGGTAATGCGCTCAGAGTCACCGCGTACCACCACATTAAACCAGATACTGGCATTGTTGCCGATACTGACATTGCCGACCACGGTGGCGTTGTGGGCGATATAACACTCACCAAGTTGCTGTACATGTTGATCATCAAGACTATAAATCACTGGTATATCTCCACTGGAATGTTAGTTTCATAACGTTTGTATGTGGGCGCTTCGGTATCGTCAACGATTGTCACCACCGTGGCATCGACTCTTTATATACAGAGCAAAAGTGGCCGAAGGCCACTAACTTACCCATAATAAGGGTGCTCAAAGACGGGCAGCTGCAATTGTGCATCAAATACTGTATTCATCAAATCGACAATAATTAATGCCGTGACCCCCCAAATAAGCTGTTCGCCATGCTTTGGGTCGAGGTACCGAAATTGAGGTACCTGGCGCAGCACGCCATGGTACTCAACTTTCTGTAACTGCATATTATTGTGCTCGAAAAAAAAGTCCAGTGGCACCGCATAAATACAATCAAGCTCGGACAAATTGGGACGCAATTGCAGTGGCGGCGCCGCCAGCCCGACAAAAGGTGCCACGGTTATATTGCTGCGGGTTAAATGCTGATCCAGCTGTCCCAGCAATTCAAACTGTTCTGCCTTTAACCCCACCTCCTCATTGGCCTCCCGCAGCGCCGTTGCCACCAGCGAGACATCTTCGGGATCGCGCTTGCCTCCAGGGAATGCAGCCTCCCCGGGATGCAGGTTGAGGTGGGCAGCGCGACGGGTCAACAGTAGACACTGCTCACCGCCGCACTCGGTAATGGCCACCAATACCGCAGCCGCCCGAAAGCCACTAGCGCCAGGCTTAATCAGCTGCGCGGGGTCACCGCGAAAGACTTTGGCGCTATTGCCCGGAAGACGCCGACGCAATGCCGCTAATTGCCGCTCGTTACTGTGCATCGGCGGCGGGCTTATTCTGCTGTTGCGGCTCGATATTTTGCGCCAGATAAAACTCATCGGCAAATTCAGCCAGCCGATGCTCGGCGATGGCATTGCGAATATCACTCATATGCCGCTGATAGTAACGCAGGTTATGAATGGTATTAAGCTGACCGCCGAGCATCTCTCGGCATTTATCGAGATGATGTAAATAGCCACGACTGAAATTTTGGCAGGTATAACAGTCACAGTTGGGGTCCAGTGGCTCGGTGCTGTGACGGTTCTTGGCGTTGCGCAGCTTGATCACACCCTGCGAGGTAAACAGGTGGGCGTTGCGCGCGTGACGTGTGGGCATGACACAGTCGAACATATCTATGCCGCGCATAACCCCCTCCAACAAATCCTGCGGGGTACCAACGCCCATTAAGTAACGGGGCTTGTCGATAGGCATCTGCGGCGCAACGATATCGAGCACGTTCATCATATCCGCCTTGGGCTCCCCAACCGACAGCCCGCCGATGGCAAAACCGTCAAAGTCTATACCTTTTAGCCCGGCAATCGAACGGCCACGCAGGTCTTCGAACATACCACCCTGGACGATACCAAACAGCGCCGAAGGGCTATCGCCGTGGGCCGCTTTACTGCGTTGCGCCCAGCGCAATGACAACTCCATGGAGTCCTCGGCCTGCTTGTGGGTTGCAGGATAAGGGGTACACTCATCAAAAATCATCACAATATCCGAGCCCAGGTCGCGCTGTACTTGCATCGACTTCTCGGGGTCAAGAAAAACCTTGGACCCGTCGATAGGCGACTTAAACGCCACCCCCTGCTCGGTAATCTTACGCATATCACCGAGACTAAACACCTGAAAACCACCGGAATCTGTCAATATCGGCTTGTCCCAACCCATAAAGCTGTGCAGCGTGCCACTTTCATTGGCGCCGTGAGCCTTAACCACCTCGGTACCGGGGCGCAGCATCAGGTGAAAGGTATTACCGAGAATAATTTGCGCACCGATCTCCTCGATATCCCTAGGTAACATGCCCTTGACCGTGCCGTAGGTTCCCACCGGCATAAAGGCGGGCGTCTCTACCGTACCCCGGGGGAACGTCAGACGGCCGCGTCGGGCCTGGCCATCGCATGTATCGGTCTCAAAATGCATAAATGTTTTGCGACTCATCGTTAACAATCCTCTTCAATCGTGTCTATTCTAGCGCCTTGGCCGGCACGGCCTTAGGCAGCACCAACATCGCGTCACCGTAACTGAAAAAGCGGTAGCGCTCATTCACCGCCTGTCGATAGGCCGACATTACGAAGTCCTGTCCGGCAAAGGCGCTGACCAACATGATCAACGTCGACTCGGGCAGGTGAAAGTTGGTCACCATCGCGTCCACCGATTTAAATTCGTACCCCGGGTAGATAAAAATCTCACTATCACCACTAAAAGGCTTTAGCAGGCCTGACTGTGAGGCCGACTCTAGGCTTCTTACCGAAGTAGTACCCACCGCCACCACCCGACCGCCCCGGGCCCGAGTCGCTGCCACTTGATCGCAGACCTGCTGGCTCAGCTCTATGTATTCTGCATGCATCTTATGCTCGACAATCGATTCAACTCGCACCGGCTGAAAAGTACCAGCCCCTACGTGCAGGGTGACAAAGGCTGTTTCAATGCCTTTTTCGCGACAGGCAGCGATAAAATCTTCACTAAAATGTAAGCCCGCAGTGGGGGCCGCCACCGCCCCGGGCACATCGGCGTAGACAGTTTGATAGCGCTCTCGATCTGTCACCTCGTCTGCACGGTCGATATAAGGAGGCAATGGCATATGGCCAATAGCATTCATTACCGTTATTGCGTCGCCACCAGCGGTGATACGAAGCTCAAAAAGCGCACCCCGGCGACCCAAGACTTCACACTGAGCCTCGACCACTTCGCTCTCTGCACTGGCCTGCAACAGTACAGTGGCGCCGGCCTTCGGTGACTTACTGGAGCGCAAGTGGGCCAACACAGTATATTGATCCAATAATCGCTCTACCAGAACCTCCACCTTGCCGCCGGTCTCCTTGCGCCCCCACAGCCTGGCAGGTAGCACCCGGGTATTGTTAAACACCAGTAAATCGCCGCTATTGAGCAGCGCCAACAAGTCCTCAAAGTGCCGATGATCCACAGTTTGGCTCGCGCCGTCCAGCACCATTAGGCGACTGGCACTGCGCTGGGCGGTAGGATAACGGGCAATTAATTCATCGGGCAGGGAGTAGTTAAAATCAGATAATTTCATTAGCGGGCTTTGCTGGCATGACTATGGACAATAAACGGCGCAGGTTAGCGTAAAAGAGCACGGCAAACCAGCCTCTCTCCTATATTTCGAAGCAGGGGATTTTGCGAAGAAAGCCTTTGACCTTTAATGCCGGGTTGCTATAATGCCGCGCTCACGTAGTAACGGCTCTGTGCAAAAATGCTTATATTGGCAAACACAGGGGAATAACGATACAAGCTATCTACGTGTGACAATGCTTTCCGCCTTATATACAAGGCTAAGACGGAAGATTAAGCGACGTATTCAATTTGCAACGTTTTGCAAAGTATTTGAATATTAAGTATATGCAGCTATCTTGTAGCTGTATTACAATTAGAGCCTTGTTTTAGTGCCAGCGTGATGAAATTGGTAGACATAGGGGATTCAAAATCCCCCGTTCGCAAGAACGTGGCGGTTCGAGTCCGCCCGCTGGTACCACTTCTTTAGTTAATTAGCGTATATTT
>Ga0105356_10001579_pt1 | contig 22655 bp, 22 predicted proteins | sample GOMGulsemesocosm_3_FD_83502 | JGI IMG/M metagenome (GOLD analysis project Ga0105356, IMG submission 83502) | Methane-oxidizing microbial communities from mesocosms in the Gulf of Mexico - GOM9D Gulf of Mexico | ecosystem: Environmental > Aquatic > Marine > Cold seeps | place: Gulf of Mexico... | reverse complement strand
TGTTACGCTTATCATAACTAAGATACTTGCTTCCGAAGAAGTAGTTATCTTTCGTGTCGACATATTCAGTAAGAACCTTGGTACTTACTTCAAATGCCCACACAGTTTATTTGAATACTAATTGTTAAAGAACGTTTTATCTCAACCAACATAACTCGTTAAAGCTAAGTGAGAGAAGCGCTTCGAACCGTTTGGCCGTTGCGTTAGGAGGCGTATAATACGCTTTCCCGTTTCGAAGTCAACACCTAATTTCAAACTCTTTATAGAAAAGTTAGAAGAAGTTGTTTTCCTCTCTAAACCGTTATTAACCTCAACTAACGTTACCCGCTAAATGATGCTCTGCCCCGTTTCAGTGAGGCGCATTATAGAGATCCTTCGACGCTTGGCAAGGGCTATTTCGATCTTTTAATTCGTTCGATGAATAAAGGGACAATTAGTCTATTAAAAATACTAAAAATGATCGTTTTTCAGATCTTTTATATACGTAAGTCACAAATCGCTAATACGTTTGCATATTATTTGTTCTATTTTTGGTACAAAGCTAGTATCCCGTGCAAAAGATCTTTATTATATTGCGGTTAAGTTTTTATTTTTCTTCATTAATTTTAGGTTATTTTATGAAAGCTACTAAGTTAGGTCCTTTCCTTATTACATTTGTATTAGCCGGCGTCGGCTTTTTCATACTTCCATTCATCTCTGAGCAGTTTGCAGACAGCGCAGCCGTATTTGCGATAGGTATTGCTTTAGGTGGTGCTACTGTTGCGCTCCTTAGCCCAGCTTCTGCATCGGCTGCATCTCAAAACGTTTCAGAGGCTCGCCAAACACTTTACGTGGGCAACTTACCTTATCGTGCGAATGAAACAATTGTGCGCGAACTATTCGAAACCTACGGTACGGTTAGTTCTGTTCGTTTGGTAAAAGATAAGCAAACTGGACGCCGTCGCGGCTTTGGTTTCGTGACTATGGATGATCAAGGCGCTGCGAAAGCAATGGCAGAGTTAAACGATCACGAATTTCAAGAGCGCGTTTTGAAAGTACGTGAAGCGAAAGAGAAGACAAACCAGGACCATGCTAACCCTGTTTCACACTAATTGACTTAGTGCATTAAACAAAGCTGGTTAAACCCTTCTTGCGTTAAGCTCTGAACAAGCAGCTTATCCAAGTCGTCTTTGGTATAGAACGCTCGGTCCATTTTTTGGCCGGGCGTTTTTTTATCGTTTTCACCTATCAAGGTAACAACTCGGTTGGCGATCGCCGCACCAGAGTCAACGAGATATATTTTATTATTGGTCACACGACTTATATAGGTACCCAATAAAGGGAAATGTGTACAACCTAAAACGATAGTATCCACCTGATTGATAAACGGTGCGCATATCAAAGCTAACTCATCCATATTCGGTGCGATTCCACGATAAGCATCTTCGGCCATCGCAACTAGCTCATTACTTCCTACTTTAATTACCTGACATCCTGATGCGTGATCAGATATAAGTGACGCAATGTAGCTTCTGTTAATCGTGCCTTCGGTAGCCAATAAGCCAATAGCGCCGTTCTTGCTGTAACTTGCAGCGGGTTTTATTGCTGGAACGACACCAACGACGGGAATATCAAGTTGCTCACGTAATGCGGGTAAAGCGGCTGTGCTTGCTGAATTGCATGCAATGACAACGAGTGACGGTGAGTATTGTGAGACGAACTTACTGACGAGTGACGTGATACGCGAGACTAATTGCGCTTCGCTTAATTCGCCATAAGGATAAAACGCATTATCAAACAGGTAATCGATACTAAGGTCTGGGAGTTGCTGTTTAATCTCTCGAAACACACTGATGCCACCGATGCCAGAGTCAAACATTAGAATACGACTTGCCAAAAAGATAACCTCAATAACGAATACATTAATTAGTACGCTATTCTCGCTTAATCCATAGCTATTCGACAAGCCTTTCTTTTAATGTGGGCTACTGCGCATTAAGTAACTGCTGATTAAAGTCGGTGAAATCACTACTCGACTTCATCACTAAATCATCAACAAGGTCTACTTGTTGTTGCGCTATCTCTTGCATCATCTGTTTTAGATTATCTCCGGCAAATAATTCTTGTCCTTGTGCCATCACCTGATTAAGATCTTTCATATAAGGAGAGAGTGTTGCGATAGGTGAAGCGCTAGTGTCAGATACATAATTTTGCATAAGGGAGACTTGTTTAACTTCTTGGAAATCCAATGCGTATTGCGCTATTTGGCTTTGGTCAAAGTCGAGGGTATTCGCTTGCTGCCAAGCTTGTTCGATATCACCATTAAAAAATTCATCCGCCAATTGACCAATATCTTTAACTAAGCTGGCCACAGATTTTAGTTCCTCTTCGTCAAGCGACCCGTGCACCTCAAAACTAAAAGAGTGACTACTACTAAGATTCATCTCGGATCTAAAACTACCGCCATCTGCTGATTGGCTATATCCCAACGACATACTATTGCTAAAGTTAATGTTAATCTCGTCGCCATCTAAGGTTGTGATCGAAATACTACCTTCCTCATGCTCGGACATGGCTAACTCTTCCGATATGATAGAGACACTAGGCTGAGGATTTAATAGTTTTTGATGCAGCGCATCGATACCGCCCTGAATAAGGTCGTAGCTTTTATCCATGCCTTGTTTTACATCGTCACTCAGCATATTCATATCACCGAGCTCTTCTCGTGCTTGCTCAAATCCCATATCGACACCAGCGCGAGCCTGCTCAAACATCTCATTGAGCTTGTCGTCACTCGCACCACTATCTTTTGCGCCTTGAATCACACCCGATACAAAATCTAGGACATTTTTAGCGACCTCTTCAAAATCAAACGAAATTGGCTCAACGTCGATTTTATCAAGGATGGAAGACTGCTCAGTGTTAACAGATACATTATAGCTACTCGACGAAGAGAAACTAAAAGATCCATCAAGCTTGAGCTCTCGATTTAGTGCAGCCATCAGTGACTTCGCGCCAATATACAATTGCTGATTAACGCCAAAGCCTGGATTTTCTAATTTATCCTTAGCCATAGAGTCGGTCGGCGGTTGTTCAACATTGTCACGCCCCTCTGGCTTTCGTGGCATAAGGTTCTGATTTACAGGAGAAGTTGGCTGTTGGATTTTCATACGTGCTCCGCGACTGATGATAGCAATAATAGTATATCGGCAATTAGATGCAAAACTTAACGTGTTTTGTCTAATTTTCGTGCAAAGCTACTGGACAATTTCTTTAATTACCCTAGAATCTGCGCCATTAAATTCCCCTAGGAAAAATTCCATGCTGCCAGGTCTAGTTGATGTTGCCAATTACGAAAAGCAACTAACAGAAAAAGAAGACTTTCTTAAAGAACGTTTTGAAGCCTTTAATCCACCAACACTAGAAAGCTATCGCTCAGCGACACAAAACTATCGCCTGCGCGCTGAGTTTCGAGTGTGGCATGACAATGAAGACCTTTACCATATTGTATTTAACTCTCAAACTAAAGAAAAAGTCAGAGTTGACCAATTCCCATCGGCATCAGTATTGATCAATGACGTGATGAGCGCGTTGATGGACGAACTCAAAGGCAATCCTGCGTTGCGCTTTAAATTATTCCAAATCGATTATCTATCGACCCTAAGTGGTCAGATTATTGTTTCAATGCTGTACCATCGCCAACTTGATGAGAAATGGCAAACTGAAGCTATCGCATTAAACGAGCGCCTTAATCAACAATTTGATTTGAAACTAATCGGCCGAGCCCGTAAACAGAAAATCAGTTTAAGCGATGATTTTGTGATTGAGAAACTCAATGTTGATGGCCAAGAGCTGATCTATAAACAAGTGGAAAACAGCTTTACCCAACCAAACGGTGGCATCAACCAACAGATGTTGGAATGGGCAATCGATATTACTAAAGATGCAACCGGTGACTTACTCGAACTGTATTGTGGTAACGGCAACTTCTCACTAGCACTAGCGAAGAATTTCGATCGCGTATTAGCGACTGAAATTGCCAAACCGTCAGTTGATTCTGCGCAATATAATATCAGTGAGAATAATATTGATAATGTTACGATCCTAAGAATGTCGGCGGAAGATTTCACCAGTGCGATGCGTGGCGAGCGTGAGTTTAGGCGATTACAAGGTATTGATTTAGCGAGCTTCAATTGTAATACGATCTTAGTCGATCCACCTCGCGCTGGCTTAGATGATGAAACGCTTAAAATGATCCAAGGCTACGACAATATTATTTATGTATCGTGCAACCCTGAAACATTGGCCAACAATCTAGAGATACTGACTCAAACTCACAACATCACTCGATTTGCATTGTTCGATCAATTTCCATATACCCATCATATGGAATCAGGCGTTTACCTGACTCGTAAGTAGCATCGGATAAACGTGATAGGCTTATTTATTAGCGTTAAATAAGCCTACTTTATGTAACATCCAAAATACAATCGCCATACAAACCATCAGCGGTAAAAAGTTACTGCCAATCTCCGGTAATAACACACGAATACACACCGCATAACCCAAGGCCCCAACCACGAAGCTAGCACCTGTTAATAGTGGAATATCTCCTTCCATCGCCCGTGATTTATACTGTTGTAACATACAATAAAAAGCCAATAGGCAACTGACTAATGGAAAGATAGAAAAGGCCACTTCATTTAACGTGACACCACAAAGTGTTGCGTTGGCACTCGCGCCCGCAACCAGTGAAAAAATAAGTACTTTTCTGTCTTCTGGTGAAATTGAAAGCATCTACACAGTCTCCGTTTTTGTTTGCATTGATTGCGCACCGTTGGCAATCATCTCCAATTGTAAAATAACCTTATCAGCGAGTTGTTTACGTCCTTGGGACGTAATATCAAGCGCTTCTGCGCCAGCATTAAACACAATAACCAACATCGCCTCACTTTGAAGTGTAGCTAAAGATTTATCCAACGACGTGCTGTGGGTCAAATAATCCGTTAACTCTTCGACAAAATGACGTATCTCACGATTAACCGCCTGTCGAAAAGCCGCCGAGTTGCCAGACCGCTCCTGCAATAATAACCGAAAAACATTGGGGTGTGAGGTCACAAACTCCATAAAGGTATCGGTAGAAATCTGAATCGTACCACCGCCTTTGTTGATCCGTTGCCGCGCCTTACGCATCAACTGACGAAGCATTAACCCGCCCTCATCAACCATGGTCAGCCCTAGCTCATCCATGTCTTTAAAGTGACGATAAAATGATGTTGGCGCGATACCCGCTTCCCTTGCGACCTCTCGTAGGCTTAAGTTAGAAAAGCCATGCTCAGCAGACAGCTGATTAAATGCTGCATCGATTAGCGAACGCCGTGTTTTTTCTTTTTGTTGAGCTCGAACACCCATTTACACACACCCAAATATTATCTATGCCCTATAGAGTAATAGAACCCTTAATTTTGCACAATAAAATGGTGTTACTTTTTATTATTACCAGTGAGTAATAATAAAATTTTCAGTAAATCACAATTTAAGTGTCGATATTCCACGAGCCCTACATATCATGTTGTGTATCAATAACCCGCGGTGCGAATTTTTTTATTTGCAAACTCTTGCCCATCTTTGAGCGCTTGATCGATGGTAATATTCCCCGTGATAATTTGATTTATTTTACCCCCGACATGCCCCCCAATTGCGGGAAATTCGGGTATTGCAACTGACTGCAATCCTCGATACGGGCTCTGCTTCAATGTCGGATGATTAGGATTGCTTTCCTCAATCGCATTGAGAACATAATCTGCGTAAGGGGCAACGCTTTTGTAATGTTCATTATAGGTGGAGTATCGTGTTCCCGGAGGTACTGCTCCCCACCCTTTTTCGTGAGCTACGAGCTCAATGTACGCTTTAGATGTCGCCCAAGTAATGAAATCTGATGCCTCCTGAGAATGAGCAGTTGATGCCGGGATTGCTAAAGACCATATCCATTGCCATTCGGTAGCACGTCCATCCACTCCTGTCGGTGCAGGCGCATAACTAACCGAGTCAGAAACCTTGGATCGACTAGGATCAAATAATGTGCTCGCTGCAACGGTGGCATCCATCCACATACCGCAATGACCATTAGCAAAAAGCGCTAATGACTCCATATAACCATTCTTATCACTATCAGGAGGACCATATTGCGTCACAAGTTCAACATACAGGGAAACAGCTTTTCGCCATTGAGGAGAGTCGATTTTAGCCTGCCAATTTACATCAAACCATTGGCCACCAAAAGCATTAACCATCGAGGTCAATAGTGCCATATTTTCCCCCCATCCTGCTTTCCCTCTGAGGCAAATACCATAAATGCCATTGCTTGGATCATGTAACTTTGAAGCCAACATTTTAATTTGCTCCCAGGTTGGTGATTCTGGCATCTCTAACTTCGCTTGTAAGAACAAATCTTTTCGGTAATAAGTCATGATGCTTTCAGCATAAAAAGGCAACGAAAACAGTTGTTTTTTAAACATTAGACTGCCGCGTACATTCTTAATCAAATCTTTTTCATCATACTCTTGAGGAAGGCCTACGATGGGTGTTAACCAGCCCCTTTCTGCCCATATTGGGGTTTCATATCCACCAATGGTCAGGATGTCATACTGGCCATCAGATATAGCCAAATCACTTAACAACCGACGACGTAGGACAGTCTCATCAATGACCAACCATTCTAACTCGATATCTGGATGTTGTTTCTCATATATAGAAGATAGCCGTTGCATCGTTACCATCTCTGGATTGTTTACCGTTGCAATACGTAAAACTTTTTTGTCATGTTTACGTGCTAACAACAAACCATGCTTGTACAAAATGGTATCGAGAGTGCCATTATTAGTGATTTTTTTCAGACCCTGTTCAAATAAGTAATGAGCTTGCTTACCAAAAGGATGATTTCTTGAAAAGCCGATGTGAAAGCCAACTGGCGCTATCGATTCCTTATTAAATTCCAGTTTACCAATTAAGCTTGGTAACCTATCGACCATCAGATCGGCGGCGATATACTTATCAACAAAGAGATAATCAATACGATCTAGCATAAGCATACCAAGAAGTTGCTCATTGGTATTAATCTCAATAAATGTAGCCGTGTCATAGACCCTTTTAAGAGAGGGCGTAAGTGATCCAATTTTGATTCCAATCACTTTATCTTTAATCACGTAAGGTGAATTCACACTTTGTTTTTTTCTCAACAAGCCAGGTCTTGTTCCTGGCATCGGTGAGGAAAAGATAAAATCTCGGCTTTGTGCAGAATCTAAAAGAAGTGGGTAAACACCCACGACATTGCCTTTAGCAGATTGATAGACTGCTCGTTTTACCGGATAAAAATCGATATCAATCGTGTTATTAGAAGCCTTGAAAGCAGCAGTTACCACTTCGCTAATAGCCCCTTGGTGCGCTAACTCATGACCAACATAAGGATGTAACTCGAACGTTGAAAGAACCATCTGTTCGGCTTTAGCTATACTGCTCAAAAGTAGTAAGCATAAAAAAGTATGAATCAATCTTACATTTGACTTGAACAACCTCGGTACTAAAAGACAGCCCATGTACTTTTCCTTTCGATCAAAAGAGAAATAAGTATAAGCTTATAAACTACAAACCGTCCAGTACACGTGCAATACATCACAGATGAAACTACGATGAAGTACCTTGTATTGATCCAGACTTATCATTGTCATCAAGAGAGACTATGATCAAACTACAAAAATGAATGAAAACCTCAAACTATTAGAAATTTTCAGGAGACTACACTTGAACTGCCGAAGCACTTTAGCGTACACTTGTAAGCTCAATAGTATTAATTAGGAAACTCCATGGCAAAGCCACCTATTATTTGGACCAACGTTATTATATTTAGTAGCACAATGCTGGCGATGTTAGTGCTTGTTCCTTGGTATCAGTACGCTGTTGGTTTTGACGCATTCACCATTGTCGCCGCCATTATCAGCCTTTTCTACTGTGGTATGTCTATCACGGCGGGTTATCATCGTTTATGGTCGCATAAAACATATAGCGCCCATTGGAGTGTCCGTCTCTTTTTTGCCATCGGCGGTGCATTTGCGATGCAAAACTCGGCATTACATTGGGCAAGCGATCATCGTGTCCATCATAAATTTGTCGATGACAACGACAAAGACCCTTACAGCGCTAAGAAAGGTTTTTGGTATTCTCATATTGGCTGGATGTTGCGTCATTATCATCAAGATACGTACAACGATTACAGCAACTGTCGCGATCTTCAAAAAGATCCCATCGTGATGTGGCAGCATAAGCATTATTTAATTCTAACGATATTAACGAACGTTGGCTTTGCTGTTGCAGTTGGGTTTGCCAGTGGCGCTATGGTTGGTAGTTTGATTGCGGTTGGCGTAACACGCTTAGTGTTGAGTCATCACTTTACGTTCTTTATCAATTCATGGGCTCACATGTGGGGTAGCCAACCTTATACCGATAAAAATACCGCCAAAGATAACGCATTGTTAGCATTATTTACCCACGGTGAAGGCTATCATAATTTCCATCACATCTTCGAGATGGACTATCGCAATGGCATCAAATGGTATCATTACGATCCAACCAAATGGTTAATCAAAGGATTGTCTCTCGTTAAGTTGACCAGCGGATTACGTAAAACACCACAGCTAAAAATCGAGCAAGCTAAATTGGCGATGGTATTAAAACGTAGCACACAGCGCTTAGATTTACGCCACGACGCCGAAGAAATGAAGTTGAAATTACAAGCGGAATACGAACAGTTGGTGATAAAACTCAATGCATTCTATTCATTGAAAAAGCGTTTATTTGAGAATAAGAAACGTCAACTACTCGAAGAGTATGATGTGCAGCAATTGAAAGACCAAATCAGTGATTTGCAACAATCATTTGAGTTGCAGCGCCAAGACTGGCTCAGATTAGCTAGCCACGCTTAATAAAAATAGCCAGCATCTGCTGGCTATTTTATTTGTTGGCTAATTCCAAACTCAACCCGATGCACTTCATCACATTGTGTGGCAACAAACTGCCCAATAATCCCTGTAAAATCGACAAAACGTCGCGATTGTTCGTCCAGCGGGATCACCCCGCTGCCCACATCATTAATCACAAATATAATATGACAATCAATGGCGAACAGCGGTGATAACTGCGCTATCAGCTCTTCCTGAGATTCAGTTAAATGATTAAATATCCACATCGATAAGCAATCGATTAAGTATGTCTTTCCTGACTCGATAACCTGAGTCAAATCACCAAAGTGCTCAATAGTAATGAAGTCTTGTTGGCGCTGTTGTTGATGTTTAGAGACTCGTTCGGCCATCGCGTGATCATTATATGAGTTATCATAGGTGGCGATATAATACGGCTTTTGATTCGCCATGCTTAACGCCGCAGCCGAAGCAGCATTGCTCTTGCCACTTTTTTGACCGCCAAAGTATAGAATTTTCATCGATTATTTATTGCCGTAACATTGAGTGGGATATCTTAACAGTTCACTAAAAAATACGACAGTATTTGGCAATTACAATTAACGTCATTGATTTCTCATCAAAAAATCACCATGATAACTTAATTAACATTTTTTATAGAGCCGATAATGAAACTATATGAGTTTGCACCTGCACCCAATGCACGACGAGTAAATATTTTTTTAGCGGAAATCGATTTGTCGATTGAACGTATTCATGTAGACATTCGCGCTGGAGATAATCTAACGTCCGAGTTTAAAAACAAAGCACCCAATGGCCTGATCCCTTATTTAGAATTGGAAGATGGAACTTGCATTGGTGAATCGGTTGCAATTTGTCGTTATTTAGAAAGCGTCAATGGCCACAGTAATGATTCCTTGTTTGGCAATTCGCCGTTAGAGATTGCCAATATAGAAATGTGGCATCGGTTAATCGAGTTTCAAGTGTTTATTCCGGCGCTGCAAGCATTTAGAAATATCACCGGCATCTACGCCGATCGAGAAAATACGAACCCCGAGTGGGGCGAAGAATCTAAACAACGCTATCACGCTATATTACCGACCTTAGAACAGCAGTTAACTAACAATACGTTTATCGCTGGTGAGAAGTTTTCAGTTGCTGACATTAGCTTGTTCTGTATTATTAATTTCATGCGCGTACTTAAGTTAACTGTTAGTGATGACATGCCGAACCTACAACAGTGGTTCGCTGCCATGGAGGCACGTGATAGTGTTATAGCCACCGAGCCCGCCAAAAAATAAGACCTATGAATAATCACTTCTGACACGATTTACTGCGTTTTTCCATCCTTGGTAAAACGCATCACGCGAATGTTTTACCATCGTGGGGGTAAATTGTTTTTCGCATTGCCACTTATCCTCGAGTTCCGCGAGGGATTTAAACACTCCAGCTTTTAAACCGGCGAGATAAGCAACGCCTAATGCGGTCGTTTCGGTGATATGCGGCCGCTCAACGGTGGCGCCTAAAATGTCAGCGAGAAACTGCATCATCCAACTGTTTGCCACCATCCCGCCATCAACGCGCAATGCGATTGGCCGTTGCCCATCATTTTCCATCGCCTTTTGAAGGTCTTTCGTTTGATAACAAATTGATTGCAAGCTAGCACTCACTATTTCTTTAATCCCGGTATCACGAGTTAGGCCAAAGATTGCACCGCGGGCATCAGGATCCCAAAAAGGTGCCCCTAAACCGGTAAACGCTGGCACCATATAAACCCCATGATCCAATGGTGTTTTCGCGGCCAATGCTTCGGTCTCTTTGGCATCATCAATAATGTGTAAGCCATCGCGTAACCACTGCACCGCTGCCCCAGCGATAAATATACTACCTTCAAGTGCATACGTGACCTCGCCATTGAGACGATAAGCGACCGTTGTTAGCAATCGATTGTTCGACAACAGCGCGCGCGGCCCCGTATTAGCCATCATAAAACACCCCGTACCATAAGTGCTTTTTGCCATCCCCTCGCGAAAACAAGTTTGGCCAAACAACGCTGCTTGCTGATCACCCGCAATTCCTAGAATGGGGATCTCAACGCCAAATAGAGTCTTGTCGGTTACCCCAAAGTCATCTGAACAATCCATCACTTGAGGCAACAGGCACGCAGGAATATCAAATAATGCGAGAAGCTCTTCGTCCCATTGCTGAGTATGGATATTAAACAACATGGTACGAGACGCATTGGTGGCATCAGTGCGATGTTCCTTGCCGCCCGTGAGTTGCCACAAGACATAACTATCCACCGTGCCAAAGGCCAGCTCGCCACGTTCAGCACGAGCTCGCACACCATCAACATTATTGAGGATCCAACGCAGTTTAGTGGCCGAGAAATACGGATCGATCAAGAGTCCCGTTTTATCTCGAATTAACATTTCCCGTTCATTAGTCTTAATCTGGCGACAGTAATCACTGGTTCTTCTATCTTGCCACACGATAGCCCGATAAACTGGCTCACCCGTTTTTCGATCCCAAACCAACGTGGTCTCGCGCTGATTTGTAATGCCAATCGCTTTAATAAAATCGTCACTTAGGTCTATTTTTTCAATAACTTGCTCACAGCAATACTTCACCGTCTGCCAAATATCGTCAGGCTCATGCTCTACCCAACCGTCATAAGGGAAGTGCTGTTTAAATTCCCTTTGGGCTGCACACTTACGGTGGCCGCCATCATCAAACAGAATGGCTCTAGAACTTGTCGTTCCTTGATCTATTGCTAAAAGATAATCTGTCATGATTTATTCACTTTAGTCTGCTATTTAGCTTACGTTATACGGCCGAAGCCAAAATTACAAATCGCCTCAATGTTTGCTAAGCTAAAGTTAAGTAGCTTAATTAAAGAAGACACGATGGCCAATACAACAAAACAATATGACCTCCTAGTGATAGGCGGAGGTATCAACGGTGTAGGTATTGCTGCTGATGCAGCAGGTCGTGGCCTGAACGTTATGTTATGTGAAATGAACGACTTAGCGTCTTCAACATCCTCTAAAAGTAGCAAACTGATTCACGGTGGCTTACGTTATCTTGAACACTTTGAATTTCGATTAGTCAAAGAAGCCCTCGCTGAACGTGAAATATTGTTACAAAATGCACCTCACATTATTCAACCATTACGATTTCGTCTTCCTCATCGTCCTCATTTACGCCCCGCGATAATGATACGTGCTGGACTGTTCTTGTATGATCACCTCGCAAATCGCATCACATTAAAAGAATCGCAAAGTATTAGTTTTGGTGATAATAGCCCACTGATTAAAGCAATCAGCCGAGGTTTTGAATATTCAGACGCATCAGTTGATGACTCTCGCTTAGTAATTATCAATGCCATTGCCGCTAAGAATCATGGCGCAACAATCTTAACCAGGACACGCTGTACTAGCGCCCAACGCGTTGGTTCGCTATGGCGAATCTGTCTTGAGGATACCCTAAGCGGTGAAACGAAAACCGTTACTGCCAAAGTATTAGTGAATGCCGCTGGCCCTTGGGTCACTCAGTTCTTTGATGACGCCTTAGCAATCTCCACACCTAAGAAAATAAGATTGGTTAAGGGCAGCCATATTATTGTGCCGCGTATCCATGATGAATCACAGGCATACATTTTACAAAACGAAGACGGCCGCATTGTTTTCGTTATTCCCTACGAAGAGAACTTTTCACTGATAGGCACCACCGATGTCGAACACCTAGGCGATCCTGCCACGGCGTGTATTTCAGACGAAGAAACCCAATACCTTATCTCAGTGGTGAACGATCATTTCAAACATCAAATAAGTGACACTGACATCGTTGCCACTTATGCCGGTGTTCGCCCATTACTTGATGACGAGTCAGATTCACCAGAATCGGTGACTCGTGACTACACATTTGAAGTGGACCAGCCAGCTGGCCAAGCACCATTACTATCGGTTTTCGGCGGTAAAATCACGACCTACCGTAAACTCAGTGAGGCTGCCGTCGATGGCATTATTAGCCACTTTCCAGATGCGGAAGAATGCTGGACTGCCAACGCTCGTTTACCTGGCGGTGACTTTGATACACACCATCAATTGCAGACACACATCTCGCGTTCACACCCATATTTATCACATTCATTAGTGAAGCGATTTGTTCGTTCGTACGGCACACTAGCAAACGAGTTACTTAAAGATGTTAAACAACTGTCAGATATGGGACAGCATTTTGGATGCGGGCTATACGAAGCCGAAGTGCAATACCTGATTGAAAACGAATGGGCAATTGAGTTAGAAGACATCATCTGGCGCCGCACTAAATTAAGCCTACGCTTAACTAACCGCGAACAAGAAGACCTAGCAGGATTTCTACAAAACTATCATCAGAGTATGCAACACGGCTCTGTGATTAGGCTTGTCGAAAATAACTGATCTGAGTTATTAAACTGGGTTGACTAAACAACACAAGCCGCTTAGTTTAAAGCATCCCAAACTTTGGTAACAACATCTCATGAACCGTATTATCACGCTATTAATAATAACCACCTGCCTTACTGCTTGCCAAAGCGTGGGAACCATTCAAGCGCAGAGTAATAGCTTCACGTTGTATTTCATGCGCCATGCCGAAAAAGCGAAAATCCCCAAAGGCGATCCGCAACTTATCGAACAAGGGGTACAGCGCGCCAACAATCTCGCAGTAATGTTATCCACCATTCAGCTAGATAAGATATACAGTACCGATTATCAACGCACCCAACAAACCGCAGCGCCAACGGCAAAAGCCCAAGGGATGCAGGTGACATCATACAACCCGAGCCAACTGCCAGCGTTTGCTAAAGTACTATTAGCGAATCAACAAACCGCGCTCATCGTCGGTCACAGCAACACCACGCCGACACTTGTTGGCTTAACAGGTGGCAAAGCACAAGTAATCAGTGAATCTCAATTTGGTGATTTATTTCAGGTTACTATCGATAAAGATGATCGCAGCGTTATTTCATTCAAACACGTGATGGTGCCAGTAAAATAAAACTGGCGCAGAGAAGCTTACGCGATTAGTTATTCTCCTCTCCGATTAGCTCTATTAACTGAGCAACCGAGGGTGCAAATATTTTGGCAGCGCAACATGATCTTATTGATGAATAATGAGCCTGCACAATAGTGGTCGCCAGACCTAAATCTATTAACGCTCCGGTCGGTTGTGGCATAATGAGGTCGACATTGTGTTGATTTAAATGATGAATCATTCCACAAGAATCAATCAGCATATCATCTTGCTGGTATCCAAAAAAATGAAGGTCAGTGTCGCTTTTCCATTGTTGAAGATCGGCGATATACGTTAATTCATCATCGCCTGAAAATTTTATGATTGCTGGCCAGCTAGCCATTTGTGTACCCCGAATAACAACACCGAATAGAACAATAATAATACTAGCATAGTTTAAATTGGTCAAAGAGTAGTGAGGTTAGTCGCGTTATGTATCAGCAGCACCAACGCAACTAATATATCGTTTAGAGAGTGAATCCACCACGCCTTTATCAGAAAACAAATCGCCTTCAGAGCCTAATATTCTATCTGCACATGCAGCGCTATAAGTCTCTAAATTATGCAGACAAGAATCGATCGTTCGTCCAATGTCAGATTGAAGGCTTTGGTCATGACACAAAGAGGTCGAAAACTCCCTAAACCCGACAAGAATCTCGTCTAACGTTACCGATGAATCTTCCAGCTTTTTATAAATATCATGATGAGTCTTCACTTCAATACTAGGTTTGAAAGGTAACTCACCGTAAGACATATAATAGCCACCAATGAAAATTAACAAAATTAGAATATACTTCATGGTATTCCTTAATTAACAGCAAGATACTGATTCAGTAATCTTATAATAGGTCGATATTAAGCAATAATGTTTTGTCTTTTAATCAATGTTGTTATTGCTCAATAATCACCACCAAGAAAGTACTACAATACACAATTACAATCAATAAGTTACAAAAGAATAAGAGCGTTAATAGAGCGATTGTAATGCTGAGCCTGCTTTTAGGTCGATAGTGCAATAGCTTAGTTGCCATAAAGCGCTTCCTCCATGCGTAATACCGATTGGTTATTTCAAAGGAAACGACTCAAGACTCGATAAGATATTGACGTGATATGTGGCATTGGTTCATATGTTGAATGAAGAGTTTCAAGCAAAGGAACTGCGGTAGCCACGTGGGGTTAGCTGTGTCAGTTTGGTAAACAGGCGGCGGAATGCACTGACATCATCATAACCGACTTTATTGACGATACGCTCTAATGACAAATCGGTGTTTTCCAATAATTGCTTTGCGGCATCCACCCGCAGTTGTTGTAAATAGCTTGACGGAGTCATTCTCACCGCCGCCTTAAATCGCCTGATGAAGGTGCGTTCACTCATCGCACAATATTCACTCATGTCTTTAATGCTAATACTTTGCGCTAAATGATGCTGCAACCAGTATTGGCAATCACTAATCGCCTTGTCTTTATGTCCCAATGCGCGCTGCACATTCATGTACGGTAACTGCGACAAACGATTATTATCAACCAGTAATACTCGTGATAGCTGGCTCGCCAATTGATGGGATGCCATCTTACCGATAACACTAAGGCACAAACTGGTGTAAGCAGTTGTCGCGCCAGCGGTGAGCAGCTGACCCGCATCAACCACTAATTTATCCATCACCAACTCGATGTTGGGATAATGCTGCGAAAAACGCTCCGCAAGCCACCAACTGACGGTGGCCTGAGAATGGTCGAGTAAGCCAGCTTGCGCCAAAGTAAAACTGCCGGTACAAAAAGCGCAAATGGTACTACCCTGCTGCTGAATTTTCTTAAGGTTGTCATTGAAGTGGCTTATGTTAATCAGGTGCTTAGATAAACTTGAATCATCATTGTATTGAAAGCCACCGATTAGCAGTAGGTCGATAGTGTCTATCTCACTTAGCGTCATAGTGGGTGTCAGCGTTAAGCCCACCTTACAGTGCACGGGTTGGTCATCGACCGACAATAGCCTAACATCAAACAAGTCATCAACCTGAGATGGGTCAACGTGGTGTGCTAATGAATTGGCAATATTAAATAAATCAGCAGGACCAACAACGCTCGATGGCATGCAACCATCAAATATTAATACAGCGACTCTTTTCATGACTATCTCTTATCGAACAAAAAACAACGTGGCAATCTTAGCACTAAAAATGTCATTTACGCCACTTATCACTTGAGTCGCATTGCTTTAAGATTAATCATCAATTAAATAAGGAGTTCTGTCATGAAACGAATATGTCTTAAAACTGCCGCCGTCGTAGTGTTAGTCAATCTCGCTGCGATATTTTATCTAAATTTTAGTAACGACCTCACCTTAGCGACTCAGTTTTTAGCGCTACCTTGGCTAATGATCCAATCATTGCTAGTGCTGTCATTCGCCAACAGTTGCGAAGGAGAGAGATAATGGAACAGCAGTCAATTTTATATCCCATCGCGGCGCAACTTTTACTCATTTTGATCGCAGCCGTGCTAACCGTCACCCGGAGAATGGCCGGAGTGAAAGCTGGTGACATTAAAGCAAGCAGATTTAAAACCATGGATGTAGCTGACCTAGATCCTAAATACGTGACCCCTAGCAATTGCTTTAACAACCAATTCCAATTGCCGATGGTCTTTATCCTGTTTATTTTGTTTGCGTTACAACTAAACATTATCGATGATTTTTTCATTATCGCCAGCTGGATATTTGTCGCCTTGCGTTATGTACACGCCTACATTCACTTAACTTATAACCACGTGCTACACCGCCTCGGCGCATTTATGGCCGGCGCTGTCGTGTTATATATTTGTTGGGGGCGTTTGCTGTGGATGGTGTTGGGCTAGGTGTTGTTAATTGACGGGAGTTATCAGACTCACTCGTATCTAAAAATACCATTTTATGGCTCAAGACTTTACTTTAAAAGTAGAAAAACTAACCTCGTTATTGACGTGGTTAGTGTTCTAGTAACTGCAGTGTAAAGAGCTCAGATCTGAAGTTCATTACTGAATTAATAATGGCTTTATCCTATCATACACTCCATTATTTTTTATTGTACTCAACATCCTTTCCGCACCTAAAATTGAGATATGGCCTCCATCAGCGCTATATGGAATATTGTTTCCTTTATGATCAAATGTATCTTCAGGGTAAAGTAAACTTTTAGGAATAGAAATAAAGTTCTCTAAGGTCGGTATGCTAACAAGTAGTTCTCTTGATTTCTCAATATTATAGTGATTATTACTCTCATCAATAAGATAGTTTTTGATATCAAACTCATCATCTGACAACAATGTTTCTTTATATTTCTCCCCGATATTTGCATGAAATATCGTCGGGGCAGGAAGGAAAATAACATTTTTCCCCTTCTCGACTAGATAATTAACAAATTCATATACCTCATTACTATAGTCTATATCACTCCTACGGAATGCATCCCAACGCACAGAAAGTATTATAGTGTCGAAATCATCAATATGTTTTTTTGCAAACTTTCTATTCATTAAGCATTGTGCAATATATGCGTTGCCAACTTTGCCATAATCCGAGTTTGAAAATGAAGGGAAACATGAGGCTGAAGTCAATGACAGCATGGAAATATCAAGTTCTAATGCAACTTTCTGCAAAAGTGGTTCGTAATGCCCCAGAAATGAATCCCCAAAAATTAATACATTGGCTTTTTTTTCAATATTCCCTATAAGGCAACTAGTATTATTCTTAAGAAAGCCTACGGCGCCAGTAAAACAATAGCCATACTTGCTTTGGGCCACATCATATTTTTCAACATCTGGTAAGTTAATAAACCTGTAATTAATATATGCATAGTTTCCGCCCCCTAAAACCCCAACAAATAAAGCCATGTACAATGGTTTACACTTTAAATAGCTAGATAAATGTCCAAAATCAACTCTAAACTTGATATTTTCTATGAATTTATTACTCAGAAATCCGAGTAATACCGATAGTACAATACCAAGATAAATGAACATTTCATTTAATGAAAAGTAGTAAATAGCGACAACGATTGGCCAGTGCCATAAGTAGATAGAATATGACCAAGCACCTATTTTTTGAGAGATGATATTACTTGTGATAAAGCTATCGTTTCTCTGTCCTTGGATTATAAGGAATGAACCTAACACAGGAAATATTGCCAGGTAGCCAGGCCAAGGGGTTTCTTTTGATATAAAAAGATAGGAGCCAATAATTAAGACGAACCCAAATCTCTCTACCAGTTTTTTTCTTTCTTCTTTTAAGGCTAAAGGGTAAAGGTAAGCAACGCCACCAATCATCATTTCCCACGCCCTTGTTGGCAGTAAATAATAGGCAGCGTTAGGCCATTTGTAGGTAACTATAATGCAATAGATAAAGCCTAATACAGTACCAAGTAAAACCGTTGCTTTCATCGTTTTTACAGGCATAAACTTTCGCATAACGACAAGCACGAGTGGATAAACTATATAGAATTGCCATTCAACGGATAATGACCATGTATGCAATAGCCATTTTTTGTGTGATGCCGCATCAAAGTAACCAGCTTCTCCCATATATATAATATTAGAGAAGAAGCCTATACTGCTACCCACATGCTTACCTAAATCTCTATGACCGAACGGTGTAAGATAAAACCAACCGAAAACAAGCAATACAATGCAAAGCACCGCTAACGCTGGAATAATTCTATTTGCGCGTGCAATATAAAATTTTAGAACAGAAAATTTTTCTTTCTCTATTTCCCTAAAGATTATCCCTGTCATTAGAAAGCCTGAAATAACAAAAAAAACATCGACACCAGCAAAGCCGCCAGACATCCAAGAGGCGTTAAAATGAAATAGTACAACACCTATAACTGCAATAGCTCTAAGTCCGTTTATATCGCTTCTAAACTGCAAAATAGTGCTCTCTAGAAATTTAAAATGTAATTTTATTTTATACGAATCATAACGCAAGGCAACCATTATTGATGTGCTGATTTAATGGCATAGGACACTTTGATAAAGGATAATATCCGAGTAAATCGAAAGGGATAAATTTAGCACCCGCTAAATTTAGGACACGCATAAAGATATCATTGATATTAAAACTGTTTCCATCATAGTACCATCTATATTAGTTAGCTAGCACTAGACGAGATTCTTGTTTACAGTAATATTCGAGTTAATTAATACTGCATTTCATCTACACCTATAACTTTGATGGTGACATTAACACTGAGCGATTAACTCGTTTTTTATTAGAGGGATTTCTATGCGTGTCCCTTGTTTCCATTTTATTTGCGTTACAACTAAACATTATCGATGATTTTTTCATTATCGCCAGCTGGATATTTGTCGCCTTGCGTTATGTACACGCCTACATCCACTTAACTTATAACCATGTGCTAGACCGCCTCGGCGCATTTATGGCCGGGGCTGTCGTGTTATATATTTGTTGGGGACGTTTGCTGTGTATAGCACTCGCGTAACAATTGGCTTAAAGCTTAAAACTGAAAATAGACAAACGGTGCGTCTGAGTTTGATAAAACTAACATCAAAATAGTTGTCACTGCTAGTGTTATCGCTTGACTAAGTACTGGTAGCCTTGCATAAACGCGCTTCCATTCAAATGTCCAATTGTCTGGGACGTAGTGTGCCAATACGGCAATGGTTAACGCCAACACACCAATAGCACTAACCGGTGTCGCCCAATGCTCAACATTAAGCATGGCGTGAGCATAATTTATGGCACCTTCAACACTGCCACCTCGAAATAACAATCGAGAGAAAGCAATAAGATTAAAGATCCAGAATATCTGCACAATATAACGAACGCCAACATAATCCTTTTCTGGCTGATTGAGCAGTGCCCGCCGAGATCTGGCATAGCGCTCAACACAAATATACGTCCCATGCACGCAGCCATAAAGGACAAAGTTCCAGCCGGCACCATGCCAAATTCCAATCATAATGAACGTGACCATTAAGTTGGCGTATACGTTACCTCGCTTTGCACCACCCAAACCAAAATATAGATAATCCCTAAAGAATGATGACATGGATATATGCCATCGCTGCCAAAAATTTGAGACAGAAATGGCCTTATAGGGACGATTAAAGTTTATCTGCAGTTCATACCCTAAGGTTTTCGCGATTCCTCTGGCAATATCGCTGTACCCTGAGAAGTCCATATACACTTGAAAACTATAGGCATAAATCCCTAATAATAGAAAAACTGGTGAGTAGTTCGACGGATCTGAAAATGCAGGATCGACAAAATGAACGGCAAGAACATCCGCAATTGCGACCTTCTTAATATAACCCCGTAAGATTAGTGCGATCCCATGTTCAAATGACGGAACAACACCGCGAACGTCGCTGGATAATTGCGGTAAAAAATCCTTAGCGCGCACGATAGGCCCTGCAACTAGTTGTGGAAAAAATGAGACGAACAGTGCAAAATCTCTAATACTTTTTACCGACTTGGTATTGCCTTTATATATATCTATCGTGTAACTAATTGACTGAAAAGTGTAAAATGATATACCGACCGGTAACACAATATTAAGATAAGCGACTTCTCCAGAGAATCCGACTGAGGTTAATAACTCATTCATCCCCTCAATGAAAAAATTGGCGTACTTAAAATAACCAAGTATTCCCAAACTGGAACACAGTGATACCCACAACCAAACTCGCTGACAAAATTGAGATTTTGCTTGTTCTATTTTCGGGCCAACCACATAGTTAATTAACGTGATCAGTAATAATAGTCCTGCAAATCGCCAATCCCAACACATATAAAAATAATAGCTCGCGATGAGTAAGAGCGTTTTCTTTGCACTCGGATAACTTTCAAAACAGACCCGAGCGAGTAATAGCACCACTATAAAAGAAAGTAGAAAGTGAAAAGAATGAAAGGCCATAATCTCTCCGTCAGCTATTCTTTAAAGTACTCATTGAGTATGTTGGCTGCCACAAGCTCACTTGCTAGCTGTGTACCTTTTAAAGAGAAGTGAGTTGCATCGCTAAAATGTAGTTCGCCGCCGGGTAACAATCGGTCTAATCGCAACACCCGCTGCCCAAATTTTTCGCTGTAACGAGTGAGTAATTCATTGTGCTGGTCATAAACATCATGCAAGCCATCGACACTGAAACAGCTATTATAATAACGAGCAGTTACTGACAGTTCTTCTTGCTCTTCAAGCGGCATATCTCGACGAAATGCTCTAGCCATAGTAATAGTCAGTATCGGGATGTCGATGGCATTAGCATTCTCAAAGAATTTTTGTAAGGTAGTTTGATACCGATGGCTATCGAGTTCCTTAGCGGATATTTTATTTAATAGCTCAAATTTAGTGGTGCGTAACCACATCGTATTTTTGATCGCGAGGTCGACCAGCAGTGACCATTTAGGCAACTTAATATTGACCAATGAATGGGAGGGTTTAGCCTGTTCTGTTGCGCAATAGCCACTAATATCATTGAAACCGGCATACCACACTATTAGGTCTGGTTGGTATGGTAAAACAACGCCATTTAGCAGGCTTATTTGGTTATCCACGGTATAGCCAGCAATACCTGCGTTAATGACGTTTACTCGTGGCAACGATTTCTCGAGTAAATATTGCAGTTGATAGGACCATGTATCTTCATTGTTCTTTGAGTAGGTTCCCATCACCGTCGACGCGCCTAAGAGCGCAATTCTTATTTCTTTATCTTGCTTCTCTAGAGGGATCTCTGGGCTACGAAGTCCCATGCTGTTCGATCTTATGGCATTAATTTTGCCGTCAATAAACGAATTTTTGGTTAACAGTTTTAACCCTAACTGCGGATCAAATTGATAGGCCGTGGCCCCTGAAGCGATATTAAACACGCTTTGGCCATAACGAATGTGTGAACGGACCTGTAGCGCCAACTCTATGGCGAGTAGGATAACAATGGTTAAGAAAAGCGTTTTAAAAAACGTTCTATTGTCCAGAATCAACTCCATCGACTACGGCAACTCGTCACTGCTAAATGAGCAACAATGTTACTATCAGGTATCTATTAGTTTTCGTATATGCAAGCTTAGCAGTGAATCAACATACTGCAAGATATCGCTGGTCAGGAATGGGATAGTAGATATAAAAAAGGCCCCATCGTCATGAGGCCTTTAATATTCAATGTCTAAATTGACACTTTATAACTTTATGTGATCTAGAAGGGGAATGAACACATAAAATACAAGGTGGGTGAGTGAGTAATCAACAACAACCATAATAAATAAGCATCTAACAACAATGCATAAAATCTTAATCTACAGAAAACTTAATTTATGTAGATTAATAAGTGGACCCTCAAAATCGGACACGATCTTATGTGATTAATCTGCTTTAATAACGTAAGCGGTGATTTAACCCCACCTACTAATGTTCATGGGCTTCTAGAATAATAATCTCACGATTTATTTAATTGAGATTAACATGGCAACACACCAAAAAATTGAGCACTGGCAGTCCGTTTTCGACTCACAACGTGACAGTGGATTAACCATTGCAAGCTTCTGTCAACAACATAAAATCAATATCTCAACCTACTATGCTTGGCGAAAAAGGTTGCTTGGAGCAGCTCAAGAAACTAAGAAAAATAATCAACAGCTCGTCCCACTCTTCGTTAATGACCCCGTGG
>Ga0105356_10001577_pt1 | contig 22685 bp, 17 predicted proteins | sample GOMGulsemesocosm_3_FD_83502 | JGI IMG/M metagenome (GOLD analysis project Ga0105356, IMG submission 83502) | Methane-oxidizing microbial communities from mesocosms in the Gulf of Mexico - GOM9D Gulf of Mexico | ecosystem: Environmental > Aquatic > Marine > Cold seeps | place: Gulf of Mexico... | reverse complement strand
TTACCCAATGCCAGTCAACTCGTTTATGGCTGTATGGGATTAGGCGGACACTGGACTCAAGATCCGCTCACTAAAGACGATTTCAGCTTAGCTCATCAAGTCGTTGAGCAGGTGTTGTCAGATAATATCAACGTCTTTGATCATGCTGATATTTATCAGTTTGGTAAGGCTGAACAAGTTTTTGGTCAAGTGTTAAAAGATAATCCAGCGCTTAGAGAGCAGATGATCATTCAATCTAAATGTGGCATTCGTTTTCAAGATGATAACGGTCCTAAACGTTACGATTTGTCTGCTACATGGATCACTGAATCAACCAATAATATTCTAAGTAGACTCAATACCGACTATGTAGATGTTTTAGTATTGCACCGGCCGGATCCGTTAATGGATGCTGATGAAATTGCGACCGCACTAACGGCGCTTAAAGCAAGTGGTAAGGTAAAGTATTTTGGTTTATCAAATATGCATGCCTCGCAAGCCGCCTATTTAGCGCAAGCGATAGAGCAACCTCTTATTATTAATCAGCTTGAGTTAAGCTTAACAAATGTACATTGGTTAGAAGAAGGAGTTTATGCAGGGAATCCAGACGGTGCTCACGTTAACTTTACCAGTGGAACATTAGAATATGCTCGTGCTAATACTATGCAAGTGCAAGCTTGGGGTAGCTTAAGCCAAGGTTTATTTTCTGGCCGCGATGTCTCAGGTGAATCTCCAGCCATTCAACAAACCGCTCAGTACATTAAAAGCCTTAGTGAAAAATACGCGAGCTCACTTGAATCAATAGTACTGGCTTGGTTACTTCGCCACCCCGCCAATATTCAGCCAGTCATTGGCTCAACCAATGTTGAACGTATTAGCGCCTGTACACAAGCACTGTCTATCACTCTTAGTCGTGAAGAATGGTACCAAATTTACACTTTAAGCCGCGGTGCTGAGCTACCTTAACGGTTAACCAGTACTGCTTTAGGAGATAAAAATGAAATTAGAATTAGCAACAACATTAGTCAATTCAGCATTGGCAATCGCTAATGAACAAGCACTTGAAATTTCGGTCGCCGTAGTTGATGTTGCCGGTGGCTTAGTGAGCTTTTCACGTACCGATGGTGTTAGCCCACAAGCGTGTATTTTAGCACAAACAAAGGCGTATACCTCAGCTCGCGATCGTCAAACCAGTGGTAGTTTAGGTCAATGGGCTAAAGAAACGGGTAAGGATATGGGGTATTGGAATGATCCTAAAATCACCGGTATTGCTGGTGGTGTGCCAGTAATTGAAAATTCAACCATTATAGGTGCCATTGGTATCAGTGGCTTAAGTGAACAAGACGATGAAAATCTTGCCTTACAAGCAATAGGTCGTTGTTTGTAGAATAAGGGTATTCGTGGATATGCAGAGCTTAGCTGCTTGGCTTAGTTTTCCTCGCGTATGGTACCTTAAATTAGTTTCACAGTAATTACTCGATATTTTTCGAGTAATTACTGTTGAATAAATCAGTACCGACTAAATCAATTCCATACGTTATTTTGGTATTTTGGTATTTTCACTTTCCGAAGGTACGACTTCAGGTAACACAAAGTCGTATTTATTAACGTTTTTACTATACGATTTCGAATAGTGCTTAAAGTCGATGTTACGCCACTGCTTTTGTAAATAATATTGTGAATTACGTTGAAACAATTTATCGTCAACCAGTGCAAAATTACTTAATGATCTCAAACCAATATCATCTTTAAAATCAAATCCTTGGAGAAAATCATAGATCATCACCATCGCCCATGCTCCTTCCATAAAATGTCCACCCACCGCAGCATTAATATTCCCTTTTAACATATGTTCAAAGACTTCAGTTGACCATTCTAATTCACCGATCATAAATTTATCTTGTTGTTGCTGTACATATGGAATAACCCCTAAAGACATACCACCACCAGCACTCCAGAAAATCCTAGTTTTTGGGTAACGATTCATGATATGAGGTAACTTCTCAGCAATATTGTGATAATTCCAAGCGCCATTGAATACTTGTTGAAAAGATACATTTTGTGAAAACTCACCCACTGCCCGGTGTAAACCCTTGACTCTATTCTTCGGAACACTAGTATCAAAAGCCCCTGTGAAACCTGAGACAAAATAAGGAGGTTTGTTAAGTATTGATGGTGCCATACTAAATAAGTGTTTCGCAAGTATATAACCTGCATGCTCATCATTGGGCGTAAGGCTCCCTAACCAATATTTATATATTCCTCGTGGCTTACCCACCCTAATTTTATCACGATCATCAACCGGGCTATTCACCACAATAGTGTATATCTTGCTCTTTTCTGTGAGTATTAATATTTTTGGAAAGACCCTAACATGCGCCAGTAAAAATATAGCATCAGGTAAAACTTGCCGTTTAGTAATATTTTCAACCACTTCTAAAGCACCAAAGCGGCTAGCATTACTATAAACAACTTCTAAATTAATCTCTAAATCATCCGCAGACTTTTGCATCATCACAATAAATTCTGACCAAAAAACATTGGAGGTATCAATAGGATCAGGGGAAATAAAAATCACGTGAGGCTTACTTGCCAACGATACAAAGCTGATCAGCAATAAAATAAGCAAGATATAAATTTTAACTCTATTTATCATAGTAAACATCACCATTAATTAGCATTAATTGTTTTATAGCGAAGTTAAGTAAAGGGGTGAATGATAAAATTATAGTCTATATGAGGATGGACAGCGGTAAAACCATTCAAGAAAAGTACACTCTGTACCATAAAATTACTTTGTTTTTACTACTCAGCTACTAATATATAGTGCGTCGAGAAGTTAGTTACAAAGAATAATGTCAGGAAAAATTGTGCTCGTGCTTAGAATTTGTAATAGGTTTAGCACCGTTAATTACTTTGACGGTGAACGGATTGCCAAACATAAAAAAACCAGTAAGTTAAGCTAACTTACTGGTTTTTGTTTCACTAGTGTCGGTCATAGTGATTGCTATCGAGCAAAAATATTGAATTATTTAACGTGCGCTAGAGCTTGTTGAGCAAGTTTGGTGATTTGTGACCAATCTTTATTTTCAACAATTTGGTTAGAGACTAACCAAGAGCCACCACAACAAGCAACATTAGGTAATGCTAAATAATCTCTAACATTATTTAAGTTAATACCACCGGTTGGACAAAACTTAATTCCAGGGAATGGTCCACCAATAGATTTAATTGCATTAACACCACCAGAGGCTTCCGCAGGGAAAAACTTAAGGTGGTCGTAACCAAAGTCACTCGCATCCATTAATTCAGAAATTGAAGATATTCCTGGAATTAAGGCGATTTCACTTTCGTTACCCGCTTGTAATAGATCTTTCGTTAAGCCCGGGCTAATAGCGAATTTAGCACCTGCATCAATAGATTGCTGTAACTGATGACGATTAGTAACCGTACCTGAGCCGATAATCGCTTCAGGCAATTCTTTAGCAATTATCGAGATAACATCTAATGCCGCAGGGGTACGTAACGTTACTTCTAATACTTTTACATCAGCTGCTAATAATGCTTCAGCAATTGGCAAAGCATCTTCTACTTTATTGATCACTAATACCGGTACGATAGGTCCCATAGTGAAAAGATCCTTTGGCATAACTTGCCAATTTTTTGATACTGTCATAAATCCTCTATCTTTGTGGCATCACCTTAGCTGTGATGCATATAATTTGTATGGTGGTGAAATTATTCTAAAACGATTAATCAAATAATGAACATGCACCCGTTTCAGCAGTGCTTAAATTTTTACGCATAAAACCAAATAATTCACGGCCAACACCTTGATGATGACCATTCACTTCAAATTTAACTAAGTCACGCTCGGCAAGTGTTTGTTCATCAACTAATAGTGATAACTCACCGGTAATACCGTCGAGATTGATCATGTCACCGGTTTTAATTTTGGCAATTAAGCCTCCATCTAACGCTTCTGGGCATAAATGGATTGCTGCAGGCACTTTACCTGAGGCACCAGACATACGACCGTCGGTCACTAAAGCAACTTTGAAACCTTGATCTTGTAACACGCCAAGCGGTGGTGTTAATTTATGTAATTCAGGCATGCCGCGAGCTTTAGGTCCTTGAAAGCGAACAACCGCAACAAAATCTTTATTTAACTCACCGGCATCAAACGCAACTTGTAGGTCGTTTTGATCTTCAAAAACAACGGCTGGGGCTTGCACAATGCAATTATCTTCATGTAATGAAGAAATTTTAATCACTGAGGTACCTAAGTTACCTTTAAGAGTTTTTAAGCCACCATCTTGTCTAAAGGGTTGAGCAACCGTAGCAATAACATCTTTATCACCTGATTCTGTTGCACCATCAACCCATTTCAGCTGACCATTATCTAAAATTGGAGTTTGGGTATAACGCGTTAAGCCTCTACCACAAATAGTTTCTACATCTTCATGTAATAAACCGCCATCAAGTAGCTCTTTAAATAATAATGCCATACCACCTGCTTGTTGAAAGTGGTTAATATCGGCATGACCGTTAGGATAGATTTTAGTCAGTAGTGGTACTACGTGAGATAGATCATTAAAGTCAGTAAAATCAATAATAATACCGCCTGCACGGGCAAACGCGATAATATGCATGATCAAGTTAGTAGAGCCACCCGTTGCGAGTAACGCCACGATACAATTGACCACTGAACGTTCATCAATCATTTCACCAACCGGCATAAAGTTGCCTGATTGTTGAGTTAAACGCGTCACTTGACGCGCCGCAGCTTTAGTTAACTCTTCACGCAATGGTGTGTTTGGCGCAATGAAAGAAGCACCAGGCAAATGTAAACCTAATACCTCAACAACTAATTGATTTGAGTTAGCCGTACCAAAGAAAGTACAAGTACCCGCTGAGTGATAAGAAGCTGATTCTGCTTCTAATAATGCAGCTTCATCTACTTTACCAAGTGCATATTGTTGACGAACAAACGCTTTCTCTTTATTTGGAATACCTGAAGGCATAGGGCCCGCAGGAACAAATACCGTTGGTAAATGCCCAAAGGTCATGCTAGCAATTAATAAACCTGGAACAATTTTGTCACAGATACCTAGCTTTAATGAACCATCAAACATGTTATGAGATAAGCCAACAGCTGTTGCCATCGCAATAACATCACGACTCATTAAGCTCAGATCCATGCCCGGCTGTCCTTGAGTAACACCATCACACATCGCCGGTACACCACCAGCAAACTGCGCAACGCCACCAGTTTCTTTAACCGCGGCTTTGATAATATCAGGATAGGTTTGATACGGCTGATGGGCACTTAACATGTCATTATAGGCAGACGTGATAGCAATATCTGAATGGTTTAACCCTTTTATTGCTTGCTTATCGTCTTTACCACAGGCGGCAAAGCCATGGGCTAAATTACCACAAGATAAACTTGCACGGTGAACCGTATTCGATTTTGCTGCATCAATTTTAGCTAAATAGGCTTTACGTGTAGTAGCACTACGAGCAATAATTCGCTCGGTGATATCTACAATTTCTTGCTTCATTGTTACTTTCATTGCTCTACTTCTTAATAATCATAGTCATTTAAAGTGAATAGTATTCACTTAAATTTAAGGATAATTTACTCTGCCCAATACACTTGTGTATCAATATTTTCACTGTGTAAAAAAGCTCTAATTGGCATTTTAAATATGTCAGTATCAGCAATGGCACTTTCAAGCACGGTTTTTTTGCTGTCACCACATACGTGTAAAAAAGTATTTTCACTTTGGCTTAAGGTGGCAAAACTAAAGGTAATACGTTGATGTGGTGCCGTTGTTGGCTCTACACTCATTAATGCATTGGTATTAGTTTTATCAAGTCCAGCTTCAATTTGCTTACTACATGGAAATAAAGACGCTGTATGGCCATCTTCACCCATACCTAAAATCAGCACATCTAACGGTAATAAGGTATTGTTAGCGGCTAAATTTAGATCAACCAAGGTCTCATCACATAAGTTCTCACCTTGTTTAAGGTGGAAAAACTTAGCAGCCGCGGCGTTGTTTTGTAATAAATTTTCATGCACTAAACGGGTGTTACTATCACTACTATTAATGTCAACCCAACGTTCATCGGCTAAGGTAATAGTGACTTTTTTCCACTCTATGTCTTTTTCAGACAAGGCTTTAAAAAAACCTTTTGGCGTTGAACCACCCGAAACAGCGATACTTGCTTTACCTTTATAGGTAATCGCTGTTTTTAAAATGCCACAGACTTTGTCTGCTAAAGCGATATCAAGCTGCTCACGGCTTGAAAAATCATTTACTGTATACATGCTTATTCCACCCACTGACGATCATCACGCGCAATTAAAGAAATTGATGATACTGGTCCCCAAGAACCTGCTGCATAAGGCTTAGGCGCTTCATTGGTTGATTTCCATGCATTAATAATGCTATCAGCCCAAGTCCAGGCCGCTTCAACTTCATCACGGCTAACAAATAATGATTGATTGCCATTGAGCACTTCTAACATCAAGCGTTCATAAGCATCAACAACACGCTCATTGTCATACGTTTCAGTAAAACTTAAATCAAGCTTATTTTCTTGGATATGCATTTGTGAAGCAATACCAGGAATTTTATTCATCATTTGTAATTCAACGCCTTCATCAGGCTGTAGACGAATAGTTAATTTATTTGCCGGTAAATCGTTATAGCTTTCACTGAAAATATTATGTGGCTGTTCTTTGAAGTGCACAACAATTTCACTGTGTTTCGCAGGCATACGCTTACCCGTACGTAGGTAGAATGGCACGCCTGACCAACGCCAGTTATCAATTTCAGCTTTAATGGCAACAAAGGTTTCTGTTTTACTGGTGGTATTAGCACCTTCTTCATTTAAGTAACCCGGTACTGCTAAACCATTTAAGAAACCGTCGGCATATTGACCACGAACGGTTTTTTCTTTAATGTTAGTTTTATCAATTGGACAAAGTGCTTTAACGGCTTTTAATTTCTCAGCACGAATGCTTTCCGCGCTTAAATCTGCCGGCGGCTCCATCGCTAATAACGATAAAATTTGTAACAGGTGATTTTGAATCATATCGCGCATTTGGCCAGCTTCATCATAAAAACCCCAACGCCCTTCAATACCAACACTTTCAGCAACAGTAATTTGAACATGGTCAATACTGTTTCTATCCCAATTAGTGGTAAATAGTGAATTAGCAAAACGCAGTACTAATAAGTTTAATACCGTTTCTTTACCAAGATAGTGGTCAATTCGATAAATTTGGTTTTCTTTAAAGAAACGCGCAACTTGATCATTAATTACTTTAGACGACTCTAAACAGTGACCGATAGGCTTTTCCATTACGACGCGATCTGCATCGTTAACTAAGTTAGCATGATTAAGGCCATCACAAATATCACCATAAATAGCTGGCGGCGTAGAGAAGTAATACACACGGGTGCTGTTACCTTCAGCTAAAGTTGCTGATAAGTTTTCGTAGGCACTCGCCTCTTTCATATCAAGCTGCTGATAGACTAAACGTTCAACAAATCGTGCTAAAACATCTGCATCAAGCGTTTCTTTTACAAAATTATTAAGGTTTTCTAAAACAATGGCTTTGAATTCGTCAACCGTATGTTCTTGACGAGCTACCCCAACGATGCGGCTATTAGAATTGATTAATCCACTTGCCTCTAATTGATATAACGCAGGTAAAAGCTTTCGGCGTGATAAATCCCCTAAAGCGCCAAAAATGACAATTTCACTTGCTGATTGACTATCTATTTTATTCATAAAATCTCTCTGCTGGTACCACTGGGCTTGTTGCCAAGCTTATAATTAAGTATAGGTTCTATTCAGTAAACATAATAACATTTACGGCGTATTTATGTGTAAATTGAACAATTAATACTGTAACTAAACTACATATAACCTTAATTTATCCTTTGATGAGGAATCAGTAAAGCCTTTTTTGTAATTTTACTACATTTTCTTTATTTGTTACGAAAAATGCTACTTTTTGATTGTTTACTACAAATGAGATCGTAATAAAGCATTCAATAGAGAGGAATTCACAGGATGATTTAAGGTAGTTTTCGCGTAATGTTTATTAAATATTGCAAAACTAAGGTGTTTTGCATTATATTAGTAGCAATTATGAAATAAAATTTCATTTTTTCTGTTACTCAAGCCGAAAATAAATTACAGTAAATAGGTAATCGCCAATAAATAACGGTACTTAATCGTAGTTAGCTATTTATTTGGATTAAAAATAAGTAGATCTAGGATCACATATATGAACATATTAGAAAAGATCGCCAATGAACTAGACACGCTAAGTAAGTCTGAACGTAAAGTTGCCGAAGTGATTTTGTCATCACCCAGCACCGTTATTCATTCAAGCATCGCTGCACTCGCCAAACAAGCTAATATTAGTGAGCCTACGGTAAACCGTTTTTGCCGACGTCTAGATACCAAGGGCTACCCAGATTTCAAATTACATTTAGCACAAAGCTTGGCCAACGGCACCCCGTATGTAAATAGGCATGTCGATGAAAATGATAGTGCCGATGAATATACCTCTAAAATATTTGAATCTACCATGGCCAGTCTAGAGCTGGCGCGTAAGAGCTTAGATCCCAGTTTAATTAATCGCTCAGTCGATGTGTTGACCCAAGCCAATAAAATTTCATTTTTTGGTTTAGGTGCCTCAGCCATTGTCGCTCATGACGCGCAAAATAAGTTTTTCCGTTTTAATGTTCCTGTTGTTTATTTTGATGACATATTAATGCAACGAATGAGTGCTATAAACAGTAGACAAGGTGATGTCGTTATTGTGATTTCACATACCGGTAGAACCAAGTCATTAGTTGAAGTGGCTAGTTTAGCCAAAGAAAATGATGCGACCGTGATAGGGATCACCACTTCAGATACGCCATTAGCAAAAGAATGTAGCATCGTCTTATCTGTCGATGTCAGTGAAGATACCGATTTATATATGCCGATGTCATCGCGCATAGCACAACTTGCCTTGGTTGATGTATTAGCAACCGGCTTTACATTACGCCGAGGCAGTAAATTTAGAGATAATTTGAAAAAGGTAAAAGATAGTTTGAGAAGCTCACGCTTTGAACGTAAAGACTAATAAAGAAAGGGCTGATAATGCCCCATTTACCTTGATTGAATTTTAACCAGCCAATATTAATTTTTCTATTCGATGAAATTAATATAAATCAAAAGAAGTTATAAGGATTAAAATGCCTAGAAGAACGAAAATTGTTGCTACCTTAGGTCCTGCAACAGATGATAAAGCAAAATTAAAAGCGGTACTTGCTGCCGGTGTTAACGTAGTTAGACTAAACTTTTCGCATGGTATCCCTCAAGATCATATTGATCGCGCCAATAATGTTCGTGAAGCCGCTAAAGAGTTAGGTGTTTATGTCGGTATTTTAGGTGATTTACAAGGCCCTAAAATTCGTGTTTCAACATTCAAAGATGGACCAATTAAATTAGCGATTGGTGACAAATTTGAGCTTGATGCTACCCTTGGTAAAGGTGAAGGTTGTCAGGAAAAGGTTGGCATTGACTATAAACGTTTAGTGCAAGATGTTGTTACTGGCGATATTTTGTTGCTTGATGATGGTCGTGTGCAATTAAAAGTACTTTCTAAGACTGAAACCTCAGTATTTACCGAAGTTACTGTTGGCGGTCCTTTATCGAATAATAAAGGCATTAACCGTCAAGGTGGTGGTTTAACTGCTCCAGCACTAACTGCTAAAGATAAAGAAGACATCAAATTAGCCGCTAAAATCAATGTTGATTTCTTAGCTGTTTCTTTCCCTCGTGATGCTGCCGATATGCGTGAAGCACGTCTACTTGCTCAAGAAGCCGGTTGTGATGCTCGTTTAGTGTCTAAAATTGAACGTGCTGAAGCAGTTAATGATGACAAAGTTCTTGATGACATCATTTTAGCGTCTGACGTAGTTATGGTTGCCCGCGGTGATTTAGGTGTTGAAATTGGTGATGCTGAGCTTGTTGGTAAGCAGAAACACATTATCGCTCGCTCTCGTCGTTTAAACCGTGTGGTTATTACGGCAACACAGATGATGGAAACCATGATCGAACAGCCAATGCCTACACGTGCTGAAGTAATGGATGTTGCCAACGCTGTACTTGATGGTACTGATGCAGTTATGTTAAGTGCAGAAACTGCTGCGGGTAAATACCCCGTTGAAACAGTAACGGCAATGGCAAGTGTTTGTGTTGGTGCAGAGAAGCATCGTTCAGTAAATATTTCTAGTCACAGAATGGATTTAACCTTTACTGAAATTTCTGAAACTATTGCCCTTTCAGCTATGTATGCTGCAAATCACCTTGATGGTGTAAAAGCAATTGTTTCATTAACTGAGTCAGGCCAAACAAGTAAGTTAATGTCACGCATTACCTCTGGTTTACCTATTTTCTCTTTATCTCGTCATACCAAAACATTGAATAAAACTGCGATTTATCGTGGTGTTTACCCAATTTCTTTTGATTCGACTGAATATAATGATGAAACGTTAAGTGATGAAATTTTAACGGCTATTTGTAGTAACTCAGATCTAGCTGCTGGTGATAAAGTTATTCTTACTCACGGTGACTTAATGGAAACAGTAGGTGCATCCAACACCTTAAAAGTGTTAACTGTTGCTAAAAAGCACCTTAGCTAGATTTTTCTAGCTAAGTAAGCTATAAAGCCATAAGAAGGTAACTTCTTATGGCTTTTTTATTTTCTACAGTGCGTTATTCAATAACGTTTAACGAGGTAGGCTGGTAGTTTAATCTAGCTCTTCAATCGCAATACCGATTAAATAGCAACCATCACCTTCTTCGTCGATTCTGACTACCTTACCGCGCATATCAAGCGACTGTACTTGATGGGAGGCTGAATCGAGTTTTATTTTTACATGCGTGGACATTGCCAGAGGCTGGGCCATCTCTATTGCCATCCCCGTTGCGCTTAAGTCTCGACAGGTTGCCGTTAAATCGGTATTAGCTTCATCATCAATCACGGTGACGTTAACTTCACTGTTTAACATCATCCGATAAAAATCGCGCTTATCATCAAAATTTATCATCCCTTCTCTACCACCATGTTTTTCATTAACTCAAAGAATCTAATTACTTTATACGTACCCAGACCCAAACTGTCAAATTAAAAACTCTTAAATAAGTTCATAATACGCTTCAAAGAAATAGGCTGATTGGTGCCTAGGTTTTGCGCAAATAAGGATATTCTTAATTCTTCAATTAACCATCTGCTTTCGAGCACATCAGCATCAATGGGCTTGTCTTTACGCTGTTTACCAATAACTGATTTATAGGCATCTACCGCCTTATTGACTTCAATAAGTTTTAATCTATCTTGATTTGGATCAATCGGCAGTTTTTCTAGGCGGCGTAAAATTCCTTGTAGATATCGAATGATATCGTCAATTTTCCCCAAGCCCGAGGTACTGACAAAGCCTTTAAACACTAATTGTTCACTGTGGGCTTTAATATCACTATGAGATTGAATAACATTAAATGCCATATTTCCTTTTAGTTTTTTGGCAATATCATGGCGTAAACTTAATGCTTTTTCGACTTTAATCGCTGCGCTTAACACACAATCAGCAATATCGGCTCTGACAAAGTCACTAACCCGATCAAAATCGGCTTTGGTGCGTGGTAAATTTTCAAGCTGTTGTTGTTGTAGATATTGCTTCACAAGATGAACACAAGCTGCTTGAATACAATCTTGCAATAAATCTGCAATGGCACCAAATGGATTAAAATATAGCCCTAACTTCGCTTTATTAGGCATTTTCTCTTGTAGGTATTTCAGCGGCGAAGGTATGTTAAGCAAAATTAACCGGCTAAGCCCTGCTAACATTGCTACTTCTGCTTGCTCTTGCTCTTCAAAAAGCTCTATCGCAACGCTACTTTTATAATCAACTAACGCAGGAAACGCTTTGATAGTAATATTGGCAACCTTTTTCTCATAGCCTTGAGGCAAATCATCAAAGCTCCATGCCGTTAACGATTTCTGTTCAATACCCGATTCAGCTACTTGCTTAATCGACGCTTTAACTTTACCTTGTAGTTGCGCTTTTAATTGATGTAAATCTCGGCCTTGACTAAGCAATTTACCTTTCTCGTTAACCACTTGGAAGTTCATGGTTAAATGCACCGGCAAACTAAGATCCTGCCAAACATCTTCAGGTAATCTCACGCCAGTCATACGTAACAATTGCTTGGCGACAGCACTCTGAAGATTACCTGTTGTGGTTTCAATATTGTCGACGCAAGCTTGTGCATAATTAGGTGCAGGTACAAAGTTACGGCGTAAACTTTTCGGTAAGCCTTTGATCAGCGCCACCACTAACTCATACCGTAGCGCGGGTATGAGCCAGTCAAACCCTTGATCTTGAACTTGGTTTAACATCGAAATAGGAATAATAACGCTAATACCATCATCTTCATCACCTGGGGTAAAATGATATGATAACGGCAAAGTTAGCGCCCCTTGCTGCCAAGTATCAGGATACTCTTTAGCACTGACCTGATCAGAGCTTTCATTAAGTAAGAATGCTTTAGTAAAATTGAGTAATTCCACATTTTGTTTTTTCGCTTTTTTCCACCAAGCAAGAAAGCTGGTTTGGCATACTGCCGTCTCTGGTAGCTTTTGCGCATAAAAGTCGACCAGTTGTTGCTCATCAATTAAGAAATCTTTTCGTCTAGCTTTTTGCTCTAACACTTCAATACCCTCAACTAAAGCGTTATTGTGTTGCAAAAATTTTTCATTGATGGCGCTATCGCCATTAACCAGCCCTTCACGAATAAAAATATCACGACAGGTTTGTGGTTCAATGGTTTTAAAGTTAACTTTTCGTTTACTGACAATACTTAACCCGTAGAGACTGACTTGCTCAAACGCCATTACAGCACCCTGCTTCTTCTCCCAGTGCGGTTCACTGTAGCTATATTTAAGCAGATGTTGGGCTAGTGGCTCTATCCATAACGGATCAATGCGTGCGTTCATTCTGGCAAATAAACGACTAGTTTCGACCAGCTCTGCCGACATTAACCATTTGGGCGATTTTTTTGCTAACGCAGATCCTGGGAAAATAAAGAACTTACTGCCGCGGGCACCTTTATATTCTCGGTTTTCATCTTGCTGACCTAAATGGCTTAATAAACCAGATAATAATGCTTGATGCACTGTTACTAGGCTTGCCGGCAGTGCTACTGTTTTCTGGTTTTGCTCTGCTTCAATATCATCAGTAGAAAAATGGTAATCAACCGAAGTTAGCGTTATTTTTTGTTCTTTAAGGGTCAATTTAAGTTGGCTAAAAATATCTTGCCATTCACGCAAGCGAACATAAGACAAATATTCGCGCTGGCACAACTTACGAAATTGATTTTGCGTTAACGTTTTTTGTTGTTTTATTACATATTGCCAAAGATTTAATAAACTAACAAAGTCTGAATGCTTATTTTTAAAGCGATTATGCTTTTCATCTGCCGCTTGTTGCTTCTCATGCGGACGCTCGCGGGGATCTTGAATACTCAATGCACTGACAATAATCAACACTTGCTCAATACAGCCTAACTCAATCGACGTTAGTACCATTTTTGCTAAGCGTGGATCAATAGCAAATTTTGACAATAAACGACCCGCTTTCGTTAAGCTAATGGTAGTATCTTGTTTACTATGATATTTATTATCTATAGCCGCTAATTCTTCAAGTAAGCGCATGCCATCGGTAATATTACGATTATCGGGTGACTGCACAAACGGAAAATTTTCAATGCCGCCAAGATCAAGCGCTAACATTTGTAATATAACCGTAGCCAAATTGGTACGTAATATTTCAGGATCGGTAAACTCAGCACGATTATTAAAATCATCTTCGCTATATAAACGAATACAAACCCCCGATGAAACTCGGCCACAACGACCTGAGCGTTGATTAGCACTTGCTTGGGAAATATTCTCTATCGGTAATCGTTGTACTTTAGTGCGGTAACTATAACGAGAAATTCTAGCGGTACCAGGGTCAATAACATATTTGATTCCGGGTACTGTTAAGCTGGTTTCAGCAACGTTAGTGGCTAGCACAATATTACGACCGGTATGAGGCTTAAATATTCGATTTTGTTCGCTAACCGTTAGCCGTGCATACAAGGGAAGAATTTGGGTATGCGCTAAATTCGCTTTATTCAATGCCGCAGCGGTATCACGTATTTCTCGCTCACCATTTAAAAAGATCAGAATATCACCAAGGCTATACGATGATAATTCGTCAACGGCGGCTAAAATGCCACTGATAATATCGTTATCGCTACGCTCTTTTTCGTCCTCGTTTTCACCATCACCGTTTAATGGACGATACAATAATTCAACCGGATAAGTACGCCCTGAGACTTCTATAATTGGCGCAGGGTTTCCTTGTTGATCAGCAAAATGATTGGCAAAGCGCTCAGGATCAATCGTTGCTGAAGTGACAATTACTTTTAAGTCAGGGCGTTTAGGCAGAATTTGGCGTAGATATCCTAAAATGAAATCAATATTTAAGCTACGTTCATGTGCTTCATCAATAATGATAGTATCGTACTGACGTAACAGTCGATCTCGTTGCATTTCCGCTAATAAAATACCGTCGGTCATTAACTTGATATAACTGTGTTCGCTTACTTGATCATTAAAACGTACCTTGTAGCCAACTTGATCACCGAGCTTAGTGTTTAACTCATCTGCTATACGGTTAGCGACTGTTCTTGCCGCAATTCTGCGTGGCTGGGTGTGACCAATTAAACCATCGACTCCTCGCCCTAATTCAATACATATTTTAGGTATTTGAGTGGTTTTACCTGAGCCAGTTTCACCGGCAATTATCACCACCTGATTTTCTCTTATCGCCGTAGCAATTTGTGGCGCATTATCGGCAATGGGTAAGCCGTCAGGATAAGTGATTTTAGGTAGTTTACTGAGTTTTATCGCTTTATCTTTAATTGCTTGTTCAATATTGCTGATGGTGCGAGCTAGCTGCTTTTCACAATGCGAGAGCTGAGCCAGATATTGCTCTGACTGCTTATCATTATGATTAGCAATTTTTTCTAACTGTCGCTTATGAGCACTAAGCTGTTTTCTAAGACGGAAAAAATCAGACTTTTTGACTTGCTTTAGTAAATCAAATTGAATTTGAAGATCAGGGGTTTTCGAAAAAGAATGGCTAGACAAAACAGGCTCTATTAATTCATGAGAAAGATAATATCGCCTATTTTATCAGTTGTTGTTGCAAAGTTACATTATTGAAATGGGTAAAGTTAATTCAATTTTAGTGAGCAGCGTTTGCTTTACTAGATTTTAAATTCGCACGCAAATGCTGATCAATAGCATGCAACACATCATTTCTACAAATGGTGCCTAATAAATTACCATCATCATCAATCACCGGATAAACTTTGGGTTTATCTTTGAGCATTAGTTGTCCTAACTCAATGACACTGTCATAGGGTTTCATTGATAACACTTCTTTACGCATCAAATCAGCAACATCCGCAATATGTTCATTGTAATAGATAGTTTCTATCATTTTAGCTAAAACATCACTTTCAGACAAAAAGCCAATTAACTTGCCATTAGCATCAATCACCGGGCCACCAATCTGCTTAGTTTTTAAAAAACGAAGCGATGCTTCTTCAACAGCCATATCTGCAGTAAATGTTACTGGATAATGGTTCATATATTCTTCTATTTTTAGTGATACCATCTTCATTCCTTAAGTAGTAGATAAAAATAAGCTATCTATTAGTTAATGTAGATAATTCTGATGCAAAACACCACTTTTTCATGGGTTTATCTGATTTTTTTATATACTATAAATTCATTTTTAATAAAAAAATTTGTTTTTGCTATATAAAGTAGCAGCTTGTAACCATACTGACCCGACTTTACCATCACCGACAATTTTACCGTCTAGCATAGTTACTGGTGATATTTCTTTCGATGAACTAGTCAGCCAAATTTCATCCGCATTGTTTACTTCCTTCATAGTGACTACCCGCTCTTCTAGCTTTATCGAGCCGTCTTTCATCAGTATATCAATCACTAACCGGCGAGTGATTCCTGGCAAAATTTGGTGATCTAATGGCGGGGTTATCACCACACCATTTTTTACGATGAAAATATTAGCCGCACTGGCTTCTGTTAACTCATTATCACTATTATATAATAACGTTTCTTGGCAACCCGCCTGATAGCCTTCTTGGAAATGTAAAACATTCCCTAACAACGCCGTTGATTTTATCTGACAGCGCTGCCATCTGAGATCTTCGCTACTGGTTAAGGCATAGCCGTTACCAATAGTGGCTAAATCAGGCGTGTTAGGGATAGGAATATCAAAAACCATCGCAAAAACGGTCGGGGTAACATTCTCAGGAAACGCGTGAAAACGTTTGTTATCAGTGCCACGACTTACATGTAAGTATATTCCTAACGGTCCTGCGCCATTTTTTTCACTCAGTTGTTCACAGAGCATTTCCCACTGACTGTCGAGCCAATTCAGCTCAATGCCAATCGCTTTTAGGCCTGCATTCATTCTATTGATATGAGCTTGAAAACCGACCTTTTTACCATCATATGATGGGATCACTTCATAAATACCATCACCAAATAAAAAGCCACGGTCTAACGGCGATATTTTGGCTTGCTCTACAGGCATATAGTCACCGTTTAAAAATACTATACTCATCTGTGTTCCTGATAATTTATTGGTTAGTAAATGCCATGGCTTACGTTGGTACTCTGTAGCCTATGGTGGTGCGAATTCTCGCAATCAGCGCGATACCTTCACTGGCGGGTAAGCTATCTTCGGTTAGTTCATTTTTTCGCGTGACGCCATCGACACTACCCCGTTTAGAAATATACTGTAAAATTTGCTCTGGACAGGTTTCACTTAATAAGTCATGTTTTGACCACAAGCTTAAAAAAGCTAAAATACCGTAGACGCCCCAATTAGAGACATCAGCAATAATTAGCTCATCACATTCAGTTACCGACGGCACAATATCTAATTGTGCGAGAAAATGTTTAACATTACCCATGCCTATTTCATTACCGCCATCGCCTATAGCAAGCGTTGGGCAGTTGGCTTGTTGCATAAAATAATCAAAACACGCAGCGCGATCACTGATGTCTTCGCCACGCATATTATGATAACGACCATTTTCAGCTAAACCAGGACGTTCAATAGAAATAATAGCCTGCGGTTGAAACTGTGCAAGCGCCTGATGTGCTTCTGCCAGCCCTTGTTCAATATCACCGACACTTATCTCAATAATGGTATAATCCGCTTTAAAGGCATCTGCCATAGGCGATCCACAAACTAGCATCGGTGTTGCCCCTAAGATGGTTAATGCGCGATATAAAATTAGCGCGCCAACGGGGCCATCAGTTTCGAAAGTATCCACCACCGGAAATCCTGTACCAATGAAAACCACTCCCTTAATATCTTTTAACATTGCTGCTGCCCGTCGGCAATAGCCACTACTAAGCTCACCTTGAAGGCTCTTCATGCCGCGTAAGTTACGTTCAACGAGCATGTTTTCTATTTGTATACTTAATGCAAGTTCATCTATCATACTTTTCTCATGCTCCACGGGTAAAACCTTCTCTGCTTGGAATTAGTCACGGGTAATAAACTAGTCACACTGGCTTAATGGCGTTCGCGCAAATTGACTAGCAGCGAGCTGATAGAGATTATGTGCCTTATCCATACTGATAGGTTCAAAATGTACTTTGGCGCCTGTAGTAAGTTGCCCTAATTGTGCCGTATCAGATGAAATAACCGCACCTATTTTCGGGTAACCGCCGATAGTTTGGCGATCATTTAATAGCACAATAGGTTGACCATCGGCAGGGATTTGAATAGCCCCATGACAAATCCCTTCAGATAATATCCCAGAAATATCACTCGCAATTGCCCGCCCTTCCAGCCGATAACCCATACGGTCACAACTTTTACTGACGCGATATTCACTAGAATAAAATAACCGTTGCTGATGTGATGAAAAATGGCGTTGCTGATAACTCGGTATGGTATGCAACACCACCTCGTTACCGTAATTAGGCCAATATTTTTCTTCAAGCAGTTGATTATGTTTAGTTATTGTAGAGTAATTAGTCAACTGGCAATTTAATATATCACCCGCGTTAAGTTGACCACCATGAATACCACCAACATGCTCACGGCAAACCGTTGCGGTACTACCAAACATCGCTGGTATGTTAAAACCACCCGCAATCGCCAGATAACTTCGTAAACCTGCACTGGCAAAACCCAGTTCAATAACATCACCCGGTTTAACGTGATAACTTTGCCATAAGCTTTTCACTTGGCCATTTATCCGTAGCGGCATGGTAGCCCCAGTAACAGCAATTTTACTCTCAACGTGTGCGGTTAACGTTAATCCGCCGATACTGACCTCAATGGTACTGGCGGTTAAGTCATTACCACATAGGCGATTTGCCCATTGAAAGGCGGTTTTATCTACCGGACCACCGTTAGTGAGCCCCAATTCAAACGCGCCATAGCGACCATTATCTTGAATTAAACTGAGTACGCCCGGAGAGTTAACGACAAAGTTTCCTTGATTAGCCATTGATGCTACCTGCACTGTTTTCAGTCATATTCGGTAAAATGCCACCTAAATCCACAAATTCTGCTCTAGTAATCCGCATAAATTTAACAATATCGCCCACAGCTACCGGCATCACTTGTTTAGCAAGTTGCGGTAATGGTTGTTCAAAATCTACATCGATATTAAACATATCAACGGGGCACAAACCAATAAGGTTCCAACCGCCTGGTGATTCACTGGGGTAAACTGCCGTTTGTCTATCAGCAATGGCAACCGCGCCTTTAGGTACTTTTAATCGAGGTGATGATAACCGAGGCATGGCAATACGCGCGTCAACTTCTCCTAAATAAGCAAAACCCGGTGCAAAGCCAATGGCATAAACGATATACTCTTGTGCTTGATGAATATCAATCACTTGTTCAATGGTTAAGTTGGCATGCTTTGCTATCAGGGCTAATTCGGGGCCGATTTCAACATCGTAATATACCGGTAATTCAATCACCGACGCAGCGTTATCGTTATTAAGGCTAGCTGAAGGTACAGTAGTAATAGCCTTGCTAACGACTGCTCTTAATTGGGTACGAATATAATGGTGATCGTACTGCTCAATCGAAAACATCACCATGATAGAAGCGTAAGATGGCACAATATCAATAATATCAGCCCCCATCTTAGTTCGAATTAATTGCGCAGCTAACTTCACTCGTGTGGCGGTTTCTACGTTAACACTTTCACCAAAATAGAGAATAAGCGCATTTTCACCGGCAATATGAATCGAGAAGTTTTTTTCAGAAAAATCGTTCATTAACTTAGTAATGCCTTAATGGCTTCAATGGCCTGAACACCTTCAATATTGTCGCCATGAACACAGAGACTGTCGACGTGTAGCGGGATAATATTACCGCTAACAGTGGTAACACTGCCTTGCTCAGTTAACTGTTTAACCTGCGCTAGCATCTGCTCTCTATTATGTACGGCTCCCGCTTTGCTACGCGCTAATAACTTGCCATCATCATCGTAACATCTGTCTGCAAATGCTTCGCTTAATAACGTGATTTGGTGGTTTTTCGCTTGCGCTTGATGCTCATTAAAACGCGTGGTTGCCTGTAACATTAACTTGAGCGGTTTATGATAGCCAGCTAACGCAGTTAAGATGGCTTCTCTGATTGATTCATCAGCCATCATATCGTTATACAACGCACCATGAGGTTTAACATACGCAAGTTCAAGCCCTAACGATTGAGCAAAACCATCAATCGCGGCGACTTGATAAGTAACTAAGGCAACAATTTCCTCAAAAGAACAGTTAAGTGAACGTCGACCAAAGCCCATCAAATCGGGATAGCTCGGGTGAGCACCTATGCTAACCTGATGCAACTTTGCCAACTGAAGTGTTTGCTTCATCACCAAAGGATCACCAGCATGAAAACCGCAGGCGATATTTGCTTGATCAATATGTGGCATTACTTGCGCGTCTAGACCCATGGTCCAGTTGCCATAACTCTCGCCCAAATCACAATTTAATTTCATAGTGTTCCTTTAAAACCCATCGTAAAAGTACAGTAACTAACTTATAGAACTGATAAATTTGAATTTTTAATATCGGTAATTAACATTTTACCTGGGCTATGGGTTATACAAAATGGTGGTTTAGTTTGCGCTAACACCAGTTGCGGGGTTACTCCACAAGCCCAAAACACCGGTACTTCGCCAGGCTTAATCGTTACCGAGTCACCATAATCGGGTAAGGATAAATCATTGATACCTATTTGCTCTGGTGTACCAAAGTGTATCGGCGCACCATGTACTGATGGAAAGCGACTACAAATTTGTATCGCACGAATGGCGTCTTTGGGCCGCATCGGCCGCATAGTAACCACAGTATTGCCGCTAAATCGTCCTGCCGTTTTACAAGCAATATTAGTACGATACATAGGGACATTTTTATTTTCACTAATATTGCGAATTTCAATGCCATCCGCCAGTAACGCTTCCTCAAAAGAAAAAGAACAACCAAGTACGAAGGTGACTAAATCATCTCGCCAAAGCGCACTGATATCGGTTAACTCTTGTGTACATTCGCCATGTTCAAAAACACGATAACTTGGTACATCGCTACGAATATCAATATCTTGGCCCAGATCGGGTAATAAAAAATCGCCCGCATTGACTGACATACCCACCAAAGGGCAAGGTTTAGGGTTGAATTGACAAAACTGTAAAAAGTCATGTGCCCATGCTTGCGGCAAAATAACAATATTACCTTGAACTAGGCCTTGCGCTAAACCAGAAGTATTGCGCGTAAAATCACCACGGCGAATTTGCTGACGTAATTGATAAGCGGTAGCGGCTGTTTTTATAGGTGATGCACTCATAAGCGATTCGTCATTATTTGGCTATTTCAGCCTAGTTAGTGATGTTACGTTAAATAGTACTAAACTTTACAGAGTTAGGCCAAATGGAATCGACTGAAGTTAAAGCCCTTAACATAAAAAATGCCGTTCATTTTCATGAACGGCATTTTATGATGGCTATAATGACAAGTGAGTATCGCTCGTCATTTCACGTTAATGACTTAAAAAAATGACTTAAAAAGTAAAACGTGCACCTAATGCATATCTAGCACCATATTGACTAGCACGTAAGAACTGCGCTTCATAGCGACCATATACTTCTTCCGTTGAGTTAGTTAAGTTAACCCCCTCAAGAAATACCGTAATTTGTTCGGTAATATCGTAGTTAATACTGGCATCAACTGAAGTATAAGCTTTCGCAAACTGCGGAGGAGCTTCAGAAGACCCTTGATCTTGACCGATACCAATTAAATACGAATCACGCCAGTTATAAGTAACTTTGGCAGACAAACCGTCTTTCTCATAGAATACTTGCACGTTAGCCGTGTCACTTAAACCATTAAGTACCGCTTGTCCGTCATGACTGGTAGGATCAAATTCAACATCACCATTAACTAAAGTACCGCTAAACGAGGCGCCAAAACCGCTCTCGCCAAATAAATGCTGAATAGCAAACTCAAAACCATCAACAGAGCGTTCACTGCCATTAACGGGTTGCGACACTTCCCACTCAAGTGCTGGATCATCACTATTTTGGATAATATTATAAGCACCTGTTGCTGTATTTAAGGTACCACCACCATTTTCAACTATTTTATTAAATATGGCGGTATCGGTTGCTTGTATACCGGCAGCAACTAACTCACTTCGCGCTTGATCAGCTCTTGGACCTAAATATGGGTCATTTAAGCCTTCAACCGTTACAATGTTAGTCGATGATTCAATCCAATCTTTAACATCTTTTTTGAAATAACCGATTGAAGCATAACTACCTTCGGCATAAAAATACTCTAGTGATAAATCAAAGTTTACCGAGCTAAAAGGTTTTAAGTTGGTATTACCTGAACTACCCGTTCTAGCGCCAATTTTAGGATTAGGCGATAACGATCTAACCCCGGCTAAATTACCCAAAGGTGCGCGAGTCATAGTTTTACCAATTGAAGCACGGGCAATTAAATCCTCAACGATTTCAACTTTAACATCAATAGCCGGTAATAATATGTTGTAATCACCGTATGTATCTAAGATATTGTGATCACCCGCTTCAAATTCTAAGCCCCATTCTGTCGGGCTTTTCCAAATAATATAATCTTCAACATTTTGCTGAACAGAACTGGTAACATCGGTTTGCTCATAACGCAGACCTAAATTAACGTCAATATCCATTTCAGCTACTTCAAAATACAATGCACTCTGCACATATACACTGCTGGTTTCTTCTAATACCGTACCTTGAGTGTCTCTACCCGGCGTTGTGCCACCCAATGGGTCGGTATCCATGTAATCAAAAAAGCTAGTTACACGCGTTAATGCTTCATCAAAGTCATAGTCGTAATAGTAATTGGTTAATAAATCACTACCACCACCATCGAATTCATCTAAGAAATTATCAGTCGTTTTTAAGGTGAACATGCTTGCAGGAAAAACATCTTGATTACCCAAGTAACCATT
>Ga0105356_10001572_pt1 | contig 22704 bp, 13 predicted proteins | sample GOMGulsemesocosm_3_FD_83502 | JGI IMG/M metagenome (GOLD analysis project Ga0105356, IMG submission 83502) | Methane-oxidizing microbial communities from mesocosms in the Gulf of Mexico - GOM9D Gulf of Mexico | ecosystem: Environmental > Aquatic > Marine > Cold seeps | place: Gulf of Mexico... | reverse complement strand
CCTGCAGGTATAAGTTTTATAGAATCTAATATTACAGCTTCAACAGCCCCTTTTGGAGGTTGGGCTGGTTTTTATACTAGAATACATAGAATTAATGACTTTTTAGCAAATGCACCCAACGTTACTTTTGTTAATGAAGCAGACAAAACTCATATGATGGGGCAAGCATACGGCTTAAGAGCCTTGTATTATTACACGCTATTAAAAACATGGGGAGATGTGCCAATTATTACAGAGCCAATGACAACACTTGATCCTGCTGGACTGAGTAAAGCAAGGTCTTCCCAAGAAGAAGTAATGAATCAAATTAAATCTGATATAACTGCCTCATTAAGCGCATTTGGTACTGATGACACGTTCTTTCAAGGTCAAAAAATATACTGGTCTAAAGCTGCGACTTTAGCTTTAAAAGGTGATGTATACATTTGGTCTGGGAACTTACTAGGTGGTGGAAGTGCAGATTTTAATGAAGCAAAAACAGCATTACAGCAAATAGCTGCCACCGGTGTTAGCTTAGCTGCTAATATAGGTGACTTATGGTCTGTAGGTAACGAAGACAACGTGGAATTCATTTTTGCAATTCAATACAAGCAAGATGAAGCTTCTAATATCTACAATAGTTTTACTGGTAGAAGTACAGAAATCAACCCTCAGTATGACGCAACAGGAAACTCTATGAGTAGTTTTATCATTGCTGGATCTAATAGATATGGACAGTCTGAAAAAACAATCTTGTTATTAGATGATAATGATGATGCTCGTAAAGATGCTACATTTATTAGATTATATACAGATGACAATAGCGGTGCAGGGTACTCAACATATAATGAACCTACCTATTTTGGATCTATCCTTAATAAGTTTTTAGGACAAGTAAGTGGTTCTGAAAGAGTCTTTGAAAATGATGTCCCATTATATAGATATGCAGATGTTGTATTAATGTTAGCCGAAGCTAAAAACCACTTGAATGAAGATCCTTCTGGAGAAATCAATCAAATTCGTCAAAGAGCCTATGGTACAAACTACGTAATTGCAACACATGCATATACAAATGGCTCTAAAACCGACAATGCAAATGCTATTTTAAACGAGCGTTATAAAGAATTTATTGGCGAAGGTAAAAGATGGTGGTATTTAAGAAGTTCTGGTGCTAGTTTTGTATTTGATAATAATGATTTCTTATCAACAGGAGATGAGTTCAAATTAGTATTGCCTATTACGAATGGTATGATTGGAAGAAATCCTCTTTTAGAACAAACAATAGGATACACAAATTAACGATATGTATTATTTTGATTAATTCATGATTGGAAAGAGAACAACTCCCCCTAAGTTCGCTTCTCTTTTCAATTTTTTATCCAACTTTCACACCTCTTAATTCATATATTTTGAAAATAAAAAACTTAGTAGCTGCTGCCTATGCTCCAATGAATCAAGATGGTTCATTAAACCCAAGTATCATTAAAAATTACTCTCAATTTTTAATTCGCAATCACATTACCGGTGTTTTTATGAACGGCTCTACAGGAGATTTCACTTCGTTAACTGTTGCCGAAAGAAAGACGCTAACATTAACTTGGTCAGAGCACAAATCAAAGGATCTGTTTCTGATAGATCATGTTGGGCATACAAGCTTAAAAGTTGCCAAAGAACTTGCCACATATGCTGCAGATAAAGTAGATGCTATTGCTGCCCTGGCTCCCTATTATTTCAGATTAAGTTCTATTGAAAAACTAATAGAGTATTGTAAAGAGATCGCTGCTTGCGCACCGAACATCCCTTTTTACTATTATCACATTCCTGTTTTATCGGGTGCAGATTTAAACATGCACGAATTTTTAGAAAAAGCAGAAGGAGTAATTCCAAATTTAGCTGGAATTAAATTCACAAATAATAATTTAATTGACTACCAACACAGTAAAAAATACAAAAACAATAAATTCAACATCCTTTTTGGCTATGACGAATTATTCATCAACAGTTTACCACTTGGTGCTACTGGATGGGTAGGAAGTACTTACAATCATTTAGCGCCATTATATTACAAGATTAAAACTCTTTTCGAAAAAGGAGAGATGGAGGCTGCTGCTGCATTGCAAAATAAAGCCATCAAATTTGTAGAAATTTTAAATAGTAAAGGTGGTTTTAACGGCGTTGGTAAAGGATTTATGAGAACCTTAGGATTGGATTTTGGTCCCAGTCGATTTCCACATACTACCTTATCCGATACCGAATATGTAAAAATTAAAGAAGCATTAAACGCGCTAGAATTGGCGCAATATTACAGTATCTAGAGTAGATTTTTAATTAGTTTATCGAATTTACTTGCTGGTCAGCTTAATAGGAGTATTAAGCTGGCTTTTTTTTATGAATCTTTTTCCATCAATACATTTAATACTTTATCAAACTGAGGTTCTAAATGCTGTCTTAATGCTATTCTGAACGATTCTGGGTTTCCATTCTTTAATAAATTCAGCAAATCTCTATGGGTTACAAACTCTCCAGAAGAATATTTAAAATCTTTAGCTTCTGGCAACATGTTATCATTTACATATTGAAACACTGGTAATAACAAATCTTGAAATCGCTGTAATGTAGTGTTTTTAGACATTTGATACAGTTTGCCATGAAATCCAATTTCATTACTCAAACTCAACACTACTGTATCTTGTTCTTCCTTTTCTTGTTTCTTTACAATTTTTTCTAAGGCATCCAAATCAGCTTGTGTTTTACGTGCAAATAATAAGTCTGCCATCCCCATTTCAAGAATCAATCGCAATTCAAATATATCTTTTAACGTTTGATCTCCTAGCAGATTGAATCCGATTACCTTTTCTAAGTTATGAATAATGTCAGGTTGGGTCAACACCATTCCTTTGCGCTTTTTAGAATCTATTATTCCAATGGTCCTAAAACGCAATAAAGCTTCCCTAATTACCGTTCTACTCACCCCCATTGCTTCAGACAATTCAATTTCTTTAGGGATAGAGTCTCCTACTTTTAACTTATTCTCTTTAAAATATTCCTTCAACCTAATTTCTACTTTATCTACTAAAGATAAATTTTCAAGAGGTACAATTTTAGTTAGCTTTTTCATTCTTTAATTTAATTTGTAAAAATTTGAAATACAAACATATAATTTCTTATTTTTGTATTATGTTATACATATAAATGTACGCTAATTCAATTAACTTTAAAAGGCTAATATAAAAAATAATATGCACTCTAAATTATCTATTCTTTATAAAGAGACCTTACTGAACAATGTCATCCCCTTTTGGGAACAACATTCTCTTGATCAAAAAAATGGTGGTTACTTTACCTGCTTAGATGCACATGGAGCCATTTATGACACCGACAAGTTTATCTGGTTGCAAGGAAGACAAGCTTGGACTTTTTCAATGCTTTACAACCAAGTAGAGAAAAAAGAGGCCTGGTTATCTATCGCTAAATCCGGTATTGAATTTTTACAAACTCATGGCACTGATAGCCAAGGAAATTTTTATTTCTCAACCACCACAGAAGGGAAACCATTGGTACAAGCCTATAATATTTTTTCAGATTGTTTTGCTGCCATGGCCTTCAGTCAATATGCCAAAGCCACAGGAGAAGATGTGTATAAAAAATTGGCTCAGAAAACCTATTTTAATATTCAAAATAGAATTTCAAACCCAAAAGGTTTGTACGAGAAAAACACCAATACCAGACAACTATCAGGGTTCTCATTACCAATGATTCTATCCAATTTAGTACTTGAATTGGAAGACATTCTGGAGCCAGAAGAAGTCCAAAAAACCATAGATTATTCTGTACATCAAGTAATGGATGTTTTTTTAGATAAAAAAACAGGATTAATCTTTGAAAACGTACTGCCAGACGGATCACATCACGATAGCTTTAACGGCAGATTAATAAATCCTGGTCATGGCATTGAAGCCATGTGGTTTATGATTGACATTGGTGTACGTCAAGACAATACTTCATTAATTAACAAGGCAACCCAAACGATATTAACCATTTTAGAATATAGCTGGGATACCAAATATGGGGGCATCTTTTATTTTATGGATTCAAAAGGACATCCACCTCAGCAATTAGAATGGGATCAGAAATTATGGTGGGTTCATTTAGAGACGTTAGTTGCATTGGCAAAAGCCTACGAACACACTCAAAATAAAGATATTTTAGATTGGTATTACAAAGTGCATACCTATGCATGGACTCATTTTTCTGATACAGAAAACGGAGAATGGTATGGCTATCTAAACAGACAAGGTGAAAAATCATTACATTTAAAAGGTGGTAAATGGAAAGGGTGTTTCCATGTTCCGAGGGCCATGTTTCAATGTTGGAAATCGTTTGAGAATATTGAAAAATTCACACAAATCAACCTCCCTAACAATCAAAAAACACAAGTATGAGATACAATTTTCTATTAATCATTTTGGTAATTTTAACTGCTTGCAACACCCAAGAGCAAAAAAAAGAGCGAACTAGTAAAATTGAAAAAATCGCCTTTACAGGTTTGTTTAACACAGGCATGCAAGAAGGAGTTTCCTGCTATAGAATTCCAGCAATAATCACCGCTCCAAACGGAGATTTAGTTGCCACAATTGATGAACGGGTACCTTCTTGCGGTGACTTAAAATGGAGTAAAGACATTAACATTGTTATGCGAAGAAGCAGTGATCATGGAAAAACATGGCCCCCAATTGAAACGGTCATTAATTTTCCAGAAGGGCAATCCGCTTCAGACCCATCAATGATTGTTGACAAAATTACTGGGGACATCTTTCTATTCTATAATTACATGAATTTAAACACCGAAAAGGACATCTATTATTTACATGTTTTGAAAAGTGCAGACAATGGTAAAACATGGAGCAAACCCACAGATATTACTTCTCAAATAGCCAAACCAAATTGGCACAAGGATTTTAAATTTATCACCTCTGGTCGCGGAATTCAAACAAGCACAGGAAAACTATTGCATTGTATGGTAAATCTAAATAGTGGCATGCATGTCTTTGGAAGCGATGACCATGGTAAATCATGGTATTTTATAGATACGCCAATTACACCTGCAGACGAATCTAAAATTGTAGAATTGACAGATGGTACTTGGATGATCAACGCCAGGTCTAACGATAAAAAAGGAATGCGCTACGTACACACCTCTACAGATGAAGGAAAAACATGGAGAACCAAAGGTGCTCCAGAGTTAACAGACCCTGGCTGTAATGCTAGTATTATAAGATACACAGCAATTAAAGACGGTGACAAGAAAAATAGATTGCTTTTTGCTAATGCAAATTCTACAAAAGGACGCGTAAACATGACTGTAAAAGTTAGTTATGATGAAGGGAAAACCTGGTCAAAAGGGAAAACTGTATACGAAGGTAGTTCTGCATACGCTTCGCTTACAATTTTAGAAAATGGTGATATTGGTTTGTTTTTTGAAAAAGACAAGTACACCAAAAACGTATTTACTAGCTTCTCTTTAAACTGGCTAACGGATGGTAAAGACACCTACAATAAACCTTAACAAGTACTACAAGTATGTGGTTTAAAACGATACGGCTATTCATTTGTTTTTTAGTACTTCCAATGATAAATTATGCTCAAAAAATAAAAGTTGCTTGTGTTGGAAATTCAGTTACTTATGGGGCGGGAATTAAAGATAGAGCTATCAACTCATACCCTGCACAACTACAACGTTTATTAGGACACAATTACACTGTTCAAAATTTTGGTTTTTCTGGCGCAACACTATTAAAAAATGGACACAAACCCTATTGGACAAAAAAAGCGTTTCAAGAATCTCAGAATTTTGCTCCGAATGTTGTCATTATCCACTTAGGGCTAAACGATCAAGGAAACAACAACTGGCCAAAATACAAAAATGAATTTGTGGCTGATTATCTTGATATGATAACCAGTTATAAAAATCTACCATCTAAGCCTAAAGTACTAATTTGCAAAATGACACCTACCTTTTCTGGCCATCATTGGTTTGAAGAAGGCATGCGTGAAAACTTTAAAGAAATTCAAACTAAAATTGAAACAATCGCAAAAAAAGCCCATGTTGACATTATAAATTTACACGAGCCTTTATATCGGTACCCTGAATATTTTCCTGACAATTTGCATCCAACAAAAAAAGGAGCAACAAGTATTGCGCAAAAAGTACATGCTGCTATCACAGGAAATTATGGAGGTCTAAAGCTTCCTCAATTTTATGGCGAAAAAATGGTATTCCAAAGAAATCAACCCATCGCAATTTATGGAACTGCCAATGCGAATGATAAAATCACTGTGTTGCTAAATAGTGAAAAATCAAGTACAAACGTTTCTAAAAATGGAACATGGAAAATTACCTTACCTGCTATGAAAGCTGGAGGTCCTTATGCCTTAAAGGTACATTCAAATTTATCAGAAAACATTTCTTACAAACAGGTTTATATAGGAGAGGTTTGGTTGGCTTCAGGTCAATCCAACATGGATTTTAAAGTAACACAAATGCAATCTGCTTCAACAGTTTTAAAAGACTCTTTACATCCAAATATTTTTGTTTACTCAATGAATCCAACAGTATTAGGTGCGCACAAATTTTCAAAAGAAGAACATGATTTGTGCAATACAGAAAACTACTTTCACCATTCTGGATGGAGCAATACAAAAGATGACATTTTAGAAAACTTTTCGGCTGTTGCCTATGCATACGCTTACAATCTTCAAAAAAAATTAAATGTGCCTGTAGGTATCATTTGCAATGCCGTAGGTGGAGCTCCCACTCAATCTTGGATTAGTAGAGAACGCATGGAGCAACAACATGAAACCATAAGTTTACTCAATGACACTTGGCAACACCCATTAGTAGATTCTTGGGTTTCACAACGAAGGTCCGAAAATTTTGGCCACTCAAAACGATTGAAAGGAAGACACCCCTACGATCCTACATTTTTATTTGACTCCGGAATCTTACCTATAATTCATCACAATATTAAAGGCGTAATTTGGTACCAAGGCGAATCAAATACAGAACACGTGGCATTGCATTCAACATTATTTAAACTGCTAATAAAAGATTGGCGCTTACATTTTAACAAGCCCGAATTGCCCTTTTACTACACCCAACTTAGCAGTATCCATAGAGATAATTGGGGGCAATTTAGAGATGCCCAACGTAAATTATTATCTATTGAAAATACTGGGATGGCGGTTTCTTCTGATGTTGGACATCCCAGCAATGTACATCCAACGCAAAAATGGGTACTAGGAGAACGATTGGCTAGAATAGCATTAGCAAAAACATATAAAAAACCAATTGCCTATTCCGGGCCTTTATTTGACTATGTGAATATCAAAGGACACCAATTAGAAGTCCATTTTAAACACAATCAAGGTCTAACAACCATAGACAGAAGTTCTGTTAAAGATATTTTGATTGCTGGAGAAAACAAAATATTTGTAGAAGCTACATCAACAATTAAGAAAAACGTTTTAATTGTATGGTCACCAAAAATTAAGAAGCCTAGATATGTAAAATATGGATATTCGTCCTTTACAAATGGCAACTTAATAAACAAAAATAAGCTTCCCGCTTCAACATTTTCAAACCTGTATAATTAAACCAATATGATACAAGATAGCCAAGTCACTAAAAAAATAATCATCCTATTTTTATTGATTGCTAATTGTGTTTCTGCGCAAAAATTCTCTGAGCATTACTACAAACGAAAAGCACATTTTGAAGCAACAAAAGATACCCAAAATGAAATTATATTTTTAGGGAATAGTATTACTGAAGGAGGGAAATGGAACCTATTGTTTCCTAACAAGAATGTAATTAACCGAGGTATTAGTGGAGATATTACAGATGGTATTTTATTTCGATTGGATGAAATAACAGCTTCAAAACCAATAAAAATATTTTTACTAATTGGCACTAATGACATGGCAAGAGGAAAAAGCATTGAATATGTAATTAAAGGCACGCAACAAATCATTGCTAAAATTCAACTGCAATCAAAAAGCACAAAAATATACTTACAAAGTATGCTACCTGTAAACCCGTTTGTTGGAAAGAAATTCTCTGGGCACAAAAACAATCATCAAAAAATTATAGATGCCAACAAACAACTTCAACAGCTAGCAAAGACTTTACACATTCCTTATATTGATGTACACAAAGCCATGAGAAATAGGCAAAAGCATTTAAAATCAACGTTTACCTACGACGGCTTGCATTTAAGTGAAAAAGGCTATCAAAAATGGAAGCGCGTACTCAAAAACTATGTTAATTAACGCACTGTGACTATGAATAAACAACCAAGACCTTATGTTTTAGCTGAAACCAACTACAAAGGTGTATTAAAAGAAAATTATTCTGTGGCCATTTTACCTTGGGGCGCAACAGAAGCACATAATTATCATTTACCTTATGCTACAGACAATATTCAAGCCGAGCAAGTTGCTATTGAAGCAGCAAAAATCGCTTGGGAAAATCAAGCAAAAGCAGTGGTATTGCCAACGATTCCCTTTGGTGTAAATACGGGGCAATTAGATGTACCATTATGCATCAACATGAATCCAAGCACACAACGGGCTATTTTAAAAGACATTGTTTATGTACTAAACAAACAACAAGTTCACAAATTAGTACTGGTAAATGGGCATGGAGGCAATCATTTTAAACAGATTATTCGTGAATTATCTATTGAATTTCCACAAGTTTTCATTTGCGCACTTAATTGGTGGCAAATAACTGATAGCAGCCAATATTTTGACGAACCTGGAGATCATGCTGGTGAATTAGAAACTGCTGTAATGATGCATTTAACACCCAATTTAGTATTGCCACTTTCTGAAGCTGGAGATGGGGCGGTAAAAGCATTTAAAATAAAAGCCCTAAAGGAAGGTTGGGTTTCTACTCAAAGAAAATGGACTTCAGTTACAAAAGATACGGGTGCTGGAAATCCTAAAAAAGCAAGCAAAGAAAAAGGAGGGATTTTCTTTAAAGCAGTCACAGAAAAAATCGCATCATTTTTAGAAGAATTACACAACGCAGATTTAAACGACTTGTATGAATACTAGTAATAAACACCTTGAAAGCATGAATAGAACCCGATATTTAACGTACATCCTATCTTTTTTACTTATATCCGCTTGTAGTTCACCTTCTTCAAAAGAGGGTACAATAGATGCTATAAGCATTATTCCAAAGCCTTTGGAAACTCTTTTATCCAAAGGAAGTTTCACTTTTAATAAAAACACTAAAATAGTTTTAAGTAGTCCTTCTCAAAAGAATATCGCTTCTGAATTTACACAACAATTTAAAATTAGTGCTGGTATTCAATTGCAAATCGTAGATTCAATCACATCGCAACAAAACGTACTTCTTTTTAAAAAGGACAGCAGCTTATCCAAAGAGGCGTATCATTTTATTGCCAAATCGAATAATATTACCATCAAAGCAGCTGACGATGCTGGGTTCTTATATGGTGTGCAAACACTGAAACAGTTACTTCCTACAGCCTTTGAAGCTAGCAGTTTTCAAAAAAATAGTGAATGGAGCATCCCAAATGTAGATATAAAAGACAAACCTCGTTTTGGATGGAGAGGTTTGATGTTAGATGTATCTCGTCATTTTTTTGGTAAAGAGTATATCTTAAAGACCATTGATCGATTGGCAGCTCATAAAATGAATGTGTTGCATTTGCATTTAATCGACGACCAAGGATGGAGAATAGAAATTAAAAAATACCCAAAGTTGACAAATATTGGAGCTTGGAGAGCAGATAAAGAAGATTTACACTGGAATTCAAGAAATATTAAAAGACCAACAGATAGTATACAATACGGAGGTTTTTACACACAAGAAGATATTAAAGAAATTGTAGCCTATGCCAAAACCAAACAAATTACTGTAATTCCAGAAATTGAACTACCTGCTCATGTTACAAGTGCAGTTGCTGCCTATCCACATTTATCATGTAAAAATGAACAGGTAGCAGTTCCTTCTGGAGGTGTATGGCCCATTACTGATATTTATTGCCCAGGAAAAGAAACTACTTTTGATTTTTTAGAAGCTGTTTTATCAGAGGTACTGGATTTATTTCCTTCAAAATACATTCATATTGGAGGTGATGAAGCTACCAAAACAAATTGGAAAACTTGTACACATTGCCAACAAAGAATGCGTACTGAAAGTTTAGAAGAAGTTGAAGAATTACAAAGCTACTTTGTAAAGCGCATCGAAAAATACATCAATTCAAAAGGAAGAAAATTAGTTGGTTGGGATGAAATCTTAGAAGGTGGTTTAGCTCCAGATGCAACGGTTATGAGTTGGAGAGGTTTTAAAGGTGGTATAGAAGCGGCTAAAGAAGGACATGATGTCGTTATGACGCCAGGAGAATATTGCTATGTGAATTTATACCAAGGGCCTTATGATGTAGAGCCCATTGCCCAAGGTGGATATTTGCCTTTACATAAAGTCTATTCTTTTGATCCCGTTCATGAAAGTATGACTGCAAAAGAGCGCAAACATGTTTTGGGTGGTCAAGCAAATTTATGGTCTGAGTTTGTAAATACAACATCGCATTCTGAATATATGATTTTTCCAAGATTGGCTGCGATGTCGGAAGCGTTATGGTCAGAAAAAAAGAATAAAGATTGGGCCAATTTTTCATCCAGATTGCTACAACAATTTAAAAGGTATCAAGCGCAAGGAATTAATTATTCTGAAAGTGCTTTTTTAATTTCTGGAGAAACAAAAGTAGCTAAAGATAACAAAACCATTCGTTTAATTTTGCAAAACGAATTTCCAGAATCAGATATTCGATATGTTTTAGATAGTGATGACCTCTCTCAAAAGACGTTAAAATATACAGGACCAATTCAAGTAACAAAGACAACACAAATAAAGGCTTCATTGTTTAGAAATGATACACCTGTTGGCCGCCCGTATGTTAAGACGATTAAGTTTCATAAAGCCATGGGTAAAAAAGTGAGTTATCAAACGAAACATGAAAAAAAATATGTAGGTGCTGGCAGCATAAACTTAGTAGACGGTTTAAGAGGTAGTAAAAATTTCTTTGATGGGAAATGGCAAGGATGGCTAAGCAAAGACATGGAGGTGACCATAGATTTAGAAACATCACAACATCTCAATAAAGTAACCCTAAGTGCCATGGAAGACCAAGGACCAGATATATACTATCCTGTACAGATTGAAGTATTTACTTCTGCTGATGGAAATAAATTCACGAAACAAGCAATCTTTAATAGACCTTACAAAGCAAATCCAACGACAACCTTAGGCGAGTTTGAATTGAATCTCCCTAAAAAAACAAGCTCAAGATATCTCAAAATAATAGCAAAGATATTACCAAAAAATCCAGAACCCAATAGAGGTGTCTGGCTTTTTGTTGACGAAATAATAGTAGAATAGCCTAATAATTTTATAGAATGAAAACAAGAACTCAACCCTTTGCCCTCGCTTTTCTAATGCTTATTAGCATCCAATTCGGAATTGCTCAAACCTTAGATCCTGTACTAGAAAACCCAGCTATTGTTGGCGTAAACAAACTCGATGCAAGAGCTTCATTTTTTGCTTTTGAAAGCAAACAATTGGCATTAAAAAACAATCTTGACAACGCCAAAAATTACAAACTTCTAAATGGAACTTGGAAATTTAACTGGTCTAAAAATCCTGAATCTCGCCCCACAGATTTTTATAAAGAATCGTACTCTACTGCTAAATGGGATGCTATTCAAGTACCTGCCAATTGGGAAGTAGAAGGCTATGGAGTTCCAATTTATGTAAATGCTTCATACCCTTTTCAGCAAGGACATTTGGCGCCACCAGACATTCCAGATGGATACAATCCTGTTGGCTCTTATAAGCGTAATTTTCAGTTTCCAAAAAATTGGGATGGCAAAGAATTATTTGTCCATTTTGGCGCTGTAAAATCGGCGTTTTACATTTGGATCAATGGAAAGAAGGTTGGATATAGTCAAGGGTCAAAACTACCTGCAGAATTTAACATTACCAACTTTGTAAAAAAAGGAACAAACTCGATTGCCGTTGAGGTATACCGTTGGAGTGATGGAAGCTATTTAGAATGTCAAGATTTCTGGAGAATATCGGGAATTGAAAGAGATGTGTATATGTATGCCAGACCAAAAGTATATCTCAAAGATTACTTTGCAAAAGCCGGATTAACAACGAATTATAAGAATGGTGTTTTTAATTTAGAGTTGGCTCTTAAAAATGTGCTTTCAAAAAAACAAAAAGGAAGTATTGCTATTGAAATCACAAAGAATGGAATCATGCAGTACGAAGCCTCATCTACATACTCAATTGCAAAAAACGCAGCTAAAAACATTCAGTTTAACACTACCATAAAAGAGGTAAAATCATGGTCTGCAGAGGTACCTGAGTTATACCAATTAAACATTAGTATCAAAAATAAAAAAGGACATATTCTTGAAGCAATTTCAAGAAAACTTGGATTTAGAACTTCCGAAGTAAAAAATGGAAACTACTTAATAAACGGTAAACCGATTTTATTTAAAGGGGTAAATAGACATGAGCACAATGCTAAAAAAGGACATGTTATTTCCAAAGAAGAAATGCTATTAGATATTAAAATCTTTAAAGAAAACAATATCAATGCTGTAAGAACCAGCCATTATCCCAATGATCCATATTGGTATGAGTTATGCGACACATACGGAATTTATGTTATCGACGAAGCCAATATTGAATCGCATGGAATGGGCTATGCCATGGATAGAACATTGGCCAACAATCCTACTTGGTTAAAAGCACATTTAGAACGTGTAAAAAGAATGATAGAAAGAGATAAAAACCATCCATCTATTATTATTTGGTCGTTAGGAAATGAAGCTGGAAATGGCTATAACATGTATGAATCATACAGATTGGCAAAACAATTAGACAAAACAAGGCCAACACAATACGAACGTGCAGTATACGAATGGAATACAGATATTTTTGTACCCATGTATGCTACTCCTTCCGATATGGAAAAGTATGCAAAAAATAAATTCATGACCAAACCACTTATCCAGTGTGAGTACGCACATGCCATGGGAAATAGCCTTGGCGGGTTTAAAGAATATTGGGACTTATTTGAAAAATATGACAAATTACAAGGTGGTTTTATTTGGGATTATGTTGATCAAGGGTTAAAAACCATCAAAAATGGGAAAGAAATCTATGCGTATGGTGGTGATTTTGGACCTAAAGGAACTCCCAGCGATAACAACTTTTTAAACAACGGATTGGTACAGCCAGACAGAAAACTCAATCCGCATATGCAAGAGGTAAAACATATACATCAAGATATTAAGTTTTACGAGAACGATCTTTCAAAAGGAAAAATTGACATCAAAAACTGGTACTTTTTTAAAGATTTAAGCAATTATACATTCCAATGGGAATTATTAGAGAACGGAAACCTTGTAGAAAAAGGGGAATTATCAAACATACATGTTGCTCCTCAAACTAAAAAAACAGTGACCATTCCATATCAAAAAATGTTAAAAAAAGAAACGGAGTATTTTCTAAACATTAAAGCCATTTTAAAAACAGATGACGCCTTAGTTGCTAAAAATTATGCCATGGCTTATGAGCAGTTCCAATTGAATACAGGGACAACTTTTAAACCTAAAAAAGCGACAAACACGATAAATCTTAAAGAACAAAACAATCTAATTATAGTAAAAGGGAAGTCATTCTTTATTCAGTTTAACAAAGAAACTGGAAACTTGGAACGTTATGTATACCAAGGGAATTCGTTACTTAAAAAGGGGCCTCAGGTTAATTTTTGGAGAGCCCCTGTTGACAATGATTTTGGTGCCAAATTACAAGTAAAATTTTCTGAATGGAAAACTGCTGCCAACTCAAAAATTGTAAAAACAAACATAACCACACTATCAAAAACAAAAGTGGCTATTGCATTTACAAAAGAACTATTTAATAAAGATGCTTTGTATACACAAACTTTTATAGTGGATGGTAACGGAGTTATTGAAGTAGTGAATAATTTAAACGCATTAAAAGGATCGCATCCTGGACTTTTTAAATTTGGAAATGAAATGGTCTTGTCTGGAAAGTATCAAACGATAGAATGGTATGGAAAAGGGCCTTTCGAATCGTATTCAGACAGACAACATGCCGCAAAGGTTGGAATTTATAAAGGCAACATAAGTGATCAATATTTCCCGTATATTCGTCCTCAAGAAACAGGGAATAAAAATGAAGTCCGTTGGTTAAAACTGACAAAAAAAGATGGTGTTGGAATTAAAATTTACGGCAAAGAACCTGTATTTGCTTCTGCATTAAACTTTAGCAAAGAAGATTTAGATTCAGGAAAAAAAAGGACACAACAACATGCGGGAGAATTAACACCTCGTAAAGAAGTTTTTGTAAATATTGATGGATTTCAACAAGGGCTAGGAAGTATCAACAGTTGGGGTAGATTGCCTTTAAAACCATATCGATTACCGTATCAATCCTACAAGTATTCCTATTGGATTGTACCCATAAAAAATTAATACTTCTTTTAAATAACTATATGAGTTTTAAAAAATTTAGCAAGGTTTTATTCTTTATCTTTTTATTCCACTATGTTTCTTGGGCTCAAGAACGTACAGTGATTACACTTAACAATGGCTGGAAATTTAAAAAAGGCAAAAGTAAACCAGCCTTTAAAGAATTTTTTAATGATGCTAAATGGGAAACCGTATCGGTACCTCACGATTGGGCTATAAAAGGCCCATTTGACAAAGAAATAGACAAACAAAAAGTAGCGATTGTACAAAATGGAGAAAAAATAGCTTCAGAAAAAACAGGAAGAACTGGGAGCTTACCATATATTGGAGAAGCTTGGTATCGCAATCAATTTTCAATTCCACAATATAAAGATGGGAAAAAAGTGTTACTTCTTTTTGAAGGCGCAATGAGTGAACCTGAAATTTTTGTCAACGGGAAAAAAATTGGCTCTTGGAATTATGGGTATAGCTATTTTTATTTTGATATTACTCAATATATCAAGCCCAATAAAAAGAACACATTAGCTGTTAAATTGACCAATCGCAAATTATCTTCTAGATGGTACCCTGGAGCTGGTTTATATCGTAATGTGCGTCTTATTATTAAAAATAAAGCAAGTATCAATCAATGGGGCACTTTCATAACTACACCAATTATTACTGCTACTTCGGCTAAAATTAACATCAAAACCAAAGTAACTGGTGAGCATCTTCAAATAGTAACCCAAATCTTAGATTCGAAAGGAGAAATAGTTGGATCTCATAAATCAAAAACAATTTCTGAAAAAGAATTCAATCAAGACATCACTATTCAAAATCCTAATTTATGGAGTCCAGAAAACCCGTATTTATATACTGCTATTTTAAAAGTATATGTTGAAAATAGGTTAACCGATAAACTGAGTACTCGCTTTGGAATTCGAAGCATTAACTATGAACCAAAAAAAGGATTCAGCTTAAACGGAAAAATCACGAAATTTAAAGGCGTTTGTCTACATCATGATTTAGGCCCACTGGGCACTGCTATAAATAAATCGGCTTTAAGAAGACAACTACGTATTTTAAAAGATATGGGGGCAAATGCCATCCGTAGTGCTCACAATATGCCATCTATAGAACAATTAGAATTGTGTGATGAAATGGGCTTTCTATTTTTAGCAGAGAGTTTTGATGAATGGGCCGTTCCAAAAGTACCCAATGGGTATCATCGTTTTTTTAAAACTGATGCTGAAAAAGATGTAGTAAATCTGGTTCATGCAACTAGAAATCACCCAAGTATTGTTATGTGGAGCGCAGGTAATGAAGTGCCAGATCAATGGAGTATTGAAGGTGCAAAACGCGCCAAATGGTTGCAAGATATTTTTCATCGAGAAGATCCAACTAGGCCTGTAACTGTAGGTATGGACCAGGTAAAAGCAACCATGAAATCAGGGTTTGGAGCTGTATTAGATATCCCCGGATTAAACTATAGAACACATTTGTATAACGAAGCATATAAGAAGTTTCCTCAAGGATTTATTTTGGGCTCAGAAACTGCATCAACCGTTAGCTCTCGTGGCATATATAAGTTTCCTGTACAAGAAGCTAAAATGAAACAATACAATGATTATCAATGCTCTTCATATGATTTAGAATCGTGTAGTTGGTCTAATATCCCTGATGAAGATTTTGTATTGCAAGACGATAACCCTTGGGTTATTGGTGAATTTGTTTGGACAGGTTTTGATTATTTAGGTGAACCAACTCCTTATGATACGAAATGGCCATCGAGAAGTTCGTATTTTGGTATTAATGATTTAGCAGGGTTGCCAAAGGATCGATTTTATTTGTACCGAAGCCGATGGAATACAAAAGAAGAAACCTTACACATACTTCCGCATTGGAACTGGAAAGGTAGAGAAGGAATAAAAACACCCGTATTTGTCTATACAAATTATGAAAGTGCAGAGCTTTTTGTGAACGGAAAAAGTATGGGTATACAGAAAAAAAACTCTAAAACACCAAAAAACAGATATCGTTTAATGTGGATGAATATCGCGTATGAACCCGGAACACTAAAGGTAATTGCCTTCAATGAAAACGGCAAACCTGTAGCTGAGAAAGAAATACATACCGCTGGTAAACCTTATAAGTTAATTTTAGAATCTGATAAAAAAACAATCAAATCTGACGGCAAAGAACTAGCTTATGTAACTGTTTCTGTAGTTGATAAAAATGGCATCCCATGTCCGATAGCCACCAATCAATTAAAATTTTTAGTAAAAGGGAAAGGAAGTTTTCGAGCAGCTTGTAATGGAGATGCAACTTCACTTGAACAATTCCATTTACCAACAATGAGATTGTTTAGTGGTAAATTGGTTGTATTAGTACAAGCAACATTAGAACCTGGAGAAATAGAATTAAAAGTTACAGGAAAAGGCTTGAAAAAAGGAAAGATTATAATAGAATCAACTAATTAGTTGTTTTCATTTTATACATCGCACAGTTGAATCAGCATCTAGTAAAATTATTTCTTTTACAATTCAAGCTATAAAAACGGCAAATTTTGCGTTTGTTCATATAAAAAACAATTAATCAATATGTCATACATAATACATTTTGTTTTTTTTAGTATATTAGCAATTCATATTATACAATTATCATGAAACAGGCATTTGTTTTACTTTTCAGTATTTTTTTAACTTTTTCAGCTCAAGCACAAGAAAAAAATGAAATCTTTAATTGGTCAACCGAACAAAACATCCCCAATAAAACTGGATTGAACGGCGCATTTACAGGTGTTCATAATGACGTGCTTATTTTTGCCGGAGGAGCTAATTTTCCAGACACTCCCGTTTGGGAAGGGGGAAAAAAACATTGGTATGATAGTATTTATGTGCTTCTAAAAAAAGGAGATTCAACTGCATGGCTTTCAAATCAAGAAATAAAACTACCTAAACCGCTTGCAAACGGAGTATCAATATCAACCAAACAAGGAATACTTTGCATTGGTGGAGACAATGCTGATGGAGTGTATTCTGATGTTTTTTTAATCAAATGGAATACTGCTCGTAAACGTATAGAAATAGAAACATTGCCTTCTTTACCAGTTCCATTAGCAAACATGGGTGCAAGTGTAGTTGGTAATACTGTCTATGTGATTGGAGGACAAGATGCCAAAGGAAGTGGATCTACATCTCATTTTTTATCCTTCAATCTAACAACATCACTACAAAGAAAAAAACATACTTGGCAACAACATGAGGATTTCCCTGGTAAAAGCAGAATTCAGCCAGTAGTTGTAGGACAGAGCAATGGACACCAAGATTGCTTATATGTGTTTAGTGGAACACAGTACAATCCCAATGCTGAATTTACACATAAAATGCTTGGAGATGTATATCAGTTTGACCCTAAAAAGAATACATGGACTCAGAAAAAGAGCATTCCAACGAATCAAACTCCATCCATAACACATGGATTTTTAGCTGCGGCCCCTGCTTTAAAAAAAGGAGACTCGCACATTTTAATTTTTGGAGGTGCTGGAGGTCCAAATCAACATCTTTCTAAACGATTAGAAATCGGAATTGAACTAAAAAATGCTACAAATACAGCACAAAAAGACAGTTTACAAAAAATTGGTACGGAGCTTATAAAAAACACTTCGTTTTCAAAAACAATTTGGGCCTATCATACTATTACAGACACCTGGAGCAAACGAGGAGAAATGCCACATAAAACCCAAGTAGTTGCCACCGCATTAGATTGGAATGGAGCAATTGTTATTGCTGGTGGAGAAGTAAGGCCTGGAGTAAGAACAACTGCCATTACTAGCGCTACTCAAAAACCATATGAAGCAAGTTTTGGAACGGCTAATTACATTACATTAATTGTCTATTTAGTATTAATGATTTTAATGGGTTGGTATTTTTCTAGGCGTAACAAAACCACCAATGACTACTTTTTAGGAGGTGGAAGAATTCCGTGGTGGGCAGCTGGTTTAAGTATTTATGCAACGATGTTAAGTGCCATCACCTATTTATCCCAACCTGCCCTTGCCTACTCTTTTGATTGGCAAGCTTATTTAGGGTACTTCACTATTTTAATGATTGTTCCTATTGTAATCACTTTTTACTTGCCCTTCTTTAGAAAACTTAAGGTCACTACGGCGTATGAATATTTAGAAAAACGATTTAATGTTACCATTAGAATGTTTGGAAGTACCTCTTTTATCCTTTTTCAATTGGTTCGAATGGGAATTGTAGTCTATTTACCAGCATTGGCGTTGTCTACAGTGGTTGGAATGGACATTTACTTAGCCATTATTATCATGGGAATCTTAGCCATCATCTATACCTATATGGGTGGAATTGAAGCCGTTATTTGGACAGATGTTGTACAGGTAATTGTTTTGGTATTAGGTTTGGTTGCTGGATTAATTTTTATCGGAATTGAAATTGGTGATGTAGGGTATATATTTGAAACTGCATATACCGATAGCAAACTACAAATGGTCGATGTTAGATTTAGCTTTACCGAAGTGGTAACCTGGTCATTATTTTTAGGTTCATTTGCTTTAAATTTTGCACCATACACTACAGACCAAGCAGTAGTCCAGCGATACATGACTACCTCTAGCGAGGAAGAAGCAAGAAAAAGTATTTGGCTAAATGGTATTATTGCAATTCCGGCTGGTATCTTAATTTTTACCATGGGAACTTTTTTGTACGTCTATTTTAAAGAACATCCTGAGTTTTTAACGGTTGGCATGCAAAACGATAGCGTATTTCCATTGTTTATTACAAATCACTTACCTCCCGGAGTTGCAGGTTTGGTAATTGCCGGAATTTATTCTGCCTCGATGTCTAGTTTAGACAGTAGTATGCATAGTGTTTCTACGGTAGCAACCGTAGATTATTACCAACGTTTTTCAAAATCATATACCGAAAAAAAAGGCCTAAAGTTAGCCAAATGGATTACTGTTTTTGTAGGGGTATTAGGAACCGCCATTGCCTGTTTAATGGCAGCCTACCCTGTTAAGTCATTGTTTTTCTTTTTTCAAGAAGTAGTTGGATTGTTTGGAAGTGCTATTGCTGGAATTTTTATACTAGGAATTTTTATAAAAAGAGCCAATTGGAAAGGGACTTTAATTGGCGCTTTGCTAAGTGTAATTGTGCTTGCTTTTGTAAAATACACAACAAGTATTAATTTTTATATTTACCCATTAATTGCAATTCCAACTTGTGTACTTGGAGGGGTATTGTTCAGTTTCATTTTCCCTGCAAACCAACAAAACTTACAAGAACTCACGTACTCTAGAAAGAACTAATCGTTTTCCAACAACACACGAAACACCTCATTTTTAGCCTAAAAAAAAAGTACTCCGACCTAAGTCGGAGTACACACAAATTAAAACTATTTTATAGTTGATAACTTGTAATTTCATAAGTAGAGAAGTAACTCCCCTATACAGCTCTTTTCTATCTTACGAAGTATGATAAGTATCAAGTGATATTACCATACATTAAAGATACAAGGATATAGTATTCAACACAATACCCATAAATGGGGTTTTTTTCATTACTTTTTTCGGTTAGGTATAAATACCTATACAAACATACAAATAGGTGATTTTCAAACAAATAAATAAATCTATTTTCTAACCAAAGACTCGGTTCTCATGTTTTAAGGTTTTTTTTCTTCAAACAAAAAAAAACCTTAACGCTAATGCTATGAATTTAACATTAGAATTAAGGTTTAAAAGTGGTACGTAAATACTAATAAGTATCTTTAATCCAATGATACGGTTTACGTTTCACCCACATTCCTCGGGTAAAATCTGGAAAATCTTGTGGCTCTCCATTATTTTCAATGGATGCTTCAGAAAGTGGCGTAATTGCACTCCAGGCTGCTGCATCATATGCATCAAGTGGCGGAGCAATATTTCTTTTAGCAGATTCGATAAAAGCATTAATTACAAAAAAATCCATTCCTCCATGCCCAGCTCCTTGTGCATGTTCTCCGTATTTTTTCCAAAGTGGATGGTCGTACTTTTCTAACCATTCTTTAGAAGCATCCCATCGATGCGATTTCGACTTCCCTTCTATATAAATTCTATCTCCATCTTTTTCCCACAAGCCATTTGCTCCTTGCACTCTAAACCCTAAAGAATAAGGCCTTGGCAAATTACAGTCATGCGTAACAATAATAGTTTCTCCGTTTGCAGTTTCTATTGTTGACGTAATTACATCTCCTTGCTTAAATTTCAATTTTGCATTTGGATGCTCCTTTCCACCATGTTTTACGATATAATTATGCAATCCAATTCCTTTGCTTGCATGGGAAGTTAAAGACATAAAACGATTCCCTCTATTTACATCACACATAGTTGCCATAGGTCCAACTCCATGTGTTGGATATACATCTGCATTTCTCAATAATGAATGCTGTGTCCTCCATGCAGATTCCGAAATTCCTTTTTCTCCAAACTCCACTCCTTTTCCATATGCAGATTTGCCATCGTTCAACTTCACAAAACGCAAATCATGTTGATATCCACATCTAAAGTGAACCAACTCTCCAAAAACATTTTGTTTTACCATGTTTAAAACCGCCAATACATCTCTGCGATAATTTACATTTTCTAAAATCATTAAATGTGATCCCGTTTGCTCATGTGTATTCACCAAGTCCCAACATTCTTCCATTGTATTTGCTGCAGACACTTCTAACCCTGTATATTTCCCAGCCAACATCGAATCTTTTGCCATTTTAGTATGCCACAACCACGGTGTAGAAATAATTACAGCATCAATCTCTTTCATTTCTAGTAAATTTCTATAATCAAATTCACCCTTGCCAAAAACCTTCGGTTTCTTTTCTCCAGCTTTATCCATTAGATCCAATGCTATTTTAATTCTTCTCGGATCAATATCACAGATTGCAGTAACCAAAACATCATCTCGTAACAAGACATTGTTAAGGTGGTTGGTCCCTCTTAATCCTACTCCAATTAATGCAACTTTTACTTTTTTTCCTTTATAAGGGTCAGAACCTCCAAAAGATAAACTTGGAGACATTGCTAATCCGGTGCCTATAATGGCCGATTTTTTTATAAAATCTCTTCTTGAACTCATAAATTTAGTTTGTTGTTTGTTGTTTTTATTATCGAATTTGCATTCCTCTCAAATTTAGAAATTTATCTCCATTTGCAGCTCTTTTTTAAAGAAAAATTACAAGGCTGCGCATAACTTTTTTATATATTTGAATTTCTAAATTATAATTATGGATGATTTTATTTTGTATCTAAAAATAGGTTTAAATCATGTGTTAGATTTTTCTGCATATGATCATATTCTTTTTTTAATTGCCTTGGCTGTTATTTTTTCTTTTGATCAATTTAAAAAGGTGCTTTGGCTCATTAGCTTATTTACAATTGGACACACACTAACCTTGGCATTATCCGCATATGGCGTTTTAAAGGTAGATGTAAAAATTGTCGAATTCCTTATTCCTGTGACCATATTTATTACGGGTGTTGTAAACATTCTAAATTCGGGAAAAACCGCTGCTGCAAAGGGCAACATAAATTTAATATTTGCCTTATTTTTCGGCTTGATTCACGGTCTTGGGTTTTCGAATTACTTTAGAATGATGATCGGTCGTGAAGAAGACAAATTAATGCCATTAATTGAGTTTGCACTCGGAATTGAATTTGCTCAAATAATTATTGTATTGGGAATTCTATCCATAGGTGCTTTATTGCAATTCTTTTTTAAAGTTACAAGAAGAGATTGGATACTCGTTACCTCTGCAATTGTTATTGGTTTTGTAATACCAATGATGATAGAACGCGTATTTTGGTAAAAAATTAACGCTTAAACATTATAAAAGATACTACTTTAGCTACATGAATAAAAAGCAACTTAAATACGATACTGCTTATTTAAAAATGGCACATGAATGGGCCAAACTTTCTCATTGCCAACGCAAACAAGTGGGGGCAATCATTGTGAAGGATCGAATGATTATTTCTGACGGGTTTAATGGGACTCCGACAGGTTTCGAAAACCCCTGTGAAAACGAAGAAGACTATACAAAATGGTATGTTTTACATGCCGAAGCAAATGCAATTTTAAAAGT
>Ga0105356_10001568_pt1 | contig 22724 bp, 25 predicted proteins | sample GOMGulsemesocosm_3_FD_83502 | JGI IMG/M metagenome (GOLD analysis project Ga0105356, IMG submission 83502) | Methane-oxidizing microbial communities from mesocosms in the Gulf of Mexico - GOM9D Gulf of Mexico | ecosystem: Environmental > Aquatic > Marine > Cold seeps | place: Gulf of Mexico... | reverse complement strand
TTCTTTATTTAGAAATTCGACAGTAACATCAATGCCTACATGTAACATGTTGAATTTATTCTTTTTTATAGGAACTAAAGGACTCTCGCTTTTATCTGATCGTGCATACCTCAAGGTGTCATTCTTTAGGTAAATTTTACGACCATACTTTTCTCTACTTTCCCAATATACCCCTTCAAATTTGACTAGGTTTTTAGTTGATAATTTGATGAATTCCTTTGTTGTTTCTTGATGTTTTTGAGGCTTTTTGTAAGCTTGTTTGGGATATATTATTTCTGCAATCCTATTGGTTTTTGTCACGATATTGCTCCCTGTAAAATTGCTAAGCACAACAATATTGAGCATATCATCTGGGTAGGCGCGAATTAGTGATCGAAACCCGCCAATTGCCCCTCCATGTTGTATTATTTTTCTTCCAAGATGCTGCTCTATTCGTACTCCAAATCCAAAAGCAGTTGAGGTCCCATTGGTTAGAGGAGTCGTTGTTAAGAGCGTGGAAAATGCCGATTCCCATTGTTTTTTTGGACTGCTAAAATTTTGCAGCCACTTTAGTAAATCGGTTGTTGTTGCATGCATGTTACCAGATCCAACATAATTCCAATAGGCTATTTTTCTTCTAAATTTGGAATTACCAGCATAGGATGTGGCATTGTTAGAGACCACGCGATCATACTGATCTTCGACATAGGTGTGCTTCATGTCTAGCTGATCAAAAATATTTTCTTTTAGCCAATCCTTAAATTTTTCTCCAGTTACTTTTTCAATGATGTTAACCAACAACATATACCCCGTATTGCAATACAACAATTCTTCACCTGGTTCGAAATTAAGGGTGTTTTGTTTCTCAATAATCCTATTCAGGTCCGCATTTGTCATCACATCATCATTTCTCCACCCGGCTAAGCCTAAAAGCCCATGAAGATCTCTTAATCCGCTGGTATGGTGTAGTACATGTTCAATGGTGATGGTTTTTCCAAAATTTGGAAGTTCAGGAATATATGTTCTAATGTCATCCTCAAAAGATAATTTGTTACGTTCTTGAAGTAATACAATAGCCATGGCTGTAAATTGCTTGGAGTTCGAACCGATATTGAAAAGGGTTTCGGGAGTATTTGGGGTTGCATATTCTAAACTCGCCAAACCATATGCTTTGGAGAAAATTGTTTTGCCATCTTTCATTATGGCTATTGATCCTCCAGGATGATTAGGAATATTCCAGTCAATAAACAGGCTGTCTATTTTTTGGGTTTGCCTCTTACTCAATTGACTTGAAATCTGTCCTGTTATTATCAGTAAGATGAAGGTTGCTAAAAAGTGAAGTTTTTGTTGCATAGTTATAGATAGTTTGTGCTGCAAATATCTATACCTAAAGAAAAATTGACTTTAAAAATGACCGCCAATAACCCGCCAATAACCTGTCAGTAGTACAGGCTAGTTATATAATGCTGAATTTGAGGTTGATATACAGTTTCTTGTTTTTGTCAATCTCTGCGGTGTTTCTGAGAATCATAAATACATTACCCAGCATTAAAAGTATCAATAGTATTAGAATGGCATCTCCTTCTACTGAAAGCCAACTGTTCAAGATAGCACCAATTAAAAAAACAACCAGCATTAAAATTGTCCAGAATATTTGTAGGGTTACGAGTTGTTTTGCTATTGGGGTGAATTGTTTTTTTGCAAACATTATAATAAGTGGGAGTATAATATTTAATGGCGGAAGGAAAACAAAAAGTAAGGAAGATAAATTGATAAGTTTGAGCAACGCGTTAGTAAGGTCTTCCGTTTTTTCATTTTTTTCAAAAAACTGGTATTCTTCTATGTCTAAAGCAGATGCTAATGCTTTAAGTGTATGTCCTTTTGGGTTTGTGCCTGCCTCAATACGTTGAATTGTTCTTACTGAAATCCCAGATTTTTTTGACAACTCTTCCTGTGTTAAGTTTATTTTTTCTCTAAATTTATATAGGTTTGACATTATTCTGGGGGTTTTATCAAGTTTTTTTTTATATGGTAAATAAAGACCTAAAAGATGTATATAATAGGTCGGGAATCTGTAATTATTCGGCAATAAATTTAGGGGTTTTATGTGTAAAAAGCATCTAGTATTCTTGAATTAAACAATTCGTAGGTTTTTTTACTAGATTTTTATTGGAAAGGGGAATAATAAAACAATTTTGAAATTACTTTAGTCTAATTAGGCCACTACTAAATGTGATTGTATTAGAAAAATCAACCAGCGGTTGGGATTAATGAATCTAAAAAAACCTCTCTATATAAGAGAGGTTTTCTAAAAGAAATAATGAACGTATGACTGAAATTTATTTTTTAGAGCTAGACGCTATATAATTCATTAGTAATGCCTGGTCTTTCGCATTTACCCGACCTTGGTTAAAAGGTTGAGGGTGGGTTCTGAGTTTTAGTCCCCAACTATAATCAGTATCTGATGCTCCATAATGACATCCCATGCAACTGGTGTTCTCTAAGGGTTGTCGTACCCCTTTATTTGGCCCATTAGTTGGAGGGTTCGGGTTTTGAAAATAGGTTTCCATAGTGGTGTTTAGAGCACCTATTTGGGGTAAGGGCAATCCAGACCATCTAGGATATGCATTTTTTGCACTTTCTACTGCTCTTGCATAGGCTTCTTTTACAGCTGGTAGTGCAAGTGCATTGCGTTTTTTGTTTTTAACCGAGTCCTTGCCATTTTCTGGGTAGGGATATCCACTTCTTGGGTACAAATCGGGTTTTGGATAAAATGTTGTTGGATCTGTTGGCCATTGTGTAATTACCAACTGGTAATTTTCCCATACCGTGCCTTTTAATAATCTTTGAAAAGTTGTGTTGAGCGCTGCTGTTGATAATCCATCAGGTAAATGTATGCCTGTGCCTACAGGAGTATCTGGAATTTTATAGGTACGACTAACGCCTACAGGCCTTCTATCTTCTTCTTTTTTTAGCGGGGTACCTCTCTTGGGTTGGTATTCGAACCCTTGTTTATAAATGGTATCTGTCTCATCATGAAATGAAGGTCTTACGCCGCTTCCTTTAGGAGTTTTCACATTGTCTACATGTTCAAAACTAGACCAGAGCCCTTGTACAAACTGTGGTGTTTTTACAACTACATGCAATCCTACAAGGCCTACCAATACATCTTTTTTTATGGCGCCTGTAACCGGGTCTGTAACGTTTGCTTTAGAAATAAAATATTTAGATAAATCGTCTGCTCTTTTCCATGTTTGGTGGGGCTTAATGTCTTCCTTAAGAATCATAATCCGCCAAGCTGATTTTATTTCAATAGAGTTCCCATTTACGGTCTGTTTAATAACTGTATTGGTTTGAGGTTGTGAGATGGTTGTAGCTTGTTGAGTGCTTGGATCTACCAAAGGAGGCAATGTTGCTGGGGTGGGAGATTTTGGTAAATTTTCTTTTAAATACCATTTGTTTTCTCTGATGAACTCGTACATCACCTTATTCAACCCAAGACTGTACCGAACATATTGACGGTTTTGATCTATTAAAACCGAAGAAAAAGCTTCATTTAAATTGTCATGACTATTTCCTTTGGAGGTTAAATCTAAGGTAAAAGGGCGTTTATATTTTGTGCCATTCCATTCTTCTGGTGGTCCAGCATTTGGATTTTCTTTAGAGACAGGGAAGGCATCGTTAAATGTTCTAAAGGTTTCCCAAACCACAGGAACTCTATTGGGATTCGTGGGGTTAGAGGTATTGAATTTTGAGAAATCTACTGCATCTATCTGTCTATTAGGAACTCCTCGATAGGTAGTGTCAGCTGGCCAAACTAATCCAACAAAGGTTTGCCAAGCAAAAAAATCAAAGAAAGTTCGATCTTCTACATCTGTCATCACCAACCTAGAATGAGGTTTTAAATGATTGGGAACGTTGGGGTTGAGGTTGGGTTTTAATTTTTCATAAGGATCTTTTAGTTTCGTGTTGTGCACTTTTTCATAACCATCATCAGATTTTTTTGTTACACTATATCCAATATTAGGTTTTACTGTTTCTCCAGCGGATAAGGGAACTGAATCATGGTGACATCCGATGAAACTAATTAGTGATATACTGAGCAGCATACACAGACTTTTATTCTTCATTATTCTTCATTTTTAGAAGTAAACAAGATATTTACAACGTAAATATTGCTTACGGTTAGTTAGTGGTATTCCAAAGTAAGTAAATATGCGTGAAGACATGGGGCGAAAAAAGAAAAGGAATTAAAATCAGGTGTTTTTACCCAGTGGATATTGTATGAATATCAAGGGACACTAAAACCACGCTAATTAAAAATCATTTATGCTGCTGCTTTAGTTAGGTATTCATTTTTCTAATTTTAATCTAATCAGAAAGATTGAGCTGCCAGGAAATACCAAACGCATCCTCACACCATCCAAATTTTTTCCCAAAGCCGTAATCTCCTGAATCGTAGTTGTCAAGAGGAACCATGATCTGTCCGCCATTTGCGGAAAGTTTTTCAAATAAATTTTGAATCTCATCTTCAGAGCTACATTCAATAAAAAGTGAGACTCCAGGATTAAATGACCAAGCGTGGTTAAAATTACTTTCAGAAACCATGTAGGTATTACCATTTAATGAAAATACGCCATATTTGATGAGTTCTGGTGTTCCTCCAGCCTCTCCTTCAGAGTATTTGATGATGCTTTTAATTTCTGAATTTGGAAAGATAGAAGTATAGAAATTAAGTGCTTCTTCAGCCTTACCGCATTGGGCACCTACAAATGTTAGAAATGTTGTTATTTTCATTTTTTTGAATTTGAGTTAACACTTAAAATTATCCATCAGTCAATTAATTTACCAGTCTAACATTACTATTATTAACTACAAGCCTAATTGGCATTGCTATGTTATTTTTCATAACATGAAATTCTAGAGGTTGTGAAGGAAGGTGTTTATAATTTGCTGCGTTGAATAGTACTAAGTTAGTAAAAGAAAACGAACCAGCGGTAATCCCGCTGGATTTACTGAATCTATGTAGTACATGTAATTGACTATTCCAAAAGGTAGGCTTGAGTTGTGTAAGTTTTAAATAAATTCTTCACTTGTTAGCAGTTTCATTTAGTGCAACCCGTTACGATGCTGTCTGCATCTTTACTAATTAGGATACTTGCACTAACCATAAATTTTATACGTTGTTAATTTTTATTTAAAAACATGACCGCTCTTTCTAATGCAGTGTCTTTATTCTCTATATAGTCTTTATAAGTTTTTTTAACCAAAATGTCTGGTTGTACGCCATAGCCAACAAATTCTCGACCATCAGGATAGGTATCTTTCTTTGTACAAATTCTTCCCGTAGCTCCCCCTGGTAAATCAAACAACATTGGTTGTCCAGTACTTCCATAAGTTGGTTCTCCTATTTTTGTCATGTGTTTTTGATTGTCTGCAGCAATTAGAAAATCTTCTGCTGAAGAAGCCGTATAATTTCCAATTAATAATACGGTTGGAACAACAAAACGTTCAGATTTATTTATGTTGTTTTTAGTTGTGTAATAAGGGAATTCATAAAAATAACTATCTTTTGTTGTTAAAAATGCTTGACTGAGAAACTGCCTGTTTTCTTTAGATCCTTGTAGGGTGTCTGTTGCCTTAAGGTTAAAATTTTGCCCCCAAGCTTTAAATACGGGAACGTGAAGTCGGCTAAAAGAGGCAAGATTTTGGAGCTCGTCATCATTTGTTAGGTATTTTAGTATTTCAAATCCAATACTTGTGTTACCACCACCATTATGCCTTAAATCTATAATCAACTTTTTTGCTTTTTTTATTTCTGATAATTTTGCGATGAAAAGTGAATCAATTTTTGGTTTACTAAAATCATTTAAACTAACATAGGCAGTTTTTCCTTTCATCCATTTAAAGTCCATGAGTTCTCTTTGTTCAATGGGCGGATAGACTTCTTTCTCGGAAGCTTTTTTAGTTTTAAGTACTAGTGAAAAAACCTTTCCATTTGGTTTTCTAAATTTTAAGTCAAAACAAGTTCCTACTGGAGATTTTAATAATTCTGAAATGGAAATATTATTGCGAAAATGATCAGTAGAACTTGAAATATATGGTTTTACATATTGATGTACATATTCTTTAGTGGAAATTCCGTTTACTTCAATGATTTCTGTTCCAACTGGGATTTCCTTTCGTTTACTCAAGTTGGTTCTTATAATAATAGCTTTGCCATCAATATTTTTTAAAAACAATCGATAATTTCCAAATTCTCCGTTGTATATAAATGTGTCCGTTATGGTTTTAGGCATCCATACATTAGTGTGGCCATCTTTTAATGTGGCACAAAACTTTTGAAGTAAGCGAAAATATTCATAGTCATTTTTTGTGTTTTGAACGTCTCCAATTAATGAGATATAATCAGATTCCCATTTTTGTTTATTTATTTTATTCAAGTACACAAAATTGTAATTTGCTTCATTCCAAAACTTAGACAGGCCATAAATTTTTTCTGTCTTTGAAATGGTACTAGGTAATTCAGTTTGAGCAGATAATTCTCCGTACAGGAAAATACTCATGAGTAAAAAAAGTGCTTTTTTCATTAAACTATTTGTTTAAAAGTTAAAACACAAAATAAAGTCTATTTTTTTAAAAGGAAACTACCCCAAAAGGTAGTTTTTTAGATTGGAAATGATGAATGCTAAATACATTATATAAGATAGTTACTCCTTGCAAAGGAAACGGCTTCAGTAATGTTAGAAACTTCCAGTTTTTCAAACAATTTTTTTCTGTGAAATTTTATCGTGTTGTTAGTTAATACAACTTCTTGAGCAATTTCATCTATTGTAAAACCTCTTATCGATAACTGAAGAATCTCTTTCTCTCTATTAGATAATTCTATTACGGGTGCAGACTGCCATAGATGTTTATCTTCATCATACTCTAAAATCTTTCGATTTCCTTTTTTATATATTTTTATATTGCCAGAGTTATTTGATGCAGAAAGAGAAACAAGACAAAGTGCTTTCCATATTTTTCCATCATCAGATAGAAATAATGGGGTCAATTTTTGGTTTACTAGAATTTTTTTTCCTTCCTGATTTTTTAAATAAAAATCATATGATATAGAGTAATCTTTTCTTTCTTTTAATGGAATTGTTTCGTAAAAATCAAAACCTATTTGATTTATTTTGACTAATAAATCAAGGTCTTTTTGTACCACATATTTTATATAAAAATCATAGCCCATCTCTTGTACTTCTTTAGCAGAATGGCCGCATAATAATAGTGGATTGTCTGATACATATTCAAATCCTTTTTCTTTATAATCGATTATATAAACACTGTTGTTGGTTAATCTTGTAAAGGCTTTTATCGATTCAAGATAATTTGAATTTTGTAAATATTCTTGTTCAGAAATATTTTCCACAGCATTCTGAAATGAAAAAAAGTCGCTTTTATCAGGCATTATATTTTTGGATTTAATTTACCATTGTAAATATACTAAGGATATTTGTAGCAATTAATTATGTACCTCATTACCGAGTATACATAGGGCTCGTGTAAAAATAAGGGGTACTAAACTTATTGTCTCTTCTTAAAGTACGCTTCTTTTAAGTTATGGATAACTTCTGTGCTCACCCAATAAATGTTTGATACTCCACCTTCTTCGTTATACCTGCCAAAAAACAAATAGTTACCATCTGGGGTAATACTTGGGCATGTTTCAGCAAAATTAGAATTTACTTCAACACCAAGGTTTATTGGTTTTGACCATGTTTGGTCTTGCTTCTTAAAATAGACATAGATATCGCTTTTTCTTTGCACATTTTCCTTGTTTCTAGCATTTACGACTAGGTAATCTTCAGTTGGCGAAATAAAACCATGTACTCCTCCGATACCAACTTCGTGTACTTCGGGAAATTTACCGTTTTTATTGGGTGCATAATATGTTTTACGCTTTGAAATATTGAAATAATAAAGGTCTCCGTTTTTTGCTTGGTTAGGGTAAAAACCGAATCCATTATTTACAGGAGAGTCAAGTTGTTTTGCATCGCTCCAGGAATTTCCCAATCGGTTTACATACCAGGTTTTAACTGATTCTTTTTGATGAGGTAATGTAAATCCATCGTGAGCAGCAAAATAAATTTTATCGCCGCTAGGATTCATAAACGAATGCATTTCTCCGAGTTTTTTCCCTTTGGTGAAATTGGCTTTTTTAGGAGTTGTCCATTGGTTGCTCTCTAATGTTGAAAAATAGATACTTGGGTCTTCGTCTTTTTTACTGGCTGTAAAATAGATTTCATCTAAACCAGGAGAAAACGAAACAGAGTGTTCATATCTTCCGTTTATTGAAACAATTCCGGGAGCAAAAATTTTAGCAGTTACGCCCGGTGGTTTCTGTCCAAAATAGGTGTTTTTTATTGTTGACGCATCACTTTTCTTTGCGTTTTGTTTTTTAGTATTGCAAGCACTTAAAAATACAGAGAATACAAGTAGTGAAATAAAATACATGTTTTTCATGGTGCAAGGTTTAAATTATTGGAATTTATATTATTATAATGCATAGCTACAATTATTCATACTATATGCTAGTTAAGAAAATACTAAAACAGTATGTTGCCGAAAAGGTTATTTGAAAAGAGTGTTTCTAGGCGCTATTTTTTTATTCGGAATTTGCATTGCGTCTTTTTCCGAAAAACCACATTAAAATTCCACCGGTTATAAACATCCAGATAGCATAAACTCCTATTGGAATACCCATTTCGACATTATTTAAAATGGAAGTGGCAATTACAAGTGCTAAGGTACCGTTTTGAATGCCGCTCTCTATGGTGATAGAAATAGTGTTTTTTAAATTTAATTTAAACAGTCTTGCTGTAAGATACCCTAATCCCATGGTTGCTAGATTAAGTGTTAAGGTAACCAATCCTGCTTCTTTCATACCTGCTACCAGTTTGTCTGAATTGGCGGCCAATACAGCAATAAATACAAGTATAAAAATTACTGTTGAAGCTGTTCGCATTGGTTTCTCCATTCGTTTGGCAAAATTGGTTTTTTGCTTTCGAATTAGCATGCCTAGGGATATTGGAATGACCGTAATGGCCATTATTTGTAGGATTGTATCAAATATGGGTAATTTAATTGTGACATTTGTGTTGCTTCCAAAATATGCTAATGCATACGATAGAATAAACGGAATTAATAAGATACTAACCACACTAGCAATTGCAGTAAGTGAAACGGATAATGCAATATTTCCTTTACAAACTTGGGTAATCAAGTTACTAGTTGCACCTCCAGGACAACTAGCTAAAATCATTAATCCAACCGCCATTACAGGGTTTAGGTCAAAAGCAATAGCGAGTAAAAATCCAATAACCGGCAAAAAGATAAGTTGATTGGTAAGACCAATTAAGATTGCTTTGGGATGCTTTATAATTCTAGTAAAATCGGCAGGAATTAAAGTCATTCCCATACCTAGCATTATAATTGCAAGAGATACTGGTAAGAATATGTTACTAATAAGTTCGGCTGTAGTCATGTACATTAATTATTTAAAGTTCCTTGTGCTTATTAAGCCCAATATGTCTCGTATTTATTTATTTTCAATTTGATCTTTCGGGTATGCCTGCCCGTCATCTTGATTGGAAGCTGCTGTTGAGGCATTTCTATGAATCCAAACCCATTTTTCATTCTTGTTTTTAAGAACAACAGTCCATCGAATAGGTACTTTGAGTGCTTGTCCTTTATATTCAAGATGTATTGTTAGCGTGACAGAAATAACAGCATGATTTTCAGAAACGCGAATATCGATCCAATTCCATTCAAATTTAGTAGCAGTTGCTTCTTCAAAATTCCGTAAGAATAAATCTCTCACTTCTTTTTGTCCAACACAAAGTTCGTTTGCTCCAGTTCCAATAACAGATATATTGTCAGAGTCATCAAAGAGACTCATCATCGATTCAATGTCTTTTGAACAATAGGCTTTTGCATAATCTTCAAGAGTTGATTTAATTGCTTTTGTATTCACAGTTAATTGAGTTTTGTTCGATTTTTTTTAATTAAACACTACATGCTATGGGCTAATTTCGGTGCGATTTGAATAGTATTGAGACCTTTGCTAAATTTGACGCTATTTATAGAGGTTAGCGACATATTAAACGGCGAAACGAAACTATTGCAACGAAATATTTCATGTAAATTTTTAACGTTTAAATATACCATTATTTTTGTTGAGTTGTTCAATAGCAATTAATAGTATATTGTGTTCTTAATTGTTATTTGAAAATCTCTTCATTTTTCTCAAAACATTTAAATTCCAATGGGTTATTACTAAAATCAAGTATAAACATGGTTTGATGTTCTCCTATTTTTTTTTCAAACCTTTTTTGGGGTTTAATAACAAAAGCTACCTTATTTTTTTCTAACCTATCTCTTATTTCATCAAAAGTAGCACGATCTACAATGCAACCAAAATGCGGAATTGGAACCTTTATACCTGCTACTGTTCCACAATAATCTAGTTCATTGATGCTGTCTGAAACATGTGCAGATAATTGATGTCCAAAAAAATTAAAGTCAATCCATTGTGCTGTTTGCCTTCCCAATTCACATCCTAAAATGCTATGATAGAATTTAATGGTATTTTCTATATCTGTTACTTTAAATGCAAGATGAAATTTAGCGTTCATAATTTTAATATCCTTTTTGTATTGATACCGTATGTAACAATTTTTCTTTTTTTAAGAAACGGGTGTAATTTTCTATTATCTGAAGAATGGCAGTGTCTACATTTGTTAAACTTGCTACATGTGGTGTTATTTGAATTTTTGGGTGGTTCCAAAGCGCATGTGCTTTCGGAAGAGGTTCGTTTATAAAAACATCTAAAAATGCACCTGAGAGCCTAGAGTTGTTAAGCGAATTGATTAAATCAACTTCAACTAAATGTTCTCCTCGGCCAACATTAATAAGAAAGGAGTCTTTAGGGAGTTTGTCAAAAATGTTTTTATTTAAAATTCCGTAGGTTGTGTCAGTTAATGGTAATAGGTTGATTAAAAAATTGGAATCATTTAAAAATGGAACAATTTCATGTTCTCCATGATAACTTTTAACGTTTGAAATTTGTTTTTTAGAATTGCTCCACCCTTTTACCTTAAAACCAATTTGTGCAAATTTTTCAGCCACATAACCGCCAATTTTCCCTAAACCCAAAATAGAAATGGTGGTGTCATTAATTGTTTTATAATCATGCTGTTTCCATGTGTTCTTTGCCTGTTGTGATAAATAGGTTGTTGTGTTTTTTAATTCTGATAAAACAATTGTGAGTAAAAATTCCCACATATCATTTGATAATCTTTCATCAACTATTCGTGTAATTATGCTGTCATCATTTAAGGTTTGTGAGCTTGTTATATGTTCAATAGAAGCACCAACAGATTGAATTATTTTTATATTCGGAAACTGGTCAAATACGTTCTTTTTGGGTTTCCAACAAATTACAAAATCTACATCTTCCTTGTTTTTTACATTTGGATATACTTCAATTGTCGCCGTGGGTAATTTTTCTTGTAGTGCTTTTTTCCAAGGATAAATGTCTTTATTTTCAAAAATTAAAAGGATGCTCATGTGATCTGAAATTAGATACAAAGGTAAATTCTAATTATTAAAACGTAAAATCGATTCTTCGATTATATGCTATCTTTGCACTTGAAAACATGTTTTTTAAATTAAATTCATATTGATTCAATGGTAGACGAGGTAGACAAGCAACTTATTGCTATTTTAAAAGAAAACGCACGGCTGTCTTTTGCCGATTTAGGGAGTAAAATTAATTTATCTCCATCGGCTGTTAGAGAAAGGGTTCAAAAAATGGAAGAACTTGAAATTATCCAAAAATACAGTTTACAAGTAGATCATAAAAAACTTGGAAATGATATAGAAGCTTTTATTCTCTTAAAAGTTTTCCCAGGTCAACTCAGGAATATTCTTAAAAAAATAAATAATTTTGAAGAGATCAAAGAGGCACATAGAATAACAGGTAGCCAGAATATACATGTAAAGGTTGTTGTAAAAAATCAATTAGGATTGCAAGAATTATTAGATGAGTTGATGGTTTTTAGCGATACCAATACTTTCCTCATATTATCTGAAGTATAGCGCTAATTATTGCCAATGGTTTTGGAAATGAAAAGGGAGCTATTTTTATACAGGTTCTGTGTCTTGGTTTCTTTTTATCAATTTTGCTTTCGAAGAAGTACAAAATGATACTTTAAAAAACCAAATTTGAAGTTTGTTATTTAACTTCATTTTATAGTAATGGGACAAGCTGCTTGTCTATGATTTATGTATTTACAGGCGCGAGTCACTTTGCGCTGCGTCAGAAAGATACTTAATTCCGATAAAAAAATCTACAACAAGTAAATATACTCTGTATTTCCTACTGGCTTTTATTCTTAATTGTAAAAGTTTAGCAAAAATATTGAAGTAAAATATATCCAAATTAATGAAAACAATACATGTGCTGAGGTTTCTAGTTTTTTACCTTTCCAAAGCTCTGTCGAATAAACGAAAAACTGTATAAAAAGCCGAGTAGCCCAGAATATTCCAAGTCCGAGAGAGATTGTTTTACCAAGATTAGTTTCAATTAGTTGGTTTGATGATGTCAAACATAGTAATCCCATAAGGAATACTGTAAACGCAATAAAAAATGTGTGTACAGCCATCATTTGACGGTTGATTAAACTCAAAGACTTAAGTTCTTTACTCCAATTAAAGTACTTCGGAAAAATAATATGGACTAATGCCAAAGCTATTAAGAGAACTCCAATTATATGTATATGAATTTGCATTATGGTCGGCTATTAAAAATTGACATAAAAGGGGTGAACTTTTGTTCAGTGAATGTTGTGAAACCGGCTTCCTCATAAGCATTTCTCCAGGTTTTCTTTGAAAAGAAATGAGTAAATCCGACAGAAAAAGCTACAAAGTTTGGAAAATCCCTCAAATGCTCAATCATTATTACGTTAGCATTTGATGTACAAACTCGGTGACATTCTTTTAAAAATTGAATTTTTTCGTTTTGCGAGCGAATTTCATGTGCAGCAGAAAGTAGAAAAATCAAATCGACTGAGTTGTCTTTTAAGGGAAATTTACTTGACGTAATTTGTTGTGTATTTGGATACACTAAACTCACTTTTCTTGCCCTTATAATAGCCGGTTCTGTATGTTTCTCGGAATTATAAAAATCAAATACTTTTAAATTGGATTTAGGAAAATACTTTTTGATTATGAAACTTGTCTCATCAAAGCCAGCATTAATATTTAAAATTTGTTTGTTTTTAGAATCGGTCAGATTATATTTTTTTAACCAGTTGAATTTATAATAACCAGAAAAATCATAAACATAAGCAGAAATAATCAAAGGCATTATTAATCCGAATGAGAACGCCAAAATAAGAGTCCAATGCAATAGGTTTGACCAATTAAATACGAAATAACTTATAATTAGTATGGTTAACGTAATTAGCCCATATACATAAAAGTGCCTATTAAAACTTAAAATATTTAATACTCCTTGAAATTTTCGTCTCTTTATTTCCATAATTCAATTTTGCCTTTTTTCCATTGGTAAGGAATATTTTTAATTACAAAGGCATTTGCCAATATAGGATTTCGAAGTTTTATTGTATCCAAGAACTCAAAATTATAGGCTATTACTTTTACTGGACTTGGTATCCAGTTTTGTCTTACACCTTCAATGATTAAAACTTCTTTGGTTTCTTTATTGTAGGTAAAAGTAAACGGTAATGGTCCGGCAAACCTTCTTGCTTCTTTCCAGTTAGCAAAAGGGGAGTTTTCAGGCAATGAAACTGCTTGTTCTGCTTGGTCTAATGTGAGCCTAAAGTTAGACTTAATTGAAGACAATTCTTTTGTTTTAGTTGTCTCAGATTGGTGAATATCAGTCGTTGTATAGTTGTAATGGGTAAATATGTTGCCCATAATTTCCATTTTCTTTTGGTCAGTTTCAGATTTTAAAATATACAAGCCACGCAACTTTTTTCCTGTCTTTGAAGTGTATCGTACAAAAACGCGATAACCAATTAAAAAAAAGTTGTTGCCCATAAATTTAGGAAATCCTTTAGGTCTTAATTCTTTTGTTTGAACCATTGCAACCGCTACAAATGCCCATTTGTCTTGAAATGTATCAAGTTGTAAACATTCGGGGATTAGATTTTGTAGTTGCTCTTTTGGTACAGCAAAAGTCAACACTGTTGAACTTTCAAAAAATGATTCTACAGCAAAAGGATGATTTTTTAGAAATGAAAGCATATCAAGTTTGTTGAGTTCTTTTTTTGTTCAAATAAAATTCGTTGAAATATACAACTAGTATAAAAATAAGCGCAAATAAAGAATTTAGTTTTCCCCAAAGTAATAGGTCTGGAACGAGCATAAATTCTAAGGTGTTCATTATTCCAACTATTGCGATTTGTGCCATTGCATTTAATCTTTGTTTGATGTTACTTAAAATCCAAATAGCCATTAAGATTTCTGACAGTCCAATTAAAATTATTAAGACTCTAGAATACTCATTTCCAAAAATACGAGCAACAATTTGTTGGTGTCTAGGTACCAAATTTAACACTTTGCAAAATAATCCGTTTACGATCCAAACTGTTGAGATGCAATAGATCAGAATGGTATGAATTTTTCTAATTTTCATTGTTTAGCAGAATTTTGTTTCAGCTTGTAGGTAATGTGTATGTACATGATTGGTTGCACTAGACAGAACTAAGTTAATAAAAGAAAACGAGCCACTCCAATAATATGATGTGATTTTAATAGTACACAGACGATGCAATTAAAGTTACCTAAAGTTGTTATTGTTCGTGACCATAAATAATCCTGACTTCAGGATAATCTTCATGAAACGTTGTTAACTGTAGCAAGCTGTTTTCAGCAAATTCTTTGTTTTCAACCCAGCCTGGTTCAATTTTATTATCAAATCCATATTTTGTATGACTTACATCTCCTGTTAATAAAATTGGACCTTCAGTAGTAATTAATAAATATGATAAATGTCCTAACGAATGTCCGGGAGTATTTATTCCGATAAAAGATCCATCTCCAAATATGTCAATAACAGATTCTAATGGAGAAATACCAATTGCAGTAGTATTGTCTATTTCTAAAAGGGTGTCTTTCTTGCTTAAATGATTTGAACTATATATAAATGGGATATTGAAAATTGTTTCTTCTTTTCCTATGTATTTAGGTATGAAGTTATCAATTTCAGGCAATCCAGCAGAATGATCACCGTGAAGATGCGTAAAGAAAATACCATTAATTACTACCTTCTCTTTCTTCAAAAGGCTAGAAATATTTTGCCCAGTATTTTGTCTTGTTTCTTTTATAAAATTATTTGCAAAGATTCCTGTTATGTTTCCTTTTTCTTGAAAAGTACTATCTAGGCCGGCGTCAATCATAAACCACCCCTTTTCTTTATGGTGAATTAGAAAAGCATAAACATCTACCCATAAAAATTCGCTCAAACCATGATTCTTATCAAGTTTTTCAATGTTTAACATCCCTTCTAAAGGCACTTTTACAGCGCCAGTATTTAAAATCTTAAAGCGGTCAATTTGTGCATTTTCGTTAAATATTTCATTCCATTGTTTATTTTTTAGTTTGCTTGTTGGTAATTTATAGGCTTTTCTATTGGGGTGCAGAATTTGAATTCCAATAATCAAACAAATAATAATTACTACTAATACTAAAAATGCTTTACCTTTTTTGTTCATGTCTTTGTTATTTAGAAGTACAAAGGTGAATTTATAAAGGGAATGAAACTTGAATGAATTTGCTATTTTTTAATAATGAGGAAGGTGTTGCTCCAATTGTTTTTACAAATGTTCGGGTTAAGTGTGACTGATCAGAAAACCCAGTTAAATAAGCTACTTCGGTTAATGAGTGTCCATTAGTCAGCTCCTTAAAAGCGAGTTGTAATCTATGCCAAAGAATGTAATTTCTAATGGGTAGCCCAATTTCTTGTTTAAATAAATGTAGCAATCTACTTTCACTTAAATAAGAGACATTCATTAATATTTCAGTAGTAATTTTGGTGTGAATATTATCAGCAATGAAATCTAGTACATTTTTAATTCGTTGGTCTCTATTTTTAAATGGAAGTTCAGCTAATGTAAACTTGAAAAGTGATTTAATACGATCGTATAATTGTTTCCAATTACTATCCTTAATATCTCTAGTGATGGTAGTAATATTAAAGTTTTCTAAGTTTGAAGAAGGGAAATCTATTAAGGGTTCTGATAGCAAATAATGGTTAAATACAAATTGACCAAATATTGATTCAGGATCAATTCCAATAATTAGAATTTTTTTTCCTGAAGCATTACATTCATGTTGCTGGTTTGGTGCGACCAATAAAGCATTCTTTTTTTTCCAATTTCCATTCGTGTCTTTCCATAAAAAAGGATCATTAACACTAACAATTAATTGAATCATAGGATGTTTATGACTAGAAATACTTGTGTTATTACTACCAGTGAAAAGCGATAATTCCTTCCAAATAATTAAATGATTCATTTTTTTAAATTATTGCCAACGGGTTTGTGTCTGGTTTACTTGCGTTTAAAAATTCAATATACTTTCCGCTGTTGCGAAAAGGTAATTAATAGGGCTGAATTTCCTAAAGGGAATACCGCAGCAATTAATTATACAGGGTGTTGGCAATAGTATTTTCTTTTTCTATTAATGTTACGATATCAATTGGGTTATTGCTAAACATTATTTTCCAATTTGGTTTTTTCATTTTACTGAGTGCTAGAAATAATGCTAAGCCTTCATCTTGAGACCACCACTTACGATTTCTCCTTGTTGCTTCTATAGCAATGTCTATTGGATAATTACCTCCTTTGGGATGTGCGAGCCAAGAAACAATCATATATTGTCCAAGTCCCTCCATACTTAAAAATATGTTATCCATTTCTACCAATATTTTATTTTCAGGTATTAAATATTTCTTCTGTCTTTCTTTTAATAAATCTATGCCTTGTTTTGTTAAACGATGTAATTCTTCTTTCGTATTGGCCTTGTAAGCAGCATAAAATAAATTAACCTCTTGGTTATATTTTTTAATATAGAGCGTATCGCTTATGAAATAATCTTGTATGATGTCATCACTTATTTCGTACTTAAAAGTATGTTTTTCTTCAAATTCGGATATTTTTGAACCGATCCCATGCATTTGTCGAGTATGAGAGAATTCGTGAAGAAAAACACCCGTTAATAATTTCTCAAGACTTACTTCATTACTTTCAATACCTGTATTTTTCCAAAAGATAGGTGCTGCCATTACAAAAAAAGCTTCCACATGTTTTTGCTCTGATGGTGCAGCAAATGTCATTAATTGGAGAGGTATGCGCTGTCCGTTCGGAATGGTAAGCGTGTCATTATGTAATTGTCTTTTCCAAGGAAGTTTTTTATCGAATAATTTAGGACCATTAAAAGATTTGCCAGAAGGTGCTGAAATTTCAGATGTAGTATAAACGTATTTTTCATCATAAAAAAACATTTCTGGTGGAGTTGTTTTAGGAAGCTCTAAAACTTCTTTTGACATTAGTTCCCAAGCAGAAAACCAGTTTTCTAACCAATCTAATTGAATATTCTCATGATGCAATTCCTTTGGTTGTTTTTTACAAGAAAATATAAATGTTGAAATTAAAATTATAAATATTATTTTTCTCATTACTTTTTATTATTTCCAATGTGTTTGTGTATGATCTATGTGGAGAGAAACCCAAGGGTATACCGCCTGTTATAAATGATACGAAGTTGTTTGGATTTTTAAATTTTGTTTAAAGATAGCAATAAATTATCCATGTTGTTGGTGTTTTGTTTTTATTTCAATATTACACCCTATCAACCATTGACATTGTATTTAAAACACAATGAGCAATAATTAATGGCCATAAGTTACGACCAAATTTCACATACGCGATACCCATTATTAAACCGATGAGAGCAACTCTAATTGACCTGTCAGACACATCATAGGAGTGTCTAAACCCAAAAATTAAGGCTTGTAAGATTACAGCTAGAATTGTAGCTATGGTTGTTTTAGAAAACAACTTTTCAAACCAATTTATTAAAAAACCTCTATCTAATAATTCCTCTAACATCGACTCAATAAGAACTGCTGGAATAATTGTTAAAAAGAGGAGCCAATTTCCTTTTAGGTTTCCAAATTTAGATGCTGATTTTTCAGAATAATTCTTTTGCTCTACTGAAAAAGGTAGGTAATCTTTAAGCATCTCAAATGCCATGATTGCAACAACTATTGCTATTAAAATACCGATAGCGACTAATAAAGTTTTTTTGAAACTTTCGGGTTTGCAAAGGCCTAAATCTTTCCACGAAATAGTGCGAACTTTCATACGCCAAGAAGCAACGACTAAAGTTGAGAATGACCAAAACAAACCGTTAACAATAAAGCCAACTTTTGGAAAATAGAATTCTCTTATTAAAAACATTACTGATATGTAAATAATTAGGTCAAATAAAAAACCTTTTTGATTTGGTGTTTTTGCAATCATGTCTATTTCGTAATCTATTTTTTTATTTGACAGCTTCTATTTTAAAAAGGTTACAGGTCTATTCATTTTATTGGTATTGATAATTGGGTACGTGAAAAATGCACACCAACGGTCTCAGCAATTAGTTGTGGGGTTTTAGTAACTGCGATTTAGGAAATATATATTGAATGAAAAATTTGCGAGGATTTTAGTAAGTAAGCTAGAGTTCGAAATAAATTATACACGGTGTTGGCAACTGGTTATTTTATTAATTCTAGTAATGATTTTTCAATACGCTCGTAATTTTCTTGTTTAGCTTGTTCAATAGTAACATTATATGTTTTACCATCTATTTCTACATTTTCCAATCTTGTAGAAGCGCCAACTAAGACATGTTGGATAATGTTCATTTTATTCAATACATAAACAGTGGGAAAACCATAACAATGTTCAAATCCAGATATTTCAATACAAGTAAGTTTCTTCTTTCTTAATTTTGAAGGAATTAATTTAATATTTTCATTGTATTCTGATTTCATTTTAACTACATCTTCTTTTAAATCCCAAAATAAAGTTATAAAGTCAAACTCATTAGAGTACTTTTCAGCAATTGAATTGATAGTCGGAGTTTGAATTTTGCATGGACCACACCAGGAAGCAGTAATAACAATAATTTTTGGTTTTCTTTCATTTTTCAAATCATATTGAGACCCATTCAAGCGTTCAAATTTATAGTTTCCAAAATTTTCACCTATTAAATGACTTGTTCTATTTTCTTGAGAAAAAGAATATTGTATAAGTGATAAGAATATTATTAATAATGTTTTTTTCATATTTTCAATTTTTAATTATAGCCCAACGTGTTTGTGTATGATTTGGTTACGTTGATTAAGCAACTAATTTAGTAAATACAAACTGAATAGAAAATCCGCGAGGATTTTCGTAAATAGTGTAGAACTGAAAATTAATTATACATGGTGTTAGCAGCAGTTTTACATCCGCTAAAACATGTTCGAAATTTGGATTATCATCAAAATTCCGTAAATTATTGATATTATAAATATTCCTTTTTTCACCTTTTTACCGTGTCTATTTGACCAGTTCAAGTAGTCGGTTTTTTTAGCTTCAGATACTTTCCATTTTCCATCGGCGTATTTTAATCCGAAAAGCATAATTATCACAAAAATGATAATTCCGATTATTGAAGTCAAAAGACTTGGTTCCATATTATTTCTATTTATTATTTAGGTATGCCCTTGCATCTCTCAAATTCAATTCTGTTTCATTAAAAGCAGAACTTCCATTTCTGTCAATATTGAAAATTGGTTCTTCCAAATTACCTAATGCAATCATTAATTGATAAACAGCATCTGCATTTTCGTTTTCGAGTTCTATTTTTAGCCATTTTTTAAAGTTCGGAATTAATTCAGTTTTGTGAATTTTACTTACAGACCAATACGCACTTATTCGTTCTTTTGAGTCCGAATAAAGTCCGCTGTCTATTGCATTGACAATTTGATTTCCCAGTTCAATTGGTTTTAGATTGTTTAACCCAGATTCGGCAATTACTTTTTCTTCGTATTCCGATTTTTTATTTCCATTGGCTCTTTCAAATATATAAGCCGAAGCCTCAAATTGGTCGTTCGTTAGTTTCATTTTTTTTAAGCACGATGTTTTATTAAATTGCGTACAACGGTTTTGTGTATGATTGATTGCGTACCGAAAGGTTTATAGCCTTTTTCAGAGTTGTGCATAGTTTTTTATTCTGCAATATCTATTATCAGACCCTTGCGTGTTAATGTATAATTTTTGCCTGATTTAATCAGGCTTTTATTTTTAATCAGTTCAGTTAATTTAGTTTCTTGAATTTCTTTAACCTCAATAGTTCCTTTCTTTTTGAAGTCCGTTTTTAGTTTCATTAGCGATTCTAACATGTTGTCATTAAAATATGCATTCCCACAAACAAAGACTTTTTTATTCTTTGCAATTACAGATTCTAATTTCTTGATTAATTTTACTAAATTCAATATCATTAAATGCAGATTGGAAGCTTTGTAGTACAATTTCATAAGCTTTCCTTTGTATTCCATTTCCATGGAATTTAATCCGTTTGTAATTGGTTTGTTGTCATATTCTCCGATTAGAAAATTCAAGTCATTTTTAATTCCGTTCACCAGCATTTTTATTCCGTCTATTGGAATTTCATTATCAGAAAATGCATTAAATTTTGTGTCAAATTTATATTCAATTTTAAGAGTATGATTTCTTAAGAAAGTATAGACGTCAGAAGATTCATTCCAAAATATTCTATCTTGAAATTCCTCATTTTCTATTATCTGTATGTAAATTCCTCTGTTCATTTCAAATTATGCCCAACGTGTTTGTGTATGATTTAGGCGGTTAAAAGTGCGATGTACTTTCCGCCGTTGCGGAAAGATAATTAATTCGCGTGAATTTCCGTTTGGAAATTCCGCTAGCAATTAATTATACACGGTGTTGTAAGCTGGCTTTTTTATTCATAATATTTTTCCAATGCTCGGTCAAAATCTATTAGGTTGAACCATTTTAGACTTTCCAAATCCATAATTTCGTTTGTTTGTTTTTGACTCTTTAGATATTCTAAATCTCTTGGATGAACCTCAATTAATTTTGCTTTATTTTTTTCCGTTTCCTCAAGTCCGTAATAAATTGATGTTGCGTCAAATTCAAAGAATGCGAATTTTTTCATTTTCAGATTTATAATAATAAAAGGAAAACCACCTTTCGGGTTATTCCGGTTGTGAGCAGGTTTTCTACAAACAATACATTCCGATTTTTCAAGGAAGTTAAACGTTTTATCGTTTTGAAAATATATCCAAGTTCGACTTGAATTAAGTTCAAGTTTCGGGTTGTCAGAGTTTGAGTAAATTCCAATTAGTCCAGCATAAGCTCCCATTCTCCATTCGTCAATATTGTAGACTACAATTCCATATTCATTATTTGGTGATGAAACAAAATAATCTTCAGTCCAACCTTCCGCTTTGTAATCAATCAGCTTTTCTTTGTTAATATTCCAACTCAAAATTTCGTTCATTTTCGGTTTTTTCAGCTTGCTTACGGTTTTGTGTATGATTGGTTGCGGTGCAATTTTAAAACCACCATTTTGGCGAAATCGGACCGCAAAGGTGCTGAGCCAAAATACTCCGAGTGTTTTAAAATTGTATTACCGAAAGGTTCATAGCCTTTTTCAGAGGTGAATTTAAAACTTATTTTTGATTTCACCGAATAGTAAGCAATGAATTATACACGTTGTTAGGTAACGTTTTATTCATAAATCACGGTTAGCAATATTCCTTCTTTTATTAGTTCTCTATCTTTAGTCTTATTTAAAATTATTTTTTCATCTATAATTCCGTTTTCAATAATTCTTCCTTTTAAAGAGAAATATTCTGATTTCATTTCAATTTCTCCATTATCTCCGACTTTAAATATGTTTCGATAGTTTGTTTCCAAAAACTTTATATTTTCAATACTTTCTTTACTAAATTCAGGTTTTGAAGATGTTAATTTAAAAAAACCATTATTCTCAAAATGAATATAATACCTGATTAAATGAGGTGTTGCATTTCCTGCGTGCCATTCAATAATAATTTGTGATTCGGATTGATAAATTTTGTCAAATCTTAAAAGATTATGCTTAATATTTGGTTTCCATTTATTATTTAAAAAATTGATAAGTTTTTCTTGTTGAAACTTTAGTTCAGGCATTAGTTTTTTTTCAAATTCTGCTGATTTATTCCATGTCTCAAAAGGTTCAATAGTTTCTCTATTCAGCATTATTTGTTCACGAATATTTTCGGAATACTTTTCAAAAGGTTTATTTTGAAGCTCAATAGATTTTTCAATTAAGTCTTTTAAAATTTCATTGTTTTCGTTCATTCGACAAATGTTACCTAACGTGTTTGTGTCTGATTTTCTTGCGTGAATTTATCGAAAAAAGACTTAACAATTACAAGCCTTTGAAGTCCACGAGGTTTTTCCGAAGGAAAAACTTATTAAGCAATTAATTATGCACGGTGTTGTGGCACGTTTTTTTTATTTAATTCTATATAATTTTGTAGGATTTGCTTTTACATATTCAGTCAATTTCTTTTGATATACTTTAACGAAACTTTCTTTGTAAAAATA
>Ga0105356_10001560_pt1 | contig 22758 bp, 18 predicted proteins | sample GOMGulsemesocosm_3_FD_83502 | JGI IMG/M metagenome (GOLD analysis project Ga0105356, IMG submission 83502) | Methane-oxidizing microbial communities from mesocosms in the Gulf of Mexico - GOM9D Gulf of Mexico | ecosystem: Environmental > Aquatic > Marine > Cold seeps | place: Gulf of Mexico... | reverse complement strand
GAAAATATTCCAGCGTTTTACAAGCGCTTATTTGATTTTATAGACAACAAAGATGTTGAACGACTAATAATTGATGTAAGACTAAATGGAGGTGGTAATAATTATAAAAACAAACCCATTGTCAAGGGATTAATTCGTTCTGAAAAGATTAACAAACAAGGAAAGTTATTTGTGATTACCGGTAGACGAACGTTTTCAGCATGCCAAAACCTTGTAAATGAAATTGACACCTACACAGAAGCTATTTTTGTTGGGGAACCTACAGCCGAAAATGTGAATTTTTATGGTGACAATAGAAAACTAGAGCTTCCAAACAGTAAATTACCAGTGTATTTATCGTTTGCCTGGTGGCAGGACAAACCGCAATGGGAAAACGGACCATGGACTGCACCTCATATTGCAGTTGATATGAGTTTCGACGATTATAAATCAAACAGAGATCCAGTGCTTACAACAGCCTTAACCTTCTCAGATCCGAGTTTTATTATGGACCCTATGCAGCATCTCACCGATTTGTTTATGGCAGGAAAAATGGAACAGATAATGGTAGATGCTAAAGCAATGGTATCAAATCCCAGATATCAATTCTTTGATTTTGAAGGTCAATTAAATAGCGCAGGCTACAATATTATGGGTAATGGACAAATGGAACCTGCCGTTTTTATTTTTCAAATGATAACGGAGTTATTTCCAAACTCAGCAAATGCATGGGATAGTCTTGGAGAAGTCCATTTAAAAATGAAAGATTTCGACAAAGCAAAAACATTTTATAATAAAGCCATTGCATTAGACCCTGAAGGTGAAACTGGTAAAAACGCGAGAGCTATGCTTAAAGAAATTAACGATAATTGAACAGACAAAGCTAAAAAAGGATAGACTTGTATAGAGATCATGATGTAGTAAAATGAGTTGTGTAGCTGCTTTAAATTTCATTTCTTTGAAATAAGCATAACGCTTTTAACTTAAAGAAAATATCTGCATCATGATTTCATTTAAAGTTTCTAAATATCTACAACGACTAGTATCATTATTCTTTTTTTGTATAACCTTAGTGGTAACTGCACAGGATAACTCTAAAACCCACCTCAAGACGGTTCCTCAGAACGAATTTGGGCAATGGGAACGTATTAACCGAGGCACATCATTCTCAAATAATGGTGTTTGGTTACAGTATGGAACAATATCTAACGATAAAGACAAAACCCTTTTTCTAACCAATTCAAAGACTAAAAAGACAAAGGGGATTAAGAATGCTGAGCGTCCAATGTTTTCTTCAGATAGTAAGTGGTTGGCCTATTCCAAGGCATTAACAGGAAAGGCGGAGAAAAAACTAAAAAAGACCAAGAAGAAATCTCCAAGTAAAATGGGAGTGATAAACTTGGCAACAAACGATTCTTTAGAATTTAATAATGTTGTTAACTATAAGTTTAGCGGGGCGGGCGCTTTTTTAGCAATGAAACGCGAAAAGGACAAGATAAATACATTAATTGTCAAAAATCTGGAAACAGCAATTGAAGTCACCTTTGGAAATATTAAGGATTATGCATGGCAAGATAATGGGACGCTATTGGCCATGGTTATTAATACAGAAGATAAGGTTGGAAATGCCATTCAATTATATAATCCAATTAGCGGAACCCTGAAAGTTTTAGATCAAAAAAATGAATCCTATATTGGATTGAAATGGCGAAAAAAGAGTGATGATTTATTAGCATTAAGATCCTATGAAGATACTTTATACAAGAATAATTCCTATCATTTATTATTTTGGAAAGGATTAAGTACGAATAGAGAACTAAATGTGTTTGAACAAAGTGAGCAATCCAATTTTCCAAAGAATACTAAAATTAGTAAAAGTGGATTATCATTATCAGAAGATGGAAATGTAGTATTCTTTAGAACAGATTTCTGGGAGAGCAAACCTTTAAAAAAGGCAAAAGAAGCTAATAAAAGTAAGGATGTGATTGATGATGATGAAGCGGCAGAAGTAGAAATATGGAATAGTAAGGATGTGGATATTATTCCTACCCAAAAGAAAAATTCCAGATTTGGATCAAACCTGGTAGCTTGGAATATTGATTCCAATACTTTTTATGAATTAGAGAATGCATTGATAGATAGAGTTAGATTGCAAACAGATACTAAATTAAGTATTGGACAAGATCAAACACCTTATGATTTTGAAGTGATGTTTGGAAGACCAAGTTATGACTTGTATGCCGTTAATACAAAAAATGGAACGCATCAAAAAACAGTAGAGGGCGTAAGTAGATATTGGTCTATGAGTCCAAACAGTCAATATTTTGTGTATTTAAGAGATAACAATTTACATCTATATAATCTTAAAACTAAAACATCTCACAATATAACTCAGGGATTAGATGGTCATTTTATAGATATAGAAAATGACCACCCAACACCTCAAAAACCTGCGTTTGGATTTACTGGTTGGAGTTCTGATAGCAAATCGTATTTTATAAATTCTGAATTTGATGTTTGGCAAATTTTTACAGATGGCACAGACGCTAAAAGAGTCACAAACGGAAGGGATTCTAACATTATATATCGTTATCAAAATTTTGATAGAGAGCAGAGGTATATAGATGTGAAAGGGCCTGTTTATTTTAGAATGAGAGGAAAACTATCAAAAGAATCAGGATTAGCCGTAGGTACTCCAGGTGGTAAGATTAAAACATTAATTTATAAGGATGCTTTGGTCTCAAGTATTACAAAAGCTAAATCTTCCAACGACCTTGTTTACATGCAACAAACCTATTCACAATCGCCAAATTTATTTTTAACGCATACTAATTTTAAATCGCCGAAAAAAATTTCTAATACAAATCCATTTCAAAAAGATTTTGCTTGGGGAAAAGCTGAGCTAATCACTTATACAAATGCGCTTGGTAAGGAAGCACAGGGTATTTTATATTATCCGTCAAACTATGAAAAAGGCAAGAAATATCCCATGATTACTTACATCTATGAAAAGTTATCGAATAGGTATCATAATTATATAGCACCATCGAGAACAAGCTATTACAATACAACAGTATGGGTTCAAAACGGTTATTTTGTTTTAAATCCGGATATTGAATTCATTGCAGGTGATCCAGGGATTTCATCTACTAGAAATTTGGAAAATGTAGTAAAATCTGTTGTGGAAAGAGGGGATGTCGATGCTAAAAAAGTGGGTTTGATTGGTCATTCTTGGGGAGGTTACCAGGCGGGTTATGTACCTACGCAAACTGATATTTTTGCTGCAAGTGTTGCTGGCGCCGGGTTAACAGAACTCATAAGTATGAATTTAGCAGTGACTCCTGCTTTTGGAGGAACTCCCGAAAACGCACATTTTGAGGTGAGCCAGGAACGTATGGAGGTAGCTCCATGGAAAGCTCCTGAAAGTTATTTGCGAAATTCTTCGGTAATGCATATTGAAAAGCTCAATACACCAATTATGTTTGAGGTTGGTGATAATGATCAAAACGTAAATTGGTTTCAAGGAATAGCCTATTATAATGCAGCTAGACGCGCAGCAAAGCCTTTTGTTTTATTGGTATATGCAAATGAAGGACACGGGTTACGTCAAGACAAAAATCGGATTGATTATCAGCAGCGGATCTTAAAATGGTTTGGACATTACCTCAAAGGAGAACAAGCAGAAGATTGGATGACTGAAGGTGTAAGTTATGCCGAACAACAACGTCGTTTGAAAGCGAAAGACTAATAACAATAAGAATGATATAAAAAAGGGAAGCATAATCTGCTTCCCTTTTTTATTGTAGTATACTTTGTAGTTATTTATTGTTCAATCACCAAGCTTCTAATAAAGAATTCCATCATACGATCTCTATTAACCGCAGTATGGCCCTTGTCTGGTCCAATTTGTACTTCAAAACTTTTTCCAGCCCTTTGAAGTGCCTGGATGAGTTGTAAAGAGTTAGCTGGATGCACATTGTTATCGTTTGTACCATAGAAAATCATAAGATCTCCTTTAAGGTTCTCTGCATATTTCATAATACTTGAATTGTCATAACCTGATTTATTGTTTTCAATAAGATTCATATAACGCTCAGTATAAATGTTATCGTAGTTTCTCCAATCTGTAACTGCCGAATTAGCCACCGCAGCATGAAATACATCAGGATGTCTCAACAAACTCGTTGCAGCTGTAGTTCCACCATAAGAGGTTCCAAAGACTCCAACTCTATTTTTATCAAAATACGGACGGTTATATAATGATTTAATACCTTCTGCAAAATCATCCATTTCAACAATACCTAAATTTCCGTATAATTTATCGAGCATTTTTTTACCTCGTCCTCGAACATTTCTACCATCAAGATTAACAACTAAAAAACCATATTCTGTCAATGCATCTGGCGTTCTAAAGTTCTCTCTGAATCCATTAGTAGAAGGCCCTCCATAAATACTTAATATTACAGGATACTTTTTACTAGCATCAAAATTAGAAGGAAAATGCAACATACCATGTAATTCTGTTATGCCATCTGCAGATGTAAATGTAAAAACTTCTACTTTATTTAATCCTAGATTTTCGAAATCACTAAGATCACTTTTCCCTAATTCAGCAACAACTTTAGCCTTAGCATTAACTAGGTTTGTAAATGGGGCGATGTCATGCGTTTCAGAAACATCAACAAAGTATTTACCCGTTGGTGCTATAGATACACTATGATTGTAAGCAGGATCTGTTAAACGCACATTCTTTGAACCGTCTAATTTCACACGATGCATTTGTATTTTCATATGGTTGTCTCCACTTCTTGCTGAGTAATACAAATAGCCTTTAGTTTCATCAACTTTTAATATTCTAGACACTTCAAAATCATGACTTGTTATGGCATTAATCAATTTACCACTAAAATCATAGAGGTAATAATTATTAAAACCATTGCGCTCAGAAGCCCATATAAATCGTTTACCATCTTTCAGAACATGTATTTCAGGAGTGTTTCTAGTAAAACTTGCTAACCATTCTTCACGGACTACCACGCGTGTTTTTCCTGTGTTAGGATCAGCAGCTTTATACTCCATGATATCTTGCTTTCGGTTGGTACTATGAAATAGTAATTCTTTACCATCAGGCGACCATTTAACCCCATAAAGATAGGTTCCAATAGCGCCATCGTTATACGGTTTACCATCGCGAACATCTAAAGTTACAGTCTTCTTAGTTTCTAAATCATAAACTAAAAGATCAACAGGTAAGTTTTTAGCACCAACTTTTGGATATGCCTCAATTTCTAAAGAATCCTGAATTTTAGTCTGATTATAGATAACGTAGTATTTCTTTGCGTTTTTTTCATCAAATCTGTAAAAAGCAACTTTTTTGCTATCTGGAGACCACCACATTGCTGTATTTTGTCCAAGCTCTTCACCATATACCCATGTGGCAATACCATACTTTACTTGATTTTTATCATTTCCATTTGTTGTTACAGAAATTGTATTATTGCCATCAGCATCACTAATATATAAATTTCTATCTTTTGTAAAAGCTTTTAATTTTTCATCAGGAGAATCTGCAGAAGCATATTGTCGTCCTCTAGCAGGTCTATTTCCCCAACGTCTTCGGTCACGCTTAGGTGCTTCACCAATTTCAGAAGTTTTACGTTTTTTAATATTATATTTTAAAAGTTTTCCATCTTGAACATATTCAAAGGAATTTCCATCTTCACTCCAAGTTACAGAAACACGTCCAGATTTTACCGAGCCTCTAATTTTAGGAGCTATCTCCTTGTATTGTTCATAACCAGGCATTCGTTTTAATTTGTCCTGTGCAGATAATGTTGTGGTTGTTGAAAAAGAAATCACAAATAGCAACATCAATGTTACTACAATGTTTGAGCGTTTTGAAATCATTGTTGGTCGTTTAATAATTATTGTAAGTAAAAGTAATTCAAATCATATCATATGCTAATAAAATCTTAAATTTTAAGAAAACTTTGCATTTTAAAACCGTGCAGTCAAAAAGCAAACGATAGGTGAGGTGTAATGAGTTATTCTTTTTAACGTCTACTTTAGGAATAAAAAAAATAAATTAATTTTGCAAAAACAATTAGAATGAATAGATTTTGGAAACGATTTTTAGTAATTGGTCTTTTTTTTATTTTGGCTTCAGGAGGATATATTTATTCTAAATATTTTATTCCTTCAGACATTGCTTTGAATACCGTTGAAGTCCAAGACTTGAATGGAAAAAAAGTTTCATTAACTCAATATTTAGGGAAACCATTGGTTGTTAATTATTGGGCAACATGGTGCGCACCCTGTCTTAAAGAATTTCCAGATTTTGAAAAAGTAAAACAACATTATGGAGACAAGGTGAATTTTGTTATGATATCCAGTGAGTCTAAAGAAAAGATCATGAGATTTTCAAATTCCAAACCATATACATTCAATTTTTTAAAGACCAATAAAACCTTAAACGACTATGGTATAACCTTTATCCCTACAAGCTATTTTTATGATGCAAATGGAAATTTAATAGCTAAAGATAGTAATGGTTTTAACGAGGCATCATTAACAGCAATGATAGAGAAATTGAATTAATTATTCATTTCATTAAACTAAACACAGAGGTTCTAAAAAAAAGATGTAGTTTCGCGGCTGATTTAGAAAAAGCCTATTATGAAGCGCATTAATGAATACAAGAAATTATTTGCTGTAGAACAGAGTATCGAACTTAAAGCACTAAAAACCACCTATAGAGGATTAGTGAAGCAATGGCATCCTGATAAATTTCAAGATGGAGACACAAAACGTGACGAAGCTGAAATAAAAAGCCGCGAAATTATTGATGGCTATCATTTCTTAGTAAGCATTGCGCCTGAAACAATAGCTGCAAGTTTGGATGAATACAATTCCACCTTATCAGAATCAAGTATTGTTGATTATCATCATAAAGGTATGTTATTGGAAGTGACATTTTCAGATGGAACAACTTATGAATATTTTGGTGTTCCAAAGAATGTATTTATAAAATTACATAATGCTCACAAGCAGTTTCGCTTTGCAAAACGAAATATTTTTAACTCCTATTTATATAGAAAATCTAAGAAAGAACTTCAGGAGGCATAAATTACTATTAGAATATTGGTCTGAGATTACATATATAGATTTATAAAAACTAAAATCCCTTTCAATCGAAAGGGATTTTTTAAATAACTATAAATGCAGTATTACCTTTGTATTAGGCATAGAATAAAATAATAATACCCAAAGAATTATTTAACCCTAATATATTGACATTAATTTACAGCTAGATAATTAGCTTCTGGTGTATTATCCAATTCAAATTTGAGCAGTTTTGTTTGGTTGTTGTTTTTAATTTTAACCGTATACATTTTCTTGGCCATATTTTTGTTATAGATTATTTTATGTGCGTTAGCAATAAAAGACCACCCAGGATATTTTTTAGAAATTGCTGTACTTACCTGCAAAGGAAGCTTTAGATTTTTATATTCTTCTATAGAACTTACTAATTCTCCGGTCTTATTGTAAGTTGCTATTATTTTACCATTTGATTCTTCAAAGATCACATCATAAGTCGTAGCTCTTTTCGATTTGTAAATAGGTGCGTCCTTAATATTGTATTGAGCTGCAATATTCTCCAATTTCATAACAATTACAGGACTTTCATTTACATTGACCTGTTCCAAATAAGCTAGGTTACGTAATATTTCAGATTTAGCGGATTTGGTTTCTGGGTTTTGAGCGTATAAAGCGCTGCTTAAACCGAATGCGATGAGGCTTAACAATAGAGATTTCATAATGCAAAGTTTTAGTGATTAATAACATTATAAAAGTAGGTGTCACTTTTAATAATTGAAATACGTAGTTGCTACAAAAAATACGTAGGGGTACGTAATCATGTATCATTATGCTCTAAAACAATGAATGATTCCTTAGGTTATTATATTAAAGCAATAAAAAAAGTTCTTTATTATTAAGTGCCCATATAGAAAGCGCGTCTGCATCTGAAGATAAATCCAGCTTCGCAATAATATTTGACCTATGTTTTTGTACCGTTCTATGGGAAATGGTGAGTAGCTCTGCAATTTCTTTTGAAGATTTCTCTTGTGCAATGAGTCTAACTATTGTTCGCTCTGAAGGTGATAAGAATTTAATTTTCTCTAATTGTGGGGAAATTTCATTACTTAAAACGTCATTAAAAATAGCACTTGAATAAAACTCTCCTTTGAGTGCCGCTTGAATACATTTTTTTATTTCTATAAAAGGTTCATCTTTTAGTAAATAGCCGGATATATTTAGCTTTTGAGCTTTTATTACAAAACCTTTCTCTTTGTATGATGTCAAAATAATAAATCGAGTTGAACTTGAAGCTTCTTTACATTTTTTAATCACTTCAAAACCTGACAGTAACGGCATATTGATATCTAATATGGCAATATCTGGTTGCTGAGAAACAATGATTTCAAGTGCTTTGGCTCCATTACTGGCGCCTTCCAAAACATTGTATTTTTGTTCTAGTAATTCATTTCTGAGTCCTTTTAATAACATAGGATGATCATCTGCAACTAATATCTTTATTCCACTATTCATTTCTTTAGAGGTATTTTTGCTTTTATTACGGTCCCTTTATTAAGTTTACTATTAATTTGAAGTGCACCATTTAACATTCTAATGCGCTCATGTATCGTTTTTAAGCCTAAGCTGTTTTGATTTGTATTAGTACTCATATCAAAACCTTTGCCATCATCACTTAAGATAATTATGAGTTCTTTCTTTTGTTTCTGAATTTTTAGAAATACTAATTTGGCTTCAGCATGTTTTATAATATTAGTCACGCATTCTTGTATAAATCTATAAAAATTTAAACTTTCATTTTCATCGAAAGCATTATTAAAGTCATCAATTTCAGAAGTAAAGAATAGATCGCAGTCTTCATCATAATCATAAATAAGTTGTTCAATACTTTCTTTAAGGCCCAACTGTTTTAGCATAGCTGGGTATAATCCGCGGGAAATACTCCTAACTTCTTCCAAAGTCATATGCGTTAACTTGGTTATGTCTTCTAAATTAGCATTTTGTGATTTTTTCTTTATTAATGTAAGTTGCTGTCCAACACTATCATGTAATTCCTTTGCAATTCGTGTCCGTTCGTTTTCTTGTGATTGCATTAACTCATGAGAAAATTGTTCTTGAAGTAATTTCCGTATTTGAGATTGGTTTAAAATCCATAGTAATATAGAAATACAGATAATACTTACTAATAAATAAAACCACCACGTTTTATAAAAGAAGCTCTTAGAAATGATGTCCAAATTTAAAGGTGCTGCTATTTTTTTTCCTGAAAAATCATTAGCTTGAATCTCTAATTCATACTTTCCAGCTGTTAAATTTTGTAACTGAATGGTTTGTTGTGATTTAAGATCAATCCAAGGCTCGTTATTAAGCTTATATTTATAACTATGCGCTCTACCAATTGCATTATTGTTCAATGAAAAGTCCAATTCTAAAGCCCTATGTTCTGCGGGGATTACGACATTAGTTTGAGTGTCAAGATTGGTTCTGTTAAGAAACTCAGAATAGGCTTTGTTGGTTTTGTCATACTTTCTTATTTTTAGTAATACAAGTTTTGTAGGATCATTTTGAGGTTTTAATACTTGTGGTTTAAAATAATTTAAACCATTGAGAGTCCCCACAAAAATACCATCATTAGTCTTTAAAGCACTATATCGATTAGCTTCATTATGACTTAGTCCATCTTGTACAGAAAAGCGAGTAGAAGACCTTTCTTTTGGATCAAAAGCTACAATTCCATTAAAAGTATTAATCCATAGAAGGTTGTCCTCTGGAATTATCGTAGCTATTCCAGCATTTAATTCATCGTCATAAATAAGGCTAAATTTTTCGTCTTTGGGATTAAAATTTATAATATTTCCTGAACGTGTACCAATTAAAAACCCATAGTCATCATGATAATCTGCCATCAACATAAAGGTATCATCAAGACCATGAGTGGCATTATAAAACTGACTTTGTTTGCTTTCCAAGTCATAGGTTAAAACTCCTTTATCTGTAGCTCCTAATAATAAATTATTATGAATTGCAATATCATAAATCCAAAGGGAATCTGTATTGATTAATGGACTATGAACCTTGGAGTGTGTGTTAAACTGCATCAATTTATAATTAGCAGTTCCGTATACAATTAAAGAATCATTAGGTTTCTCCATACAAATCACTACAGCATGTTTCCATGCTTCAAAGGTTTCAGAATTCAAGTCTGTTTTAATTATTTGTCCGCTATGATTGCTCCAGATAGTAGATGCTTCTTTAATTAAATTTCTGGATGAAAAAGGTCGTATCTGTTTGTTGTTATTTAACAGTTTATAAGGTGTAACTAACTCTGTTTTAAGATTAACCTTAAACCACCCTTTAAACTCTGTTGCCACCAGGTATTCTTCGTTGTTTATTGCCGTTATACTCCTAATACTTTTATTAAGTAAAAAGGTCTTTACTTTATTTGAAGGCAGTTTAAAATAATGAAGCTCCTGTTTATCCGTTGCTATCCATAAATCATTGTTCAAATTATTTGACGATGCATTTAATTCATTGAAATTCTCTATTCGTATAGGATCAATTATTTTTCTAAAAGAATCACCAATAAGGGCCTTAAACTAGATCGTGTTTCCATTTTCTGAAATAACTAAGTTGTTAGAATACTCATCCTGTAATACTATTAAATTAGTACTCTCAATTTCAGCGGATTTTGATGAGGATGTTAAAATTTCAAGAGTATTTTCATCTATGTAATATAATTTCGGATTGTTATACATAAATAAATATGTGATATTGTCTTTCACAAAAACTTCATCAATCCAATCATTTTCATTTTTAAAATGGCTGAACTTTTTTAAATCATTTCCGTTCCAGTCAAAAGCATGCAGCTTAAACTGATTATCGCTTATAATAAGAAAATCTTCAAAACCAATAACTCTAGTAAATAGATCAATAATTGACGTGTCAGACTTGAAAGAAAACAGGGGAGTGGTGACTAGATTTTGATCAATATTTAATAAGGTAACACTTTCTCCTTTTTGAGTTAATATATAATCTTTATCCTGAAAATTAAATACTTTTGAAAGTCGACTTGATTTAGCTAAATCTTCTGAAATATCTATCTTTTCAAAGGCCATTGAATAAGGATCAAATAATAATAATATTTGCTCATGGACTACCTCTTCAATACCCGCTCTTATATAAAATTTACCATCATTACGCTTATAGATTTGGTTGATTTTTAATATTCTTTGATCAATTTCAGGTAATGGTATGCTGTGAAATGAATTTCCATTAAATCGTTGTATAACGAGTTTTTTATTACTGACAACAATTTTTCTAATATCTAGATTTTCACCACCGAGCCATAAAAAGCCATCATTATCGAAGTTCATTGCTCGAACAATATCTATATCGAAACCATCCTGTTTGCTAAAAACTTCATGATATACACGCCCCGTCTGTCCTAATCCATTGAAACTTAAAAGTAAAATAAATGAAAGTAAGGACTTATGGATTAATAGCATAGTCTAAATATAGCACAAAAATTAAGAACCAATTTTTATACAGATGAACATAAACGAATTAGACACGATATAGGCCATCTAACTTTGAATATTCTTTAGCTATTTCAGCAGCCAATCTCGCATTGTTATATACTAATTCTATATTGGCTTTTAAGCTCAGCCCACCGGTTATTTCTTTCACTTTTCCTAGAAGAAAAGGTGTGCTTTCTTTTCCTTTTATACCTAGTTTATGCTCCGCTTCCAATGCCTCATCAATAGCAGTATTCATGATTTCAAAATCTAGCTGTTTATCTTCAGGTATTGGATTTGCTATGATGACACCTCCTTTGAGATTTAGGTCCCATTTTGTTTTTAAAAGATTAGCAATTTCAGTAGCGCTATTCATTTTATAAGTCACACTAAAACCACTATTTCTGGAATAAAAAGCGGGTAACTCATTGGTTTTAAAACCAAGAACAGGGACTCCAAATGTTTCTAAATATTCCAGCGTGAGTCCTAGGTCAAGAATAGCCTTAATTCCTGCACAAACAACCGCTACATTGGTATTTGCAAGCTCTTGCAAATCTGCAGAAATATCAAACGTGTGTGAAGCACCTCGATGTACACCACCTATCCCGCCAGTTGCAAACACCCGAATTCCAGCTAAATTAGCGGCTATCATTGTAGATGCAACAGTAGTCGCTCCATCGATCTGCTGCGCTAATAAATAGGGCAAATCTCTACGGCTAGCTTTAATAATTTTACTACCGGATCTTGCTAGGTAATCAATTTCTTTTGTGGTCAATCCAATTTTTAGTTTCCCATTGATAAGAGCTATTGTTGCAGGTATTGCACCATTATCTCGAATAACACGTTCTACTTCCAATGCCGTTTCCATATTTTGAGGATATGGCATACCGTGTGAAATAATAGTAGATTCTAATGCTACAATAGGTAGATTATTTTCTAGCCCCTGTTTTATTTCTGGTTGAATATCAAGATATTTTGCAATCATGAGATCGTTTCTATTACAAATGGCACATTTAAATCAGGGTTTACGGCGTTTTTATGTTGAATCGTAATTTGAGCACAACCCGATGCAAATTTCACCATATTATATAATTCCATGTTTTTTAGTTCACCATAAAGGAGTCCAGCCATAAAAGCATCACCAGCACCATTAGTATTTACAGGGGTTATTATTTTATTTCTTGAAATGGATATCTCTTTTTCATCTCCATAAACCACACCGTCCCTTCCCAAGGTAATGAATACTTTTTTTACGCCAAGGTCTAAAAAGTGTTGCACTAGTTTTTCATAGTCACTTTCATATTCAATTTTCATATTACTAAGCAATTCTGCTTCTAATAGATTACATTTCAATATATACAAACGATCTAATATAGATTGTGATTTTAGTGCTTTACGTGAAGAAACAGCTTCCATCGCAAATTTTACATTAGGTAATTTTTGGGTAACCAACTCCAGAATATGAGTAGGCATATTGGTCTCAAGTAAACAATACTCATTTTGAGAAATAACCTCTAAATTATTTAAGATAAAAGAATCTGGAATGTCATCGTAAATCTCCATTGCAGACAAACCCAATGCCATATCATGCTGATAATCCATTATTGCCATAAAAAATGATGATTTACTGTTGGGTATCGTTATGCTATGTTTAATGGAAATATCGAGCGTTTTGCAAGAGTCAATTATTGATTTAGAAAATTCATCATCTGCAAAGACACTTAAAAAGTCAACATTAATATCAAGACGCGTTAAATTTTCGGCAATATTTCTTCCAACACCACCAAGAATGGTTTCAATCGTTCCAATATTAGAATCTTTAAAAATCAACTTCTCTTTAGAGAAGCCAATGAGATCAATATTTGAAGCCCCAATTACGGTAATTTTCGGTTTTTCAGACATCTATATGAATTTATACATGGAAAATCTCTATTAAATTAAGTATTTTTACTTTATATCGCAATAAAGACATGCAGAAATTTAAATCTATTTTTAAATCGGACACTCCAATTATTGGCATGATTCACTTAAAGGCCTTGCCAGGAACTCCTAAATATAAGGCTGATACGGCATATATTATTGATGAAGCATTAAAAGAGGCTGATATTTATAAAAAAGCGGGTATTGATGCTATCATGATTGAGAATATGCATGATGTACCTTACTTAAAAGGTGGCGTAGGGCATGAGATAAGCTCCATAATGACCCTAATTGCATATTTAATAAAACAACGTACAAATTTAGCGGTTGGAATTCAAATTCTTGCTGGAGCAAATAAAGAGGCCCTAGCGGTTGCTAAAGCTTCTGGTGCTGATTTTATCAGGGCTGAAGGCTTTGTGTTTGCACATACTGCCGATGAAGGCATTATAGAAGCACAGGCTGGGGAATTATTACGCTATAGGTCACAAATTAATGCCGATTCCATAGCCGTGTTTACCGATATAAAAAAGAAACACAGTTCACATGCTATTACCCAAGATGTTTCCTTATTGGACACAGCCAAAGCGGCACAGTTCTTTTTAAGTGATGGCGTTATTATAACAGGAAACCACACCGGTATGGCTGCGTCTATTGATGAATTAAAAACGTTAAAAGAGAGTTTGGATTTTCCTGTAATTATTGGTTCTGGGGTAACTTTAGAAAATGTTTCAAGGTATTTCCCTATTTGTGATGCTATGATTATTGGCTCTTATTTCAAAGATAAAGGCTATTGGGAAAATGACTTAAGCTATGATCGTGTTGCTGGCTTCATGGCGCAAATAAACTTATTGAAGTACTAGAGCATGTAACAATTAAGAACTTTAGACACTTATTAAATAACAAGCTTATGCTTTTCATTCAATATTTTATTATTTATGGACTTAAATTTAATTGATAAACTAACATTACTTGCCTTGGACGACGACAAAGGCACTTTTATAACATCTCCTTTATATTTTACTTACAGTATTGCCGGTGCCATCTTATTAGAGCTCAACCTCAGAAATAAGATTGAAATCCGAGATAAAAAAGTTATTGTAAAAAGTAAATCACGGATTGGAGAGCCGTTATTAGATAAATTTTTGGAGCACATTATGAATTCCAGAAAACAAAAATCCCTTCAACATTGGGTTCAAACTTTTGGAAACAAAGAGCGAGAGATAAAAAAGGAGACCTTAAACAAGTTAATGTCCAATGGCATCCTGACTAAAAAAGAAGATAAATTCCTTTGGGTGATTCCCAATAATAAATACCCAACCAAAAATACCATTCCAGAAAATGATTTAAGGCGTCGTCTTGAGTCTATTTTAGAACAGGACAAAATCCCTGAAGTTGAAGAGATCATGTTGTTAAGCCTTATAGAAACCTGTAATTTAACTCGAGGTGTATTCGGAAAAGAAAAAGCAAAACTTTATAAGAAAAAAATTAAAACCCTTGTTGATTCTGCCCTAAGTTCAAATCTAATTAGTACCACTGTTAAAGAGGTCCATCAGATTATAATGGCTATGCTTATTGTTTTAATGACGACTCCAGTGATTATCACAGCTAGTTAAAACAATTTGAGTTATATTGTTATAGTTGCTTATTTTAGCAATAATATCAATATTTTGATGAAGTTGTAACATTTAAATCTTTAAAGTAATTTATTATCAAGTGCTATGAAATCAACCACTTTACTACCAATTAATCCCATTACAAGATTTTCAATAGTAACACTTGTTTGTTTTGTGTTTTGTTGTACATCATTAACTGCGCAAGAAAATTTAGCAACAAAATTGGGGTATGCTTCAGATGCAAAATTATTGATTATTCATGCCGATGATTTGGGTGTTTCTCATTCCGAAAACATTGCGTCAATTAAAGCCATGAAAAATGGTATGGTAAATTCTGGAAGTATTATGATGCCCACACCTTGGGTCTTAGAAATTGCAGAGTATGCTCAAGATCATAAAGAAACGCATGACTTGGGTTTACATTTGGTACTAACATCAGAGTGGAAACATTACCGTTGGAGGCCTATTGCCATGAAAGAAGAAGTGCCTAGTTTGATTGATGAATATGGATATTTTCATGCAAGTTGCTCAGACACATTGGATATTAAAGAAGTGGAGATAGAACTTCGGGCTCAAATAGAAATGGCATATGCCATGGGGATTGAACCAACACATTTTGATAGTCATATGGGCTGTTTGCTCTGGACTAATAAGGAAATCTTTAAAGTATATGTCAAGCTGGCAAATGAATATAATTTGCCATGTCTTATTGATACATCATTTTCGAGTTTATTTGCTTCGAAAGTCGAATTTAATACATTTTTAAAATCTGAAAACCAGCAAGTTGTTGTCAATCAGAACTTAACCATTTCAGAGGCTGACTATGCTAAAGGATCAGAGGATTATTATAGTAATGTTCTAAGATCTTTACAACCTGGGTTGTCACAGTTATTAATACACACAGGGTTTGATAATGAAGAAATGAGAGGCATGACTGTTGATCATCCTGAATGGGGTTCAAAATGGAGACAATCTGATTTTAATTTTTTCACAAGCGATAAATGTAAAAGTATTTTGAGTGAAGAAAACATCATTTTAGTAACCTGGAGAGACATAAAAAAAACACTTCAAAAATAGGATATATCCATCAATTCCCATTTAGTACCCCAAACGTTACCCCAAGTATAATGGGGCTTAGATAGTTACTAAATCGATTTCGGAAGTTTTTTCACCATAAATTCTTTGTTTTTTGTTACAACTATAGATAACGGTTATAATTTGCAGAAGTTCCTCAACGAATAGTTTACATAAATTGAGGTAATAAATGCAAAATTTTTAACCAACTATACAATTTCATAATATGAAGAATTATGTTTTAATCCTTTTTTTTGGAGGATTCCTTTTTCATAGCACCGTTTCAGCTCAAAAAAAGAATGCCGATTTTCGTTTACATATTAAGAAAACAAATTCCTTAATAACTATAGATGGTATTATAAATGAATCCGCATGGCAAAACGCAGATGTGGCTGATGATTTTTTCATGGTGTTACCCCAAGATACTGGTAAAGCTAATGAAACCAGCGAGATTAGAATGACTTACGATGACAAAAACCTTTATCTAGCAGCGACATTTTATACCACAACACCAGATTCTTATTCTGTAGAATCTTTGCGACGTGATTTCTCGTTTGGAAAGAATGATAATTTTCTTGTTTTTATTGATCCTTTTAACAACCAAACTACAGGGTTTTCATTTGGAAGTAATGCTGCGGGAGCACAATGGGATGGAACGATGCACAGTGGAGGCAAAGTAGATCTTAACTGGGATAGTAAATGGATTTCTAAAGTAAAACAAAATGCAGACAATTGGGTTTTTGAAATGGCGATACCGTTTAAGTCCATTCGTTATAAAAAAGGTGTTACTGAGTGGGGGATTAATTTTAGTCGATTAGATTTAAAATCGAGTGAAAAATCAAGTTGGACTCCTGTGCCTCGACAATTTCCAACGGCATCATTAGCCTATACAGGTACCTTAGTTTGGGATACGGCACCACCTGCACCTCGATCCAATCTATCTTTGATTCCGTATGTTTTAGGAAGAAGTAGTACAAGTCATAGCAGAGATGACTTTGAAAGCAAAATAGGAGGGGATGTAAAAATAGGGCTCTCGTCATCACTCAATTTAGATCTCACAATAAATCCTGATTTTTCCCAAGTAGAAGTAGATCGTCAGGTTACCAATTTGGATAGGTATGAATTATTCTTTCCTGAAAAGCGGCAGTTCTTTTTAGAAAACGGAGACCTCTTTGCAAATTTTGGATATAACACTATGCGCCCTTTCTTTTCACGACGAATAGGACTTGGAGTGCCAATTCAAGCAGGTGCGAGAATGAGTGGTAATTTAAATGAAAAATTGCGGCTAGGACTGATGGATATTCAAACCAATAGCCAAGACAACACAGGACTTCCTAATCAGAATTTCGCTGTACTTTCTTTGCAACATAAAGTATTTAGTAGATCAAGTATTGGAATGATGCTTGTCAATAAGCAGTCTTTTAATTACCCACAGGACACCGATGAATATCATGAATTGCACACTAAGTACAATCGTAATATTGGACTGGAATACAATTTGGCATCACCAAATAACCTATGGACTGGTAAAGCCTTTGTTTTTAAATCCTTTTCTCCAAATAGCACAAGAAATGGTTTAATGCAAGCAGCGCATATAGAGTTTAAAAACAAACACTGGAATTGGCGCATTCAGGAAGAATCAATAGGAGAGCACTATAGTGCAGATGTTGGTTTTGTTCCTCGTAATGCTTATATCAAATTAAGTGCTTTTGCAGGATATTCCTTTTTACCAAAGAAAGGTAAAATTGCTAGCCATGGTCCAAAACTGAACAGTAGTTATTTTTTTAATGCCGATATGCAGCGCACTGATAATATCAATGTATTGGAATATTCAGTGAGCTTTTTAAATCGAAGTCAGTTTAGCTTAGGAATTATCGATGAATATGTAGAGCTTTTAGACCCTTTTGATCCTACGCGATCTGATAAGGACTTGTTAGACGCCAATACAACCCATCATTGGAATGCATTGAAGTTCGGTTATTACTCGAAGCCTCAAAGCTTGTTTACCTATGCCATAAGTAGTCGAATAGGAGGTTATTACTCCAAAGGAGATCGTTTGAATATCACAAATGAGCTCGGCTACAGATTTCAACCATTTATTAATATCAGCTCTAGTATTAGTTATAATCACATCAGTTTACCAGCACCATGGAACACTACAGAGTTCTGGCTTATTGGGTCTAAATTGGACGTTACATTTACTAATAAATTATTCTTCGTAACCTTATTTCAGTACAATGAACAAAGCAATAAATTCAATTTGAATTCTCAAATCCAATGGCGTTATAAACCTGCTTCTAATTTATATATTGTTTATGATAATAAGCACTTTATAGCACCTTATTCTGGACGTCAATGGGCACTGACTTTAAAATTGAACTATTGGTTTAATAAGTAAAATAGAATTAAAAATTTGTATCTAAAAGGATGATTAATAATTCTTTATAAAAAAACATTCTCATAGTCTTAACTTTCAGTAGGACATTTTAATTTAGAATTTCTTATCTTCATATTCCATTATAATTATTCTAATTAAGTGACTATGAATGGATTATATACCTTGAAAAAATGGTTCACAAATACCTTCGGACTTTCCTTAGGGTGTTTTCTTTTTGGAGCGGTATTGATTACTTTAATTATTAATATTATAATTATTACCTGGCTAATTTTTAGATTGTATTGATTAATGCAGACCTACAATTATATTTGAGTTGATAAGGCAATAATTACACCTTTTTGTTTGTGGTCCGTTATAGTAAAAAATGAACGGATTATAGAATGCTTTATTATGACATCTTCGTATTTATTATTAACTTAAGGCGTTTATTATAAGTTTGTTATGAAAACAACACCAAGATTAGAACAGGCCATTACAAAACTCTATCGTGCTTTCCATAGTGGTGAATTACATCCCGAATGTTGTAAAAGCTGCGCAGTAGGGAATATTTGTGACAATACCGATATTTGGAATTATCTTACCGATACTCATGGCTCATTAAAGTTGAGCTATATTGGAATTCTAAACGAGAATTTCGGACGTAAAGTTCATGGCTATTCTCCCTTGGAATTACTTCAGATAGAAGCGGTATTTTTAAAGGGATGTGGCTATAGTCTGCCTCTGGTTCGCGGCTCTAAACGACCAAAAAACCCGACGGATGAGAACCTTTTGTTTAATGGACTTAGTGCAACCGTTAATTTTCTTTGTAAGCTTGATAATATTCCTAATATGATAAATTATTCAAAATTATTTGAATTTGAAAATGAAAGTCCAAAACATGAATTGCCACAACTATAATTTGAATAAAAAAAACACTAAATAATTAGTTAATAGGGAGTTATAAATATTTACTTCAACAATTTGTCAACGTTGATTTTATACATTTTCCCAATGGGAATATACTGGTCATGTATTAAAATCCTATTTCCTTCTATGTTTTTTATATGCTTTATAGCCACACCAAACGACTTATGAACCTGCAAGAAATCGGCTTTTGGCAACAATTCAATAACATCAGATACTTTCTCCCGAATTGTTACTGTTTCATCTGTAGTGACAACCTTGGTATAATTACCAGCGGCTTCAATATATTGAATGGTATTGATCACAACTTGTGTGTGTTTCTTATTAGAGCGTAGAAAAATACTTTTGGGAGCATTTCCAGAATCTTCCGAAGAATGAACAGAAACTACAGGTACTTTTACTGTTGTGCTAATGGCATTATTTACCGCTTTAAGAAAACGTTCAAAGCTAAACGGCTTTAACAAATAATCAGATACGTTCAGCTCAAACCCTTCCAGGGCATGCTCTTTATACGCCGTGGTAACAATAACTTTTGGAGGTGAGGGTAATAATTTTAGGAATTCAAAACCCTTTAGTTTTGGCATATTGAGGTCAAGAAAAATCAAGTCTACTTTATTTGAATTCAAGTATTCAAAAGCTTCCAAAGCATCATAACAATGTTTCATGAGCTTCATGTTTGGTAATAAATCACAATAGCCTTTAATAATATCGTGGGCTATATATTCATCATCAATAATTAGATATGTTGTCATAATTGTGATATAGTTAATGTTGCTTTGTATACATCTTTTGTCATTTTAAAAGACAAAGCATGTGTATTAATATAGCCTAATTCCAGTCTTCGTTTTAGGTTTTTAAGGCCTATCCCAGGACTTTCCGTTATTGCGTCAGCATCGAAGTTATTCTCAACTGTAAAGTATATGTTATTATCATTGGTTCTTATGTCTACATGAACATAAGCTTCAGCTCGTAAATTTTCTACACCGTGTTTAAAAGCGTTCTCCAAAAGTATAATAAATAGCAATGGCATCACCTTACATGAATTATTTTGAATGTCGACATTAAATTTCACATCAATAGCTTTGCGATAACGCATTTTATGAAGTTCAATATAGTTTTTCAAGTAATCTACTTCTTCTTCTAGGGTTACCAACTCTTTTTCTCCTTCATAAATACTATAACGCATCATATCTGACAGTTTGAGTATCAAATCCTGAGCTTTTTTAGCATCAGTCCCCACCAAACCATATAAGTTATTCAGCATGTTAAAAAAGAAGTGTGGATTGACTTGGCTTTTTAAATGGAGTAATTCTGTTTTTGCCTTTTCATTTTTTAATGTGAGGATAGATCGCATTTGTTTAAACACCCAACGTGCTATTACAAAGAATAACAAAGGAAAGTAAAAGAAGGCAACAATAATTAATGCATCAGAATCGCCATATTCTTCAATTATAATTATAATGCGACCAACCCCAATTGCGAATGACCAAAACATCAATTTATTAATAAATGATCTAGACAAGGTTGGAACTTCCTTTCTTAGACGATAATAATTCGTGATAAGCACCGCAATTAAAATGATTACATAAACTAAAAGCAAAGTAAAAACAGCTCTAAAATCAGGTTGTTCTGGATGCGATTCAAAAATTCCTGCCATACATAATCCTCCAATTATTATAGGAATCACACGAAGCTCATAAGTGGTCAATGATTGAGAAAATGGATGATGTTGTTTTTTATTAAGTATCCAAAAGATCAGCAAATAAACTAGTGTGCCTACGCTGACAATATTAAATAAGAGTCCAGTAAATGGTAAATTATAAGTGGTACATACTTCACCACTAATTAAAAAAATCAAGCTCAATCCTAGGCTGATTAAAACCCGTTTATATCGTATAAATAATAATTCCATGCTCAAAACTAATTCAATAAAGTGACCCCTCCAAAGAAGTTGACATACATACTTTTTCTGTGGTTGAAAAGTGCTGATTCTGTGATAAAAACACTTTATATGCAAAAATGCCAAATGTGTCCTAATCCACCTTGTGTTGGTCACAATAGTTTTATAGATTTTCTATTTACTGATAAGTTTGCTGAAACAAAATCAATCAATCAAAAAATGAACAATTTAAAAATCATTAACCTTTTAAAACATATTCAAATGACACAGCTATTACATTTTATTTGTTCTCTAATAACACTACTTGTTTTGAATGCTACGAGCATCGCTCAAGAACAAACGCTTAATACTGATAATATAAGCCCAATAATTGGTAAATGGGAAGGGAATTTAGTAATCAATAAGAGTAAGACCATAGGGATTATCTGGCGTTTCGAAAAATCAGAAGATGAAAAACTTATTGGTTTTATGGGACCTGCTTCAAAAGGAGTTGCAACATTACCAATGCAAAACATTGTAGTAACAGATAGCACGATTAATTATTCAATTCACTCAGAAGGAAGTTATTCAGGTCAAATATCAGAATCAGGAATAGCTGGTACCTGGAGCTCTGGGAGTGGTAAGCAACTTGTCTTGTATATGGCTAGAAAATTGACCAAGCAACAGCTTAGTGAAAGGTTTGAAAAAACCAAAGGCGCTAATGATATTCATCAAAGTATTAAGCTTGGTGACGTTGAGGCGGTGAAAACCTTTTTAGATATGGGCAATGCTATTAATAAGCACTACGAAAACGGAAAGACCTTACTTTTTGAAGCTATAAAAGGAGATAGATCACATAAGGTCGCTAAATATTTATTGGAGCGTGGTGCAGACGTAAATTTAGTTACCGAAGGTATAACGCCATTAATGTATGCGGTAGCCTATCAAAATCTTACGGTTGCTAAAGCACTCATTAATCATAAGGCAGACATAAATTATGTGAGTGAAGAAAAGCAATCCGCGGTAAATTTTGCAATTAAAGGAAGAAACCCAGAAGCTCTACAGTTATTAATAGATCATGGTGCAGATCCTAGCATAAAAATCCAAGGAGACTATTCTGCCATTGACTTAGCTAAAGAAGAAAATATTCGTGAAATATTAGAAGTACTTAATATCCCTTATGTAGGAATTAGCGATGGACCTTATGTGGTCGAATCAGAAGAAGGGCATTCAGTTGTTAGGATAATTGACGGAGAAACTCATGTTCATAACATCAAAACTCAAGATTTACAAACTATAGCATATAATGGAGGCAAAGCAACACTATGGGAGCATACACCTGTAGAGGTTGAAAACATTGAATACAATGGAGATTTTAAACTT
>Ga0105356_10001559_pt1 | contig 22763 bp, 24 predicted proteins | sample GOMGulsemesocosm_3_FD_83502 | JGI IMG/M metagenome (GOLD analysis project Ga0105356, IMG submission 83502) | Methane-oxidizing microbial communities from mesocosms in the Gulf of Mexico - GOM9D Gulf of Mexico | ecosystem: Environmental > Aquatic > Marine > Cold seeps | place: Gulf of Mexico... | reverse complement strand
TTTGTGAATAAAATGCAAATCCAAGTACTAATGACAATGCAATAGCACCAAGGGCATTTAACTGGCGAGATAGATTATTAGTCATTATTTATCCTAAAGTAAAATTTGTAGCGTGTCAGTTGCATGATGTGAAAACCAAAATGCGCTCACGAGTAATGAAAATATAAATCCATAGAACGACCATACCCGCTTTCCTTTTAATGCGAGCAGCATGCTTACTAGGTAGAGGCCAAAGATTAACGCCATCATAATTAATTACCTTAAAATGTTTTTTGAATAACTTTTGTTGAATATACTCGCCTGTGTCAAAGTTTTCAATTTTAAAATGTGTTAGCTGTTCGGATCGTGCTCATTAACGCCATATTCGATGAAGGCTGCATGCCCACGAAAGCGACAGTATTGATTATTTAATCTTGAATGCGCGCCAAACTAATAATAACCAAGACAACATCAGACCGCTGCCACCAAAAGGCGTGATGTTACTTAACCATTTGTCACCCGTTAATGCATATAGCATTAAACTGCCGCTGAACGTAATAATGCTCACCAGTTGTAGTCCCGCGATCCAATGAAATCGTCCCGCGACAAATTTATTATCCAATAAAGCCAAAAACAACACACTTAAAGTATGAATAAATAAGTAGTCTCTCGCCGTTGCAAAGTTAGCAACACCGTTATTCAGTACCAGCTGTGAATGCCATAAATGAGCGCCTAATGTACCCACAAGAATATTGATAAACATTAATATGGCGCTGATGATAAGGAAATATTTGATTCTGTTGTTCTGCATGATGGGGCTACCTTTGCTAAGTCGAAAAGCTTAATGTGTTGTAATGCGTAATAAAGTTGTCATTTATCTTACATTTTTTGTTCATATTTATCACACATCTTTGTCATATTTCATCCTTAGAATTGACCTCAATTTAAAGCAACTACTCAACAACATCTTTTATATTTGTTAATGGAATGGAATTCAAAATGAAAAAAACATTACTAGCACTTGTATTACCCAGCTTATTCGCATCAACTGTTGGCGCAGTTGAAGTTTATAACGATAACGGTCAATCAGTTAACGTCTACGGTCGTGCTTATGCAGGGCATGATTTTAGCGGTGAAGACAAAAATGCTAATTATGGTAATGATTCTTACATCCGTATTGGCGCTAAATTAAAGTCAGACATTTCAGACTCACTATCGGCATTTGGTCGTTATGAATTACAATGGGATCTAGCTGATGGTGAGAAACAAGAAAAAACAAAAACACGCTTAGCATATGTTGGCGTTAAGAGTGACGTAGGTGCATTCAGCTTTGGTCGTCAATATGGTGCGGTGACATTAGTGTCAGACATTACTGATACGGCTTACACCAATGCATATGGTGGCAATCTGGGTGTAGGTTCTGACCACGATGGTACAAACCGTGATAACAGCTTATTAAAATACAGTAACAAATTTGGCGGACTGCAATTAGATGCTTCTTATCGCCTTGATGACAGTCAAAGTGATGCAAAAAGTGATGCTGCATACGGCTTAGCTGCGGCATATGAACTTGATTTTGGTCTAACACTCGCTGCGGGTTATAACGCAAGTTCTCCGACAGATGATTATGATGCATCAATCTTCTTAGTAGGCGCAAGCTACAAAACAGGTCCAGTGAAAGTTGCAGCGACATATTCTCAAGGTTCAAAGTTCCTAGAAGATGATGATGCAGGCCTTCTTTTCGACCACACGGCTTATGAATTATCTGCTGAATACAAGATCACTAAGCAACTTCGTGCACAAGTATTATATAGCGCACAAGAAATTGAAGAGACAATTACATCAGCTACAGAAGACTCTATAGATGACCTCGTATTTGGTGTTCGTTATGACTTCAATAAAAACTTCCGTACGATTGCTGAATACCGCATCAACGGTGTTGAAGGTAAAGATGACGATTTCCACCTAGCAGCACGCTACAGCTTCTAACTTGCTAAATTAGCGAGCGCTGAGTTAAATCAGTCTCGCTAAATTAATATAGTTGAATGTGTAAAAGCGGTTAATCTTCGGGTTAACCGCTTTTTTGTATTTAGTTATCGAATTACTTCTCTATCTAGTTCATATTCAAGCCGTAAGCTAGTTGTGTATCGTTTGAAAACAGTTGATAATGGCTGACATTTCGAGTCGGGCATTTTCATTAGCCTGTAGATTAACAAGGTGGCTAAGCAATGCAGCAATTGGACCTTCGCGCCTTTACTTGTCCTTTACCACTGATAAAAGTAAAGCTATGGCTAAAGCAAGTCGAGCTCGGCACTGAAATTACCGTACTACTGACCGATCCTGGCTCTCGTCAAGATATACCTAAATTTTTAATCAGTCTTGGTCAAGAAGTCGTTGAGTTAGAAAGCTCGCCATTAATGTTACGCATTAAGGTGACAAAACTAACACCGCACTTATCCCTAACACAGCTCAATACTTAATATTAAGGCAATAACAACTTATGATCTCTGTCGTATCTCGTTGGTATCAGGAACGCTTTTCTGACCCGCATGCAGTCACTTTATTCCTCTTATTAGTATTCGGCTTTTCGGTTATTTATTTCATTGGTGGTTTAATTACGCCTTTCTTAGTTGCTGTAGTATTGGCTTATTTACTTGATTGGCCACTCATACAATTAATGCGTTTAGGCATATCCAGAACCTGGGCCACGGTGATCATTTTAATGTTATTTGTCACCATGATGGTCATGCTCACATTGGGTTTAGTGCCAACCGTATGGCATCAGGGTGTTAACCTAGTTAAGGCGATGCCGACGATGCTTAAGGAAGGTCAGGAATTTTTACTGATGTTGCCGAAAGAAAACCCAGACGTTTTTAACGAAGAGCTAATTAAAGCCGCATTACTGACGTTACAGGACCATGTCGTTAGTTCTGGCGAAGCGATTGTAAGTGCGTCGTTCGCGTCGTTATTTGATTTGGCTGCTATCCTGATTTACTCAATTTTAGTTCCGTTGCTTGTGTTTTTTATGTTGAAAGACAAAAGCCGTTTGGTTAAAGATTTAGTGAAAATATTGCCACAGAATCGTCGTCTGGCGATGGAAGTGTGGACCGAAATGAATGGTCAAATTGCCAATTATATTCGTGGTAAAGTATTTGAAATTATTATTGTTGGTTTTAGTACTTGGTTGGTGTTCTTCTTTACCGATTTACAATATGCAGCGCTGTTGGCGGTATTGGTTGGTTTCTCGGTATTAATTCCTTACATTGGTGCCGCTGCAGTAACCGTTCCTGTGATGGTGGTGGGTTTATTCCAGTGGGGACTAACGCCAGAATTCACTTATATGATGGTTGCTTATGGTATTATTCAGGCACTTGATGGCAATTTATTAGTACCAATTTTGTTCTCTGAAGCGGTAAATTTACATCCCGTTGCGATCATTATGTCGGTATTATTGTTTGGTGGTTTGTGGGGATTCTGGGGCGTGTTCTTTGCGATTCCATTAGCAACCTTAGTGAAAGCGGTATTTAACGCTTGGCCTAAACGGACAGCTGAAGCAGCTTAATCATATATCCAGTCAATAGCGCTTAAAGGGCTATTGACTGGATATTCGTTGGACGCGATTTATTGTTATTTAGTCCGCAAGTAATTTATCTGTCTTTGCCGCGCACACAAAATCATTCTTATGTAATCCTTTAATGCTGTGTGACCACCACGTAATGGTTACTTTGCCCCATTCTGTTAATAGCGCAGGGTGATGGCCTTCAACTTCTGCCATATCAGCAACTCGATTGGTAAATGCGATCGCTTGTTTAAAGTTTTTAAATTTAAATTCACGTTCTAACTGCATGATATTGTCACGTACTTCCACTGCCCAATCTGGGATCTGGTTAATTAATACAGCTAACTCTTCGTCACTGACTTGTGGTGCATCGGCGCGACATGCTTGGCAACTTTGTAAATTTAACTCTGTCATGGCTGTGGTCTCGTTTTAATTAAGGTTTTAAATTAGATTTATGATTTTTTGTTATATCAGGGTTTAACAAGCTGCATCTTCTTTCGGTGTATAAGCCGAAGGTTTCATGCCTAATATTCTGGCTTCTTTGATTAACGTAATTAAATCGAGTTTAATTAATTGTTGTAAATCAGACAACTGGTTAATCACAAAGTAATTCTTTTGCAACTCATCAATACGGTAATGGGTACGGAATGCTTCTATTACTTGCAGTGGTTGACGGTTCGGAATATCGCTTTCTAAGCTGTAGCAAGTTTCTTCTTTAGATGACAGAATACCACCGCCAAAGATCTTTAAACCTTGGTCGCTTTGCATTAAACCAAATTCAATCGTAAACCAGTACAAACGTGCCAGCATAGGGCGATCTGCTTTGTCGGCCTTTAATCCTAGTTCACCGTAATGCTGAGAAAAGTCAGCATAAGCTTGATTGGTGAGTAGTGGGCAGTGACCAAATAATTCATGGAAAATATCCGGTTCTTGAATGTAGTCTATGTCTGCTTTGGTGCGAATGAAAGTCGCCGCCGGAAAACGTTTTGTTGCCAGCAATTCAAAAAAACGTTCAAAACCAATCAAAGCAGGGACGTTCTCGACTTGCCAACCGGTTAAATTTTTTAGCTTGCGGTTGATATCCGGTAATTGCGGGATGCGGTCTGCGCCCATTTGCAGTAGCTCAATACCCGCGATAAATTCATCACAAGCACGGTCTTTAATAATACGTGTTTGACGATTGTAGAGCGTTGCCCAAGTATTGTGTTCCTCATCGCTGTAATTGATGTACCCGTGTTGATCTGGTTGGTGTGAAACATATTTTGGTGTCGGATCAATTGCTAAAGATGAGTTCATAATTACTGCCTACCGCTGTGTTATTCGATTGATGTTTAGATTAACTTTAATCCAATGAACATTACAGATTCAGGAAAACGATAAATAAACCAGTACAGTTGTGCTAATCTGTCATTGTACTGGTGAGTAAATGCGTAACTGTACTGGTTTATGACTCATCGATTAGACCATTGATTAGATAATTAATAACAAAAGCAGCGAATATAAATGACTAAAGTATTGTTATATCAGCAAATAGCCGATGATCTACGTGAACTTATTCATCAAGGTGTCTATTTACCAGGTGGAAAATTACCTTCGCTCAGAGCCTTGTCAGTAAAACGAAAAGTAAGTATTGCAACTATTCAAAGAGCCGTTGAAGAACTTGAGATAATTGGCCTTATTGAAGCACGACCTAAGTCGGGTTATTACGTGTGTTTTCAAACCCGTAGCGAGGTGGTGATTGAGCAGCCAAGTATCCCGATGAAACCCAAGTCGGTGAAGATCCATGAGCTAGCCAGTCAGATATTTCATCAGTGCGGCGCGCCTGATATGATCAATATGGGCACCTCGTATCCGTCGAGTGATTTTATGCCGACCCCCGCATTGCAAAAAATAGCCAATCAAGTAATTAAGCATCACATGCCAGATATTGTTGAAGTGCAGTTTTCTGCTGGTAATGCAGTCTTACGTGATGTATTGGCTAAGCGCATGAATGAATCGGGTTGCCAGGTCACCTCAAACGATGTCATCGTGACCAATGGTTGTTTAGAAGCTTTGTCGGTGTGTTTACGTGCCGTGGCAAAACCGGGAGCCACAATCGCGTTGGAGTCGCCAGGTTTTGTCGGTTCACTGCAATTAATTGAGTCGTTAGGGTATAAAGCGTTAGAAATACCTTGTCACTCGGTAACGGGAATGAGCCTAGAAGCGCTAGAGTTAGCGTTAGAGAAATGGAAAATATCGGCAGTACTCGTGGTGCCAAGTTACAGTAATCCGCTGGGTTCGTGTATGCCAGAAGCTAACCGCAAAAAGCTGGTTGAGCTATTGTCGGCTAATGATATTCCGTTAATTGAAGATGACTTGTTAGGTGATTTATCGTTTGATGGTTCACGCTTAAAACCCTGCAAGGCATTCGATAAAAAAGGCATGGTGCTGTATTGCTCATCAGTGTCTAAAACCATAGCGTCAGGATTACGAGTAGGCTGGATCGCGCCCGGTGCGTATTACAAAGAAGTCTCTTATTTTAAGACCTTTACCAATATCAGCGCGCCGCAATTTTCACAGATTGTCGTTGCCCAGTTTTATAACAGTGGCAAATATGAACGTCATGTTCGTCAATTGACGGCGAAAATCGCCAAGCAAGTCTATTTGATCCAATCTTTTATCCGTCAATATTTCCCAGAGGGAACACAGGTATCAAGTCCACAAGGTGGTTGTATTTTGTGGGTGGTATTACCCAAAGGTATCGATGGACATCAACTGCATCTTCAAGCGATTAAGATGGGGATTGGTGTTATTCCTGGGCAGTTAAGCAGTGCCACCAATAAGTTTGACCATTGTATCCGCATTAACTGTGCGTGTGATCCTAAGATTGATATTCAGGGCAGTGTTAAGACATTAGCTGATATAGCACATCAAATATTAGATAAATAGCGGTTGAGGCTAGCCGCTAAGTTTTCCATTTAGTCATGACCAATATCAATTTTTATTGCGGGGTGGGGCGTTATAATCCCACCTCCAGATCTATCCCATTCTCAAGTGACGCTTTTCTTGCCGTTCTTAGTTGGTCTCTTTATGAGTAAAAATTATGAGTCAAAAACCTAATCTCTCTATCGCAATGACAAACCTGATTGAAGAAGTACGCGGCGTTTTTCCTTTCTACGCACCGGAGTCCAGTATCTGTGGTGATTCGTGTGAAGGTTGTCCGAAGAAATTATTAGAGTTAGTCGATTCTGAACTTTGTTATTGGGAAGACCAAGTGAAGCAGGGCACAGCCCCGACATTTGATGAATTAAACCGCGTTGGAAAATTGTGTAAAAATGTCAGACGTGGTTTAAAGCGTAATGGGCTGGTTGATTAGTAGATTTAGAGATCGCGGACAACCGAAAGGCGGCACATTATATTTTAATTGGTGTAGCCGCCAGCCGGTTTATCCTATTGTGCCATTATTTGGCGTAAGCTCTAATTTCACTGACATTAATATATTTATCTGTTTGCTCTAGACGAATGTATCTTGCGTTAGTTGCAGTGAAGTCTGTTTCTGAATCAAAAAACCATCTCTGGCTATCATCTAAAACGGTTGACCATATTTCATTTTTATTTTTATCTAATATAGAAAGTGACGCGCCAATCGTTCTGTATTGATAACCATTATGTCGATTCTCTAATACGATACCTTCTAAATTTTGCTCTGTTTCTAAGTCAATTTCGAGCCATTGTAGACCGGTATTTTGAGTAATCGCGACTGTATTTGTTTGACCATCGACTAAATTACTCACAGGATTAGTGGCACTGTATATAGACGACGCTGTCACTGTTTTATTTAACGCTATATTGACTGGTGCGGCAGGTAAAGGCGGTTGTTCAGGAAGATCGACTGGTAAGGTGTCTTCTTTATAAGCAGCCAACTCCATGAACGTTAAATGATCGTCGGTATTATCGAGTTTTATGTACCTGACATTATTGCCATTAAAACCACTAATGGTTGAGTTAAATACCCATTTATCTTGATCTACTAACGGTGATGATTTCCACACCTCTACTTTATTTTCATCAAGTAACGACAAGGTGACGCCGTTCGCTCTACGACTGTTATATGCTCGATTATATAGAACTACAGTGCCAATATTGCGGGTTGTTTCTAAGTCGATTTCTAACCACTGGTCGACACCCTTATTTGTTGCGGTATGTTGTGCGGTGCTACCATCGGTTAAATAGTTACCTGGTCTGTTCGCTTCAAATCGAGATGAAGCACTTACTGGCTTATGTAATGCAAGGTTAGTTAAACCAGTAGGTAAAATATAGCTAACTAGCTGGTCTTCATCTTGTATACCCGCACTGAGCAGCACGTTTGTATTATTATTAGAACGAGTGTGTGGCAGTAAGTCGACATTAATTTCGTTGTTAATGATTGTGGCACTTCTTACTATGCTATTGCTATAAATCAGATCGATATTTTCAAGGGTGTAGCTAATATCGTGTGAGTAAGCTATAAATTTACCTTCATTGTAATACCAATATACTTTCGCATCTTCTAGCGGGATAACATTATCAATTATCTCGTTATTGGCTCTTAAATCAAGCACGTAGTTTTGTACATAGTCATCCCAACCATAAGCCATCCCACTGCTATGGCTAAAACCATTGGTGTGTGCACGTTCGTGAGAAAGAAAACGGTATATACCAATCTTGCTTTTATCAGCATTAAATTTAGGTAAAGGCCAGTTAATTGACAGCCAACTATTACTTGCAACCCCAGCAGAAGTTGTTAGCTTAGCCCTGTATTCGACTTGCTCATCGGTAGTTACTACTCTACGCCATTTATCATAAGCTGATTCTGCCGCTTCACCACGAATGTATTTGAAGTAACCAAAATAATCGTGTCTAGTTTGTTTTTTACTGTAAATTTTTCTTAAACCAGTCTGTACTAAGGCATAGCTGTAAACATCTTCAGCAGTGACATTATCCGCATATTTAGACACATTAGGTTTATACAAAGGCGCAGGGTCGAGGAAGACCACTTCATCGGTTTGGCTTAGGTCATCGAGTACGATATCGAGCGAATGAAACGGTAAAATACTTTGTGAAATCGAGCTTGGAACACCATTAATGAGTATCGCTAATTGCGCTAAACTGCGTGGTGTTGAGTTGTTTATACGCAAAAATGGACTCGGATGAATAGCAGCGTTGGTCACCACATTGACGGTTATGTCTGAAAATTTAAATCCGTCACGTACAGCAAACGCCTGCCTATTCGATAATATTTGAAAGTTTACTGGATTAATCACTTGGGTATATATTTCACCCGTCACATTAAGCTTATTAGCTGAGTTAGCTAAGGCATTGAAACTGAGCATTGATAATACCAGTAACAGCGTCCCTATTTTAAATCTGTCCATTATTTAATACCTTTATTCCATTCATTTTTAATACAAATTAGTGACGATTACTACTGCTAAATACAAGCCTGTAGATAATCGTAATATGCTGGACACGATACCTTTTGTTCCTGTTTAGGAGCCTGATATCTGGTCTCGTGTCGGCAGGGACTATATGGCAAAGCTGTCTGTGGCTCAATATTATTTATATTGCAATTGTATCTAAATGGTGGTAGGTAATGTTGATTTCTTAGTTATATATTATTGTAATCAACTGAAATTTTTATATTTGTTGGTTTTTTATATTTTTGGTTATTTCGGATTTTAATTCACAGTGTGAGATATGTTTTCACTCATAATCAGCTCTATATGTATGATATTCATTCAGATATGATATTTGTGGCGGTATTTGCAAAGGTGAAAATAGGATTGGAGCGAGTGAAGACCGGACTTTGATGAATTAAACCGCGTTGGTCAATTGTGTGAAAATGTCAGACGCGGTTTGAAATGTATTGGACTAGTGAATTAATTTTGGCTAACAACGATCTGTTTTGATGGTAATGACAGGTGCTGTTGGGGTGGTTGTTATTGGGTTTTCGTATCGCAGTTGGCATTTAAAGCTTGAGCTCATTTGGTCGCGATCACTGCTAAAGAAAATGAAAATGTAATTTTTTGCCGTTGATTTAGCGGTATAAAATGGCGCTGCATTTTTGTCGGCTTTTGCCGTAGCGGCATCGACTGAGTCAATATCTAACCACGCTTTTACTTGTTCATTCAGTTCGATAACGCTGTCTGTCCCATCAACTGCTGGGTAGCCGTTGTATAAGGGAAGGTTAACACCATTAATGTCGATACTCCCATCACCGCTACTTTGACTTTTAATCACAGCGCGTGAGTACACCAACTGCAAAGCACTTTCCATCGCACCTTGTACGGTTTCTAATGTTGCGATTTTCGAATCAGTTTTTAGATTAATGAACTTTGGTATGGCAGTGGCGGACAATGTGCCAAGAATGATAATGACGATCACTAATTCAATCAGGGTGAAGCCACGGTTCTTTGAATAGTTAGAATTCATCTCTATTTTGTTGAACATAAATCCCTATGGCACAATATAATTTAGTTGGCTTTATGTTATTTATATTTTAAATAGACGGCAAGTAAAAGGTGCTCATTTGATCATAAACGTGAGGTTAAAAGGGAGTCTACTAAGTATGATAATAATCGTTATGGTTTAGTGCCTTCCATGGCTGGTGTTGGTCATCTAATCTTATTTAATTACTGGAATATATGCTTAATATTGGAAATTTATGTTCTCCAAATGAGACCGTAATTGACTGTGTTTCTCGACCTCTAAAGTTTAGTTTATATTGAAGTGGGTTAACGCGGGTGCCGTCAGCAAATAACGCGATTAAATGCTCATTATCAAACTCTCGATTACCAGATGATAAATTAGTGAGGGTAATCACTGCCCAGCGTTCGCCACCTTCATTACTCATGAGTACATAGTTAACAACCTCGAAGTCACTTCTTTTTGGTTCAATATCATAATCGCTTGGAAAAGATAGCTCGATATTCTGCGATACAGAACGGTCAACCGTCAGCGCGTCACTGACTTCAGCTTGAGCGAACCAAGACATCAACATTAAAACTGGCAATATAAATTTAAACACGCAGACTTCTCCTGTTAGGTATTTTCATCGTTAATGAAATAAATATGCAGCTGATTCTATTATTATTTTAATTTAGAGCAAGAGATAAAGGCTGTTTTTTGATAAATAATGATAAAAATATATAAAGGATGCGTACTACTCTGAATTAGTTATTAACGAAGAAAGTAGATGTTAGCGTTACATTTGACCTTAAACGGAAATACCCCAAGATAGTGCAAAATCATCTTGGGGAGGTACGGGGTATTTAAAGGATTAAACTGTAGGAAATAAGGAGCTAATAGGACATTTTAATCGAGTGCTGTTTTGGCTGTATTAGAGTCATTATTTTCAATAGGCCATATATCGATGAATTTATTTTAAGATCAAAAGGCCACCAATAAAGGAGGCTAAAAAACCTAGAGTTTGAGCGTAAACTCTAATTACATTTCAGCACTAAACTGTACGGCTTTACCTGTTTTAAAGTTTCCGTTTTTATCAAAGAATTTGCTGTAGGCAGCAGTCTGTGAAGCTTCAACTTTTGTCATTTGTTCAGAACTTAGAATATCTCCAAGTACTATCAAACAATCCTTATGGCTTCCATCAACGTAGTTAGCGACACAAGTGTTAGTAATTAGCACCTTATCAATAACCACTTCCTGCTTTAGATCATCAGAATATTTTATTACTATCGCGTTACCACCAGGTCTTGCATTATTTTTAAGAACTTTGTAGCTGAAGTCACTTGGGTTTAAGTGTCGATCATATACAGCATTAGGGATACCAAATAATTCTGCGTGCTTATAGTTTCTTGTGTTCATCATATATAACATAATCAGCCCTTAAATTAGTTTCATTCTTTGCTCTTTAGATATACATCGAAAGAGAATAATAATGTGTATTGTAAATATTAAGAAATTTAAAAGTATATCGTTTGAGATATAGTCACTCTAAACAACATATTTACTCTCAAAAAATTCACTAATACGCAATTATTATGCATCCAGATTATTATCTAAAAAGTTACCAATTAGGGCTTTCTTTAACATATTGTATCTAACACGTATAAACCAACGCATACTCGCGTAGAAGAGTACTCAAGGGCTAATTTATATATGTAAACATAACAATAATTAACTAAAAATGAGAGGGATGATTTTACACTAAATTGAGGAATCAATGTTTCAGCTAAAATAAGCCTGAAACATCTGTTTTATCAAGTAACGTCCTGATGAGGTATGGCACGCACCATAGAAAAACTCTGTGATGTACCTAACGCTGAACTAAATACACTACTCTTCAGAAGATGTTAAAACAGGAATCCACATTTGTTTTTTTAAATACCATCCTTTACCTGATTGCACATTCATTCTTGTCGCTGCCCATCCCTTTCTAGTTGTCACCATATTTATAATATATTTGCCTTTTGCTGGTCTTCGTCTCTCTGCAATTTCCACAAAGATACCACCTTTGATAAGCCAAGATTTACCAGTCTCAGTTTCGAAACGAATCGCCCCCCAACCACCAGAAGAATTGCTTGTAATCAATTCCATTGCAAATTTATCATCTGCGCTGACAAATGGTGACATTAATAAAACCAGAGTTAAAAATATGTATTTCATTCAACCCCTTATAACTCAGTATATACATGTATAAATATTATTTTATTTATATAAAAACTAGCCAACAAGACATAACTAATAACATCGTAGTAAAGTGTGACGTAACCCCTAAGTGATTTAAATTCAATTGATGTAAATCTCATAATTTACTTAAGATAGGTTGTATTGGGCACGTAAAGGTAAGATAAACAGTTAAGAGCCTGAAATTACAATCAACCAATTCCAGCACAATTGTGCATAAAACAGGGATTCTATTTAAATTCATACTGAAATAGGAACTCACCAATATGGTGCAAAATCATCTTGGTGATATATGGGACATTTAAAGGATTAAACTGTCAGAAATGAGGCTCTAATAGGGCATTTTAAACGGGTGCCGTTTTGCCACTGCGCATTAGAGTCTTTATGTTCAATAGCCCGTATATGGGGATTTTATCTCTAGCTCAAGAAGGCCTCCCATTCGGAGGCTTAAATTACCGACTCACTATATTCTATAATTATCATGAGCGTTGTTGAGAGACATCATATGTTAAGAATATAGCATCGCTTTAACCAGTGGTATTACTAATAAAAAGGCCTCCATGATGAGGCATTTTAAGTTACTAAGACGGCCACAATGGTAAATTAATCAGTAAGTTTATTGTAATTATTATTTATATCAGAAATTACAGACCTCATCCCATCGATCTGGTTTTCAGCTCGCTCCTGAATCGACTTCAGTGAACTTTTACAGTAAATACTAGATACCAACATCATAGTTGAGAATGGCAATAAACTTCCCACAACACTAAATATCGTGTACATAAAAATAAATTTAGTATCCGGATACATACCAATGTAAGCAATCGATACTATTAGCAAAGAACACATGACACCACAGGAAAACTTACCAACCGAAGAAATCATATTTAAATAATTTTTTTTATCAGAAACTTTACTTTTAAATTCATCAAGACAGCTATTGTTTTTGGCCTTATTTATTTTCAATGCATTTTCAAATGAAGCAACCTGAACCTTTGACATTTCATCAAATTGTTTGATATTTCTTTGCCTTAAAGAGTCCCAAAAACCAAACGCCATGTTTACTGCGAATGCTATGGAATAAAACGGTATCAACTCTTTTAGTACAAATAAATGAATTGTAACTTCTTGCCCTGAAGACATAACCTAGTCCTCCCTCTTATTAACTTTTATAATAGTTTTAAGGAAGTTTTCAATAGATTTTGTCATCTCTTTATTGCCTACAGCAAATAAGTTAATAAAGTCATTTTGGTTTAACTTCTTTTTGTTTTTGTACTTTGAAAAAATTAAACAGTCGCCTCTGTCATTAGCTAAAAGCTCACTATCTGTTTGTAAATTAATGATTTTATTTTTCAGGCTTTCGTTTACAGTTATAACATTTTCATTTACAAGAGCAGGGGAACTAAGATTAGGATGCATAGACAACACGTCAATATCAACATCCATTGACTTACTATGTTGTATGGTTTTTATAAGGTCTTCATCCAGCAAGAATTTAGAGAGCTTACTTTCATGAGATGGGTCTTTGTGATTGACAAACAACTTTAAATAACATGCTGAGTTTTCGATTATATAGGTAATTGCAGCAGCAATCTCATCATATTTATCTAACCCTATGATTGAGTCATCACTGATTAAGATTCTATTCTTCAGTTCTAAAATTAATTTATTGGAAATCATTTATGTTCAAATTTTCAGTTGATTTTCCATCATAATACCGAAATATATCTAATAAAAACATCACAAATTACAATGTAGTGGAATCGCTAATCTTGCCACAAACTAACTGGTTAAAACTACTGCGCATAACGCATGTTATGTGAAATCTAAATAAGTAGTTCGCGAGCTCAATCTAGCGAACTACTTAACCCTATATAGATTCAACATGCAGTGAGATAATCCCACTAACTAAATTTTATCAATTAGGGGGCTATTTAACATATAGTACGTAACACGCAGAACCAAAAGCATACTCACTTAAAAACGCCGCTAAAGAGCTTATTTATACATATTTACTTAGCGATAATTGACTAAAAATAATGGGGTAATTTTGCACTAAATTGGGGAATCAGTGTTTCAGCTAAAATAAGCCTGATACATCTCCTTTATCAAGCACATCCTTTAAAAGGAATGAAAAGCTATCTATCAACAAAAATGAATATCTATTTACTGTATATTGGTGCCTGCATTATTCTTTCCTTTCATTGATTCTTTCAACCATCGCCTCAGATTTACCAATACCACTGCATATTGTATTCTATAGCCAAGTGGACGTTAACAACGTACGAGAACTATCTAAGGTTTGTAAATGACTAAAATTGGTGTACTTGGCGAGGCTTTGAAGCACGCTAAAATTCAAGGGTATACAGTCCCTAAACTTATTAAGGCAGAACCAACGGCTAGAAAAGTAAAAAAACAATTTACAATCAATGATGAACGGCGTACTGATGCACGCTTTATGTCAGAAGTAGACTCCATAAAAAATGGTGATGATATTTATGATGCGGCATTTATTCCTATTGAGAAGCACGATGTTTATACATTGATGATTTACCTTAAAGATAGGGAAGCTATCGGTTTTGCTGAATTCTACGATGAAGAAACTCTCGAAAATGGACAACTATCCCCCGTAATTAAGTTCTCTAGCGTACCGAACTTTCAAAAAGGCTTTGATAAAAAGTTTATCCGAGGTCTTATCAAAAAATTAAAGAACGACCAATTTGCAGCAAACTTAATTTTCAACTGCAAAGACCACCTATTTCATGATGAATATAAAGAAAATTTGGAAGACGTAAGCGCATACTCAGAGCACATAAATACAAAATATATTAATCATGATATTTTCGGGGATGATATTTCTGGAGACTCATATCTTTATATCTACACATACCCTTCATTTATTGAATTATATGGGGCTGGAGTTCGAAATACTTTAACCTTGAAAATAGGAAAAACAAAATATGGGAAATCACCGACTAAAAGAATTTATGAACAAATAAGAAAGTCTGGTATCACCTCCCAACCCGAGCAACCAATAATTCTAGCCTATACCGTTTATGATAGCACCGTAAATAACCTTGAGTCAGCCATCCACAAGGAGCTCAACGAATTTCGATGTAGAAATGGAAAACTAACCGGCATAGAGTGGTTCGCTGTAACACCAGAAGCGTTGATGAATGCTCTTTATAAACATAATTGTATAGCTAACATTGAAAGCGAATCATCGATTACATCACAGCTAAAAAATTCACAGAAAGAACTAAGTTTAGCCAAGGTCAGTCATCAACAAGTACAAGAGTTAACTTTAGAAATTTTTGAGCACTTCATAAAACTTGAGGGGAAGTACTTTTCATTTATCTGGCTATATAAACTCGCACGAGGAATACATTGGAAATATTACAGTGATATTGAAAATAATCCGAATATCGAATACACCAAAGAACTCTACGAAGAGCTGAAACTTGATGGTGAATATGAATATTTCAAAGCACTGACCAACTTCTACAGCTCAATGGCTAAATATACATTTAACAACTACATCACAAAGCCAGTCAAGAGCAAACTTAATTTGTAGGATATCCAATGACTGACAACTCGAGGCTTAACATTAAAAACAAATAATACCATATGGGATCATAATTTATTATTACGAAAGGCGGCACTTTGGCGGCATAGGATGGGTTGTATTGGGTACATATGGATAGGGCTACCGATTACAAAAAAATAACACTGTAATTACATCCAGCATTGACTTGGGCTTCAACTCCCCCTGACCCTAATGACTATTTTATTTGATAAAAAAAGCCAACAATCCTGAGTCATTAAATACTCAAATCATGTTGGCTTTGCTTTGTTCTTAAAATGAATAAGAAACGATTATTTAGCGGCTAAATAATCCAATACTACTTGGTGATGGTCTTTCGTTTTAAACTTGCTGTAGTCACCTTCTAATGGCACTGCTTTTAGCGATGCAGAAGTGAATACGTGTTCAACCACACCCTGTTCATCGATTAAGAAAGACAGGCGGTGGATGCCGTCATATTCTTTACCCATGAATTTTTTTAGGCCCCAGATGCCGAACTCGTCTGCTACTGCATGGTCTGGGTCTGAAAGTAGGCTAAAGTTTAATTCATCACGGTCACTGAATTTAGTGAGGCGAACGACTTCATCTGGGCTGATGCCAACGACTTCTACATTTAACGCCGCTAATGCTGTGATACTATCACGTAGCTTTTGTGCTTGCGTCGTGCAGCCTGGAGTCATTGCTTTTGGATAAAAATAAGCTAAGACTTTTTTGCCAGCGAATGAATCAAGTGAAATACTTTCATTGTGTTGGTTGAGCAGAGTAAACGATGGTGCTTTATCACCAGACTTTAAAGTTTGCATGGATATGAGTCCTAACTATTAATAAAATTTAATTAATGATGAATAAATCGTATGTGGCTATTGTGCGGGACTTTTTCCATCTCGACAAGGGGCTATTGGTCACAGCAACCACATAAGCAAAGTACAGATAAAAGGGACAGATAAATCGCATGCATAAAAAGTGCGGAACAATATTTATTTAAAGAGGTGACAGTGCAAACATTGATACAATTTTGGGGGCTGCTTAATCGTTTGAACCGGTTTAGTTTTAAAGTGAACGCTGACAATGAATCTGTCACGGGTTGGCAAGGTGAAGGGCAGGGCTTAATTAAACGCCGCAGTAGTGGTGAAGTAGCACTGAGCAAGCCTGAATCGGGTGCCATTGTTGAAACTATCGAGCGCGGCGATTATTACGTATCAGCCGATCGTAAAGTACCCATGCACAATCAATATTTGTGGCAATTCGAGGGCGACTATATTCGGTTAACCCATTTACGGTTTGGTTGGGATAAGCCGGTATTCTTGTTTGATATTATTGAAAACGACAAAGGTGAACTAGTCACGCGCCAGTCACATCAATGTGCGGCAGATAATTATGATGCCTCGTTTGCCTTACACGCCGACAGTCTGGTTATGCAGTGGCGTATTCAGGGCCCTAAGAAGCGTGAAGTCTTAGATTATATTTATTCGGTATAGGGGGATTAGCGCGTTCTTTGTTCTTAGGTCTATCGTCAACTATACTATCAGCACTTATAAACACCTTTCGACCTGATAACTTTGACGTTAAATACGTTATTGAGAACGCCATGGAACTGCTGGATTTAATTGGTAACACGCCGTTAATTAATCTGAGCTTTCTAAGCCCACTGCCTGAGCGTGTCAGTTTGTTTGCTAAAGCCGAGTGGATGAATCCCGGTGGCTCACTGAAAGACCGCCCAGTTAAACAGATCCTAACACGCGCACTTGAAGACGGCTCGCTACAGCCGGGTAAAATCATTCTCGATTCCAGTAGCGGTAATGCCGGTATTTCTTACAGCATGATTGGCGCAGCACTTGGTTACGCGGTCAATATCGTGATCCCCGACAATGCCAGTAATGAAAGAAAAATGCGCCTGCGAGCCCACGGTGCACAGTTGATCGAGACCGATGCGTTAGAAGGTTACGATCAAGCCATTCGTTATGTGCATGAATTATATGCCCACTCGCCAGATAAATATTTCTTTGCCGACCAATACAGCAACAAAGCGAATGTGTTTGCACATTACCACGGCACGGGCGCAGAGCTCATTGCGCAGGTATTAGGTCCCATCACTCATTTTGTGTGTGGTGTCGGTACTGGTGGTTCCTTAACGGGGATCGCGCGCCGACTAAAAGACAAGTATCCAGCCGTCGTCATCGTGGGCATCCGCCCCGAGCGTTGGCCGGGTATCGAAGGCCTGAAACCTTTGGGCGAAAAAGAAGATATCTTACCGAAAATATTTGATGCGTCTTTGGTCGACCGTTGGCTTGATGTCAGTGCCGATGAAGCCAAAAACATGTGTCTTACAATGGCTGGTCGAGGTTATTTTGTGGGGCAATCTTCGGGTGCCTACCTTGCTGGCTGCTGTAAATTAATGGCTGATCTGTCAGAAGGTGTGGTGACTACGTTAATGTGTGACAGTGGCGAACGTTATTTCAGTACGGGGTTGTGGCAATCATGACAATTGAAATTAATGACGCGATCAAGTCAGCCATGTTGGAACAGGCAGAGTCTTGTTTCCCCAATGAGAGCTGTGGTTTTATTATTGGTTCAAACGCTGCGGATGCGGCTAAGGGTGCGAAGGGGGATTATTATATTTCCTGCAGCAATGATAATGACCACAATCAGCAACGCCGTTTTCTTATTGATCCCATGGCTTATCAATTAGCCGAAGATAAAGCCGATGCCAACGGGCAAAGTATTATTAGCATTGTCCATTCCCACCCTGATCATCCCGACTTACCGTCTGAATTTGATCGGCTGCATGCTTGGCCTGGAGTCAGCTATATTATTATTGCTGTGTTTGCGGGTCAGGTGCGCAGCTATCGCGCGTGGCAATTGAGCGATGATCGCAGTAAGTTCCATCAGGAAGTTATTCATTCGGGAGGTTAATATGATGACAGTAACGTTAAGAATTCCATCCCCGTTACGGCGTTTTACCGATAATAACAGTGCAGTCGATGTTGAAGCCGATAGTGTTGCTACGGCACTTGAACAGCTATTCAGTTTGTATCCAGATCTGAAATTACAAATCATGGATGAAAGCGGGCAGCTGCGTAATTTCGTTAATCTATTTCACGACAAGGTCGATATTCGCCAGCAGCAAGGATTAAATACCCACTTACATCAAGGCAGTGAATTACGTATTGTTCCGGCCATTGCGGGTGGCAGTGACAGCCGGTTGTCTGCGCAGGAGTTGAGCCGTTATAGCCGCCATATCATGTTGCCTGAAATGGGCGTTGCAGGACAAGAGTCGCTAAAGTCAGCCAGTATTTTAATTATCGGTGCGGGTGGATTAGGTTGCCCGTTGGGTTTGTATCTTGCTGCCGCTGGGATTGGTCATTTAGGCCTAGTGGATAACGACGTGGTCGATGAATCTAATTTGCAGCGGCAAGTCTTGTATACCATCGATGATATTGGCAAACCGAAAGTCGATTGTGCCGCAGCGCGTTTGCGTCAGCTTAATCCTTATATTGAAATTAGTTGTTATCCTGAATTACTGACCAGTGCCAATGCCATGGCGTTGATTGAACCCTATGATCTGGTGATTGATGGCACCGATAATTTTCCTACCCGTTACCTGGTTAATGACGCTTGTGTATTACTGAATAAACCTAATATTTACGGCAGTATTTTTCGCTTTGACGGTCAGGCTACGGTGTTTAATTATCAACAGGGGCCTTGTTATCGTTGCCTTTATCCAACGCCGCCACCGCCAGGATTAGTGCCTTCTTGCGCCGAAGGAGGGGTACTTGGAGTATTACCGGCGATTATTGCCTCCATTCAGGCGACCGAAGCGATTAAAATGTTGACCAAAATGGGTGATAGTTTATCCGGTAAGCTGCTGTTATATGATGCGCTGCAAATGGAATTTGAATACCTACAGATTGAAAAAAATCCGGATTGCCCGTTATGTGGGAAACACCCGTCTATCCATGCCTTGATTGATTATCAGCAATTTTGTGGCATCACAACCAGCAGCGAACCGCGCAGTTATCAGGACATTAGCCCGCAAGAGTTGAAACAACGCTTGGATGCTAAGGAAGCCTTAGTGTTAATCGATGTGAGAGAACCTTATGAACGCGAAATTTGTAAAATAGTGGAGAGCCTGCATATCCCCATGGCACAGATCGATGCGCATATGGCGGAGTTCAATACTGAACAAGTGCTGGTGGTTCACTGTAAGCTAGGTGGACGTTCTGCGAAAGTGTGTCAGCAGTTTACAGCTCAGGGTTATAAGCATGTGTTTAATCTGACGGGGGGGATTTTAGCCTGGGCGGATGCGGTTGATGATAAGTTAATACGTTATTAATATTGCGACTGGGTGTACAAAGACCGAGCATGAGCCCGATCTTTTGTCTGCGTTATGCTGTTATGCCAGCAGGTCGACTATAAACTTGATGCTTCAGCGGTTAGTTTTTTCAAACGGTGCTTTTTTACAAAATTATAAAAATAGGGAAAACGCGCTTTAAATTCAGTTAAAAAACCAACGAACCTTTCGATGCGAGCGAGTTTTCTATCTAATTTGTCGAGTTCGTCTAACGCTTGATTGGCGGTAACGAGCGAGGTTAAATTACCTGCCGTCAGTATATCGGTATCGGCAATCCCTTCGGCGACATTGACCAGCATACGCGTTAATTCGCTATGACCAACAGACACGTTATTGGTATCACTGCTTTGCTGACTGTTAACGCCAAGCGTAACACCGCCGCCTTCGTTTAATGATGAAAATTGGGCATACGGTGTTTGGGTAAATTCATAGACTTGCTCACATGAATAAGGAGTGAGGTAAGGTTCGCCAGCAGGGATAAGTTCGCCAGTATCAACCGGTGGAAATACACTGCAATCCCATAATGGCGCGGTGCCATCACTTAACACTAACTTATTTTGCGTTAATGATTTTACTTCGAGATTAAGGTAAGCATTACCGCCGTTGTTACTATCGTTGGCACCGATATTCCAGCTTTCATCGTCTTGAGTGAGTGATGAGGTATCAATCAAGCGAATGTGTACGTTGTTTTCTTTTAGTCTTAGGGTATCGCTGCCAAAGTTTTCATCATTGACGCAGTCAAAACCGACACACAAGTCGCCTTCAATTAGCTGATCATCGTTAACAACAGTGGCATTAGTAAAACCACTTGATAGGCTAAAGAAACTCACTAGCGCGAGTGTTTTTATTACCTGTTTACTCATATTTAATTCTCCTAACAAATTCCAATAAAAAGGGTTTTGGAACTGTTACAGTTCTTTAAGTTGAGTAATAAGTGCGTCAATGCGAAGACTAAGATCATCGACTTTAGACGTGATCTCGGCTTCTACTTCGACTTTGTATTCGTTAAATTGCGCGACGTTCACCGCATCTGTGTCATTTACCCCTGCCGCCACATAGATAACTTTACGTTCATTACCGACTGAGCCCACCGAAATACTGTTGTCCTCTAATGTGGAACCTGCGCCAAGTGCCACGCCACCATGCTCACCGACACCTAGCTGCAACACCAAGTTATCGCCCGTGACATCTTTGATAAAGAAATGGGGTAAACCGGCATTGTTATCATCGTTAACGCCCATTAACCAATCATTACTGGGAAATGATGCACTGCTGCTGGTATCAAAAAAGCGAATTTGTGGGTTGTCGTCTTTTAAGCGAATAGTATCAAAACCAAAGTCTTCACCGTCGACACATTCAATACCAACACACAGTGATGAACTGATAATCAAATCATCATTAATCACTTCATCAGCGAAGGTATTAATACTGACACTCAGTAGGGGGATGACTGCGAGGGTGGTTAGTTTTTTAAACGTCATGTTAAGTCCTTTTAATGTTACGTTTTAGTGGCAATATTTTATGCACGCTGGAATCGCATATAAATATAAGAGTAGGATAGTTTGTTTTCATTATTAACCACCTGATTAGAAAGACACTTTTTCCATTCAAAGGCTAATGTATTTTATGTAGGTTTATTGTTGTTTATGAATAACTGTTTTGAGGTTTTACTTTAGTTTTTTAGGTTTTGCTTTCTATCAATATGTTCAATATTAAAGTAAGGATATAGCGAAAAAAGGACGAAACAATGTTAGATCAAAAGCAGGTTTTATTTTCTTTATTGGTGATGAGTGTGCTTTTTGTAGGGGCTACAGGACATAAAAATACCGTTAAGTCTGGTCAACATTATTTAAATACCTTGAGTTGTGAAAGTGACAAATCGGGTATTAAAGGTTACACAGGTTTGAAAAGTTGTGTTTTAGGCAGGTAAAATTAACAGAGATAGATTTTGTTATTATCATCAATAGCAGTAAACCGCCAATCATTTACTCATATGGGCAGTATTCTTTATTGTCCATTATCCACCACACCAAATTAACGACTTCAAATATAACTGATTCATTCTTTTCTCATGCCTTTTTATGGTTGCAAATGGTAATGCTTATCATTACACTCCTGTTGTTTAGTATTTGACGCCTCGATAAGATAACAGGGAAGTATGATGAAAAAAGTAAATTGGAAACGAGTCAACCGTAAAACCCATTATTGGGGAGCGGCAATTATCGCGCTGCCTATCATAGTTGTGCTGATTAGTGGATTATTACTGCAAGTAAAAAAAGAATTTACTTGGGTTCAACCCGCTAGTATGAAAGGTGAGGGCAAAGTTCCTACATTATCTTTTCAACAGATATTAGATATCGCTAGTACAGTGCCTGAAGCCGAGATTAAGAGTTGGAAAAACGTAAGCCGGATGGATGTTAGGCCTTCTAAAGGGATTGTGAAAGTAAAGGCTAAAAACAAAATTGAAATTCAAATTGATAATATTAGCGGCAAGATATTGCAAGTGGAATATCGACGTTCAGATCTAATTGAATCGTTACACGATGGCTCATTTTTTCATGAGCATGCTAAATTATGGCTATTTTTACCTGCGGCAGTGATTTTACTGATGCTGTGGATAACTGGGA